>JAEEGL012620722.1_pt1 | contig 119114 bp, 93 predicted proteins | sample 9134231 | NCBI WGS metagenome assembly JAEEGL01 (sample SAMN16246548, study PRJNA631951) | gut metagenome | biome: gut microbiome; feature: rumen; material: fiber-attached | host: Bos | place: Iran: Karaj | collected 2018-10
AACGGCAAAGAAAACATCTTCGAGAAAGCACTTCTGGCGTTGGTGCTGCTGTCGTATATCCAAGCCTTTGCCGACGGCAATAAGCGCACAGCACGTATTACCAGCAATGCCATACTGATAGCCAACGGCTATTGCCCATTGAGTTTCCGATCGGTGGATTCCATCGATTACAAGAAGGCGATGCTTGTTTTCTACGAACAAAACAATATCTATGCTTTCAAACAAATCTTCATTGACCAGTTCGATTTTGCCGTAAAGGAGTATTTCTAATTCTATTGACAGACAAAAGCTTTAGGTTTTTATAACCGCCAGACAAATCCCTCACTTGAAGGTTGCGAGTGGGGGATTTTTTATATCGGCGCAAAAAGATTGCGCAGGGGTTGTGTACTTTTACAGCCGAAAACCAACAAGCAAACCAACACAACCCGAGTATGAAAAACAATAACATCTTTGTCCGCATGAGCGTCGTCTGCACCATCATCATGACCGTCGGACTGCTGGGTGCCGGTATGGTGGAGGAGATGACGGTGAGGTTCGTCATTTCGGGTGCGGCGGCGGTACTTGTATGGGGCGCATACCTCACACTAAGCATGAAGCAGAAGCACGACTTCTCCGACCATGTGATAGCCATCCTAACGAAAGCTGGCCGTACTTGCAAGAGGAAAGAGGACTGCGCATAATGGTGAAGCATGGCGACGTGGTGATGAAGGCCAAACTGAGGGAGGGAACGCATGGGATGAAGTAGGTGTACTTCGTGTTCAACTTTGCGCCCAACATCATGGATTCTGTGTTGCCGGAGGGCTGGGCGTTGCTTGCTGCGGAGTGTAACGCCAATTATGACCACACAATGGTGAAGTTCTACGGTGACCACTTCAGTTGTATTGTGGAGACTTCGGTAAAAGGTGCCGAGGACTTTCTGGAAGAGTATCGTTTTGCCTTTGAAAAGATTAATGAGACTATGCAAGGAATGCAGGCTAATGCCGATAGGGTGACTTGCCAGTTTCCCGTCAAGAAGAAGAGAGTTGGCTTTGTTATATAACTATCATTCTTTGCTGTGAAAGAATTGCTATACCTCGTCGAAAACAATAACGGACTCACGCGGATATAGTTTTACGTCCTTCATAAGTGAGAGCATTCGGAAGAATGTGTCTATGTCGGTGAGTTGTTCCTCGAACAACATTATCAGTTGTTTGTCTTCTTTGCTGAAGTCAATCAGAATGTATGGGTTTCTTTTATATTCAATAACTTACTGTAAATTTTTTTTCATAATGATATTGCACCAAATTCAACTTTGCATATATACAAATTATCGATTTTGATTTTTTGCACCAAATGCAAATTATTGATCTTTTTTCAGGATAAGACATTGTGCTTGGAATTGGCATAGTGGCTGTGGGTTCGCTATGGGTTCGCTATGGGTAGTATGAAAAGGTGGGGAAGGAAATGTGCGAAGGCGGCATTATGGTGTTGCGGGAGGCGAGAGGAGTGACGGTGATAGGAGTCTCTTATTTCATTACATAAGGTTTGCTCGCTGGCGCGAGCAGCTCTTCTTTATTACGGAAAAGGGCTTTTATTACTTCCCGATTTGGCCCCAAGGGTGGCCATTTGGCCACAAAGTACCTTCCAAATGGGTTGGAATGCCGAAATTCCACAACGCTATTATATGCGCCAAGTAAGGGTAAAAGTATCGAAAAAAGGGGTTAGAGCATCACTTTTTATGCCTTTTAGTGGAGAAAAATGATACTTTTTGACCCATTTCCGAGGTTCGTCATCTTAGGTACCGACTATTTACTGATGTCGTATCGCATTGAATATTTGCTTTTTATAGAAATATTATGTTTGTTTTTTTCTGCCTTTTGTGACAGTTTATTTTTTGACATGTTCAATTTTCTTTATTATGTATATTATATATATATTGTATATTAATTAATTATATATATAAAAGGGGGTAACTGTCCCTCATATAAGGGGGATAACTGACCCTCATTTTTTAATTGTCACAACTGTAACTGTCACGCGACTGGGGTGCCTACTTGGCCGTAGTCTTCTTCTCTACAAGGCCAGTGAGAGCCCATGGAAATTAGTTGGCGATGTTGGTAGCGATGGTGGTGGCGTTGAGGATTTAACCATTAGTGTGGTTTGTTTTTTAATAAAAACAATCATAAATAATCTTTAAAACAGAAAACATTTTGTATTTTTGCATTCGTAAATAACGTAATTATTAAAGATTAAACCACTTTAAAAAACAAAGATATAGAATAACATAAAACCATAATATATAAGCGTTTTTGCTTTTCAAGTGGACCGAAATCTCGACAATTTCAAAATCCCAAACGAGAAGGCAAGAAACGCTCACGGTGTTATCCGTGGGCTTTCTCGTTTTGGGGATAGGTAGTCGAGAACCTCGGTCCAGACAGAAGTCCACGGGTTTTTATTAGTAGTTCATTGAAAGGCGAAGCGCTATAAAGGCTGACCCTATTCAATATGGAACTCATAGATAACATCACCCGGACACTACGAGACGATTTGGCGGTAGAAATCAAGGAGGCAAGCAAGGTCTCTATGGCCGCCTGCTGTTTCTCGATTTATGCCTTCCAGGAGTTGAAAGAGCAGCTGAAGAACATCCAGGAACTTCGATTTATCTTCACCTCGCCCACGTTCACCGCCGACAAGGTGGCCAAACAACGTCGCGAGTTCTACATACCGCGCATCGACCGCGAACGCACACTCTATGGTTCCCCTTTTGAGGTACGTCTTCGCAACCAGCTCACCCAAAAGGCCATCGCCACAGAATGTGCCGAGTGGATAAGGAAGAAGGTCCGCTTCAAGTCGAACACCACCGACAACACCCTTCCGTGCTTTATCAATATCGATAGCGGCGACCTGCACACCTATACTCCCGTGAACGGCTTCACCACCACCGACCTGGGGTGTGAACGGGGCAACAGCATGATGAACTTCGTCAACAAGGTGGAAGGTTCTAACGCCCGTCAATATCTACGGGTTTTCAACGAGCTTTGGAAAAACGAAAAGGACTTTGCCGATGTCACCGAAGACGTCATCGACCACATCTCCAACATCTACCGCGAGAACTCGCCCGAATTTATCTATTTCGTCACCCTCTACAATATCTTCAACGAGTTCCTGGAAGACATCTCCGAGGACGTGCTGCCCAACGAGGCCACAGGCTTTAAGGATAGCCAGATATGGAACAAGCTCTACGACTTCCAGAAAGATGCGGCGCTGGCCATCATCAACAAGCTAGAGAAATACAACGGCTGCATCCTCGCCGACAGTGTGGGTTTGGGAAAGACCTTCACCGCGCTGGCCGTCATCAAATACTACGAGACACGCAACAAGAACGTCCTGGTGCTCTGCCCGAAGAAGCTTTGCGACAACTGGATGACCTATCGCAACAACTACATCACCAACCCCATAGCCAAAGACCGGTTGAGCTACACCGTGCTGTTCCACTCCGACCTCTCGAGAGACGGAGGCCTCTCGAATGCCAACGACCTCGAGAAGATCAACTGGGGCAACTTCGACCTTGTGGTTATCGACGAGTCGCACAATTTCCGCAACGGCGGCAAGGTCAGCCACGACGACGATGACGACGCCAATCCCCGCGAGAACCGCTATCTGCGGCTGATGAACAAGGTCATTCGGTCGGGAGTGAAGACCAAGGTGCTGATGCTCTCGGCCACGCCTGTCAACAACCGCTTCAACGACCTCAAGAACCAACTGCAGCTTGCCTACGAGGGCGACACCAAGCGTATGGATGCGCTGCTCAACACCAACGCCTCCATCGACGACATCTTCCGTCAGGCACAGAAAGCCTACAACTTCTGGTCGAAGCTGCCCAACGAAGAGCGCACCACCGAGAAGCTCCTCGGCATGCTCAGCTTCGACTTCTTCGAGGTGCTCGACTCGGTCACCATCGCCCGCAGCCGCAAGCACATCGAGTCATACTACAACACCGCAGCCGTCGGCAAATTCCCCGTCAGGCTCCCGCCGTTGTCGCGCCGCCCGTCGCTCACCGACCTCCCGTCGGCCATCAACTACAACGAGATCTACACCCAGCTGCAGAAGCTCAACCTAGCCATCTACACGCCGTCGGCGTTCATCCTGCCCTCCAAGGCAGAGAAATATGCCCTCGACCCCGAGACACACGGCGCCGGCCTCACGCTGGTTGGCCGCGAAATGGGTATCCGCCGTTTGATGTGCATCCTTATGCTCAAACGTTTGGAGAGCTCGGTCAACTCCTTCCGGCTCACTCTGACCCGTCTGCTGAACCTCATCAGCAACACCATCGACAGCATCGACTACCACAAGTTATTTATTGATGTCGAAGAAGTCGAAGGTTACGACCTTGACATCGACGACTCGGAAAACGACGCCTTCGTGGGCACCAAGAAAAACAAGATTGCCCTCGAGGATATCGACTTCGTCAGCTGGCGGCAGTACCTGCAGAGCGACAAGGAGGAGCTGGAACTCACGCGCCTCATGCTCGAAGACATCACCCCCGAGCACGACAGCAAGCTGCAGCAACTCATAGCCGACCTCCGCCACAAGTTCGCCCATCCCATTAATGGCGACAACAAGAAGGTGCTCATCTTCACCGCCTTCTCCGACACCGCCGTCTACCTTTATGACAACCTGGCTCACGTCATCAAGCAGAAATACGGGATGGACACCGCCCTCGTCACCGGCGACGTGGAGGCGCGCAGCACCCTGAAGCTGAAGGAAAAACTCGACTTCAACAAGGTACTGACGCTCTTCTCGCCCGTCTCCAAAGAGAAGGCCTCCATCTATCCCCATATCCACGAAGAGATAGAGGTGCTCATCGCCACCGACTGCATCTCCGAAGGTCAGAACCTGCAGGATTGCGACTATCTCATCAACTACGACATCCATTGGAACCCCGTGCGTATCATCCAGCGCTTCGGCCGCATCGACCGCATCGGCTCCAAGAACGACGTCATCCAGCTGGTGAACTACTGGCCAGATATGACGCTCGACGAATACATCGACCTCAAAGGCCGCGTAGAGGCCCGTATGAAGGTCTCGGTGCTCACCTCCACGGGCGACGACAACCCCATCTCGCCCGAGGAGAAAGGCGACCTCGAATACCGCAAGGCGCAGCTGAAGAAGCTGCAGGAAGAGGTTGTCGACATCGAGGAGATGAACAACGGCGTCTCCATCATGGACCTTGGCCTCAACGAGTTCCGCCTCGATTTGCTCGACTATATGAAGAGCCACGAGGATGTGGAGCACACCCCCTTCGGGTTGCACGCTGTGGTGGGTCACAACCAATACACCGAGCCGGGCGTCATCTATGTGTTGAAGAACCGCGACAACTCGGTCAACATCGACAAGAAAAACCGTCTGCACCCATTCTATATCGTCTATATGCGCGACGACGGCACGGTGGTGGTCAACCACCTAGCCCCCAAGGAGCTGCTCGACAAGTTCCGCAGCCTCTGCAAGGGCAAGAACCAGCCACAAACGGCCCTATGCCGCGAGTTCAACAAGGAGACACGCGACGGATTCCGCATGACCCACTACTCCAAGCTGCTGGGCGACGCCATTGGCAGCATCATCAGCGTCAAGGAGAACAGCGACCTCGACAGCTTCCTCGAGGGCGTGCAGGGCGAGCTGTTCACCAAAGAGATCAAAGGTCTCGACGACTTCGAACTGATCTGTTTCTTAGTTATTAGATGATAGTTATTAGATAATAGTTATGGGAAAGAGTGTTACATTGGACAAAAGCAAGGTGTTTGCTGTGAGGATAGTTCGTTTATACAAATATCTGTGCGACGAGAAACACGAATTCGTCCTGTCAAAACAGCTTTTGCGAAGCGGAACCTCCATCGGGGCCAACTTGTCAGAAGCATTATATGGCATCAGTCGAAAAGACTTTCTATCCAAAGTCTATATCTCGCTGAAAGAATGTGCAGAGACAAAATATTGGTTGGAGTTACTCTATTCAACGGAATATCTGTCCGACTTGGAATATAAAAGCATTGATGCTGATTGTACAGAACTGGTAAAACTACTCACAAGCATTACCAAAACAACCTCAAAGATCAATAACTAAAAACTAAAATCTAATAACTGACAAATATGTTAGGGTTGCCACATAGTACCGAGATAGCGAAGCCCCTTCCCAAGAAGGCCATCTTTGCGAAGTTCCAGCTGAAGCCCGCCCAGCGCGACCGCTTCGACGGCGACATCAGCAGGATGACCTTGGTGAACGTCATCTCGCAATCAACGGTTCCGGCGCTGCAGGCAGGCGAGAAGGTGGCGGCCATCTATGTGGTGGATGTGGCGCTCAAGCGGCGCGACTACGACCCGAAGAACATAGCCCTGCTCAGCACCCTCATCCCGCAGAAGATGCTCTTCGCTCTTCGCTTCGAGGGCCAACTGCAGCTGGCCATCTACCACTCCAAGCTGCTCTGTGGCGGCTGGATGGCAGAGGAGGAGGCAAGGCTGGCACTTACGGGCACCACCCTCGATGCTGTATGGGACAACTGGGTGCGCGCCATCGGCAACATCAATGTGGAAGAGGGCAACACCCTCACCGAGCAGATAGCCCTCGACGACGAGCGAGCCAAACTCCAGCGGCAGATAGAGACACTCGAAAAGCGTTGCCGCGCTGAGAAGCAGCCGCACCGACGCTACGAATTGCACCAGGAGTTGATGAAACTAAAGGAAAGGATTCAAGATGAGTAGCACTATACTATTTACACATCATACGGAAAAACCATTCCTCTTCAGGGTGATGCCCCAAATAGTATTTGCCGTCACCTCCCAAATCCCACTGATCGACAATTTCACGTTGACGAAAGAAAAATGCTTCGTAGTTTCTTGTAGCCAGACACATCCTTTCGTGTCTACGAAACTTACGATGGCATATCGCTTTCCCTCTTTTTTGAGACTTGCAGCAGCACCAAGTGCTTACAGGAGTCTTTTTTCTACTTTTTCCCATTTTGTCCATAATGTTATGAGTGGTCGCAACCTATTGCTGTGCCACTCGGTTAAACATTATGAGACAATATCATTTAAACTGTTTACCATAGCTTATTAAAAGCGGATTTTGGCTGCAAAAATACGATTTATTTTTGAAACAACAAAATGTAATATATGGAACATCTATCAATGCAAACCACCAACCAGGTTGACGAAAACATACGCCGCATTGGGGAACTCTTCCCCAACTGCCTCACCGAACGCCTCGATGAGCATGGAAAGCCCGAAGCGGCCATCGACTTCGACCAACTGCGTCAGGAGCTGTCGAAAGATATAGTGGAAGGTCCCGACGAGCGCTACCAGTTCACCTGGCCGGACAAGCGCAACGCCATCCGCCTGGCCAACGCCCCCACCACCGACACCTTGCGTCCCTGTAGAGAAGAAAGCGTTGATTTCGATAACACGCAGAACCTCTATATCGAAGGCGACAACCTGCAGGTGCTGAAGCTGCTCCGCGAGAACTACCTCGGCAAGGTGAAGATGATCTATATCGACCCGCCGTACAACACGGGCAACGACTTTGTGTATAACGACGACTTCGCCCAGGAAGCTGGCGAGTATATCCACAACAGCGGCCAATTCGACCAAGAGGGCAACCGCCTCGTGGTCAACACCGAAAGCAACGGCCGTTTCCACACCGACTGGCTCAATATGATTTACCCCCGACTGAAGGTGGCAAAGGATTTGCTGAGCGAGGATGGGGTGATATTTATTTCGATTGATGACAATGAGCAAAGAAACTTAAAAATAATCTGTGATGAAGTGTTTGGAGAAGTAAATTTTATTTGTAATTGTATATGGAAGAGTAAGAGCGGTGGAGCGAATGATAGTCGACATGTCGCTGTAGATCATGAATATGTTCTCTGTTACGCTAAACATGGTGATTTATTACAAACTTTTATGGATAAAGATGCTATTGTAACTACTTCATATAATTTAAGGGATGAAAAAGGTGATTATTCTTTAGATAGATTAGATAAACAAAGTTTAGGATATATAGAAAGCCTTGATTTCCCAATTACTGGTCCTGACGGAAAAACTTATGTTGTTGAACACAAGAACCCTAATGTTAAGGTCGCTCGTTGGAGGTGGAGTAAAGAAACAGTGGCTCAACGTTATGATGAATTAGTGTTTAAAAATGGATATGTCTATACAAAGAACTATAAAAAAGAGGCAAATATAGCAAGAAGTTTGTTGTTGGAAGATAGGTTTGGAAGAACAAGAACAGGGAAAACAGATTTTACAGCATTGTTTGATGTTGCATATTTTTCTGCACCTAAACCAGTTAAAATTATTTATTATTTATTAAGTATTCTAGATGCCCATAATGCTCTTATCCTCGACTTCTTCTCTGGCTCCGCCACAACCGCTCATGCAGTTATGCAACTCAATGCCGAAGACGGTGGCAACCGTAAGTTTATTATGGTGCAGCTTCCTGAGGAAACTGACGAGGAGAGCGAGGCTAGGAAGGCTGGATACAAGAATATCTGCGAAATCGGCAAAGAGCGTATCCGTCGTGCGGGCAAAAAAATCAAAGAGGAGCATCCCGAGGCGAAAGACCTCGACATCGGCTTCCGTGTGCTGAAGCTCGACAGCAGCAATATGAAGGATGTCTTCTACACCCCCAGTAAGGTGACACAGACGAACCTTTTCGACAGCGCGGAGAACATAAAAGAAGACCGTCTGGAGAACGACGGCGAGGACCTGCTCTTCCAGGTGATGATAGAGCTGGGCATCAGCCTCTCGGCTAAAATCAAGAAGGAGACCATCGCCAACAAGGCGGTGTGGAATGTCAACGACGGCTACCTGTTGGCCTGCTTCGCCAAAGACCTCGACGAGAGCGTCATCACCGACATCGCCAAGCAGAAACCCTACTACTTCGTGATGCGCGACGCAGGATTGGCCAACGACAATGTGGCCGACAATTTCGACCAGCTCTTCAAATACTACAGCCCCGAAACAATCCGCAGAATACTATGAAGTTCAGATTCAAAATACAGCAATACCAGACGGACGCTGTCGAGCGGACGGTGGGGGTCTTCGCCGGTCAGCCGGCAAAGGCAGAGATGGCTTACCGCCGAGACACCGGCAAGCAGACAAGCCTCGACGATATCGGCTACCGCAACAGCGACATCGAGCTGAACAACACCGACCTGCTGGCCAATATCCAGAAGGTGCAGACGCTGGGTGACATACCCCTTAGCAAAAGCCTTGTGGTCGACAGCGGCCTCGGGCGCTGCAGCCTCGACATAGAGATGGAGACGGGCACCGGCAAGACATACGTGTACATCAAGACAATGTTCGAGCTGAACCGCCGCTACGGGTGGAGCAAGTTCATCGTGGTGGTGCCCAGCGTGGCCATCCGCGAGGGGGTGATGAAGAGCTTCTCGCAGCTCGAGGATCATTTCATGGAGCACTACGGGAAGAAAGCCCGCTACTTCGTCTACAACAGCAGCAACCTCTACCAGATCGATCAGTATTCCTCCAGCGCCGACTTGAACTGCATGATCATCAATATGCAGGCTTTCAACACCTCGATGAAGGAAGGCGCCGCCAACAAGGAGTCGCGCATCATCTACAGCGAACGCGACGACTTCGGCAGCCGCCGCCCCATCGACGTGCTGGCCGCCAACCGACCCATCATCATCATGGACGAGCCGCAGAAGATGGAGGGCGAAGCCACCCGCAAAGCCCTCAAGAATTTCAAGCCCCTCTTCGCACTCAACTACAGCGCCACCCACAAGACACAGCACAACCAGGTGTATGCCCTCGACGCCCTCGACGCCTACCGCCAACGGCTGGTGAAGAAGATAGAGGTGAAAGGCGTGGAGGTGAAGAACCTGCCCGGCACCACGGGATACCTCTACCTCGACAACATCGTGCTGAGCAAGGACAAAGCGCCCGAGGCACGCATCGGGATGGACGTGAAGACCGCCAGCGGCATCCGCCGCATGGTGAAGACGGTGGGGATGAAGGGCGACATCTATATTTCCTCTAACTACGCACAGGAATACAAGGAGGGCTACGTCGTCACCGACATCAACGTAGCCACCCATAGCGTCACCTTCCTCAACGGCAAAAGTCTCAGCATCGGCCAGGTGGTAGGCGACACCGACGAGATGACCATCCAGCGCATCCAGCTGCGCGAAACCATCAAGTCGCACCTCCGCAAAGAGTGCCAGCTCTTCGAGAAGGGCATCAAAACGCTGAGTCTCTTCTTCATCGACGAGGTGGAGCACTACAAATACTACGAGGACAAGGTGGAGCAGAAAGGCTATCTGGCACGCTTCTTCGAAGAGGAGTACCAGAAAGCCCTCGACGAGACGCTGACGCTTTTCCCCGGCCGCTACCAGGACTACCTGCGGCGGTGGGACGCCAGCGAGGTGCACAGAGGCTATTTCTCCATCGACAAGGATGGCCACTCCGTCAACAGCAAGCTGGGCAAGAAGAGCGACATCAGCGACGATATCAGCGCCTACGATCTCATCCTGAAAAACAAGGAACGTCTGCTGAGCTTCGAGGAGCCCACACGCTTCATCTTCTCGCACTCGGCCCTGCGCGAGGGATGGGACAACCCCAACGTGTTCCAGATATGCACCCTGCGGCACGCCAACAGCAGCATCACCAAGCGGCAGGAGGTGGGTCGAGGCTTGCGCATCTGTGTGGACAAAGACGGCAACCGCATGGACAGCGAGACCCTCGGCGAGGACATGTTCGGCATCAACAAGCTCACCGTCATCGCCAACGAGAGCTACAAAAGCTTCGTGGCTGACCTGCAGCGCGACATCAGAGCCGACCTCCGAGAAAGACCATTGAAGGCGGTGGACGAATATTTCGAAGGAAAGACTATTGTCGATGCCGACGGCAAGAAGACGGTCGTCGACCAGATGATGGCCAACCGCATCATGGTGTACCTCGACGACAACGGATATATCGACGAGAAGCACAATATCACTCCCCTCTATCGCCAGCAGGTGGCCGAAGGGAAGACCGCCCCTATGCCAGCGAAACTGCAACCCTACGAGGCGAGTATCCACCAACTGGTGCAAGCCATCTTCGACCCCACGATGCTCGACAAGATGGTGGAGGACGCCAACAAGGTGTTGACACCGGAGAACCGCCTCAACAGCAACTTCGCCAAAGAGGAGTTCCAGAAACTATGGAAGCAGATCAACCACCAGTATGTCTATACAGTGCACTACGACAGTGGGGAGCTGGTGAACAACGTTGTCAATGCAATCAACCAGAACCTCTATGTGCCGCAGATGCGTTATGTGGTGACACGTGGCGAGCAGCAAGAGAAGGTGGACGAATTCAAGGTGGAAGAGACGGACAACCTTATGACTGGAACAGTTTCCACCACCACTGCTAAATATGACTTGGTTGGAGACATAGCAAGAGGCGCCACGTTGACGCGAAGAACGGTGGTGGAGATACTGAGGCGCACCGCCAACAAACTGCCGATGTACCAAAACAACCCTGAAGGCTATATACACGAGGTGGTACGCATCATCAAGGAGCAGAAAGCCACGATGATTGTGGAAAGCATCATGTACAACCGCACCGAGGGCAAATACGACAGCGACATTTTCACCGCCGAACGCCACCGTTCGATGGATGGCGCTATGGCCGTGAAGAAGAACATTACCGACTATCTCTTTACCGACTCGAAAGGCGAGAGGCAATTCGCCGAAGCATTGGATACAGCGAACGAAGTATGTGTATATGCTCGTTTGCCAAGATCATTTCATATTCCTACACCTGTTGGAAACTACGCCCCCGACTGGGCAATAGCTTTTAATGAAGGCAATGTTAAATATGTCTATTTCATTGCCGAAACCAAAGGCAGCATGGATGATATGGAGCTGAGAGGTATAGAGAAATCGAAGACCGACTGTGCAGCCAAACTCTTCGACCAACTCTCGAATGGCAACGTCCACTACGGCGTAGTGGACAGCTACGAGAAACTACGCGACCTGGTGATGAAATAACCAAAAAACAATCACTTTATGGACGAACAAACAATAAGACAAAAGGCGCTGGAACGAATAAATACTCCAAGATTGAGGTTTTTGAGAGTAGACGATTGCCCTCCCGGAGTAAAGATGGACGATGTTCGAGAATCTGTGCTTTTATTGCCCATAGAGGAATTAATGACAAAGAATGGGAATCTACCCTGTAGGGATGTTATACTGCGCCGTTGTATAAGAAACGTAGCAGCCAGAGGCTTAGTCGACGAAGAGAAACTCAGAAATAGAGTTGTAAAGGTATTTATATCTTGTACAAAAAAAATGAAGCGGAAAGATGGTCTTCTGTCAAATGCTGTGAATACCACGTTGCAATATCTTAAGTACGATGCAACTGTGGATGTGTTGCTCGGAGTTTTCGACGGTTCTTGTATCAATATCGACAGATTACTTAAATTGTACCCTAAAAAGTAAATTAAAAAGATAAGAGGGTCATTGGATACAAAAAAAAATTGTATTTTTGCAATCTAATCTTGATGAAGCGGTATTTGGTGCCACGCTTTTGTATTGTTTTTGCTTACTGAGGCACAGGTAGGCATAAGAGCCGGGGACGCAGCGGTATATCTGCGAAAAAAAGAAACAGAGAACAGCAATTAAAGCATTCACTATGTTGTTTTGCCTTGCATTTGTCGGAATGACATTTTTGTCGTGTGGCAAAGATGACAACTCAACATTAGCTGGAACTACATGGACAAACTATTATGGAGCCGACCATGATGAAGGTGCAACAATAAGATTCGTGTCAGAAAGTGTCGCATATATATCTGATTGGGAATACGAACATGGAGAATACGTAGAAGATGTAGAACAAGTAAACTACTCATATAACTCACCTACCGGTGTATTTTACAAAAATGGCACTGCAGTAAGCTTCACAGTCAGCGGAAATACATTGTCAGCGTTTGGCGAAACATTTATTAAACAATAAAAACATAGGGCAAAAGGGGATAGGTGACTTTTTTTTATATGAAAAAAAAGTATAGAACCCTCTTTAATAAATAAAAATATGATAGGAGCGGTAATAGGAGACACCGTAGGCAGTGTCTACGAATTTAACAATATCAAAACCACTGATTTTTTGCTGTTTAGCAGAGGAAGCAACTACACCGATGACAGCGTGATGACATTTGCTGTGGCTGACTGGCTGTTGAGTGACAAGGAGCATACGCCTCAAAAACTTATAAATAATCTTGTGTGGTTCGCTAATGAGTTTCCCTGTCCGATGGGCGGCTACGGTGGAAGATTCTCCGAATGGCTGCAAAAACCCAAGACCGTCTATGAGGATGTGATGATGGAAGACGGCTCGACAAAGAGATTCATGCGCGAGGTTAGGGAACCTTACAACAGCTGGGGCAATGGGGCGGCGATGCGGACGAGCGCCGTGGGTTGGATGTTTGACACGCTGGAGGAGACGGAACGCGTGGCGGAGATTCAGGCAGCCGTTACCCACAACCATCCCGAAGGCATAAAGGGTGCTCAGGCGACCTCGGCGGCCATCTTCATGGCGAGGAACGGCAAGACGAAGGATGATATAAGGCGTTACATAGAGACAAGGTTCGGCTATGACCTCTCCCGCACATGCGACGAGATAAGGCCTGGATATAGCTTCGATGTGTCATGCCAGGGAACTGTGCCGCAGGCATTGGCGGCATTTTTTGAAAGCACGGATTTTGAGAGTTGTATACGACTTGGGATCTCGCTTGGTGGCGACAGCGACACGCTTTGCTGCATAGCCGGAGGAATCGCCGAGGCCTACTACAAGGAGATACCCGAGTGGATTGTCGACGAGATGTGGAAGCGGCTTCCCTATGAGTTTGAGAAGATATTGGTTGACCTGAACAGGAACAGCTTTTACCGTGAGGTCGGCTATATTCCGCAAATGACAAGGAATGATATGGCAAAGGATTCTCCAGGCAGAAATAGGACGGGTAGGACGACGATTATTGGAAAAATAATTGACAAATTGATTCATGGTGGCAAATAGCCGATGTTATGTGCCAATGAATAAACATTCTTATCACAAGGTGGAAAGAAGATCGTTTGCGATGCCGTTGTGTGTAGGATATTCGAGGTATGATGATATGATTTGGGTAAGATGTCGTGATTGAGTGGGAGAAAGATAAAAAAATATCAAATATAAATATTTGAAAATGAATTTGCTCTGCGTGAAGGGCAAATTTTTTTTTGTATTTTATCAAAAAAAATTTGGTGATTCAAAAAGTTGTTGTACTTTTGCAGTGTACTAATCAACTAATACACTACGTAAGTATATGAATATTTTACAGAAAATCATAAAGATAACGAAAAATCAATATTACAATCAAAATCGTTCAGAATAGAAAAAAAGAAATTTTTAGAATAAAAAACTAACACAAAATACCATGATTGAACTTAAGAATTTTTCGTTTGCTTATAAGCAGACATCAGTTTTCAAAAACATCAATCTTCAATTTTCGAAGGGCGCCATCTATGGTCTTCTTGGCGAGAATGGCGTTGGCAAAACCACCATGCTCAAGGCAATAAGCGGACTTCTGAGGCCTGGCGAAGGACAATGCACTGTTGACGACAGAGTCAGTTTCGAGCGTCAGCCAGAGTTCCTAGAGTCGATCTTTTTCTTGCCCGACGACGTTCCTCTGCCCGACAGCGCCACACCATCGTTCTTTTTCCGCGACTTGGCTGTGTTTTATCCCAACCAGAGTGAGGAGCTTTTCCTCAACCTCTGCAATGAGCTGAAAATAGACCCTGCACGCAAATTCAAGGAGATGAGTTTTGGTCAGCAGAAGAAGGCTTTGCTTGCCTCAGCACTAGCGCTGCGCACCGACTATCTGCTGCTTGACGAGCCCACCAACGGATTGGATATCCCGTCGAAGGCCGACTTCCGCCGTATCCTCAGCGAGAGAGTGGGAGAGGAGCAGACAATAATTATCTCGACCCACCAGGTGAAGGATGTTGAGAACCTAATTGACCCTATCATCATCATATCCAACAACAGCGTGCTGCTCGACGCTTCGGTTGAGAAAATTACCGACAAGCTCTACTTTGAGTATGGCGGTCAGCAGCGTCCCGACGCCCTCTACAGCGAGATGATGCCCGGCGGCTACCTCAACGTGGTGGTCAACAACGGTATGGGCGAGAGCCAGCTGAACATCGAGGGCCTTTTCAACGCCGTGCTGCGCAACAGTGCAATGATTAAGAACTTGTTTGAATAGTATTAACCTTAACCTTGACTTTAACTTTAACTGGCTGCCGCATTAGTATTTGAGGTCAAAGTTGACGTTAAAGATAAGGTTCCAAAAAATAAAACGACAATGAATAAATTCAATTTCAATAGATTTGGAAAAGTCGTCGTTCGCGACTTCCACAATACGTACTCGCTTTTTGGCATGAGTATGTTGATAATAATGCTTATTCCCGCTTTTGTGTGGCTAACAGGATGGGCATTCAAAGCTCCAAGTGTTGATGTGTTCACACGTCGAAGCTTCATAGAACTGGCAGTTTATTTGACAGCCGCCATTGCGTCGATGAAGATATACAACAGCTGTAACCTGGTGGGCAAGGGCAACTACTTTGCCATGCTGCCCGCCTCGCTGTGTGAGAAGTTCACCAGTATGGTTGTCTATTGTTTCGTCGTTTGTCCGTTGGTGGTCTTTGTCGGCTCGACGCTTGTAGACATAATTCTTACTGTTTTGCCTTTTGGACCTTACAAGGCATACATCTGGCAGGCACCCGACTGGTTGAGACAGATGAACACACTAGGCGGATATACCACAGGATTTGGAGCTTTTGTGCTTTTGATCTTCAAAATATTCGCAGTGTCATCGCTGTTTATGCTGGCCAACACAATCTTTAAGAAAAACAAGTTTGTCAAAACCATCCTTTGGCTTATGATCATAGTCTTTGCGTTGATAATCATCATAGTTCCCATTATGAACCATATCAATTGGCCAGAAGGTTGGAATTGGATTATAAAAATAGGCAAATGGCTTGGCGTTCAGTCGGAAGAGCATCTGCTACGTTTGTTCTACTGGGGTAGATTGTTGCTGTATGCTGTGTTGACTTTCATCTTCTCGCTGGTCACCTATCACAGACTTAAGAAAATGCAGTATTGATAATTAACTTTAACCTTAACGTTAACTTTGAATTGTTTCCGGCAATCTGTTGATGCGTCAGCTAGTTAAGGTCAACGTTAACGTTAAGGTTTAAACAACAACAACTATGGACTTTAAGAAACAAAAACCGATATACCAGCAGATCGCTGATACGCTGTGCGAGCGCATAGTGGGAGGTGAATGGAAGGCAGAGGAGCGAATACCGAGTGTGCGCGACATAGCCATACAGCTGGGTGTCAATCCCAACACGGTGATGCGCACGTATGAGTATCTGCAGGGTGCCGAGATTATCTACAACAAGCGCGGCGTTGGCTACTTTGTGGCTCACGACGCTTCGGACAAGATTCTCGCTCTTCACCGCAAAGATTTTTTGGAGGAAGATTTGCCCGTGTTCTTGCAAAAAATGAACATGTTAGGAATCACTTTCGACGACTTGAAAAAGTATTTGTGATAATTATTTTCTCCTAGCTGTATTATTTTGGCTATGTGAAACGATTTATTACAAAATAGCTCGCAAAAGTAACTTTTAAAACAATCAACAAAACAATATAATTATTACATAGATTTATGGATAATATAGTCAGAAAAACTCTTTTCCTTGTAGCAGCTCTATGCATAGCGCTCACCACATTGGCCCAAAATCATTTGTCGGGCACTTTGACCGATGGCAAGTCGGGAGAGTCGCTTATGTATGTCAACTGCGTTTTGCTCAAGGCACAAGACAGCACTTTTGCCTATGGCACCACGAGCGACGAGAAAGGGCGTTTCACCTTTAAGCAGGTTGCCACGGGCAACTACCTGCTGCGAGTCAGCTTTATAGGTTATGAAACCTATTGGAAAGACGTAGCGGTGAACGGCAATGTTGATTTGGGCGGCATAGCCATGACCAAGTCATCCACAGTGCTGAAAGAGGTGACGGTGTCGGCGAAAAAGCCCCTCTATGCCGTTGACGGCGAGAAGCAGATGTACAACGTCAGCGAAGACCCCAGCGTGCAGACGGGTACCGTCAGCGACGTGCTGCAGAACGCCCCGGGTGTCGAGGTTGACGCCGAGGGCAACATCACGCTTCGCGGTACGCAGAGTGTGGAGATATGGATCAACGACCGTCCCAGCCATATGAACGAGGAGGCCCTGAAGCAGTACATCAAGCAGCTGCCGGCTAACTCCATCGACCGCGTCGAAGTCATCACCAACCCCTCGGCCCGCTATAGCAGCAAGGGCGCTGTAATCAACATCGTCACCAACCAGAAGGTTAAGCGCAACGAACTGCTCTGCGTCGGTCTTAAGGCCACTACCACTCCCGCCATTGCGCCGTGGGTAAGCTACGTGTGGGCCAACGAGAAGGTCGACTTCAACGTCTACATCTGCGGCAACTACAGTATACAGGAATCCGCCTCTGACGGTACCAGCACGCTGCTTGACGCCAACGGTGACACAAGCCGCTTCCAGAAATATGACAACAAGACCAAAATGCCCTACTGGGGCGGCTATGCCGGTTTCAACGTCAACTGGCAGATAGACAGCATGCGCAGCCTCTCGGCATGGGCGGGCGGCTACCCTTACTGGGATCGCAATTCATTTTACAACAACTATCAGTTTCTCGAATACAATCCCACGCGAATCGACCTTGGCTATATCGACACCACGCTCAACAACGGCTTCAGCCATGGTGCCTATGCTGGTGTCTGGTATGAGCACCGCTATGACGCAACGGGACGCAAACTGAGCGTAACCTTCAACGGCAACTATTGGGCCAACAGCGGCTACAGCGACGACTCGCGCTACTTCAACTCACCGTTGATCGCTGACTTCAAGCGCCATCTGGTTGGCGATATGTGGAGCGGTAGCGGTGAACTGGGAGTCAACTACACCCACCCACTCAAGAACGACATCACAATTGAGGTCGGTGGCGAGCTGGGCTTGGGTTACGACTATGACAACGAGACGCTCGACAGCCTTTTGCCTTCGGGCGACTGGAGCAACATGCCCTATCGCTCTTATGTGACGCAGGAGATGACAGTGGAACCCAATTTTTATGTGACCGCACAGAAACGCTGGGGAGGCTTTACAGCCAAACTTGGATTGCGGTATAACAATAACTTCAAGAACGGAACGATAGAGCACCACGCCCTTGGCGACCAGATGCGCCTTGACACGCTGTTCTCCGGCTTGGTACCGAGCATCCACCTGAGTTACCAGACAAAGACCTTCGAGAGCTACAGCCTTAGCTACACACGCCGCTTTTCGCACGAAGGCACGTTCTCCAACTATACCCTTTTCCGCATCTATGACGACTACAGTTTCAGCACCGGCAACCCCAACCTGCTGATGAGCTACACCCACAACCTTGAGGCTGCTTTCAACAAGTATATTATGAAGTTCGGCAATGTTGGCATTAACGCCTACTTCCGCGCAAATACCGACGAGATAGGCCTTATGACCGCCGCCACCTACGACCCCGTCCTTGGCCCCTATCTGGTCAACTATAGCTATCCTGTCAATATCGGTTCGAGCCACACCGAGGGCATCGAGGCCAACATCACCTACCGTCCCACGGGATTCATCAATGTGCGTTTCAACGCCTCGCTGTTTAACTACGGCTACAACTACAACGACTTCAGCGACAGCAAGCTGAGCTACAGCTTCCGTCTCAATGTGTGGGCCAAACTGTGGAAACGTCTGGAGGTCTTTGCCAACGGTAGCTACAGCTCGCCGCGACTGGGTCTCTACAGCCTTACCAACGCCAACAAACGTTTCGACTTCGGTTGCAGCAGCGACTTCTTTGAGCGCAAGATGAGCGTATATCTGAATGTCAGCGACGTTTTTGGTTGGAGCGAGTGGGGCAGCAACACCACCGCGCCGCAGTACCAGACAACAGGCAGCCGTCGCTTTAATTCGCGTTTCGTGAGCCTCGGACTTACCTTCCGCTTTGGCAAGATGGAACTCGAGAGCAAAGCCCGCCAAGGAGCTTCCGACTCGCCGATGGGTAAATCCTAATGAATGATGAGATAATGGATTTTGATTGATAATATAATGTGATTGAGATTTTGGTTAATGATAAAAATGTGATTAAGATTTTGGGTTAATGATAAAAATGTGATTAAGATTTTGGGTTAATGATAAAAATGTGATTAAGATTTTGGGTTAAAAAGTAAATGAGTTTTTGTAAAGAGGAAAGCACTCCCCAACAGGAGTGCTTTTTTTTGTTGCACTAGAGCAGTGGTGAGCGCTAGACTTTCTGAATGCGCACTGGTTTACAACCCATCGCCGAGAAATGTTGTCATCAAATCCGGGAGAAATGACAAGCCAAGCAGGGGCAATGGTTGGGAAACAGGTGATTCATTTCACAAAACATTGGTCAGTATGGGTGACTTTGACATATCGCTTGGGTTGGTGCCCGGCACCCCTTCGGGGATGGCGATGCCCAGTTTGCGGAAGTGTTTCTTCCAGTATTTCGGCATCTTGCCACGCTTGTTGAGGAAGTTCATCGGCTGGTTTTTGAACAGATGGTTGCCAGTGGCGTCAAGATATGCCTCGTACACCAGCTCAGAGCAGTACATCTGTCCGTTGTTGGGCAGGAAACTGTCGTCGTAGGGTTGTCCAAGGAACGACTTGGCGCGGGCAATTACCGCTGCGGTGTCGAACGGCACGTTGAGGCGGTAGGCGCTGAAGGCACCGAAGGTGCAGTAGCTCCATCTGTTGTAGGGGACGCGATGAACACCATTGTCGCCCGAGGCTTCGATAATCCAAACCTGACCGGTGCTGTCAACCTCAACGATGGCCACGTGAGTGTATTCGCCAGTACTGCTGCTTATGGCTTTCTCCATATCCGAATGCTGTCGCAAACAAAACAGTAGGTCGCCGCTTTTGAACTTGTATAGCGGCTTCAAAGTCTTATTGTCCAGGAAGCCCTTTAAGAACATTCCGTCGGGCATCATAGGCTTCAATGCCTGCCAGAGGCAGGGTTGGAAGGATGAAAAGTACGCCGTAGGGCTGTTGACATACATTGGCAGCAGCCATGGGAAACGAGTATGGCCACCAATTTCGTTGTGGGTGGAACAGATGCCGCTAAATGTGAGAGTGTCGCCCGTTGCATTGGTAATAAAGATACGGTATCCATATTTGTTTGAGCTCCAACTGCCTGAAGATTGCCTCAGGATGGCGTAGACATCAATGGTAGAGTCCTCGAGGCCGAAGTCGGCAGCGGAAGGGTTGGTGTCGTATCGGAGGCTGAGGTTACGCAAAGCCTCTTCGACTTGTGCCACCGGGAAATAGCGGTTGACGAAGCTTCCGCTGTCGAAGTTTTTCTCAACTTCGTACAGCTCGTCGCCGTTGCGGCGATAAGTTATAATATAAGGGGTATAGTGATAACAGCCAGAGCTGTGGGTTTGTATGGTTATGCTTTGCAGTTTTTGGGAGATAAAGTCATTGAGAGGGTTGTCGAAGTGGAATGGCTCGATGTGTCCAGCTGTGTCAATGCGGCGCTGGGTGTTGTCGGCAAGGCAAAGGATGATGTGAATGTCGCTTGTTGGGTCGGGTTTTAGGGCGACGATACCCGTTGTGTGAGCAATGCGGTACCATCCTTTGTTGTCGGTCAAATAAACGCTTTTGCCGTCGCTGCCCCACATCCGCTGCCCGTGTCCCAGTTTCAGCCAGGTCCAGTCCTCTTCGATGGGACGCTGTGTGGTGTAGTATAAGCAGGTGTCCACCTTGCCGTCGGCGCTGATGCGCAGAACACCGAAAGGAACAGAGGCGTACATCTTGCCGTCGACAACGCGGATAAGTCTGTCGACAGACACATCAAAGGTTGTATGGTTTCCGTACACTGTCCTCCGTTCAAGTTGGCCGCTGTCGGATATGTACCAAAGTGCAGCCTCCTCGCGGTCAACCTCGCATTGCACCATTGGCACCGGGTGCCATTCGGGAGTGCCTGCCAGCGAGGTGCAGAACATTGTGTTGTTTTGGGTGACGTAAGCAGAATTGTTCCATATATGTATGCTGCCGATACCAGAACTTTTGAAATAAGTCTTGCTTCCCAGTTGGTCCTTTGGTGTTGGCAGGCGTCGGAATGAGCGCCAGTTGTCGTTGGTTAGATACAGTTGGTTTTCGCAGGTGCCAATCATGCCCGAAAGATTGCTAGTCATATAGATGGCATTGATAGAAATAAGAGTATCGAAATCTTTGCGCAGGGTGGTGAAAGTGCGGCCGCTGTCGGCCGAAAAGAAAAGCGCGCCAGGACTTGTGGCTTGCGCTGAACCCATCCATAGGTTGCCGTCGCTGTGGTAGCAGAAACCGTGGATCCAATGCATGCCCTCGCCGAAAAAGACCGTGTCGAATGTCATGCCGCGGTCGGAGGTTCGCAGAATGAAGTTGTAACTGCTAGGAATGAAGCCGGCCACCACAGCCACCTTGTCGCCGAAGGCCGCCACGCGTTCGAGCGTAGGGCTACTCATAAATTCTTTCTTTGGCTGCATAGCTGTGCGCCACGTCGAGTGGATGTTGTCGGCGGTGTGCACTTTGCCGCAGCGAGTTACAAGCCAGATGCGGCCGGCATCCGATACAGTGTGGTAGTAGGAGCAACGGACTTCAAGGTTGGTGCGTCGGTCGCGTTGTTGAGCTTGAAGAGGCGGCAGGGTAGTGGCAATAGTTAGCAGAAATAATAACGTTGTTTTTGTGAGGGGTTTCATCATGCATATATATGGTTTGTTACTTTTTTTATGAGTAACATAGAACATTTTTTTTTGCATTGCTAACGTGAAAAACGCGTATTAATTGTCCCGAAAGCGCCACAAAAGAGATTTCGGTTTTCTGTAGCGCAAGGGTAACGAGGCAGAGGTGTAGGAGGGAAATAGCCTCGTGGCAGCGAGAGGAAAGTAGAGGCGTTGTCTTTATATTTATATTGTTTCAAAATTTTTTATGGTCGTTTTTAATATATTTTTCGTAATTTTGTAATTTCGTTGTGTGCTCAAAATTGGGCGCAACGGCTTGATTATAAGTATACAATATTCAACAAGGTATGAAGTATAACGAATATAAGCAGCTTAATTTAACCCAGATTGGCGAGGATATACGCCGCTGGTGGGAGGAAAATGAAACCTTCGAGAAAGGCCAGAAGTTGAGCGAGGGGCATCCCTCATTTGTGTTCTATGACGGACCTCCGTCGGCTAATGGCAAGCCTGGCATTCACCATGTTATGGCTCGTACCATCAAGGATGTTTTCTGCCGCTATAAGGCACAGAAGGGTTTTCATGTTGACCGCAAAGCAGGATGGGACACCCACGGTTTGCCTGTTGAGCTAGGTGTTGAAAAAACTCTTGGCATCACCAAGGAAGACATTGGCAAGACTATCAGTGTGGACGATTACAATCACGCCTGTCGCACCGAGGTGTTGAAATACAAAGATCTTTGGGACGAGTTGACCCGCCAAATGGGTTATTGGGTTGACCTTAAGAATCCTTATATCACTTTCGACAACAATTACATAGAGACGTTGTGGTTTTTGCTCAAGAAGCTCTACAACAAAGGACTTCTTTATAAAGGTTATACCATACAGCCTTTCAGCCCCGCAGCAGGCACAGGCCTCTCGAGTCATGAGCTTAACCTTCCTGGCTGCTATCGTGATGTCAAGGACACCACCTGTGTGGCCATGTTCAAGTTGGTTTCCGGTATTGCCGAGCAGTCGGAAATACCCACCTATGCCATTGCATGGACAACTACACCCTGGACATTGCCTTCGAACACAGCGCTATGTGTAGGTCCCAATATTGACTATGTCCTTCTCGAAACAACACATCCCTACAGCGAGGCTCCATGCCGTATTCTTATGGCTAAGGCTTTGGTGTCGAGCATGTTTCCTGAAGGTAAGAGCCCCGAATACAAAATTGTCGGCGAGTATAAAGGCACCGATCTTGAGGGCATTCGCTATGAGCAGCTTATACCTTGGGTCAAGCCAAGAGAGGTTAGCGACAAGGGCTCTTTCCGCATAATCCTTGGCGACTATGTCACCACAGAGGATGGTACCGGTATTGTGCATATAGCGCCTACCTTTGGTGCCGACGACGCCCGTGTTGCCAAGAAGGCCGGCATTGGCGAGCTTCTCCTCTTCGACCGCGATGGCAAGCAGTTGCCAATGGTCGACCGTCAAGGCCGTTTTGCTCCCATCGAGGACTTAGATCCTAAGTGGGTGGCTGAGAACATGAACACAGAACTCTATGGCCAGTATGCAGGAAAGTTTGTCAAGAACGCCTACGACCCCACCAAGACAGAGAAGGATATGAGTCTTGACGTAGAGATTGTTGTAATGCTTAAAGGCGAATACAAGCTCTTCAAGAGCGAGAAGCATACACACAGCTATCCTCATTGCTGGCGTACCGACAAGCCGGTGTTGTACTATCCTCTTGACAGCTGGTTTATTCGTACCACCGCTTTGCGCGACCGCATGATAGAGCTTAACAAGACCATCAATTGGAAGCCCGAGGCTACCGGCACAGGTCGTTTTGGCAACTGGCTCGAAAATATTGTCGACTGGAACCTGAGCCGCAGCCGCTACTGGGGCACACCGCTGCCAATATGGCGTACCGAGGATGGCAAAGAGGAGATTTGCATAGGCTCGGTCAAGGAACTTTGTGAGGAGATAGAGAAATCTGTCAAGGCCGGATTCATGTCGCAAGAGGAAGTCGACAAGCTCGGATATAAGTCCAATGCTAGCTTTGACCTTCATCGTCCCTATATCGACTCGGTGGTTTTGGTCTCGCCCAGTGGCAAGCCCATGCGTCGTGAGCCCGACCTGATTGACGTGTGGTTCGACAGTGGCGCAATGCCTTATGCTCAGATACATTACATGGGTGAAGAGTTGCGTCCCGACCAGTTCCCCGCCGACTTCATCGCTGAGGGTGTCGACCAAACACGTGGTTGGTTCTACACGCTGCACGCCATCGCAACTATGTGCTTTGACAGTGTGGCTTTCAAGAATGTTATCTCCAATGGTTTGGTTCTTGACAAGAATGGCAACAAGATGTCGAAACGCCTCGGTAACGGTGTTGATCCGTTTGAGACGTTGAAAAAATATGGCCCCGACGCTACTCGCTGGTATATGATTACCAACAGCCAGCCTTGGGATAACCTTAAGTTCGATGCCGAGGGTGTCGACGAGGTGCGTCGCAAATTGTTTGGAACACTGTATAACACATATAGTTTCTTTGCCCTCTATGCCAATCTCGACGGCTTTGAATACAAAGAGGCAGACATAGCTAGCGAGCGCCGTCCCGAGATTGACCGCTGGATACTTAGCGAACTCAACACACTTGTCAAGACCGTTGATGAGGCTTTTGGCGATTACGAGCCCACTCGCGCCGGCCGTGCCATAGCGGAATTTGTCGACGCCAATCTGAGCAACTGGTATGTGCGTCTCTGCCGCCGCCGTTTCTGGAAGGGCGAATATAGCGAGGACAAGATATCTGCTTACCAGACGCTGTATACCTGCCTCGAGACATTGGCACGACTTATGTCGCCAATAGCGCCTTTCTTCAGCGAACGTCTCTTCCAAGACCTCAACGGCGTTACACATCGCGACAATGTCGAGTCGGTTCATCACGCTGCCTTCCCTCAGGTTCACGAGGAACTTATAGTTAAGTCGCTTGAGGAACGTACCCAGCTGGCTCAGAAAATATGCTCTATGGGACTTTCATTGCGCAAGAAGAGTAATTTGCGTGTCCGCCAGCCGTTGGCAAAGATTGTTATCCCTGTTCGTGACGAGCATTTCAAAGAGCAAGTCGAGAAAATCAAATCGCTTGTCTGCAGCGAGCTTAACATCAAGGATGTTGAGTTTATCTCTGCCGACAACAGTCTCTTGGTTAAGAGCATAAAGCCCAATTTCAAAACCCTTGGACCTCGCTATGGCAAGATTATGAAATCTATTGCCGCCGCTGTGGCGTCATTCTCACAACAGCAGATTTCGACTATCGAGAACGAAGGCCGCTATAGTTTTGATGTTGAGGGTCAACCTGTCGAGTTGTTGATTTCCGATGTGGAGATAGCCACACAGGATATTCCAGGTTGGGTTGTGGCTAATGAGGGCACGCTCACTGTGGCTCTTGACATCACGCTCACGCAGGAGCTTGTCGACGAAGGTATTGCTCGAGAGCTCGTCAACCGCATTCAAAATATCCGCAAGGAGGGCTACGATGTCACCGACCGTATCAATGTAACCATTGAAAGTGGAGCATGGGACGCTGCTGTCCGCAACCACATGGATTACATCTGCAGTGAGACATTGACAACACGTCTTGAAATTGTCCCCGCCATCGAGGATGCTTCGGCTCAAACTGTTGAAATCACCGAGGGCTCCAGCGCCAAGATAATTGTCGCCAAAGTCTGACGAATGCCAACTATTGGAGCAAAAAAAATATTGCAAAAAAGAGTGCCGTGAAAACCACGGCACTCTTTTTGTTTATACGTTTTGGAGTAGTATTGCAATTACATGTCGCGAACTTCATGAAGCTCTATTTCGTAGATTAGGGTAGAGTAGGGAGGAATGTCTTGTGTTCCTCTAGCTCCAAAAGCTTTCTCGGAAGGGAAATACAAGCGGTACTTGCTGCCGCCCTTCATGATTTGGAAAGCCTCGCATAAGCCCGGGAACATGTCGTCGCTGATGACCGTTGTGATAGCATCGCGGTTGCCGTAGGTTTGGTCGAAGACTTGTCCGTTGGTGAACATGCCTTTGTAGTCGAAGACAACGACGAGGCCGAGCTCGCCCTTGCGACCATTGCCCTCCTTCAGAACTTCATAATAAAAGCCTTTGTCGCTCTTTTTTACGTTGGCATTGTTTTTCATGAGCTCTGTAAAGTAGGCGTCCTCTTGCATCTGTTGCTCGTTGTTCTCTTTCATTTGTTTAAGCTCTCTGTTTGTCGCAGCCATCTGGTTCAGTTCCATCAGCATGGATGCGGTTTGCTGCATTGTGAAGGGCTGCTGAATGCTGTCGAGGGTGGCGCATATAGCCTGCAGTAGAACCTCTCTATTGATTTTGACACCTGTGGCCGCGAAGTTTTGCGCCGCGGAAAAACCTAATGCCCAGCTTAAGCTATCGTTTTTGTCGGCAAAGGTAGGAGCCTTTGTAGTGTCGACAACCACTTTCCCTTTCTGGCAGGAAGCTAACATGGCTATGCATATTGCCACATAAAGTATTTTCTTCATTTTGTTATTGAAACTTAATTATTGTTTTATTTTATGTTGTTTAGTATCCTAATATTTTGAGCATAGATTTGTGACTTTGCTCTTTGGCAAACAATTTCGTTGTGTAGTCGCCGTTTTCGTCTTTGTCGATGATGATGTGTTTTGGCGCTGGTATAAGACAGTGTTGTATGCCGCCATAGCCGGCCAAGCTTTCTTGATAGGCACCAGTGTGAAAGAATCCAATATATAAAGGATCATCTTTCTGCAGTTTGGGCAGGAATATGGCGTTGGCATGGCTGTCAGCATTGTAGTAGTCTTGGCTGTCGCAGGTGAGGCCTCCAAGGAATACACGCTGATACTCGCAATCCCAATGGTTGATGGGAAGCATGATGAATCGTTGGTTTATTCCCCATGTGTCGGGGAGGGTGGTTATGAACGAAGAGTCGATCATGTACCAGGTCTCGCGGTCGTTTTGTTGCTTCTGGTCGAGGATGCTGTATAAGGTAGCGCCGCTTTCGCCCACTGTGAAGGAACCGAATTCGGTGTAGATGTTTGGCTCGGGTACTCCGCGTGTGGTGCAGATGTTTTTAATCTGTGCGAGTATCTCTTCGGCCATGTATTCGTATTCGAAATTGGACGCAAGAGAGTTCTTGATGGGGAAACCTCCTCCAATGTTGAGAGAGTCGACATCGGGGCAAATTTGTTTGAGGTCGCAATAGACATTGACACACTTGGACAACTCATTCCAGTAGTAAGCAGTGTCGCGAACGCCTGTGTTGATGAAGAAATGCAACATCTTGAAACTGTACTTGGGGTTGTCTTTGATGGCCTCTTCATAGAATGATACAATGTCATTATATCGTATTCCCAGGCGTGAAGTGTAGAAGTCGAATTTTGGCTCCTCCTCCGAAGCGATACGGATGCCTATCTTCATTGGCACCTCGGGGTTTTCGACGGCTTCGTCCAGCATGCACATCTCGTGTTTGTTGTCGAGGATAGGCACGATGTTGTGGAATCCGTCTTTGTACAATTCGGCAATGTTCTCAATGTATTGTTGACGTTTGAAACCATTGCAAACAATGAATATATCTTTGTCTATCAGTTCACTGTTGTACAACTCTTGTATTAGGTTGATGTCAAATGCGCTTGATGTCTCCAGGTTGATATCGTTTTTCAGAGCCTCCTCCAATACAAAGCTAAAATGGCTGCTTTTGGTGCAATAGCAGTAGTTGTAAGAACCTTTGTAGTCGGTCTTGGCTATTGCCACATTGAACATTCTTTTAGCCCGCTGTATTTGCGAACTTATCTTGGGGAGATAGGTTATTTTCAGTGGAGTTCCATACTGCTTGATTATTTCCATGAGAGGTATGTCGTGGAAATAGAGCTCGCCGTCTTCGGTGCGGAATTCGTCCTGTGGAAATTCGAAGGTTTGGTCGATTAAATCGTAATACTTGTTCCTCATTTTTTAAAAGCAGTTTAGTTGGATGTTACTTTTTTTGACAATCCGACTCACTTGGATTGTTTAAATTTTGACATTGCAAAAGTACATAGTTTTTTGATATTTTTGCATTTTCTATCAAAAAATATGTGTTGAATTATGAGAATTTAGTATTGCCTTCTGTTGTTTGGTATTATTTTTTGAGGAATTTAGCAGCCTTGTAGTTGCCGTTTCCCAATCTTATTTGTATGATATACAATCCTTCGTGTAATGACGAGATGTCAAGTATGGCATTGTCGCCAGAGATGGTTTGTTTCATTATCTGTCGACCGTTTATGTCGCTGATTATTGCCATTTGCATATCCTTGCAGCTGATGTTGACACTTTCTTTTGCAGGATTTGGATATAATAGTATATCGGAAATAACTTTTTCAGCCACTTCGATACCGATTGTTCCCGACACGGTGATTGTAGTAGTCGATGTGGCGCTGCATTTACCGTTCCATCCTGTTACAGAGTATTCTGTGGTTGTTGTTGGGTAAACGTCAATGACTGGAGTATCAGCGCCATTGTTCCATTGGTATCTTTCGGCGCCTTGAGCCATAAGACGGACGGTTTCACCCTCGCGTATTGTCACATCGCCGCCCACGATTGTTACCTCGGGTATTGCTGCCACATAAAGCATGATGTGTCTGATTGTATTGTCGGCGGTGTCGGTGGCCAGGTGGAATTCGTTGGGTTGCAAAGACTCTGTCGCTATTGTTGTTCCATCGACGCTATAGGTTTCGCCTGCGCAGACGCTGTCGATGATATATTGATGTACGGTGCCATTGGCGGGAAGGTGTATGTCGTCAATCCAGCCGCAGTCGCTGCCAAGACTTTGCGAGTAGTCTTTCCGGTAGTTGAACTTGAAAGTATGGGTGCCGGCAGGAACGAAGTAAGCCTTTCGGGTCCAATCCACATTAGTTCCACTCATCTCCATCAACACGTTGTTGTCGATGCTGAAATACAATTTGTCGTAGTTTGCTTCCGAAGAAACCTTGGCATAGAACGTTATGCTGTCGTCGACCGACGATGTCCACTCGAATGTCATAGAAGAGTTCTTGTTGTTGCCAGGGTTGTTGTAGGTCCATCGTTTCGATCGAGCCGAATAGTTGCCACTGTGCGACTCCTCGTTGGTCAGCTCCCAGGGGTTGGCATCCTGCATCCAGTCGATGGCACCCCAGCTGTTGTCGTCGAAATTGATGACGGACAGATCCTCTCCAAACTGCACTTTCAGAGTGTCGAGTTTGACAATGTTGCCATATCGTATAGTTTGAACGAATACTGTGCTTCTGTTTTGAGGTATTGATCCCAAAGCAGAGAGTGTGTATGTCTGCATGAATCGTTGTCCCGGTTCCACTCTGTCCACAATGAAGGTGTCGTTTGATATGGATAGAGAAGGCTCCATGCTTCTCAGTGTAATGTAGGCGTTTTCCAATGCGGCGTTGCCGCTGTTGCGGTTGGTGACGGTAAACGTTGTTGAACCGTTGTCAACCAGGGCGCTGTCCATTGTGTGGATGTAAATCTCAGGTTTAGGAGCGTTGATGGTGAAGTTGAAAGTTTTGCTTGTCTTGGTGTTGTTTCGGTGTCCCCAGCGTACAATCATCTTTATTGAGGCAAGGCTTTGGTCCTTCACATTTTCCCACACCGAGGCGTTGCATACATTGTGGAGAATGCTTTGTTGACGACCGGCCAAACCTGAGGGCAAAGCTATTATGCCGGTGGTGTCGATATGGATGTTGCCTTCGAGGCTTTGGAATTCAATGAATAGGCTGTCGGCGTCGGTGGCGCCGAGGTTGGAGAGAGAGATGTCGAAGGCCACATGTTTGCCAGCCTCTATGGCTGAAAGAGGTTGCATATCCTCGGCTACGACATAGATGCCTTGAGACTCGATGTTGATAGTGTTTTGATAGGGTTTGTAGCCTTGCGCCGTGATGACGATAGTGTGAGGCTCAGGAGTCATGGGCGAGAAAATATTGACAGTAGCGTTGCCATTGCCATCGGCGTAACCGGCTCCGCACAGGTTGCCATTCTCGTCAGAGAATCCTATGTAAGCATAAGGTACAGTGGAGACATAGAAACTAGTGGCAGCCATGTCTATGCTGTTGTCGTGCTGTGCTGTGAGATTGTTGGCGCGACCATGAATGTAGGGCATAAGAGACGGGTCGCCCATCAAGTGGTATACTTGCCAGTAGTATAGTTTCATATCGTCTTGGCTGGGGCTGCTTTCTACAGCCATATTGCCGCCAAAAATCATCGACCCTGCTGAAGTGCACCATTTGTCGGTAGTTTCGCCATGAGAATGGAACAGACGGTCGTACATGCCGAGGTTGGCATTGTTGTAGGTAGTGTTCATCGTGTTGTTGATGTTGGTGCGCACACCTACGGTCCAATAAAAGTCTTCCACCCAATAGGTGTAGTCGCTAGCGCCAATATAGCTCACAGCGCCGGCGTTGTTACCTTTACGTAGCAGTGCCTCGCCCAAGCATGCGTCAATCTGGAAACTGTTGGACAAACAGCAGTTGCCTATCATTATCATGGGTTTGTTGTTGTTGGTCATATTCGCCACGTCGGAATTGGAGAATCCGGGATTGCTCCATGCTGTCTCAGAACCATGGGCACTGTAGTTGGCCCAGCCGCAGCCGTTGTTGTAGTAGTTTAATAGCAGATTGGCGGTGGTATAATTGTTGCTTGATCCCGTCACAGTCACACCGTTGGGGGCAAAGGAGGTGTTGTTTTTATAGTATACTACATTATCAAAGCCATTGGTTGTATTGATGTAGTATTTGGCTATGTAATCCATGGCTGGGTCGCCGTATGTGTAGCCGTTATCGTTGGCAGATCCACCGTCTACACCGGCTGTCAAGGCAGCGTTGCCTAGATAAGAATCGTCGGGGAAGGTATATTGCTCATACATCAGAGTTTTCTCAATTTGAGGTAAGAGTTGCTCAGCATTTTGTGCCGAGAATCGACCATAGTAGCAGTCGGGTATTCTGTCGTTTTCGGTCCAGTTGCAATAGTTGATGTCGCTGTAATGAGTGGTACCTTGCGAGACGAGTTGGAAGGCCGGAATTTGGGCAATGTCGCCGACAAACAATACATAGGTTGGTGCAGGCATGCTAGCTGTAGCGTTGTCGTACAATCCTTTAAGATAATTTTTTATGCTTGTTGAAGAAGATCCCACCTCAGGTTGGTCGGTATAGACGAGGTCGACAATAAAGCCTTGGCGTCTTTTCCATTTCGCGAAGTCGTCGAGCAAGCCACGGAACATGCTGTGAGAAACAATAGTGTAGCGTACGGGAGCCGAGAGGTAGTTCTCTTTTGTTCCCAAGGTGTTGATGGCGTTAATGCCGTTGTCGTAAGCACGGCTGGAGTGAATCTTTTGCAGTGTTTTTGTTGCGGCGATGTCGGCGTTGCGCTGATGTATTGTGATGGTGATACTTTTGACAACAATGATCTGATTTGTCACAGGATTCCATCGGATGGGGTTGTAAGCTATTCTGGCAAGATTGTGGTTGCGTGCTATGCCGGTATTCTCTACAACTATCGTTTCAGCTCCGATGAAGCTGTTGCAAGCATATGTTTGTTCGTTTTTCACCATGTGAAATGTCGTAGTGTCGCTTTTTCTACGCGATGGTTGTATAGGAATAAGAGGTCTGTCGATACCTATCTCGTTGGCGTCGATGGTGTCACAAAGCATTTCGTTGACAGTGACATCCAAACGGTCGCAAAGCGATATCTCAATCATTTTTGACAGAGAAGGCAGAGAGGGGTCACCGACTTTGCCACTGGGCATAAAGTCATCCATTGTTATGACGTTGAAAACTTCGTCTGACAATGTGGCCGCATTGACTTGAGGCAGAGGGCAGGTGAAGGTGATTTGTATGTTGTTATAGTCGCTGTGGTTCACTTGGCAATACTGTGCGTTTGCCGTAGTGACCAAAAGAGTCAAAGTTGCTATTAAAACGATTCTCTTCATGTTTCGTATGATTGATTGTTCAATTATATTATAATGTTTCATATTTAATCAATGTCTACTGTTCAAATTCCATCCAAATAGGCTCGTGAGGGGTAGGAGCGACGATTGTAATCTCCTCTTTGCGAACGGGATGTATGAATGTTATTTTGCGAGCGTGCAGAGATATGCCGCCATCGGGATTAGAGCGAGGAGCTCCATATTTCAAGTCGCCTTTGATGTGGCAACCCATGTTTGCCAGTTGTGCTCGTATTTGATGGTGCCTACCAGTGTGCAAGTCTATTTCTATAAGATGGTAGCCACCTCCGCTTACACCGATAAGCTTGTAGTCGAGTATTGCCAGTTTAGCTTCGGCAGTGCCGGCTTTCACGACATAGCTGCGGTTGTTTTTTTCGTTGCGCAGCAGCCAGTCTTCCAGATGTCCGCACTCTTGAGGCGGGGGCTCTTTGCTTAGAGCCCAATAGGTTTTCTTTATATCGCGACCCTTAACGGCCTCGTTCATGCGGCTCAAAGCTTTTGATGTTTTAGCAAAAAGCACTACACCGCTCACAGGCCTGTCTAATCGGTGTATTACTCCGCAGAAGACATTGCCCGGTTTGTTGTCGCGAATTTTTAGATAATCTTTTATGTGTTCAGGTAATGGGGTATCTCTGGTTTTGTCGCCTTGAACTATCTGGCCGCAGCGCTTGTTGAGCGCCAGGAGGTGGTTGTCTTCATATAGTATTTGGTCGGCGATATTCATAGCAAAACATTTATTTCAGTTTCCCTATTGGCGACATACCATTGCGTACCACATCTTCGAGGGCTACATCCAGCTCGGTGTCGAGGGGCAGGAAGAGGTCTACTCGCGAGCCAAACTTGATGAATCCCATTTCCTGGTTTTGCTTTACCCTCTCTCCCTCGCGGGCATAGCACACTATGCGGCGAGCCATAACGCCAGCGACTTGGCGCATAAGAATTCTTTGGCCGTTGTCGAGCACCATTCCTATGCTGGAACGTTCGTTCATTATGGAAGATTTGGGATAAGAGGCTATGAAATAGTTGCCTTTGTGATACTTGACATACTCTATTGTGCCGTCGATGGGGTAGCGGTTAACATGCACATCGGTGCCATTCATAAACACGCTGACCATGAGGCACTCGCTGTTGAGATATTCTTTCTCGAAGGTTTGTTCGATGGTGCAGATCACGCCGTCGGCAGGTGCTATATATCGGGTTGCGTCGTCGGTGAATACTCTTTTGGGTATGCGGAAAAAAGAGGCCAGCGCAAGCCAAAAACCGAACATAATTACTATGAGCAGCCAGTTGAAAAAATTGAGCTGCTCGGTAAATACAATCATCAGTACTGTTATGACTGCAAATATTGCGAACGTGCTGATCAGTAATCGATATCCTTCTTTGTGTATGTACATTATATGAATATGTTTTTTAAAGAGGTATTTTTATGCTTATACGACAATAACTAAATAGGCTTGAACAAAAGGTACGGCCAGCAGTATGCTGTCGAAGCGGTCCAAAATGCCACCATGGCCAGGCATGATGTTGCCGCTGTCTTTTACGCCGCAGAAACGTTTGAACATTGACTCAACCAAGTCGCCAAGAGTGCCGATGGCGCTGCAGATGAAACCTATCACAGCCCAGTCGACAACGTTCATCTCAACGCCGTTGCTGTGGAAGAGAGGTCCGACAAAAATAGCTGTGGCGATGCAAAAGGCAGCGCCGCCTATAGTGCCTTCCCAAGTTTTTTTGGGAGAGTGGCGTTCCCACATCTTGTGACGTCCGATGAGCATTCCAGTCAGGTAGGCGAAGGTGTCGTTAACCCATACGAGAATGAATACCATCATCATAAGGCCATAGCCACTGTCGTGTATGTAGTTTGTCAGCGCCAAAGGAATCATCACCCATATTGTTGGGAGTAGAGTGTAACCTATGGTTGCTATGGGGTTTTCGTCGTTGCGCCACAGCTGTGCAAGGAAGACGCAAAGCATCAAGGCAGGCAGCATGGTGAGGAGCGAGAGAGACCACAGCTGTCCTTCGCTGAAGGTTGGCTGTTCCCAAAAGAATACTATGAGGTAGGAGAGTATGCCTACAATGTATGCTGTGGGCTTGTTGGCGTTGATTCCTTTTAATGAGAGGTTCTTCAGCACTTCGTGAGTGCCGATAATGCCTATAGCGAGAAACAAAACGCCAAAGATCACCTCTCCGCCGGTTATGTTGTTCATCCATCGACCGGCGTATATCGATGTTATGATAAGAAGTACGTATATTGCGCCACTCAAGGCTCGTGTAAGTAATGTCTTCATCGTTATTATATTGTTTCGTCTTCTATAAGGATAAGGTATAGCTTTTGTTTCTCTTTGCGATAGCCATAGCTGGCGGGATTTGCTATCATGATTTGGTCAGGATATTGGGGGTAGAGTTCTTTGAGACGTTGGTTTGCCATCTCCCAGTCGGTAACCACTTGCGATGTGAACGCCAGCACAATGGTTGTCTCTGGCAATGTTGGTACTGTTGTGCCAAGACCAAGATTAGAGGTGATGACTATGCTTCCTTGCCAAGCTATAAGAGCCTCGCACAGAGTTGCTCCCAGAGGGTAAATCATAGTGGGGACGCAGGTTTCTCTGTTTTCAATGTTGAGATGACCAAGGAAGCTAGTCAGATTCTCTGTGGCGCAACCTATAACGATGTCATTGTGGCGTCGCTGTATTTCGCTTATTCGGTTGCTGATGTCGTTCTCGTTGTAACAGTAGTACATGGTACCTCCCGCCTTGGTGAACTGCTGAGCAAATATTACGCTGAGGTCGTCATCGCCTGTAATGAAGGTGTTCCCCACCGATGCCGGCAGCTCGCAATCTGAGGCGATGGTTCTGTCCATGAGAGCTTCACGGATGTCTTTTTGAACCTGCTCTTTTAGTCGGTTGTCTTTCATGGCCAAGATTTGTTAGGGTTTGACGGGAATGGTTTAGATGGCTATGTGCTACTGTCTTAATCTTTTTACGGGTTAAAGATTATCGTTGTTTTCCTCGGTTTTGATTGACTCGGGTTTCTCGACTTTCACTTCGTCGTTTTTCTTCTCTTCTTCCCAAGGGCGAGGGCCGTAGATTTTTTCCACATCCTCGCGGAAAATCACTTCACGTTCGAAGAGTACATTGGCAAGTTCGTCGAGTTTGTCGCGGCTGGCCAAAATAATCTCTTTTGCGCGTTGGTAGGCCTCTTCGACCATGCGTTTCACTTCGCCGTCTATAGCTTCGTTGGTTTGCTCGCTGAAGGGTTTGGTGAAGTTCCATTCGCTCTGACCTGTTGAGTCGTAGTAGCTGATGTTGCCAATCTTTGGGCTCATGCCGTAGTAGGCGACTAGTGAGAATGCCATCTTGGTGGCACGTTCCAAATCGTTGAGAGCGCCTGTGGATATCTGTCCGAAGACGACCTCTTCGGCGGCGCGGCCGGCGACGAGAGATGTTATCTCGTCAAACATCTGCTCGTAGGTAGTAATCTGACGTTCTTCGGGTAAGTACCATGCTGCGCCAAGAGCTTTGCCGCGGGGCACGATGGTGACTTTGACCAAAGGCTGTCCCCAGCGCAATTGCCAGCTTACCGAGGCGTGGCCAGATTCATGGTAGGCAATGGTGCGTTTCTCTTCGGTGGTGATAACCTTTGAGCGTTTCTCAAGGCCTCCTATAATGCGGTCGATGGCGTCAAGGAAATCCTGTTTCTCTATCAGCGCTTTGTCTTTGCGTGCGGCCACGAGGGCAGCCTCATTGCAGACATTGGCGATGTCGGCGCCAGAGAATCCTGGAGTTTGCTTGGAAAGGAAGTCTTTGTCGATGTCGTTGCCGAGTTTCAGCCCTTTCATGTGGACTTCGAAGATAGCTTTTCGCTCGTCGATGTCGGGCAGCTCCACGTATATCTGGCGGTCGAAACGACCGGCGCGCAGCAGTGCTTTGTCGAGTATGTCAGCGCGGTTGGTGGCGGCCATAACGATGACGCCATTGTTGGTGCCGAAGCCGTCCATCTCGGTGAGCAGCTGGTTGAGGGTGTTCTCACGCTCGTCGTTGGCGTTGCTGAGGCCTCCACGGCTTCGGGCTCGTCCCACAGCGTCGATTTCGTCGATGAAGATGATGCAGGGAGCTTTCTTTTTGGCCTCTTCGAAAAGGTCTCTAACACGCGAGGCACCCACGCCGACGAACATCTCCACAAAGTCGCTACCCGACATAGAGAAGAAAGGCACGTTGGCTTCGCCAGCGACAGCTTTGGCGAGCAATGTTTTGCCGGTGCCCGGAGGACCTACAAGGAGCACGCCCTTGGGTATTTTGCCGCCCAGAGCTGTGTATTTCTTTGGATTTTTCAGGAAGTCGACGACTTCAACCACCTCTTCTTTGGCGCCAGCAAGTCCGGCGACGTCTTTGAAGGTTACATTGGTGGATGTTTTGCCGTCGTAGATTTTGGCCTTTGATTTGCCGACGTTGAAGATTCCTCCAGCGCCGCCGCTACCCATCTGACGATTGGCTATACGGCTCATAATGACAAAGAAGAGCACCAACATCAGTAATGGTCCGAACCAGAACAGAACCTTTTCCCATGTGTGGTCGCTCTCTCTGGAACTCAGCTCTATGTGGTTGTCGCGTCTTATCTGGTTGATCATCTCGGGATTGGCGGCTCTAACGCTGTCGTCGATGCCGGCGGTGTCGCGTTCAAAATTTTGCTGCGCCACTTTGTCGAGGTCGCTTTTGAACCCCTCTACGTCGATGAATTTGTAGGTGTAGTGTCCAGATTCTTTGAATTTGTTTCCGTCTTTGACAATGTCTTTGTATGCTGTGTCTTTTTCGAGAGCTTCTTCTTTGATAAAGATTTCGGCATGATCTTTGTCGACGACAATTATTTTTTCTTGGTCTCCGCGGCGCAGAATTTGGTCAAGTTTGGACCAACCTATCTCAACATTGTCCTTCTTGCTGTCTCCGCTGAGCCATAAGCCGCCGAGGGTGACTATGATTATTGCGTAGATGATATACATGAACCAGTCGGGGCTTTTGCGCTTGGGGTTACGCTTGGGGTTGCTCTGACCTTTGTTCTGATTCTCTTTGTTTGTGTTGTCCTGCATTTCGGTTATTACTTTATGATTCTCTTTTTTTGTGCTCTTGTATGAACTCAATGATGTGTCATCTGTGGGTAGGATAGGGGTTAGCCTTCGTAGGGGGTTGCCACTCCGTCGGCCCACAACTCTTCTAATCTGTAGTGCTGGCGTTTGTCTTTGAGGAAGATGTGTACAACGATGTCGAAATAGTCCATCAATATCCATTCGGCGTTGTCGTAGCCTTCCACTCGGTGAGGGTTGTAGCCTGTTGCTTTTTTGATGGTTTCGAAGACGCCGTCACTTATGGCGCTCACATGAGAGGGCACATTGCCTGTGCATATCACGAAGAAATTGGTTGGAGACGACTGCACACCTCGCAGATCCATGATTACTATGTCTGTTGCTTTTTTGTTTGACATGCCAAGGGCCGCTAACTTCGCTAAGGCTTCGCTTTCAGTAAGGTTGTTTTTTTTATTTGTCATGCTCTACTTCTCTTGTCTTATCGGTGGAATATTCTATTGCTTATTGGTTTTCGTATTTTTGTATCTCGTCATGGAAGAACTCCAGTTGTACTCCAGCCTGGCGGAACAGTTCCTCGCTTTCGGCTCCGGCGTGGTATTTGCGCTCGCACACCACGCGCTTAATTCCGCAGTTGATGATGAGCATGGCGCACGTGCGGCATGGTGTCATGCGGCAGTATAGTGTGGCGCCGTCGAGGGCTATGCCGCGACGGGCGGCTTGGCAGATGGCGTTTTGCTCAGCATGTACGGTCCTCACACAGTGGTTGGTTATGCTGCCGTCGGGGTTTATGACTTTGTGGAAGAGGTGTCCCACCTCGTCGCAGTGGGGTAGACCTGAGGGCGATCCGACATAGCCCGTTACCAGCAGCTGGCGGTCTTTCACGATGACGCATCCGCTGCGGCCTCGGTCGCAAGTGGCGCGTTTTGCAGCAGTGTCGGCGAGTTCCATGAAGTATTCATCCCAAGAAGGCCGGTGGTAGGTGATTTTGGAAAGCACCTCTTCAACTTGACGGTTCAAATCCTCAAAACTGCCTCCGTTGTCGAAGCGATAGTCGGCTTGGCTGATGCATACGCCCAGGTTTTGTTTGTTGGGGTCGTCGTTATCCATCTCGCGTTTTTCGTTGGCGATGAATGTCTCATAGTCGATATGGTCGGTTTCGCTGCCACGAAGTACGGCGCGCTCATACCTCACCTTGGGGTCGGCATCGACGGCAAAAAGGTAGAAGTTGGGTTTGCCACGTAGTGCGGCGACTTCGCCTGGGGTGCGTATGCTCTCTATTATGCAGTTGCATCCAGATGCTTGTGCTTGTTGGTAAAGCTGCTCTACAATCCATGAAGGCGTATGTTGGGCGCGGAGATCGTTGCCAACGAGAGTCATGCTGTCTCGGTTGACGGGCATTCCGCGGCGCTTAATCTCCTCGGTGATGAAGGCACGCACTGAATAGTGGACAAATCCGCGATTTTTTACCAGATAATCTACTATAGTACCTTTGCCGGCACCTAATGTTCCTGTTATTCCTATGGTTATCATGTGGCTATTGTTGCTTATTGTGACGAGGTGATTATGTTAATAAAGTATTTCTGAGGCTGATGTTTATTCGTCTGATCCTACACAGCTGAAAGTCTTTGACACGGAATCGTACAGAAAAATAACATACCAGTAGCACTCGCCTCCGGCAGCGTAGCCTCCGCAGGCGTAGGTACCTTTCTTTCCGCCATAGTCTTTTATGATAATGCCGTCGACGCCGCCGCGAGGGAATCCATTCGATAGTATCATTTTTGCCAGTGGGCCGTCTTTTTTATTTCCCATCTCCACCAAATCCCAATAGCTGGCTCTTAGTGTTTTGCCAACATTGGCGTCGCAAAAGATGGCGTCGAGTTGTGTGCTGTTGTCAACGTCGGTCAGCAACTTGACTTTTTTGTCCTTGTTGGCGTCGGTTGTGGCATCGCTTTCGGCCAAGATAAGGGCGGATTCTTCGCCAATAGCAAAGAGCATATAGGCCTGGTATCTCTTTTCGGGGCCCTCTTTCTCGGTTTTTACATATTTGTCGAAAGTGAGTTTTGCCTGACAACCATTGATGAATTCCACTTTGATGTTTTCGCAGCGTTGCTCGTAGTATTTGTATAGTTTGAACAGTCGGTTGTGGCTTTTCAATACTTGCTCTTTAAAGAGATGAGATTTGTAATATAGCACTATATCGCCATATAGCCCTTCCAACTGTGTTAAGTTGCGGCTGTTCAATGCTTTTGTCCATGAATTCAAAGTATTCATGCACATCTGTGTGTTGCTTTTTTCTATGTTGGCGTCATCTTTTTTTTGAGCCATACTTGCTGCCGATGTCATAAGCAACATAGCAATGAGTATATATAGAGTTTTTTTCATCGATGGAGGGTTTTGTGTAAAATGTGATTGTTGATAGAGTTTGGATAGGAGCCAAAAACTATTAGAGTTTTTTTTCTTGTTTTAGCACTTATACTTGTATTCCAATTTGGCCAGATCTTCGTTGGCTTTGACAATTTTATTTTTTAGGCCTGACTTATAGGCGATAAGTTTTTCCATCATTTTTTCGTCGCCGAGGGCGATAATCTGCATTGCCAGAATAGCTGCGTTCTGAGCTCCGTTTATGGCCACTGTGGCTACGGGAATTCCTGGAGGCATCTGCATGATGGCAAATGTTGCGTCAAGACCCTCCAAGCAGGAGCCTTTGATGGGTACTCCAATCACTGGCAGTGGTGTTTCGGCGGCAATGACTCCGGGCAGAGCTGCTGCCATTCCGGCTCCGGCAATGATGATTTTGATGCCGCGACTTTGAGCGTTGCGGGCGAAATCGCTAACCTCTTGTGGGGTGCGGTGCGCGGAGAGTGCGTTGACTTCAAAAGGGATCTCCATCTCTTCAAAAAACTGGCAGGCTTTTTCCATTACTGGCAAGTCGCTGGTGGAGCCCATAATGATACTTACGAGTGGTTTCATATGTTTTTTATTTTTTTCTTTAATTAATAACGTTTTTTTGTTGCCTTTATTGTGCTACTCTTTGGCATTGGAGCATGTCTTTTTTCTACTCCTTTTGCTTATCCAGTAACCTATGGAAAGAACTAGAGCTATTGGTGTTACGAGAACTATGATATATAGGATAGCAGTCAGAATTATCCTCATAACGCTTGAATCATGTATTAAGAGCAAAATAGAGCCAACAACAAACATCAAGATCACATACGCCCATACGGAAAATCCTAAGAAAAGGCGCCACGATGTGCCCCAAAAGTTATATCCAAACAATTGGCGATAGGCGATGTAATAGTAGAAAGGGATGAGGAGTATAAATATGGGAAAAATATTTCCGAGTAGAATGCAGATGAGCATTAGAGAACTCATAAATATCTGGATTGTGGCACCTTCGGGAATTGTATGTTGTGGGTGGCGTGGTGAAAAACGGAAAAGAAACCATGTTGGGAAGGTGAGAGTTATGGTCATAGCTATGGCACCCCATGCAGGATTGTCTTTTAGCCAGTTTATTGCAGTAATAAAAACCCTTAAACTATCGTCAGTTCCAGTAAGTGGCTCGGACTTGACACCTAACAAATAATTTGTCAGAGCATAGATCACGGCGATACCGAAAAGCAGGTTTAAAGGAGGAGTACTTATTTGACGATGACCGCTTATGTATTTGCCAATGAAATGACCAGGGCGTATCATAAGTTGGTACACCGTGTAGGGCATAGAGCGCGAATTTCCTGTCCAAATGTCTATAAAGCTAGAAATAAGTGATTTCCATGTAATACGCCCGTCTCCCATGGATTGTCCGCAAAGGGGACAAAAATTGCCTTCGAAATCGTGTCCGCAGTTGGCGCAATGGTGTATGCCTTCATCCTTGACATAGTACTTGATAGACTTTCCTTGCCAAGTAAGGAACCTACGACGAAACTCTTTGAGTTTCATGACAGTCATGCAAAGATCAAGCTTAACAATACCCAAATCCAATGTGCGGCGATGCCGGCGCAAAGGCCGCCAATAGTATGTGCACCTATGGCTTTGCCAATGAGTTTGCGATATCCGAGGCTGTCAAGCATGGCAGTGTGAGTGCTGAGATATCCGCTCCAGCACATGCCCATGGCGGTAAAGACAGCAATGGCGTTGTTGTTGATAATGCCAGCGGCATCGAAGGTGGGCACCAAACCAATGGCGGCGCCTACTGCTCCCAATGCCGTGATGGGGAAACCAACCAAAGCACCGTTCTCAAAGCCGAAAAGCCAGTAGAATATGAAGTTGACCTTGTCGGCAAGCCATGTTATGATAGGTACACCTTCGTAGGCCTTGCCCAAATACTCTCCATTTTCGCCGGCAGGGCCAAAGGTGAGCATCATGACAATAGTGCTTATGCACAGTACGCCGGGAATGATAGCAACGCCGATACCGACACCGCTCTTTCCTCCGTCGAGCATAGCGTTGAGGAAACGCTGGAAGACGCTACCCTCGCTTTTGAACGAGATGTTCTGCTCGGTGCCTTCGTCCTCAGTCACAGGGCTGTCCATTTCGGGATAGCTTTTGAGAGTGAAATGCTGCATGAGACGAGTGGAAACGATACTCCCAATTACAGCGCCCAGCAGACCTACCAAAGCTCCGCTACCATAGCCCTTGCCCGTCATGAAGGCTATGACAACAAGACCCATGCCGAAGGCTGTGCCGAAGTTTGTTAAACTCACCAGCTGGTATTTTTTGAAATAGCGAGCGAAGTTGTTGTCCTTGGCGAGCGAAATGATTGCGGGATTGTCGCTCAGAAAGGTCATCACAGCTCCCAAGGCAGCTACACCAGGCAAGTTGTAGAGCGGTTTCATCAAAGGACGCAAAATATTCTCCATGAGACGCACAACACCAAACTCTGTCAGCAATTTGGATATGGCACCCATCAGAACGCATATAGCCATGATGTAAAACACCGTTTCAAGCAACAGCTGGTAGGCTGTTTGCATAAAGGTGTTGAGCATTTTTGGCAACGTCATTTTGTATGCCAAGAAACCGAAAAAAGCAAAGAAGCATAAAAGGAAAATAAGAGCTTCAAAGCTGCGTAAAGTGGTGAACTTGAAGCGGCTGGTCTTATTTTTTTTGCTACTGTCTTGCTTTGTGTTGGTGGTTTCGTGGTGGCGGAACACCTCAAAGGGATTCAGCACCGAAAGAAGGTTGTGGCGGGGTTTATTGTTGCTTTCTTCCATGGGAATTATTTTCTTGATAGATTGTGACTTAAAAAAGAGCCTTTACATTCCGCGCTCCATAAACATGCGGTGAATGTTCATGTGCCAGGTTATACCCAAGTTGACGTTGATTGTTTTGGTTTCCCAATTTGTGTTGGCGTAGGAGTTATCCATCTTGTTGTCGCAATAAGAAAGAACGCCGTGCACGCGGACATCCTTGCAGAAGGATGGGTTATATTCGAAACCAATGCCATATTTGGCAATGGTGCTACCGGCAGGAATCAAACAGTCGAGCTCGTTGTTGCTGAGAAGGTCAACCTCCGACTTGTTCTGTTCGTAAGAGACCTTTCCGTATATGTTGAAGTCCTTGGTAAGGTGAAAGTTGAAGCAAGCTATTCCGGCAAAGTTCTTTCCCCAGTCGTCCACGTCCAATGCATGGTGGATAAGGTCGACATAGAGATCCCAACGGTCGTATATCAGTTTGTTGCCTAGGGCGATATAATTCATGAACTTGTGGTCAAAACGTTCAAACATGTTTACAGAGTAGAGCGTGTTGAAATGTCCCATCTTGCCTGACCAAAAAAGGCTGTATGCCAGCAGGCCGCTACGCCATTCCTGTCCCGGATTGTACCCCAGGTTGGCTCCATAGTGCACGTAAGGTGAGTTAGCCACTTGAGCCAGAATCATGTGCTTTTCATTGTCGCTTTTGTAAGCGGCTGCACCACCCAGCTGGAAGCAGTAAAAATTATCCCAATAGTTGGTGCTGAATAGTACATCGATAGGAGCTGCATCGTACTCAAAGCCTCCTACGGCCAAAGCGTCCTTTCCGAGGCGGAACATCCAATTTTTGTTAGGATGGTAGGTGAGATATAGGAAGTCGGTGTTGTCAAAGAAAGACACCGATCCGTTTTGGGCTATGATTCGCTGGCGGAAAAAGTAGCTGAATTTGTCATTGAGGTCACCTCCGACAAGGAAATTGAAATATTTTCCATGAAAGCCATAAGGGTGGCTTGTAGAGTTCCCTTGTTCAATGGTGTATTGGTCAAAGTCGGCGCGGGCTTCGAGACGTATTTGAGTGAATACGGGTGAGAATATCACCTGAGAATTGGCTTGGCATGCAAAAAACAATGCGGCAACCAAAAATAAGCGTTTTGTCAGTGGTTTTGTTTTCAATGTCTTATTATTATAATTTGTTTTCGAATAAAATGCAAAAATACACAAGTTTGGTTGAATGCCCAAAAAAATATGATTAAAAATGGGTGGATAAGAAAAAAAATGCTATTTTTGCGTTCGGAATAAAATAATAACAATATGCGTAAAAGTAATACATTCAAAACTTTAGTACTACTGGCGGCTTTTGTGTCCGCTGGTTTTGGCGCAAATGCCCAGCTGACTCATTTGGAGCAGTCACTCTATCTCAATTTCAACATGCCAACAGCTGAGTTCAACGATGATATCGCAAACAATGCCTTTGGCGAACAGATTCCTATGACCCGTTTCAACGCAGGCAAGGATGCTGTGTTTGGTTTCGGTCTTGGTTATCGTGTGTCGTATCGCTTCGATGTCGGATTTGGCGAAGTGTCGCCTTATCTGCATGGCGATTTCCAGTGGAACCGTGTAAGCGGCAGCACTCGCGACCGCTACATGAATGCAAACGATGGTAGCTCTCCCAACTATTTCAATATTCCTATTTATATTGGTGTTAACTACCGTTATCAGTTGACCGACATTTTCACTCCCTTTGCAGAGTTTGGTATTGGTCCAGATTTCTTTATGATCACCAAGGAGAGCGGCAAAGTCCAGGTCCCCGATTATAGCGCTCCTGGTTTGGCTGACTATGTGGCAGCGCACGACTATGAGTTCAAGCTCCGCTATCAGACAACCACTAACGTCGCCTTCCAACTGGGCGTTGGTTGCTATTTTGGCCAGCATGTTAGCGCAAGCTTGCACTACAACGGATATGGCAAGCATGCCATCAAGTACAAAAAAGCTGATGATATTCAAAGTGAACCATGGTTGGCAGGCGCTGATGCTTCCACTACCGCTACACAGACACGCAGCGTAGGAATGCTCTCATTCCGCATTGGTTTCCACTTCTAATAGATTGGCATTAAATCATTCATTATAGGGAAGGCATGATTTCTCATGCTTCCCTTTTTTTTGTAAAACATTATCATGAAAGCATTGTTTTTACTTTTCGCAACTGTTGCGGCTTTTTCTCTTTTCGCTCAGCCCCAAGGCCATTTCAATAAGCACCACAACGCCATATCCAATTCTTCTCCGAAGGACAACTATTCTTGGAAAATGACAAGTTTCCAAACTGATGACAACTACCAGTTGTGCCAGTTTTCGTACGACATTAATCATCGTCTGATAGCTTATACAGACACGGTTAGAGGCGAGTATTACGTCGTCGACTCTATGACGTACGACGATAATGGTAACATGGTTCGTTTGTCGGGTTGGCAACGACTGAATGGAACCCTGCAGAATGTCTACTATATCGACTATACCTATAACGAAGCTGGACTTATCGCTTCAAGAAGCAATTACAACAATTTCAATGGTGTATGGGAGCTGGGAGGCGTCTACAATTACTCGTATGACGAGAATGGCAAGATAGTGCTTACCACTCTGACCATGGGTAATATGGTTTATCAAAAAATAGAGTATGCTTATGATGGAGACAAATGCTTGTCGGAATTGTGGTACAGCTATAGTTTCGACGCAGGAGGACTTCTGCCATCCGAGAAATATGTCAACACATATTCCAACGGTCATTTGACACTTCAATATGACAGCGTTAGCGATGACGGAGTCCATTGGTCAAATAACGGAAGATATACTTATGTCTACGACAACATGGGCAATTGTTTGGAGCACCATCACTATGACAAATATGGCAGTGAAGTTGAGCGTAATGTCTATACTTACAATAATGATATGCCTCTTAGCAGCACTCTGTTACCATGGAATCCTGAGATAAATCGTCCTAAGGTTTACGACAATGTGAGCGTCTGTACAAGAGAGGCGTGGTATAGTCTTGATATTGACCACAATCTGCAATATATTTGTGACTATATCTACAACTATTCAGACATCAATGCCACTGTGCTTACTGCTGAAAGCGAGAGGATTGTCCTTTATCCCAATCCTGTATCGAATTATACTGTTTTGAGTGGACTTTCCGATGGTCCCGCACAAATGGAAATATATGATATTGCAGGAAGATTTGTTGCTTCCTATAGTATTATGGGACCAACGGCAACTGTCGATATCAGCGGTTTTATTTCAGGATGTTACGTTGTACGTATAAAACAAGACAATTTGACCAAGAGTATGAAGATGGTTGTAAGGTAAAAGTTGCTTTTACCATACAAAATTAACCGAGGGACCATTGTATATAGACAGGGTCATCTGTGTGCCGGAGGCTGGGAGATCCATTGTGTCGGATGTGTCGCTGTAGCGGCGCAGCCAGAATGGGTCGATGGGTATTTCAAAGCGGTAGCGGTTTCGGATGCTGGCGTTGAGCCATACGCTCTGTACTGCCACCAGTTGGCGTCGCGGAGCCGTAACACCGTCGCCTTCGAGGTAGATTTGTATAATTTCTCTGCTGATGTCCATAAAGCCGTCAACACTGTCGAGGGTGAGCAATATGCTTACCGTCAGTTTTTCGCGGTCGAAAGAGACACTGTCGTAGTGGAAGTGTCCGTAGCTGAGGCCGTAGCCGAAGGGGAATAGCGGCTCTTCGGTCATATATCGGTAGGTGCGCTGCTGCATGTTGTAGTCGTCGAATGGTGGTAGCTGGGCTGTTGATTTGTAGAAGGTTACCGGCAGCCGTCCGAAGCCGTCGGAGAAGCCATACAGGGCATTGACGACGGCGGTGCCCATATCCTGTCCGCCGTACCAAGCGACAATGATGGCGTCGACGTCGTCCACCACCTCTTCAAGGCCTATGGCACTGCCGGTGCAGAGGACGAGTACGATGGGTTTGCCAGTGCGATGCTTGATTTCCTTGATGAGGTCGCGCTGCGGTGCAGGCAGCTCGATGGCGGTGCGGTCCCCTTTGTAGAAACCGGGCATATCGACCTTCAGCTCTTCGCCTTCGAGAGCAGGGGAGAGACCGCCGCAGAAGATAACAACGTCGCTCTTTTCTATCTGTTTCCAGAAGTCTCGTGGTGGTTTGTAGTCTTTGTCGGCCAAATGGCAGGCGGTGTCGAAATAGACCGACGCGAATTGTGCACCCAGGGTTGAGGAGCAAAAAATGTGGTCAAAGATTGTTTCCTTAAATGCCTTGAGTATGGTTTTCTGATAAGGCGGTTCGCCGTTGTAGTTGCCGAGGGCCATAGCGGAGTCGGCAGCGTTGGGCCCGATGACTGCTATTTGCTTCATCTTTTTAGGATCCTTCAAAGGTAGGATGCCATTGTTTTTCAGCATCACCAGCGATTGGCGGGCAACCACTTCGGGTTTGGTCCAGACACCGTGGTTGCCGTGGTTGTACTCCGAGAACCATTCCGGTCGTATGCGGAAGCGTGTGCGTAGGATGCGGCGCAGGTGTTCGTCGATTTTGGCTTCGCTGATGTAGCCGCTGTCGACGGCAGTTTTCAGTGCTGCCAATCCCGAGCCGCATTCCAGGTCGACCTCCGAGCCGAAGGCTGCCGCTGCCGCCTGAGCTGCGGTGGCGTGCGTGCGGTGACGCAGAATGACGGTGTCGGGTTCCCAGCAGTCGTTAAGCGCCCAGCAGTCGGTGACCAGTATGCCGTCGTAATGCCAGCGATTGCGCAGAATGTCGACCAGAAGGTGGTGGTTGGTGCAGCAGGGCTCTCCGTTCAGTCGGTTGTAGCCGCACATTACCTGCTGTACGTCGCTATGCTTGATTATGTATTCAAAAGCAGGTAGATAGGTTGTCCATAAGTCACGGTTTGAAATTTTGGCGTCGAATTGGTGGCGCAACCCCTCGGGACCACTGTGGACGGCCAGATGCTTGAGGCAGGCGGCGGAGACAAGGTAAGGTGAATTGAGAGCTGCGGTATCGGACCACACCCACGTGGGTCCTGCTTTGAAGCGCATATGAGCCCCAGGACCCTGCAAGCCTCGTACTGCTGAAAGGCCCATTTGTGCAGTGAGAAACGGGTCTTCGCCAAAGGTCTCCATTCCGCGTCCCCAGCGAGGGTCGCGGAAGATGTTGATGTTGGGAGTGAAGAAGGTTATGCCTGTGTTGTCGCCATAATCGCCAGCTTCCTGCGATTGGCGGTGTTTAAGCACACCCTCGTCGGCGATGCGGGAGTATACCTCCTCAATCATCTCGGGGTTGAAGGTGGCGGCAAGGGCAATGGGCATCGGGTATACTGTGGCAATGCCGTTGCGGGCAATGCCATGAAGGGCTTCGTTCCACCAGCTGTAGGGCTTGATGCCAAGTCTGTCAATTGCTGGGTTTTGGTGCTCGAGAAATCCGAGTTTCTCGTCAAGAGTGAGCCGCGATATTAAATCGTCCACTCGTTGGTTGATGGGTAGTGTGGTGTCTTGAAAAGGGTAGAGAGCTCGCTGTGAATAAGAAAAAAGAGACAAGGCAAGGAAACCTGTTATCGCAATGGCTTTTTTTGTTCTCATGATATGGCGCTCTATTTATAAAAAAAGCCCCGAAAAAACGGGGCTATATTCCTTATCTGTTTGGAATTGTGTGTAAAATGTTTTATTTCTTGCTGGCTTCAGCGTAAGCTATAAAGCCGTCCATCTCTGAGAAGAGGGTTGACTCGGGGTATTTCTCCTTGACAGTTTGGAAACATTTCACGGCGTTGTCGTAATCGTTGTCAACAAGGTAAGCGACACCGGCTTTGAAGAGAGCGAAAGGAGCGGTGATGGGGTTTTCGTCCATTTTTGCGGCTTTGTTGTAGTGCTTGATGGCAGCGCTGTTGTTGCCCATCTCGGCTTCGGCGTCGCCCTTGAGCATTTCGTTCATCACAGGGGTTAGCTGGTCTTTACCATTGTATTTGTCGAGATATTTGAGGGCTTCTTCGTATTTTCCCAAACGCATAAAACAGATACCGGCTTCATATTTGGCGCGCTTGCCAACCTTTGTAGAACCGTATTTGTCAATGACTTTCAAGAAGCCTACCGAGTATTTGTCGGTGCTGGTGCTGTCTCCGTAGAGGGCTGATTGGAAGTCTCCGTTGGCAAGGTATTGCTCGGCAACAAAAATGGCCTCATTGGCTTTTTCGATTCTGGGTTCAAAAACGAATTTTCGTATGCCGAAGAAGGCGACGACAATCAGAAGAATGGCTCCAAGAACCCAACCCAAAGTCTTGGCGTTTTTCTCTATAAACTGCTCGCTTTTAGAAATGAAGCTGATGTTTTCGGCTTTGTTTTCTTCGATGTTTTTTTCCATTTTATCTTCTTTTTTTCTATTTTTTTCTTCTATTTTTGAGTTTGCAAAATTAGTTATTTTTTTTCATTGACGAGTAATTATTTTTATTTTGTCGCTTATTTCAAAAAATTATACAGAAAAGAATGTTGTATAAATTATTGAATAACAAATATGTGTAATGTTTAAAAAAAATATTCTCTTCAAAAAATATTTTATTCTCAAAAAATGATTATTTTTGCAACCTATAAATAACGTTATTTTGAATATGAATACAAAAACCAAATATTTAGGACTTGACGTCGAAAGCCCCATTATCGCCGGTAGCTGTGGGCTTACCAACGACATATCCAATCTCGAGAAACTTGAGGCCGCCGGAGCAGGCGCCGTCATTATTAAATCTGTTTTTGAGGAGCAGATTATTTATGATATCAAACGTAATGCCAGCATGATGGCTCCTATCGACAGCTATGGCATGAGCTACGAGTATGTTGCCGCTCATGTCGCTGACGATTCGCTTGGCAAGCATTTCGACCTTATAAGCGAGGCCAAGAAACGTCTTCACATCCCTATCGTGGGAAGCATTAACTGCTATTCCTTTGAAAATTGGATGAACTATACCAAGCGTTTCCAGGACGCTGGCTGCGATGCCATTGAGCTTAACATGGCCATCCTCCCTTACGAGACAACTATGTCGTGCGAAGATGTTGACCGTCTTTTCTCTGACATTATCAATACTTTGCGTAAATCGGTCACTATTCCTGTGAGCGTCAAAGTGAGCCAGAACTTTACCGATATGGCTAATTTCATGCAGCGTCTCTCTTGGATGGGAGTCAATGGTATCACTTTGTTCAACAAGGCTCTCAATGTAGATATCGATATTGACAAGATGGAGATAACCCACGCACCTTCGCTTTCAACGCCTGAGGAGATATATAACACTCTGCGTTGGGTCGCTATTCTCAGCAAAAAACTTCGTTGTGACATCTCTGCCTCTACCGGTGTCCATACCGCCGACGATGTGGTTAAAATGCTCCTCGCTGGCGCAGGTACTGTCCAGGTAGTATCATGCCTCTATAAGAATGGCGTGGATTATATGAAAGAGCTCAACGATGGTTTGCGCAAATGGATGGCCGACAAGGGTTATGACAATATCGAGCAGTTCCGTGGCAAATTTGCCGTCAAGAATAACGAGCAAGCTTCGCTCTTCTTTAGAACCCAGTTTATGAAGCATTTCGCTCAGTTGTAGTTGTACTCTCTACGGTAATCATGCTTACAAGTTTAATTCTGAGATAATTAAGATAATCCAGTATACATTAAATACTATTACAAATGGAAGAAAAAATACCTAGTTTTTTTAGATTTGAAGATTTGAGAATCTACGGGAAGGCAGTTGACTACTGCACATGGCTTATTAAAACGATTCGTGACCCACGCAATGAGTGTGAGCGCTCTTTCTGCAATTCTTTTGTGAGGTCGGCTTCGAACATCGCTTTGAATATTGCTGAAGGCTCTTCGCGCAACAAGGCTCAGTTTGACCATTACCTCAAACTGTCAAAGTCGGCCATTAGGGAATGCGTTATCTACACTACTATGGCGCGTGATTTAGGCCTCTTCTCTGACGAGAATGTCGAGACCTCTCGCAACCTCCTCATGGAGCACACCCGTATGGTTGGCGCGTTGATCATCTCTTTGCAGCGCGGATCCCGTCGCATGCGCGACGCTGCCGACAGCGAGTTCGACACCTCCGATCTTGGCTCGGACTTAACCTCCGACGAAGACTTCATGGAGGAGCTCTAGTCCACCGCTCGGTGGCATGGCCACCGAGCAAAAGCTGATTCTCGTCCTCTTGCCGCCCTATAGCTATCTAAAAGCCGTTTTATTACTAATTATTTGCGATTCAGACTTCCTCTCGGCCACCTACTCGCCACCATCACTCTGTTGTCTACTTTTTTATTAACTATACCGAATAATTAATGTACAGTACTTTGTATCCTAATCTGGCACGTTTGCGCCACACCGGCGAGGGCAACTTTTTCCTCATCGCCGGTCCTTGTGTTATCGAGGACGAGAAATCTCCTTTCCAGATTGCCGAACGTCTGCTCGAAATCACCGAACATCTGCATATCCCCTTCGCCTTCAAGGCCTCCTATCGCAAAGCCAATAGGTCGCGAGTCGACTCTTTTACCGGCATTGGCGACTGGGAAGGTCTGGAAATACTGCATGCCATACGCGAAAAATACAATATCCCAGTGGTAACCGACATACACAACGAAACCGAAGCCGCCACAGCGGCTCAGTATGTCGATGTGCTGCAGATACCCGCTTTCCTTTGCCGCCAAACCTCATTGCTTGCCGCCGCCGCCGAAACCGGCCGTGTGGTCAACATCAAAAAGGGACAATTCCTCTCCCCCGAGGCCATGAAGCACGCTGTTAACAAAGTGCGCTACTATGGCGGCAAGGATATCATGCTCACCGAACGCGGCACCACATTCGGCTATCAAGACCTAGTTGTCGATTTCCGTGGCATTCCCATTATGCGTCGCAACGATGTGCCTGTTATCGTTGATATCACCCATTCGCTACAGCGCCCCAACCAACCCGACGGAGTTAGCGGCGGCGACCCCGAGATGATCGAAACCATTGGTCGCGCCGCCGTGGCCAACTGCTGTGACGGCATCTTTTTGGAAACCCACCCCGACCCCAAAAACGCCAAATCAGACGGCGCCAACATGCTCCCTCTTGACAAGGCCGAGTCCCTGTTGCAGCGCCTCGTCACCATAGCTAAAGTGGCACGCGAAACGTTCGTACAGTAACACACCATGTTACAGGTACCATTATCGTTTCACGATACAAATAATGAATAAGAACACTATTTTCATATTACACCTCTAACAACTAACAATGCAACTAAATCTTACTAAACCTATCGTTTTTTTTGATCTTGAAACTACTGGCGTTCAGGTTGGTAGTGATTATATCGTCCAGATATGCCTTCTGAAAATCAACCCCGATTCCAGCGAGGACGAACGTACTTATCTCGTGCGCCCCGTCGACAGTAAAGGTAAAACAATACATATTCCCGAGGAAACCACAGCAATCCACCATATCACCGACGCTATGGTCGCCTCCCAGCGTCCCTTCTCCGAGATAGCTCAGGAAATTGCCGACTTTATAGGCGACAGCGACTTGGCTGGCTATAATTCCAACAAATTTGATGTGCCTCTCCTTGTAGAGGAGTTTTTGCGCGCCGGCATCGATTTCTCGATTGAGAACCGCGACCTTGTCGATGTCCAGAATATTTTCCATCGTATGGAACAGCGCACCCTTGTTGCCGCCTACAAATTCTACTGCGGCCGCACCCTCGATGGCGCCCATAGCGCTGATGCAGACACTTATGCCACCTACGAAGTCCTCAAAGCTCAGCTCGACCGTTACCAAAATGTCCCTTTCGTCGACCACGACGGCCATGAGTCATTCCCTATCGTGAACGACATCAAAGCCCTGAGCGCCTTCTCAGGCAATCCTCAATGGGCCGACCTGGTTGGCCATATTGGCTATGACAATGCTCATCGTGAAGTCTTCAACTTCGGCAAATACAAAGGCAGAACACTCGAGCAAGTGTTCACACAAGAACCCTCTTATTACGACTGGATGATGAAAGCCGATTTCCCGCTTTCTACCAAACGTGTCGTCATGGCGGTTCAGCGTCGCATGGTCGAGGCAAAACGCAAATTAGACCAGCAGAAACTCCAAGAATTGAAATTGCATTTCGAAGGTTGAAAAAAACATCGTCTTCCACCACCCTTTAGCGGACCAATAGCGGACTCATAGCGGACCCACACCCAATAACGACCCTCCCCATCCCGAGAGACACATTATAAATATAGTATCAATATATATTATAATACTGAAAAAGCAGAGAGTCGACATACCCTCGCAATTCATCACTATACATACAAACCTCTATTAATGAAAATTATTTGTATCGCTCGCAATTATTCGGAACACGCATCTGAAATGGGTGCTCCACGTTACGAGCGAGGCTCAAACGAGGCTCTCTCGCCAGCTTTTTTCCTCAAACCCGACAGCGCCCTGCTTGTAGGACGCAAACCCTTCTTCCTGCCCGATTTTAGCAACCGTATCGAGCACGAGATTGAACTCGTTGTCCGTATCGACCGCGTAGGCAAAAGCATACAAGAGCGTTACGCCCATCGCTATTACAGCTCCGTAACCCTAGGCATCGACTTCACCGCCCGCGACTTGCAAGCCGAGGCCAAACGCAAAGGGCTTCCATGGACACTTTCCAAAGGCTTTGACGGCTCGGCGGTATTAGGCGATTTTGTCGACCTTAAAGATTTGGGCGGCGACATTCAGAATCTTGATTTCTCTCTGCTTCGCAACGGCAACTGTGTCCAGCATGGCAACACCGCTGACATGCTCTGCGGCGTCGACCGCATGATATCGTACATCTCCGACTACATGTTGCTACGCACAGGCGACCTTATCTTTACCGGCACCCCCGCCGGGGTCGGTCCTGTCGAAAGAGGTGATATCCTCGAGGGCATACTATCAAACCGTCCAGTTTTGAATTGTAAAGTAAAATAATAATCAATTTTAAGTCATATGAAACGTTTATTCCTTTTCCTGGCATTCGCATTGGCAGCATCTCTTCCCGCATTCGCTCAGCAAGAAGAAGAATCTCTTACGGCAGACACTATCGAAGATATGTCTCGTCAGTTCCTCGCTCCTGATTATGATTATCTTGCACGGGTTATTAATGATTCCAAGTCCGACTTCTACTATCCTCGTCTGCTGGAGCGTTATATAAAATGCGACACCACAATATCTTTGGAAGAATTGCATTGCCTCTACTTTGGCACAACCCTACTCGACAATTACCAACCATACGCCGAACCCGACCAGCTAAAGGAAGTCCGCGATTTATTTGACAAGGACGATCCAAGCGAAAAAGATTTCAAAAAAGCACGTAAACTCCTTCTTGCCGCAGTAAAGGAGAACCCTCTTTTCATGAGAACCTACAATTATCTGTATGTTGTTGATAACAATCTCTTTGGCGAGAACTCCAAAGAAGTGCAGGAGGATGTATACCATTATGTAACTATGATGAGCGTGATATCCTACTCGGGCGACGGCTCCAGCTTTCAGGATGCTTTTCACACCATTTGCGTCTCCGACGCCTACTGTTTTATGGGCTATAATGGCATCCAAGTACAGTCTCAGTCATTGCAATTTGATGGAAATCAGAGATATGATGTTTACGAGCTTGAAGAAAACGAATTTGGTGTTTCCAAGCTTTATTTCAACGTGACTCCAATGTTCAACTATTTGTCAAAAATATTCCCGTCTAATGAGAAAAAGGTCAAGGTTGGTGATGTCGTAGACGAGCTTGACATAGAAATGGGTAGCCGCGTTGTCGTCAAGTTGGACAAAAAGAAGAAGAAAGGTCACTACAGATTCACTTTGCTTGACGTACAACCTGTTTCCGACACTCTCGATTTCTCAAGCAACGAACAGTATTTCCCTGAGGATGGAGAGGAAAATACCATTATTTTTTATTTCGGCCATTCCCAATGGACTTCGGGCAAGTCATGTGAAGTGTTGATGATGAAGAGTTTCTGCAAGGAAAATCTCAGTTATGACACTTTCATTTGTGGTTTTGGCGATGATGAGTTTGTTACCACTTCCAACAATGGCATCTTAACCAAAGTTCGTGGTACCGAAATCTGGAACGACCCGCTCCAAGCGGTGCGTGTCGGCAACTTCCGTCCCCTCAAGTAACCCACAAAAAAAAGTCGTGCACATATATTATGTGCACGACATAATATCTTTTATTTCTCAAGAGTATATTCTACGAACATTGTCTGGGTAACATGTTCGCCTGCAACACGCAATGTTATTGGCAGGAAAGAGCTTACACTTGGTTCAGCCTTGCGGTTGTCCATGCGCAGGTATATTATTAGTTCGCGTCCTGGTGTCAGTTTGCTGTAACCCACTACTTTGACATCCTTTGAGCCTACGCTTATGAAGTCGAGTGTTGTCTCCTTGATAGCTTCGTGTTTCAAACGAACCTGAATGTCGGCATACTCTCCTGTGAAATATGTTCCTATGTGCATAGCCCTTGTTGGAAGGTGCAGACAACTGATAATAGTGCTGTCGTCTTCGAGATATTGGTAGTCTTGGATTTCTATGCGGCGTTCTTTGGCGGCTTCAACGCTGTATACCGATTTGTTGGTTTGTGCGCGGTCGGCGGATACGCTCTTCTCAGCATGGCTGCTGCCGTAAGCCACCTCCCTAATTTGTAGTGAGCCACCATTTGTGCCCATATATTTTGTGAGTATGCCTTTTTTGTATTCCATTATTTGGTTGACAATAGAGGCTATGCGTCGCTTTGAAATCAGTTGGTTGTATTGTGAAGTGTGAATAGGACTTGCGTATCCTTCAACGGTCATGCTTATTCGATGACCTGCCTTGAGGTCGTCGAGAAGAAGATTGAGGAATTGCTCGAAGCGTTCGCAGTTATACTGCACATCGTAGTCGAAGAAATAATCGATGGCGTCGCATATCGAGTCATACACCACGTTGCCGTTGGCTATAGTGTGCGCTTTTTTGTAGTCGTTGCGCATAAACATGTAACGGTTGTATGTCTGGAAATAATTTGTCGTTGTCGTTGCCAGTTTTGATTTTGGGTCAGGTTCGTCGTTGTGGAAATAGAGTTTTATTGGCAAGATATGGTGAATGGCCCCTTTTTGTGCCACAACCGGAGGCAATTCAGGTTTGGGGCGACGCGGTTTTGTTTTTTTGGCTATCTTCCAACTATATATGTCATTGCAGCATGTGTTGCCGTTGACGAAATAAGATCCACTTCTATTTGATGTCAGGTAACCGCTGTTGGGGATGTCATTGTTGACGGTGAAGTATAGGTCGTTGGCAGGGCTGTTGAGTGTACGTCCAAGGTTGTAGGGCTCCTGCCAGCTGTCGCGCATGCCTTCCGAGCAGAATACGTCATATCCACCGAACCCAAGATGCCAATCGGATGAGAAGTAAAGCTTTTGTTTCTCGTTGTCGTAGAAGGGAGTTATTTCGTTGCCAATGCTGTTGACGGGAGCTCCCAGATTGATACATTCACCGGGTGTTTTGCCCTCTTTTATTATTGTGTACCAGATATCGAAACCACCCATGCCGTCAGGTCTGTCGGAAGAGAAATATAGTATTGTGGTGCTGTCGGGCAGATAGCCTACCGATGGTTGAGTCGAGCTGTAGCCGTCAATGTTGACATTGCCTCCAAGTTTCTTAGCTTTCTGCCATTTGCCTTTGTTATAATGCGAAACATATATTTGGCAAGGTATAGAGGCAAAATCGTCGGTGCTGCAGATAGTGAAATAAATGTTGTTGTGAATGGGATCGATGGCCACATTGCATGAGTGTTTCTCTTTGCTGTTCAAGCCCCAGTTGTTGAGTGTGGCTTTGTTCGGCGAAGATCCTGAGAAGTCAGCTTGGAATATCTGCATAAGCACAAGGTCGGAGTTTATGGCGTCCTTGGAGCCAGGCTTGGATAGCTCGCGCATCGAGGAAAAAAGCAATAGGGAGTCTCCCATCAGCACGGCTCCCGATTCGCTGAAAGCGGTGTTGATGTTTTTGGTTTCGTGTGTCACAGCAAAGTGAACGGTATCGGGCAAACTATCCAAAACCCATTGACACGCGCGCACCTCTTGACGGACACGGCGTTCCATCTCTTCGTTGCTTGATGTGGCCAAGTAGCGGTTGTAGAAAAATAATGCCGAGTCGGCTTGACCATTGTTGCGATACATGGCGGCAAGGAAATACTCACAATGAGGATATACTCCTGCTTGTGGTGATTCGTTCACCAGCCGGTAGTATTTTATTGCCTGGCGATAGTCGTTAGACAACCTGTATGATTCGGCAATCTTGTATGCCAAAGCTATATCATGACTTTTCTTGTAGGCCTCTGTGTAATGGTCCACGGCTGTTTTGTAGTATCCGTAGCGAAAGGCCTCGTCGCCAGCGTCGACATCCTTTTGTGCATAGGCACCAAAAGACAAAAGCATTGCTGCAAAAAATAAACAGATGGTGTAGTTATGTTTCATGATATTATATTTTGATTCGTGATAGTATGGCTATTTTTTTTCTATATTATCGGGCAAGGCATAGCTTTGCGGTTCACTTTTTTGTTTTTTATCATACGGTATACTATGCCTAATTCGAACGACCCTATTGATTTTGACGCAGGTGTAAGTTTCGACAAGTTCGCGTCATATGTCAGCGCAAAAATAAAGGCGTTGTATTCTAAGGCCAGTTCCACCAGCGCCGCGTCCCGCCAACGATAGTGTATGCCAGCGCTTGCGATAAGAGTTTGGTGAGACGCCTCAGAAAGATAGTATTTAACGTCGCCGCCAAACAGTATCTCGCGGTAGTTGTTTTGTATCATACATGCTACCAAAGGCAACAAAGAGACGTTGCTCCAAGCGCGATACTCCAAACGGGCATACAAACTCATTTTTCGCTCTATAAAGGCGTCTCGCAGCTCGAGATATGATATGTCAGGCTTGTTTATATTTCGTGCCGAAAGTCCCAATTTCAGATAAACCTCGTCGTTGGGTTGGTAAAACCAAGCCACTCCGCCTCCTATAGAGATGAAGTTGGCAGAGGTATTTTCCAACTTGTCGCTAGGATCCTGCATCTCAATGTCTGAGGTGTTAAATCCCGCTTGTCCAAAAGAAGATTCGAGAGCAAGCGATACAAAGTTGTTGTTGCTGCTGCCTAAGGCTTTGTAGTACGACAATATGATGTTGCCTGCGGTAGTGCCATAGTGGAGTGTTCCGGCTCGGTCGCTATATAGTATCATTCCCAGATTGAGTCCGTCGCGGTAATAGCGTCGTCGAGCCAACGACATCTCAGCTGTCGCTGCCACGGTTTGGAAGGCTTTGCTCACCGATGCCCATTGGTTGCGGTAAGCGAGACCAAAGCGTCCTGTGCCGTCAAAAAATCCCGAATAGGCGGGGTTGAAGAGGATTGGGTTTATGTCGATTTGTGAAAAGTGGATGTCTTGACATTCTGCTTTGTTTGTCGGCGACAACGACAAAGTGAAAGCCATGGCCAGCATTAGTCGCCACAGCGTTCTTTCGCTGCGGTTAATGTTTCTAGCTATGGCTTTCGTGTTATTCATTGCTTTGTTGTTATCTTGTGTAGGGAGGCATAGATATGTCGGCAAATTCTTTGCGTAGCAGTTTGAAGTATGCTGCTATGCCTACCATTGCGGCGTTGTCGGTGCAAAACTGCATTGTGGGAACAAAGACTTTCCATCCATGTTTTTTGCCCAATTGCATGATGCCGTCACGCAGGTATGAGTTGGCAGAAACGCCTCCGGCGATGGCAACCTGACGAACTCTGTTTTTTATAGCTGCCTTCTCGAATTTCTTCAGTAGGAAACTCATTATGCATTTTTGTATCGACGCGCAGAGGTCGGCTTTATTCTTCTCGATAAATTCGGGGTCTGATTCCAGCTTGTCGCGAAGGAAATAGAGGAAAGAAGTCTTTATGCCACTGAAACTGTAGTCGTAACCTGCGATATTAGGGGTGGCAAATTGGAATGCGTCAGGATTGCCTTCTTTGGCCAATCGGTCGATGATGGGCCCTCCCGGGTATCCAAGATCCATGATTTTTGCAGCTTTGTCGATGGCTTCTCCTGCTGCGTCGTCAATGGTTTGTCCTAGAGTTTCCATGTCAAAGTGGTCGTGAAGGAGCAGAATTTGTGTGTGTCCGCCGCTGACGAGCAGGCACATGAAAGGGAATTGTGGCACCACGCTGTCATCGGTTGTCTTTATAAAATGCGATAGCACATGAGCCTGCAGATGGTTGACTTCTATTAGAGGTATTCCTAACCCTTGAGCCATGCTTTTGGCGAAAGACACACCTACAAGCAGGGAGCCCAGCAATCCAGGTCCGCGGGTGAAAGCTATGGCATCGAGTTGACTCTTATCCACCCCGGCATTACGCAACGCTGTGTCAACAACGGGAAGTATATTTTGTTGGTGGGCGCGTGATGCCAGCTCAGGCACTACGCCGCCAAATTGTTCATGCACTTTTTGCGACGCGATGACGTTCGACAACATTCTGTCGTCACGAAGTACAGCTGCAGATGTGTCGTCGCATGAGGATTCTATGGCAAGTATTAGAGACACGGTTAGTATTCTTTTTTAGTGTATTTAAATATAATAAGTGTTGTGGTAATTAATGTAAGGGTTTGATAGTTAGTTTATAGATGTCGTAAAACTATTAAAATGAAAGAATATGCCACAATGCAAAAATACGAATGTTTTTTCACAAAATGATGTTTTTTTTTCCTCTAGTGACACTTAGAGTTGCGCTTGTATTATGTGGTTGTAGACGATGAAGTACAGTTCTCACTAACCATTATAACGGTTACGTTGCCGTTTTCTTAATCCAATGGCGCAATTTTTTTTATGTTGTTATACTAAAATAGTGAGATTTCAGTTATAAAACTATTAAACATAAAGACTATCAAAAAGTTTTGTAAAATATCAGGACGCATCTTTTTGGCGCTTTTCTTGACTGTCTATGTCATTATCGCCTTGCTTAACTACTCTATGGTCCAGTCGCTTGTGGGCTCTGCGGCGAGTAGCTATTTCTCCAAGGAATGGGGCGGAAAAGTAAAGATTGGCTCCATGAGTTGCAATCCCTTCAACCATCTGGTTCTTCGCAATGTCGAACTTATAAATCCCGACAATGATACTATAGCCCAAGCTCAAGCCATACGCCTTCGTTTCAAAAAATTTCCTTACGACAGTCGCGGCCTCCAATTCTCAAAGGTCTATATTGGTGACACTCGATATCATCTTAAAATAGATACCAATGGGTTGAATCTCAATTATATTATTGATTATTTTGGTAAAGGAAAGCCGAAAGATACCACTCACAAGGAGGTTGAATTCAAGGTACTTGTCGATGACCTTATTCTCGACAATGTCAATTACCTTCAAGACTTAAAAGACAAGGATGTTGAATGGTATCTTCATCAGCATCCTGGAGTTAATGTGAAACACATGGAATATCGTAACATCCAGGGTCGTTTCCGTAATGTCAGAGTTGATAAAGACTTCGTAACTTGCCGCATCGACAGGCTTACCACCACCGAGCGATCTGGGCTTGAGGTTCTCGATCTGCACATGAATGTTTACGTCAGCCGTAGTGGAATCAGTGCCACAAATATGGTTGTCCAAACGGCAGATTCTCGCCTTGATGGTGATGTACTCCTCGACTTTCGCCATTGGAAAACAATGAAGCATTTTCTTGACAGCGTGTATTTTACTGTTCATTTCAATGAAGGCTCGTATGGTAACTTGCGTGATGCTGGCTTTTGGACAATGGCTCTATGGGGTATGGACGAGCGTGTGACACTAGAGGGTGATTTCGGAGGTCCAATATCCGATTTCCATGCCGATAACGTCAGACTCGCCTTCGGCAAAGAGTCGAAGGTCTACCTCGACGCATCAATATATGGATTGCCACATATCGACACTACTGTTATTGGCGCTGAAATTCACAACTTGCATACAACTTACGACGATTTGGCCGCCGTTAAGCATCCCAACGGAATCACCATGAAGGTGCCACAGGTCATTAAAGCTCTCGACAAGATTGATTTAGAGGCAACTTTTATGGGAACAATCTATGACTTCTACGCAACCCTAGATATGCAGAGCACACCTGGCGACCTTCAAGCCGACATGATGCTCTCAATGAACCCCAAACGCAAGGAATACAGCTATGTTGGGCAACTTCGTTCCAACGATATGAAGGTTGGTCAGTTGGCCCGAAACGAGTGGGTGTCGCGAGGTGGATTTGATATCACTTTCGAGGGTGAGGGCTTCGACCCCAAAACAATGAACGCTGTCGCAGAAGGTAAGCTTAAACATCTGGTGTTTAAAGGCAATCGTCTCAGTGGCGATGCCAATTTGAATGTCGATGTCGCCGAGGGTGTTGCCAAAGCCGATTTGCTCCTCGACGACCCCTTGGCTGCCCTGAATGCACACGGCGAAGTGGAATGGCGCCCGAATGGTCCCGCATATACAGTCAAAGCCGACGCCCAGCACCTCGACATGAAGCGCCTGGCTTTGTGGCATGATACTGCAGACAAGGAGGCTTTCATCAATGCTCATGTCGATGGCCGTTATATTAATATGCGTGAAAACAGTATTTTCGCTCGGCTCACTCTCAGCGATGTGTCACTTAACACCACAACGCGACGCTGTCGTATCGACAACGCCACTATTACGGCTCGCGAACAGAACCACTGGAAAACGATGAGGCTGTCCAGCGATATTGTCGACGCTCAAATGCAAGGCTATTATCGTTACGATGGTATTCCCGTTATGCTGAAAAAATTTGTCGACGATTATTTCCCCAACACCAATTTTCGCAAAGATACCTACGATAAAGGTAAAGAAGTTGATTTTGATAAGATTGCAGACTCTCGTTTCGAATTCAACGCCACGTGGAAAGATACTGCTGGAATTCTTGCTCTTTTTGTACCTCAACTTGTTGTGGCAAAAGGCACTTCGGTGCAGGCTAATTACAGTTTTGTGGAGTCCTTCAAACCTTTGTTGCGTTCCGATTCAATAGGATGGGGAGGCTTGCGCTTTTACAACGTAGGTGTTAACGGGGAGACTATGGCCGACCATTATCGACTTCGTCTTACAAGTGATGAAATTAAAATAGGTTCTATTCTCCTATCCGAGAATGCCGATGTCAATTTAGAGAGTAACCGTAATGACGCTAGTTGTGAAATATACTGGGAAAATAGTAGTCAGACAGTAGGTGGAGGTAACGTAGCTCTGCGTGTGTTTTCCGACAGCTCAGCGTTACGACTTGTCGTCGACCCGTCACGACTGGCTTTGGGAGGCCACAATTGGAGCTTGATGGATTATGGCGAAGATATCTATGTCAATGATAAAGGTTTCAATGTTGGCAATTTATCTCTTATTGACGGACAGAGCGCGGTGTCGCTTAAGGCCTCTCGAATGGGAAGTCCCAATGACAGCATAGAAGTGTCGTTTGTCGATTTCAATGTTGATATCGCCAATCCATTCCTCGGTGCCGCGGGTATGTCGGCCGGAGGCATTGCTAACGGAAAAGCTCGCCTTGGATTCCTGCAATCTAAACTCCTGCCCGATAGCAAAAGAGAATCGGAGGTGCCTTATCTCAATGCCGACTTAAGGGTGGACAATCTTATGTTCAACGATGTGTCACTTGGCGACGCCGATGTGCAGTCGACATGGAACTCCGACCTCAATCATCTTAATTTATTCGTAAAGTCACTTCTCGACACTAATGGTGTTGTCAAAGAACCACTTGCTATCGATGGTTATATGGTTTTGGGCACTTCCGATCCTCTCCTCGATTTCACTGTCGATGTCAACACTGTAGATCTCCATGCCATCCAACCATTCGTGTCTTCCTTCTCATCGAGTGTCAGCGGTCTTGCCTCTGGTGATATAAAAGTCAGTGGCACAGTCTCTAATCCGCTCCTTAATGGTAACATTTACTTGCAAGAGGCTTCTGTTCTCGTCAATTTCCTTAATGTTACTTATACTATAACCGATTCTTTGATAGTTGATTCCTCGGCCATTCGTCTCAACAATGTTGTTGTAGGGGACATGAGGGGTGACAAGGCCGTAGTCGATGGTGCCATCTATCACAATAGTTTCAAAGATTGGAATTTCGACTTGTCTGTGGCTAGCGACAGGTTGCTTTGCATGAACACATCAGCTCAATCGTCAGACGTATATTATGGCACTATATTTGCTGCCGTCAACGGTCAAGTTACAGGCCCTGCCGATGATATCAATATTCTACTAAAGGCTCGTACCCTTGATGGCACAACGTTGACAGTACCCATCAACGACAAACGTCAAATGCAACAGGTTGACTACATTCATTTTGTATCAGACCACGACGATTATTATCTTGCCGATGATCAGGAGGTGGCTTCTACCGATGATGATAACATGATTATGACGCCCGACAAAAAAAGCAAGTTCTTGTTAACTATCGATCTAGAGGCAACTCCGGCATTGGAGATGATGATTCCTGTATCCTTCCCCTCGCTCGATGTTAATGTCGAAACACGAGGCAATGGAGATCTCCAACTTCAGGTAGGATCGTCAAAGCCTTTTGCGCTGCTTGGCGATTACGAAATTAGCAATGGTAATGTAGGCCTAGACATTTTGGGCTTGATAAGTAAAGACTTCGACGTTGAAGAGGGCAGTTCTATCACGTTCCCCGGTTCTATTGGGGATGCCCGGTTCGACATCAACGCTCTCTATTCACAGCGTGTCAACTTGTCAACACTAACAGGCTCACTGTCGGGCAACGAGTCGCAGAAACCTATTCAGGTCGAAAATGTCATCACGCTCAATGGTACATTACAGTCACCTGACATCAAATTCGATATCCGACTTCCCAATGCCGACCAAAGTGTGCAAGAAGAGGTCTTCTCATACATCGATCGCACCAACGAGCGTGACATGCTCAACCAAACTGTCTCTCTGCTTATTTCGAAACGTTTCTATAGTGCTTCGGCAATGAATATCAACGAACAAACCTCGCCAGCCGATGGCGCTTATGGTTTGGTGGCAAATACACTTGGCAGCATGGTGAGCGACATGGTGCAATTCGTTGATATCAATTTCGATTATCAGGCAGGCACAGCCCTAACTACCGACCAATATGCTGTCGACATCAGCAAAGAGTGGAACAAATTTTATTTCGAGACAACTCTCGGCTTCGGTGGTGAGGCACGCGAGCTCAGTGAGGTGGGAAACAATAACATGACAGGTGATATGCTGGTGGGTTATAAAATCAACCCTCGTCTTCACCTCTTTGTCTTTAACCGTAGTAATACCAACGATTACACTCGTTCTGACTTGCCCTACAAGCAAGGTTTGGGATTGAAATACACACGCGACTTTGATCGTCTTCGCGACCTCTTTGTCCCTAAAAGAAAGAAGAAATGAAAATTCTTGTCATACGTCTTGGCTCCCTTGGTGATGTGATTCTTGCCACTCCAGTCTTACGTTGTCTTAAACAACAGCTCGATGGCGTCGAGATACACTTCCTTACCAAAAAAAGCTCTGCCGAATTGATGTCAAGCAATGCCAATATTGACAAGTTACACATTCTTAAACCCAACCTTGACGACACTATCGAGGAGCTTAGAAATGAAAAAATCGACTATATAGTAGACATACACAACAACCACCGAAGCCGTCGCATACGACGTAGCCTTCATGCCATAAGCTATGTATATAGAAAGGAGAATTTCGGCAAGTTTATGTTGGTCCTTTTTAAATGTGACATTATGTCGGGTCGTCATGTGGTTGATCGCTACATGGATGCTGTGAAACCATTTGGGATAATCCCCGATGGCAATGGACTTGAGCTGCCGTTGCCGGACCTTAGTGATAAGGTCTATACTTCAGACAAACCCTTTGTCGCTATTGCTTGTGGAGCACAACATGAAACAAAGCGCATACCTGTTAACAAAATACAGTATCTTGTCGAGCACATTAAAAACCCCGTCGTGCTGTTGGGCGACAAAGACGACTTCAGACGGTTGGACGAGGCAGGCTTGATTTTTCCTAGCAATACCACCAATCTATGTGGCAAAACATCTATGGTGGTCAGTGCCGATATTGTTCGCCGATCTTCAGTGGTGATAACCTCCGATTCGGCTTTGATGCATGTTGCTGCTGCTTTCCATCGTCCTGTTGTGGCTCTTTGGGGCAGCACATCTCCTCGTTTTGGATTTGAGGCTTACCACACTCAGCATTTCAATTACACACCTTCCTCGCTACGTTGCTGGCCTTGTCGTCGTATGGGTGGCGAAAAATGTCCTAAAAAACATTTCCTCTGCATGCTGTCTCATGACTATGACGCTATTGCTGAGAAAGTGAATGACTTGGTGACAACTAATTAATAACACTTCTAAAACTATTTTGATGCACATGAAAAAAGTGATTCTCTATAGTGTTGTTCTGCTCCTTTCGTTTTCCCTGCGTGCGCAGGGCGATTCTCTAATTATTGCTAATGCACCTTGGCAAATCGACTCGCTCGATGGCTTTGTGCTTAAGCGTATGCATTTTGTCAATTCAGAATGCTTGGGTTCCAATCAGTATGTGTGCATCCTTGAATTGCCTTTCAACTCACCTCGTCAACTTGCTTTCACTTATGAGCCTCGCCGCACTCCTACTACGGTACATGCACAGCGACACAATGCTTTTGCCGCTGTCAACGGTTCGTTTTTCGATATGAAATACCATAATCCAATTTGTTATTTGCGTATCGACGGCAAAGAACTTGGAGAAAACACACCTCAGGCCACAGATAGTGTTAATCGCAAATACTATCAGTATGGGTCGATGGCATTGCGCAACGGAAGACCTCATTTCTATGTTCCCGAAAGTGCCCGCATGGCCGAGCGTCTTTTAGCTGACAGCAATATTATGACTGCTGGACCGCTTCTCATATATCATGACAAAATTCTACCTATGCGCATGGATAAAACTTTTGTCACTTATCGCCACAATCGTACCGCTATTGGTACAAGGGCCGACGGTACTGTTTTGTTAGTTGCTGTTGATGGCCGTATGAAAGAGTCGCAGGGAATGTCTTTGATGGATTTTCAATTATTGCTTCACTATCTGGGATGTACCGACGCTCTCAACCTTGACGGTGGTGGCAGTACGACTATGTATGTTAAGGGCTTTCAACATGGAGGACTTGTGAATCATCCGTCAGACAACAATAAATACGATTTTAATGGTGAGCGCGGTGTGTCCAATTGCGTTATTATCAAATGAAATATGTATTTTTGCAAACTAGAATAATATACTTGTATTGATGTATATAGTGGAAAACTAGTTGTTTTTATGCTTTTTAACTTGTTTTTATCCTAATAACAACTCAATCTAATAATCAGCAATGAAAAAAATCGTCATTTCCATTTTTGTCGCCATAGTAGCTTTTGTCGCTGTATCGTGTGACACCAAATCGTGCAAATGTTATATTTACAACGGAGTCAATACCCCTTATCGAGAGATAGAATATGTTGATGAGGGCAGCAGTTGCTCGACACTCGACTACTCCCGTGGCTCACAATATCGTATATGCACAGAATACAACGAGCCCGATATCGATCCCACTCAGATAGGACGTGAATACAAAAAATAGTGACGCTACAAATATAGTATTACGGTTTCAACATTTTTGTAACCCATTCGTCTTAGGGCGTTGGCGTATCGCTCCACTTTACTAGTGTATTCTTTGTGCTGTTTTTCGTTGTAAGCGCCAGTTTTGAAGTCCACGACCCATGTCTTGTCGTTCGACACTACCACACGGTCGGGTCGAAGCACTTCGCCATCAACAAACATTGGTATTTCGCGAAATGTCTTAACACCTTTGGCAAAGTATTTCGCAGTGTCTCCGCTAGTAATCATTTGATCTATTCGTTTCCGAATCTCCTCAGTGGCAGATTGTGACAATTCTTGGCTTACGCTGTAACGGTTAACTACACTCTCGATGTCATCGATAGTTTCTATTTGCGACAATAGGTCGTGAACCAATATTCCATATTGGCGGCTGTCGTTTATCATGGTGTCGGTTTCCTCGTTGTCACAAAGAGTGGATAGTAGTGTGTTGTTTTGCGGGGCTATTTTAACTCGTTGCTCCCATGCTTCAGATGGTATGCTTGTTAGTTTGATTGTTGTAATTGTTTTTTCCTCTTCTTTGTCTTCTTTTTTGTCTTTCCCCTCATCTTCCCCCTCTTTTATCTTCTTATTTTCGTATTTGGAGAGGTCATCCCCAATTATAAATGCTGAGCCTAATGTCTTACATTTTTCGTCGGTTGTGACGAAGTTGTGCAGCAGGGAAATGTTGTCTCTATCCGTGTTCTTCCATTCTTTTTCTTCACAAAAAATCAGCAGCTTATCTTCAGGACGAGTCATAGCTACATAAAGTAGGTTGATGCGGTCCATATCGTTGAGTCTCTGCTCTTTTTCGAACGAGTCTTTGAATTCGCTATCTTTTTTGTTGCATTGCACGTATACTGCCGGTAGATTGAGATCTTTGCCTTCCAAATTGACCCAAATTTTTGAATTGGGCTCTTTTTTTGAGGGCAAGGCATAGATTACTATCTTGGCTTCTAAGCCTTTGGCTTTGTGTATTGTCAAGAGTTGTACAGCGTCGAGGTCGGATGATGTTGATGTTGAAAGTTTTTCCAATCGTCTTTCTAGGTGTTTTATCAGATCGTTGAGGCTGGCGCGTGGTCTCTGAGTGAATTTCGACACCTCGCCAAGGAGGGTGGCAAGATAGGCGGCGTCATTTTTTTCGATATGGAATATGCGTATTAGCGACTCGCACATGTCGTAGAGCGATAGAGAACGAAGGTACTCAAGGTTGAAATCATATCCCATAGAATTGAGAATCATCGAAAGGTCGAAATGATTGTCGTGAAGTTTCCACAACAAGTTTGGAAGGTCGTCATTATTGGCTAGTAATTGTAGCACTTGTACGGCGACGGCTTTGTCGCTAGTGTCATAGATGTATTTTAGCGAGTGGAATAACAGTTGAACAGTGCGGCTATTGGAAATGATGAAAGATTCGGTTGAGACCACTGGTATTATATTCCCATTTTCACCATTGGTGAGTGCTTTGGAAATCATAGAAAGAGTCTCTTTGTCACGAGCTAACACCATGATGTCACTGTAGCTATAACCTAAAACATCTACTTGATGTCGTATGGCATTGTAAATATTACTGTAAATGTTTTTTTGGTCTTGAAAGCTCACTTGTACATATCCGCCTTCATTGAGCCAAGTCTGCCATAAGCTAATATGACCGTCGTCGCAGGGCTTTAGATACAGTTGATTGAGGTCGTCGTTGTCGTCGAAATGCTCTTTGACGGTTTTTTCGAAGAATCGGTTGTTGAATTCTACTATATTGGACATAGTACGTCTGTTGCACCGAAGAGTCTCAATTGTTCCTTCGCGTTTCAATGATTTGCCGTGTGTTGGGTCGTCGACATCAGGTAGCATCATAAACTGTCTGACATCGCCTTGGCGGAAACGGTATATAGCTTGTTTGCCATCTCCCACAACAAGCGACTGTTGGCCTATTGTGGCAGTATCGCTAGAGAAATTGTGGGTCATGGCTTCGTCGATCAAAGGAAGAAAATTGTGCCATTGCAAACGACTGGTGTCCTGGAATTCGTCTATGAGGTAGTTTGTGTAGCGGCTACCTATGCGTTCGTATATGAATGGGGCAGGTTCGTTGGCTACTTGTTCTGATATTTTCTTATTGAATTCAGAAATGTGTACTATCTCGTTGTCGCTATAGTATTTGTCTTTAATTTTACTTATGCGTCCTAGAAGAGCAAGGGCAAATAGATTGCTGAGCAACAGTTGACGGGTATTGTACATTGCCAACCCGTGCTCTAACAAGCCATCAATCTTGCCATAGGCCTCCATGAAATATGGGGTTACATTCTCTATGCGTTTGCGTAAGTCGCCCTTCATTGACTTTGATGTCAAATCGCCATTTTGGTATGCTGTAACCAGTCGGGTGCTAGGTTCAATATTCGAATAGTTGCCATCGACAAGTCTTAAAAAGTAGGGGTAGATGCCTTTGTCTTTATAAGGAAAATCGTCAACACCAAGACCTTGATCGTTACATTTTGTAACAAACAGATTTGCCGCCAACGTGATTTTCTCCTCGAAATCATAGTTTTGTTTTGCTAACTGACTCTGTAATTTGATATAGGCGTCATAGTTGATGGTGTCTAATTTAGGCAAAAACTCCATAGCCTCCTCTGTGAAGATTTGTTCTGCCATGGTTACTAGTTGCCGTTCAATATTGTAGCTTCTGCCAAAGTCCATGTTGCTTTCAGTGAATGCGCAGAGAATGCGTGTCAGTGCTTTTTCCTCGTCTTTGCCGGCGTTGGCTATTAATTCGTCAACGGCAGAGGCTATTATATCGCTATTATCGAGCGACAGGTTGAAGTTCAGAGGAAGTCTCAGGTCGTGTGCGAAAGTGCGTACAATACGGTGTACAAAGCTGTCGATAGTACATACAGAGAAGTCTGAATAGTGATGAAGTATCGCATTCTGAAGTACTTCGCATCGTCTCACTACCTCGTTGTTGTCAATACTAAGATGTTCCGCCATCTGGTTTATAAGATCATGGCATGTTTTTTTTTGCGCCACAATGTTGCCAAGTTGAGTTACAATGCGTTCCTTCATGCCGTTGGCAGCTTTGTTGGTGAATGTGATGGCAAGAATACGCTTAAAACGTGATGTTAGTGATGATGGAGAGGAAATGGCAATTTCTATATATTGTCGTACAAGGGTGTAGGTCTTGCCAGAACCTGCCGAAGCGCTATATATCGCAAAACGTGACATTGATGTAGTAGGTGTTTGTAAGGTTAAATCAAATCAAGGATAGCTTGAACAGAGGTGTCGATGTTGCAATTGGTTGACAAGTAGTTGCTTTGATGAGTGTTTTATTAGCTATGTACTATTGTTTCTATGTTGGAGGGGTCTATCTCAGGTGCGTCTATCTCCGTGCAGTGACGGTATGTTGAGTCCTCGGGGTTTGGCCTATGGTAGCCTAGTTCACTGCAGGGGGTTTCTTTGTCGATGTATGATGTGCTTACCACTACGCTTCCCCATTTTTCGAGAAGGTAGCAGCGGCACGGTTTCGTACTGCATGAAGAAGAACAAAACGCCGCAAATAATAGTGCTATTAAGAATAGTTTTTTTTTCATTCTACTTCTATTTCGTCGACAAAGAGCCAAGCTTGTTCTCCAGCACTGATATGCCATTTGGGCAGTTTTCCATAGTTGATGGCTTTAATGCGTACGTAGCGAGCCGTAGAGGGGGTTCCGCTGACGATGAAATTGTGGACGGAGCACAGTTCCTGACGTTCGAGGGTGGCTGGGAATTCTTTGTTCTCCACTGCGCCGAATGGGTGGTAGTTGGTTCCGTCGCTGGATATCTCGACTTCGACTCTTGAGGGGAAGAAAATCCACGCGCGCATATTTTCAAGGCATTCAATTCCCGCTTTGCTTATGGTGCGTTCTCCTAGCAAGTCGACAACGACAATGCAGTCCTTTTGCCAGCCCTGCCAACCACCTATGCGGAAGTTTTCTGTACCGTGTAGTCGGTCGATAAGTCCTATCTCGCCATTCTCGGTGTATTGCGGGTCGGGTTTGGTGACGTATGATAGTTTGCGATCGGTTTGAGTCCGTGTAAGGCGATGAGTGACAATTGCGCTAGAGCCTTTTGTTGAGTCGTATGCGATTGCTTTGATGATGATGTCGCCCGTCACGGTAATGGGTCCGGTATAAAGATTAGATTCGTTGTTGGGAGTAGTTCCGTCGGTGGTGTAATAGACGGTGTGGTCGCTTAGAATTGCCACTTGTCGTTCTCCGTCAAAACTTTGCTGCCAGTCGTCGAAGACAGGAGCTTTAATCATCGTCTCGGTATAGCATGATATGCTCTTGGGTCGGTTCTCTTCAGCCGACGCCCACTTTTTATCGGCCTTAGAAGTCATTTGGAAGTCGAAAGTGGAGCCTTCTTTCAGTTGCTCAATGGTTATGTAAGACTTGTCGTAGTTGCTTCCATTGATTTTGAGGCTGCTGACATAGCAGTTTTTCGTTCCTTGTCCGTGAGCGTTGATGACAATGTCTTTACCGTTTTGGAGGTGGATGGTGACTTTGTCGAATAGAGGTGAGCCTACCACATAATATCCGCTGCCAGGGCATACGGGATAGAATCCCATTGCGCTCATTACATACCAAGCACTCATCTGACCGCAGTCTTCGTTGCCACACAATCCATCGGGGGTGTTGTGGTACAGCTCGGTGCATATTCGACGCACCAGTTCGGCTGTTTTCCATTGGCGTCCGAGGTAAGCGTAAAGATAGGCTGCATGATGAGAGGGTTCGTTACCATGAGCGTATTGACCGATAATGCCGGTGATGTCGCTTTGGTCGCGTCCGGTCATTTTGGAGCTGCCGTAGAATAGGCTGTCCAAAAACTGTTCGGCGCGTTCGGCTCCTCCTATTTGTTCGATCCATCCGTTGATGTCGTGAGGCACATAAGTGGAGTATTGCCAGCAGTTAGCTTCGGTGTAGTGATTGTTGACCTCGGTGGGGTCGAAAGGAGTTACGAAAGCGCCGTTGCGCCGTGCGTGCATGAATCCATTTTTGTCCATGATATTTTTCCACGACCTGCTGCGGCGGAAGTATTCGTCGGATGTCCAAGACCAATAGTTCAAACATAGGCCAGGATGGTTCTTTGCTGTGTATTCTTCCAAATGTTTTGCCATCATTGCTATACACCAATCGTCGTAGGCATATTCGAGAGTTTTGCTGACTGATTCGTTCTCATATTCGCTGCTAAGATAGTTGTCGCGGGCATACTCGCTGCGTCCCAAAATCGGCAGTTTGCTGGTGTTAATCATAGCTTCGAGCAGGTCGTTGAGAGACTTCTCGTCAAGGTTGTCGAGCACACCGGTACGATATGCGTCGAGTATAACCGGCACAGCGTGGTAGCCTATCATGCAGTGAGTTTCGTGGCTGGCAAGCTCCCACATTGTCAACTCGCCACCATGACGGTATTGGTCGAGCATGGTTAGTATGAAGTCGCGGCTGCGTTCAGGATCGGTGATATTGAGAAGAGGATGTAGAGCTCGGTAGGTGTCCCAAAGCGAGAACACAGTGTACTGGTTGCGGCCTTCGTTGGTTTGTTGAATGCTATAGTTTCCAGAGCTATCTTTCATGGCTCGGTAACGGCCGTCGGCATCGCTGTAAAGGTATGGTGATGTCATACAATGGTAGAGAGCTGTGTAGAAATTAGAGCGATCCTCACGTCTGCCTCCTTCAACTTCAAACTGTGCTAATGCTTTCTCCCATGTGATGTGGGCCTCTTTTTTTGCTTGCTGGAATGTTATACCGTTGCTTTGACGGAGGTTGTTTATGGCACCAGCCTCGTCAACGCTGCTAATGCCAACTGAGACCGACACCTCCTTGACATTGTCGGGGAGGTTTATTATTGCTTTACAGTCGTCGCCTTCGATGCCTGTTTCCTCTTTGATGGCATTCCCATTTATGCTGGCTTCTTTGGCGCTTTGTTTATATAAAACCAAATTGTCAATATCGCAGTCAACCTTCATTGCAAAGTAGAAATGTTGTTCGGGGTTCCATGCCGATGATGTACGGTAACCTGTAATCAGTATGTCACCTGAGTCTTTGCTGATATGTATCGCGGAGTTGATGACAACATCGCGGTGTTTGAGGTCTATAACCAATCCTTTTTTCCCGATTGAAGGGAACGTATATTTGTGTATGGCGTTACGATTGTTGACTGTCATTTCGGCCATGACGCGGTTGCGGTCAAGGACTACACGATAGTATCCTGGTTCGGCCTTTTCGTTGCGGTGACTGAACGAGGACTTGTAGAAGCTATAATTCAAACTGTCGCCGAGATCGCCGTTTTCGACCGTGAAGGGCATGATGAGAAGGTCGCCATAGTCGCTGCAACCTGTTCCGCTAAGATGAGTGTGGCTGAAACCGTAGATGGTGTCATCGCTATAGTGGTAGCCGCTACATCCGTCCCAGCCTTCAAGCCGAGTGTCGGGGCTAACCTGTACCATGCCGAAGGGTAGGATGGCTCCTGGAAAAGTGTGCCCATGTCCGTCGGTGCCAACAAATGGGTTTACATAATCGGTTAATGTTCGCTGGCATCCAGCCACAATAAATAATAGAGATGCCAATAAAGGCATTAGTATTCGTTTCATCATTTATCAGTATCTTTTGTTACTATTTTTTTTTTTTTTTTGATGATAGGATTGTCTTTGGAAATGTAAGAGCCAATTTGTTCTAAAGAAAAACAGGAGTACTTTGTCTCGGTTAGGACAAAGAGGTTGCTTTTATCTAAGGTATCTATTTTTTTATATAACGTCTTAGGAGGTCAAATATTGTGTATTTCAAACACCCCTAACACTCCTTTTTTTGTGTATGCTTTTTTGTGTTCTAATGGATTTTTATTCTACTATTTTTTAGAAGTTTGTGGTTTTTGTCGCAAAACTTGCATAGCGTAAAAAAGTTGCACTAAAGAAATAATTACTAGTTTAAATAAATGATAATCATGTTTATGTGTTGTATATGATGCTGTTTGTTTTTTTTAAATGTTTAAAAAAGTATAAAAATTTCATTTATTCAAAATATTATATGTATCTTTGCAACTCAAATTAAGAGTGCTCCATGTGTGAGCATAAAAGAAGGCCGGATTAACTAATTATGGATATGAAACAACAAAAACAACAATATTATTCGCCACAGGTGACTGTTGTCAGTTTTGTGGTTGAAAATGGTTTTGTGGCCAGCGAGGTGCAAAACAACGCATTAATGGATTTTGATTTATTTGACAATGAAACAACCCCATCCAATGAGGCTGCCGGATATTCCGAAAGAAATTGGAGTTGGGATTTTTAGTTATTATTCGTGATTGAATTACAATCTGTTTTTAATTAGAGATCGTTTCAAAGTAAGTGATGGACGCAAAAACAATGTATATTGTTGTGGTGCTTGCCGCTGTTGCATCTTTTTGTTCTGTGAGATGGATATATTATTATATTCTCATTGTTGCCAAGGACAAAAATCTTGTTGACAATCCTGGTTCCCGTAAGCTTCAGAAGTTGCCCATTCCCAATGTCGGCGGTATTGTTGTGTTTTTTGGTATAGTATGTGGCCTTTTGATCGGATCGGCGGTATGTGGCATTTTTGGTGTTGAAAAAAGTGCTTCGATGCTTCCTGTTTTTGCGGCGATGGTAATGATGTTGTATGTTGGTGCTTTGGACGACGCAATCGGTTTGCCACCTTGGTTAAGGATACTGATTGAGGTAATAGCCATTTTGAGTTTGATTTTTTCTTCGGGTAACTGTATAGATACTTTTCACGGTCTTTGGGGGATAGACTCGTTTTCGTGGTGGTTTGCTGTTCCTCTAACTATAATAGCTGGTGTTGGTATCATCAATTCAGTAAATATGATTGATGGTATTAACGGCTTGAGTAGTTCATTGTGTATGGCTGTTTCGATACTATATGGTTCTTATTTTATGCGTAGTGGTGATGTTCAGAATGCCGTTTTGGCTTTTTGTGCGGCAACATCGCTTTTCCCGTTTTTGATTCATAATGTCTTTGGTTCTCACAGCCGTATGTTTATCGGTGACGGCGGTACTATGGTAATGGGGCTCTTGATGACGTGGTTTACTATACGATTGTTAAGTGATGATGTTCCTATGTCGTCATATTACGATGTCGATGTCATTAATCCTATCGCTTATGCTATTGCGGTGTTGTGTGTTCCTATTTTTGATGTCATAAGGGTTTTTACTATGCGTATTATGCGTGGTTGCAGTCCTTTTAAACCTGACAGGACTCATATACACCATGTTTTTCTGGATATTAATGCCAGCCATATTATAATAACCATTAATATTCTGGTTATTATGCTTACTGTTGTATTAATATGGTTTATCAGTACAATATTGGGGGCGAGTTCGGAGTTGCAGCTATACATTGCTGTAGGATCTTCCATGTTTTTTGTGTGGGGCAACTATTTCTTTGTAAGTTATGGTATAAAGCATCATCTCAAATTTATAGAGAGGCTCTCGGAGTTTAATAACCAGCACATACGTATTCGACCGCTATGGTGGAAGCGGTTGTCGGCTCGACTAGATGTTCCTGAAGCGCGGCTTCATGAACGGATGGAGAGACGCGAAAGTGAAAAATAATAGTTGAGTGTTCTTCCTTTGTTAAGCGGATTATCTCTCAACTCTGTGCGGATTGTTCAGAAAATCGTTGTAGGTTAGTTTTATTCCCTCTTCTAGTTCTGTTGAGTAGTGCCATCCTAATTGGCTGGCTTTGCTTACGTCGAGCAGTTTGCGAGGTGTTCCGTTGGGGCGAGAAGAGTCCCATTTGATTTCGCCGTTGAATCCGACAATGCTAGCCACCAACTCAGTAAGTTGTTTTATGGATATTTCTTTGCCTGTTCCCGCGTTCACAGTTTCGTTTCCAGAGTAGTTGTTCATAAGAAACACGCACAAGTTGGCCAGGTCGTCGACATAGAGAAATTCCCTTAGAGGGGATCCGTCGCCCCAGCATGTGACTGATGATGCACCCTGCACTTTGGCTTCATGGAAACGGCGGATTAATGCGGGCAACACATGGGAATGCTCGGGATGGTAGTTGTCGTTGGGGCCATAAAGATTTGTAGGCATGACGCTTATGAAGTCAGTGCCATATTGCCGGTTGAGGTATTCGCAATATTTAAGGCCGCTTATTTTAGCGAGAGCGTAGGCTTCGTTGGTGGGCTCCAAACTGGAAGTTAGAAGGCAACTCTCGGGCATGGGTTGTGGCGCGAGGCGTGGATAAATGCAGCTGCTTCCGAGGAATTGTAGTTTTTTTACATTGTTTTGCCATGCTGCATGAATGACATTCATCTCCAATATCATGTTGTCGTACATGAAGTCGGCAAGTGCCGATTGGTTGGCTACGATGCCTCCTACTTTGGCGGCGGCGACAAACACGTATTCAGGTTTTTCGTTGGCAAAGAAATCGTTGACGGCTTGTTGGTTGCAGAGATCCAATTCTGAGTGTGTGCGAGTGATAATATTGTAGTATCCTTGTTTTTTCAGTTCTCGCACTATTGCGCTGCCAACCATGCCGCGGTGTCCTGCCACATATATTTTAGAATGGAGTTCCATAGTATCTCAAAAAAATGTTCGAAGTAGGAGATGGCTTAATTATTAAACTATATGAAATATGGTTATCATGAATCTTTATAATCTTTCGATCCTTTTGTTGGAATAAAAACAATTTTTTTAAATTATTATTGTCTTTATAATACTTTATAATAGGAGTTTTTAATTATAAACTATGCGATAAGAGTAGAGTTGCTGAGGGTGTAGACGCCTTGGTGGGAGAGATGAAAAGAGTGTGCGGCCGCCGAGCGTGGCTCTATGCGAACAGCCATGTGGCCGGAGATGGTGTGAATGCCTGACATTGCCTTTTGCGCCGACCTCCAACCACTATTTTTTTTGTATGGGTACTATGTAGGTACTATCAAAGTGCTATTTCACGATGCCTTTTTCGAGGTATTCGGCGAGATTCATTTTGACCTTGTGGGCGGCGCCTTCCGACGCCACTTTTGCAATGTCGTGCTCGACCATAAGTTTTACTAGTTGTTCGAAGGAGGTTTTGCAGGGGTTCCAACCTAGTTTTTTGACGGCTTTGGATGGGTCGCCGCAGAGGTTAACGACATCGGTTGGGCGGTAGAAATCTTTGCTGACGGCGACGAGAGTTTTGCCGATAAGTTTTTCGGGACCTTTGACGCAGATACCTTTTTCGTTGATGCCTTCACCTTCGAATTGCAACTCGATGCCGGCGTGGTGGAAAGCCAGTTGGGCGAAGTCGCGTACGGAATGTTGTACTCCGGTTGCTATGACATAGTCGTCGGCGTGGCGGCTTTGGAGGATGAGCCACATGCACTCGACGTAGTCTTTGGCGTAACCCCAGTCGCGTTTTGAGTCGAGGTTGCCGAGATAGAGGCAGTCTTGATATCCCAGAGAGATGCGTGCTGCGGCGAGGGTGATTTTGCGAGTGACGAAGGTTTCGCCGCGACGTTCGCTTTCGTGGTTGAAGAGTATGCCGCTGCAGCAGAACATGTTGTAAGCTTCACGATACTCTTTGGTGATCCAAAAGCCATAGAGTTTGGCGACGGCGTAGGGGCTGTAGGGGTGGAAGGGAGTGTTTTCGTTTTGAGGTATGGCTTCCACTTTGCCGTAGAGTTCGGAGGTTGAGGCTTGGTAGATGCGGCATTTTTTCTCGAGGCCGCAAGCGCGTACGGCTTCCAAAACGCGCAGAACGCCGGTGGCATCGATGTTGGCGGTAAATTCAGGGCTGTCGAAGCTTACTTGGACGTGGCTTTGTGCCGCGAGATTGTATATCTCGTCGGGGCGCACTTTGGCTACGACTTGTACGAGGCTCATGGAGTCGCCAAGGTCGCCGAAATGGAGGTGGAATTGAGGATGACCTTCGAGATGTGCGATGCGTTCGCGAAAATCGACCGAACTGCGACGAATGATGCCGTGGACGTTGTATCCTTTTTCGATCAAAAATTCGGAGAGATAAGATCCGTCTTGACCTGTGACGCCGGTGATGAGAGCAGTTTTCATGGAGTGATGGAGGATATGTGGGTGTTAATAATTATGCTTGATGTTTCATCTTTATTAGAGCCGCGGCTCCTAGTATGGCCACTTCGTTGGCTTTCAGTTGAGACATTCGGATGGAGCAGCTGCCTTGGAAGATGTTGAGCAAGTGTTTCTCGAAGGATTGGCGCAGGGGTTTGAGCAGGGGTTCGCCTACTTTGGTTGGGCCGCCCATGAGGAAAATGGCTTCGGGGGCGGAGAATGTGACGCTGTTGGCCATAGCCAATCCCAGCCAGTAGCCTGTTTTTTCGTATGTTGCCACCGCAATGGGGTCGCCGGCGTTGGCGGCGTCGCCAATCATCTTGGAGCTGACGTCGCTGTCGGAGACGCTGTCGGGGATCCAACCTTGTTTGCAGTCGCGAGGGCCGTTAGCTTTGCGCAGTTCGCAGAAAGTCTGTACTATACCTCTTGCTGAGGTGTAGGTTTCGAGACATCCTTTGCGTCCGCAGCTGCACATTCTGCCTTCGGGGATAAGTATGTTGTGACCCAGTTCGCCGGCGGCTCCTGTGCTGCCATGAACTAGCTTGCCGTCGATGACAATGCCGCTGCCCACGCCGGTTCCAAGGGTGAACATGATGAAGTGATTAAGTCCTTTGGCGCCGCCGTAAACCATTTCGCCGAAGGCGGCGGCGTTGGCGTCGTTGCTGAGAACAACGGTGGTGTCCATGTATTTGTGAATTTCTTTTGCGAAATCCAATACGCCTTTGATGGTGAGGTTGGGAGCGTTGTCGACGCAACCGGTGTAGAAGTTGCCGTTGGGGGCTCCGATGCCGATACCCTCCAGTTGTTGAATGTTGTTCTCTTTCATCATGGTGGAAATATGCTCCATGATGTCGTGGATGTAGGGTTCAAAGACTGTGTAAGAGTTGGTTGGTATGTTGCTGCGGGCGATGATGGTGCCGTCGTCGCGCACCAAGCCCATGTCGGTGTTGGTGCCTCCAATGTCGATGCCGATAGAATATGTGTGATTCATGATAAGATGGGTGTTATTATTTGAATGATAGGTATTTGATTGGCTTGATTTTATCTGTTGATGACGAGTTTGGTTGTTTTGTTGCCATCGATGCGAACGGTGTAGACGCCTTTGGGGAGGTGGCTGACGTTGACACGATGAGTGCCGTTTCCGTTGAGATATGATACGCGATGGCCGGTGATGTCGATTATTTCCATATAGTGATCCATAACTACGGTTATGGTGTGGTTGGCGGGATTGGGGAAGACACTTGGAGAAGATTCGGGGGTATAGGTATCGATGTCTTCGGCAATCTCGTTGGTTGTGGCGAGGACAAGATATTCTTTCTCGGATCCGTCTTCGGCAGTTACTGTGACATATATGTAGGCGTCAGATTCGTTGACGTCGCTGAGAGAGACTTGAATTTGAACCGATGCGTCGTCGACTTCGGTTGTAGCTGTGATGTTGTCGGCGGTAAGGTTGTCGATGTCATCGACGTGGATTGTGTAGTTGAGGCGACCTTTTTCAAAACCGGGTATGGTTTCGCCGTTGACTTTAAGGTCGGTAAGCCAGGCGCTGTAAATCAGTTGGATGTCGTCGATGGAAAGAGAGTCGTTTTTGTCGCCACCGCCAGGTTGGCGGTTGGTGGTCATGTTGACCAGCAGGTAAGCCGGCGAGGCGGATCCAGAGTAGACAAAGGGAACTTTTATTTGACGCCACGCCATAGAAGAGGCAGAACCTGTGGTACGTTTGGTGCGCACTTCGGCGCGGGCTTTGTAGAGAGAGGAGTTGTTTTCGTGGTTAGGGGCTTGGAAGTCGTTGTCGCCGTGGAGAATGGCTGTGATTTGAGCCTCAGAGTTGCTGCTTTCGGCGTAGAAGCTGACCCACACATAGAGAGAGTCGGGAGTGGCTGTGAAGGGTAGGCAATGGCTGCTGTTGCTGCGTTGAGTGTAGTTGTAGTTGTCGCTGCTTGCCGCCGACATAGAGCCTGCGTGTATTCTGCCTGTGGTCATGTTGCCATTGGCTTTTACGCCCATAATGGATTTGGTGTAGATGGTGAGGTAGTAGTTGCCGGAGCCACCGGGGCGATGTCCGCTGCGGCGATAGTGGTGGTTGCTTGATGCCAGGGAGGCGTAAGAGCCGTCGCTTGAGGAGAATGTGTTCCAATGAGTTGGCTCGGAGGTGTAGCCGCCGTCCCATTGTTCGAAACCATTGTTGGGGATTTGGAACTGAGACCATGCTGCGACGGGAAGAGAGAGCAAGGCGCAAAATGCTATTCTGTAAAAAAGAGTAAGTTTTTTGTTCATAAGCTATTTAATTATGTTAGTGATGTTTGTGTCGCAAATGGCGACGAAGTTGGTGCCGTCGTTGAATAGATTTTTCAAGTTGTCGATGTCGCTGTTGTTAGGGAAAATGCCATATATGGTGGCTCCAGAACCGCTCATGGCGGCATAGAGAGCTCCGGCGTCATATAGTTCGCTCTTGATTTTTTTGAGGCGGGGGTGTTTTGGGAAGACGCTGTTTTCGAAGTCGTTGACAATGGTGTTTTTCCAGAGGTGAATATCGTTGTCGAGAGCTTTGCGTAGGTCTATGGGTTCGCTATGAGTCCGCTGTGACCTGGGAGTAATGTCGCGGTAGGCTTCGGCTGTAGAGACAAATTCGTCGGGTTTGACAAGGAGAAGTTTGTAGTTGAGAAGCGGGTTGAGAGGCAGGGGAGATAGTTGGTCGCCGATGCCTGTGGCGAAGGCGGCAATGTTCTCGATAAAGAAGGCGCAGTCGGCTCCGAGTTTTGCAGCCAAAGATTGAAGAGTTTTGGTTTGGATGCCCAAATTGAAGATTTTGTTGAGCATGACGAGGGTGAAAGCTGCGTCGCTGCTGCCGCCGCCGAGGCCGGCTCCGGTGGGGATTTTTTTGGTGAGACGAATCTTGACATTGCCAAGGCGAGAGCCCGAGTGTTGCTGCAAAAGATGGTAGGCACGAACGACAAGGTTGGAATCGGGGTTGCCGTCGATGGCAATGCCGTCTTGAATGAAAGAGAATGTGTTGGCGGGCGAAATATCCAGCTCGTCGTGGAGGGAAACGGGGACAAAGATGGTTTCCAGGTCGTGGTAGCTGTCGTCCCGTTTGCGCATCACATGGAGTCCTAGGTTAATCTTGCAGTTGGGGTAAGTCTTCATGGTTGTCGTATTGCTTTGGAGCCTCATTGGTTGGGTTGCGGTTGAAAGAATCCTCTTTGTCGTAGGCTTGAATGATTTTGGTTACCAAACGGTGTCGGATGACGTCGCTGTTGTCGAGTTGAATGACGGAGATGCCTTCAATGTTTTTAAGTAATTGAGTGGCTTGGACGAGACCGGAGCGTTGGTTGCGAGGCAGGTCGATTTGAGTAATGTCGCCGGTGATTACAAATTTGGCGTTGCGCCCCATGCGTGTGAGGAACATTTTGAGTTGCGACGTTGTGGCGTTTTGAGCTTCGTCGAGGATGACGAAGGCGTTGTCGAGAGTGCGGCCGCGCATGAAGGCGAGAGGGGCGATCTCGATGGTGTTGTCTTCCCAGTAGGAGAGTAGTTTCTGCTGAGGAATCATGTCGCGGAGAGCGTCGTAGAGAGGTTGTAGGTAGGGGTCGAGTTTGTCGCGAAGGTCGCCGGGGAGGAATCCGAGGTTTTCGCCGGCTTCGACGGCAGGGCGAGTGAGGATGATGCGACGGATTTCTTTGTTTTTGAGTGCGCGGACGGCGAGAGCCACAGCTGTGTAGGTTTTGCCGGTGCCTGCGGGGCCGATGGCGAAGACCATGTCGTTTTCTTTCACGGCTTGCACGAGGCGTTGCTGGTTGGGGGTGCGCGCCTTGACAAGGATGCCGTTGCGGCCGTGGACAAGAATTTCGTCGCTTTGTTCGGTGTCGGGGCCGCCGCCGTTTTCCATGATTTGCATAATGGCGTTTTCGTTAAGGCGGCCGAATTTGTAGTAGTAGGTCATCATGGCATCGAGTTTGTCTTGAAAGAAGGCGATGTCGTCGTCGGCGCCAATAACTTTGAGCATTTCGCCCCTTACAATGAGTTTCACTTTAGGGAAGAGCAGCCTTACAAAATCGAGCATTTTGTCGTTGGAGCCCCAGAAGTGAGTATAGTCGATATCTTCCAGCGAGATGATTTTTTCTTTACCTTTGTCGTTCATCAAGAAGTGATAAAAGAGTTAGAGAGGTGTTTAATGAATATAGGTGTGGAGAAAGATTACAGGATGTCTTTCATGGTGAAGACGCCCTGTTTGCCGGCGAGGAACTCGGCTGCCATGAGAGCACCCAAAGCCAGGCCTTTGCGGCTGTGAGCCTCGTGGGTTATTGTGAGGGTGTCTATTTCGCTGTTGTAGCGGACGGTGTGGATGCCAGCGATTTCGCCTTCACGAATTGACTCGATGGGTATGTTTTCGGGGATGCTGCGATTGCCGTGACTGACAGCGGCAATTTGTTGGCGAAGAGTTATCGCTGTGCCGCTAGGGGCGTCGAGTTTATGTATGTGGTGAGTTTCGCTGATGTCGACGCTGTATTCGGGGTGAGAATCCATGAGCATGGCCAGTTTTTCGTTGATGGCAAACATTATGTTCATGCCGATGCTGAAGTTGGAGGAGGCGAGCAAGGCGCCTTTCTTTTTGTTACAGAGGTCGGCGATGTCGTAATAGTCGGCATACCAACCTGTGGTGCCGCATACGACGGGGACGCCGAGCTCAATGCACAAACGGAGGTTGGCAGAGGCAGTTTTAGGTGTTGTGAATTCAATGGCGACGTCGGCAGAGGAGAGAAGTGGTTTCTTTTGTTCCATCTCGTTGGGATTGTCTATTGTGCACACAATAGAGTGACCTTTTTCGAGGGCGAGCGACTCGATGGCATGCCCCATTTTGCCGTATCCTATCAGAGCGATTTTCATGATTTGTATAGAGGTAGTAAATGGTTTAAAATGTTGGAAAAGTAACGAGAAATTGTCTATTGTTTTTTGTTTTCGTCGATGTTTGTTTGGGTGCAAATTTACGAGTTTTTTTTCAAATGAGCGGCACTCATAAATAAAAATGTATTCATAATAATATCTCTTCAATTTTATAATAATTGCATAAAGGAGGTGTAGATGGTTGTTTTTATGGTAGATGAAGTGATGATGACGCTATTGGCCGCTGTGAAAAAAGAGTTCAAAAAAATAAAGACTAATTATTTTTGAGTGGTAAGGAGGATTAGAAAGGCGCTCTTATTTTTCAGATAATTAGGCATGTTGATTGGCAATTTTTTAATAATTTTTATGAAGGAGGAATTTATTTTTTGAAATCTTTGCGTTTATATCAAGAAATATGTGTAATTTTGCAAACTCGTAGTTAGGATACGGCAAGTGCAGGAAATCCTGATTACATAGAGCCTCCCGTGAAAAAGGAGGGAGAAAATAGTGCGAAATAACATTTTAACAAATAAAACCATGGTAGATTACAAAAAAATCGGATTGGTAAACACACGTGCCATGTTTGCCAAAGCTGTGGACGGCGGTTACGCTATCCCTGCGTTCAATTTTAATAATATGGAACAAATGCAGGCCATCATACAGGCTGCTGTTGAAACCAAGAGTCCTGTTATACTTCAAGTTAGCAAGGGTGCTCGCGATTACGCCAACCCGACGCTTCTCCGCTATATGGCCGAGGGTGCTGTGGAATATGCCAAAGAACTGGGTTGCCCCAATCCGCAGATTGTGCTGCATCTTGATCACGGCGACAGTTTTGAGACTTGCAAGTCGTGTATAGACATGGGCTTTTCGAGTGTTATGTATGATGGTAGCGCTCTGCCTTATGAGGAGAACATCAAGATCTCACGTCAGGTGGTAGAGTATGCCCACAAGTATGATGTTACCGTTGAATGCGAGCTTGGAGTATTGGCAGGTGTTGAAGATGAAGTATCGTCGGAGGTGAGCCACTACACCAAACCAGAGGAGGTTATTGATTTTGCCACTCGTACCGGTTGTGACTCGCTGGCTATCAGCATTGGAACCAGTCATGGAGCATACAAATTCAAACCCGAGCAATGCACGGTAGATCCACAGACAGGACGTCTTGTTCCACCTCCATTGGCTTTCGACGTATTGGAAGCAATTGAAAAGAAACTGCCAGGATTCCCGATTGTTCTTCACGGCTCAAGCTCGGTGCCTCAGGATGAGGTAGACACCATCAACGCCAATGGCGGTGCTTTGAAGGCAGCCGTAGGTATTCCCGAGGAGCAGCTTCGCAAGGCAGCCAAGAGCGCTGTATGCAAGATAAACATTGACAGCGACAGCCGCTTGGCTATGACAGCCGCTATCCGCAAACACCTTGCAGAGCATCCCGACCATTTCGATCCTCGTCAGTATTTGAAACCTGCTCGCGAGAGTATGAAGAAAATGTACATACATAAGATAGTCAACGTCCTTGGTTCGAACGACAAGCTTTAATGTCGTTGACAATACATGATAGTAAATTTGAATAGTTTTTATAAAAAAATTATGATTTGCAAAAAAAACTCCGCAAAAAAATGCGGAGTTTTTTTAGATGTTGTAAAAAAAAATACTTTTTCGCTACTAATAGAATAAAAAATACAGAAACGAGCGATGCGGATCGTAAGATGAATCTGGTAATGAATAAAACAATAGAACAAAACTGCTAGCGTAATAGGTTGTTAATGAGCCGTCAGGAAGCTTTTGTTGACATGATAAAACAGCATGAGCGCATGATTTTGAAAGTCTGTGCTATGTATTCCTATTGTCCTGTCTCCGACTTGAGAGACCTGTATCAGGATGCCGTTGTGGCGCTATGGGAGTCGTATGATAGCTACAAAGGGCTCAGCAAACCTTCGACCTGGATTTATTCTGTGGTGATGCATACCATGTTGAACAAGGCGAAGAAAAACAGGATGAAGGTTGTGCTGACCGACGAACAGCTACCGCAGAGTAAGGATGAAGACTATGATACCGATCAGTTGATAGATGAATTAAGGCAGGTTGTAAACAAATTACCAGATGATGAAAAAGATATCGTATTGATGTATATGGAAGGTTTTGACAACCAAGAGATAGCGCAAGCCAAGGGTTCCAGCTATGGAGCTGTTGCAACCCGACTGACAAGGATAAAGACAAAACTGCGAAAGATAATGAATCCATGATTGGGTTACCCTCATGCTATGGAGACATAAAATAAGCGGAGAGTGATGAACAATACGATACAGATAATCTAAAACATCATAGGCAATATAATAATCAGAAAACTATTCGAACATGCAACATAAAGATAATAATAGAGAATTCAACGATTTGTATTGTCGCTTTGACGAGGCGATGAGCAAGGTTGACCTACCAGACAAGGGTCAGCTTATGTCGTTGATAGCATCGCATAGCGAAGCCAAACCCTCTCGTCGCAGGTTGTGGGTTGCTGTTGCCGCCGCTGTCGCCGCGCTTGTGGTGGCCACATTCGCCGTGAATCTTTTCTTTGGTGGTGAAAATAACAATAACAGCAATTTGCAAGCCGACACCAAACCACAGCCATCGTTGCCGTCGACACCCAAATCCCAACAAGGCGATAGTGTCATGGTTGCTCCCACCATTGCTATAGACAACCATCCGTTGGCTATGAATAAACCAGGCGATGACAGCAAGACAAATGTAGTCGTCGCATTAGAAGAAGAGCGTCTACCGCAGCAAGAAACAAGCCTTGACATACAGTATGCGGACAACAATAGTGACAGTGTTGAGAACGAACCTTTGGCAACTGTTGAGCCCATTGTCCTCACTGAAGACAGTACAGTTGTTGCACCTGCCGAGAACAAGACAAATCAGTATCCTAGGGTGATGAACGACTCACGGTCGGATCCAAGCGAAAACCAAAGAGCGTTGCAAAATTGCAGAAAGCGTAAAAACCGCAAGGCCAATATCAACAACATATTGAATCAAGAAAGCCAAAGAGACCGCGATGTCAATGTTATCATCATGGAGAAGCAGCAGATGCAATTCAGATGAGGAGACGATGGTGGAAGGTAATAGTAAAGCTTAAAGATCCAAAGAATTATTTGAAGAGTTATTAAACATGAGATGATAAACCAGTTTTTAAGATATTATTTTTATTTTTGCAATTGGTAATTAAATGTAATAATATTATAACATCATGAAATTCAAAAGAATATTTTTATTTTTCGCTTTTTTTGCTTTTTCTTTTGCCGCAATGTCGCAAGAATGGCAAATGGAACAAGGCGGCAGCGCCAAAACATTGAAGTATGTTGGTACAGATGCTGTTCAGTCGACCGGATACATAGGAGAAAAGAATGGCAACATCTATTTGATGCGGCGCACTGATGATAAAAAAAATCTTCCTTATATAGGAGTTTATGACCGCAATCTTAATGTTGTGGCAGAAACGAATTTGCCTGAAGATGAAGAATGCGGTTTCTATGGCGGCTATGTCAATGAGACGTCGGTAGATTTGATTATGTCGCGGCAAACCAAGAGCGACTACAAGGTTTTCAAACTCAGCTACGACCCATCAACACTCAAAGAGCAGAGTGAGCCACAAGAGCTTATATCGTTGCCGCTTCCTAACGGGACACGAGTGTATCCTTTTATACGCACTTCGGCATCGGGAGAATGGAACTCTTTGATATTGGGTATAGTAAGAGATGATGAGGTTGAATGGAGAATCAGCACTTTTGACCAAACCCTCGATGAATTGTGGAATATGAATGTTTCGGTCAACTCGATAAATGACTGGATGGTTACCGACAGCGCCGATGTTATATCGGCAGGCATGGTGCGAGACAAGAAAACGAATGAGACTTATCTTTATTTCAATGTCATAGATGGTGAGAGGGAGCATGCCTACCGTGCGACATACATGATGGACGAGGTTCACGATATGCGCATTGTCCGTTACGATAACGGAAAGATTTATTGCACAGGCTTGTTGAAAGGCGAGGAGCAAGACAATACTTCAAAGTGGAGTTCAGGTTTTTATTCGTTGGTATTCGATACCCGCACCAACGAAGTGACCCATTACGAGAAAGTAGACTTTACCAAAGAGATGATATGCGATTTGTGCAATGTGCCTCATCGCACCAAGATGAAAATACTCTCTTCCGATCGCTTATCGTTTGCCAATTCCAAAGCAGATGTCGATGGCGCAACAGTAGTATATGAGCGTATTTACAACCTCTTTATCAATGGAGTGTTCTCATATTCTGACTATGTGGGAATGCTGGTGTACCGAATCGACGATGAAGGGAAAGTGGCATGGAGTAATACGGTGCCTCGCGAGATTAAGAATGCGTTCGTTGCACGTGACGGAGTGTGTACAAGACTGACACCCGCAGGCGATGGTTACACAATTTTCTATGTTGACGACCAAAGCAATGTCACACCCAAACCCGGTAGTGTTGCCAAAGAGAGTGGAAACACACACAACAGAATGGTGTTGATGGCGCTTTCGTTTGACAAACAAGGCAATATCACTCGCCAAGGGCTTGAAATACCTTCCAAGTCGGTGTGTATAGGAGCACCACATCGCTTGTCTAATGGCGATTATCTCCAACTCTTATCCCAACCACTCCATTCGGTAATAGCTATCCTTAAGCTCAAATAACTGTATTTATGAAAAAAACTTTGTTGCTTGCCATCGTGGCACTCTTGGCCATTACAGGGATGCCGTTAAAGGCTCAACACACATACAATCTGGATAATTTTGAAGGTCTTAAGTCGGAAGGCACACTTCCTCGCGATTTGACTCTGAGTCTTGAAGAGCTGTATACTCTTGACAAACAGCGAGTGAAAGACTATAACGATGGGAAGCTACGCAATAGGGATAAAATCCTCAAGGCGTCGTTTCATATACACCGCATGATGGCATCGGGTAGGATACTGTATGGCGATCCAATAACCAACATGGTTAATCGAATTGCCGATACATTGCTTGCAGGTTATCCTTCATTGCGCAACCAGTTGAGATTCTATACTCTTAAGTCGTCCGATGTCAATGCGTTTGCCACAGGGCAAGGCATGATATTTGTATGCACAGGTCTTGTCGCTCATGTGGAAGACGAGGCGCAGTTGGCGTTCATTCTCAGCCACGAGATTGTCCATTATTTGCGTAAGCATAGCTTGGAAGACATCAGCCGCCGTAAACATGACAGCGACGACATAGACGCAGAAACACAGGAAATGCGTGACTTCATCAAATACCATAATCGTTCGAGAGAGATGGAAACCGAAGCCGACAGCTTGGGTATAGCCATGTTCTATTCTAATAGTCCCTATCGCAAGGATGTAATTGAAGGAGTTTTTGATGTACTACAGTATGGATATCTTCCTTTCGATGAGATTGTTTTCGACACAGCATTTTTCAATAGTCCATATTATCGGATAGGCAAAGATTGCTTTTTGGAACATCTAGATCCAATATCGGCACGTGACGACTATAACGACTCGCTCTCGACCCACCCCAACATCTTGAAGCGCCGAATAGCCACATCCAAAGTCATGGGTTCAGCTAAGGGTGGTAGAAGCTATGTTGTCACCACCCAGCAGACTTTTGAAGAGATACGCACCCTTGCGCGTTTTGAGAATGTGCGCCAAAGCCTTATCCATTCCGACTATGTGAGAGCCTTTTACGATTGTTATTTGCTCAAGAAGCAATATCCCGACAATCCCTTTGTAGAACGTTCAATGTGCCAAGCACTCTATGGCTTGTCGAAATACAAGACAAACACCCAAACCAGCCAGGTTGTAGGTGATTACAAGAATTTTGAGGGCGAAGTGCAGCAATGCTACTATCTCTTTCGTTGTCTGCGTTCCGACGATCTGAACCTCATTGTCGCTCGACATTTATGGCAGAGTCATCGTCGATTCCCGACAGATACTTTGATTTCGGCAATGTGTGACGACCTCTTCGCCGACCTCTATGAGAAGCACAATATGGGGCCATCGTATTTTTCGGCCACGCCACCAGCGGCGACACAAGAGGATACGGTGAGTGCCAATCTTTCGAAATATGAGCGTCTTAAAAGGAAGAAACAACGCCAAAACAGCGCAAACATACGTTCATATATTTTTACCGACTTGTTGATGGGAGACTCGGTATTTGTCACCTATTTCAATACACATCTTGCGCCGCATAAAGTAAAAGACAACAAAGGAAGTGGTTATAAACATAAGAACCAACTTGTCTATTGTCCTAATTATACTGTCGTGTCGCGTGTTGAGAATGAGTTGAAAATTATGGAATCCGACCGTCTTACCAACGCTCTTTACGATGATATACGCCTTTCGGCCGAACGTGCCGGAATAGGGTCAATTGACTTCTCTACAGGAAGACTCCAAAGGCTTAAATCGGATGAAGAATATAATGAATGGGTAGAGCTTAATGAGTGGGTTGATGAATTTTGGCAAACAAGAGGCGAGTTCGACATGCTTTTTTCGGTTCAGCCTCAAATGGAGCGGTTGGCGCGTAAATACGATGCTGCTACTGTCAACGTGACTGTTGTGTCCAATTCCGAGGATCTCGAATACCGTCCGGGAGTCAACTCAATATGGTTCATGTGGATAATACCCTATATTCCTCAAGCCATAAACGATATTTTTGCAAATAAAGAATGGACATACATCTATTCGCTGCAATTTGATGCCGACAATGCCAAAAAGTTGTCAAAGCACATGACTTCCCAAAATCTTGTCGATGAGAAAGCGTGTCTTCATTCAGCGTTATACGATCATTTTCTTCATATTGACAGTGACTCTCTTTCCAGCACACCGGGCTATATGGGAAGTCGTTTCAATATTGCTTTTTCAAGCTCTTTGGGACCCGGATTTGTCAGACGTTTTGCATTTACCAATAAGACTTACCCAGGAGGGTTTCCCCGCCATTCTCGTTTCGGTTTAGGGCTTGCCGCTGAAGCCGAATATATAGTGGCAAGAGGCAGAGCAGTTCATTTTCAGGCTGGATGGATACCTTCATCCGTATATAGCAATATTGATGGGACTGAAAGTTTCTCAGAATACGACAACATCACTTTTGCTCTTGGATGGCGAGTGTATAAACGTCTTGCGCCTCTTGGCTATTATTGGGACTTTGGCGCTGACATTGACCATATTAGTATTGCTGACAACAAAAACACAATTTCAACACAGAAGTCCAACATGTTTGGCCTCCATCTGCAATGGGGTCGCAACTACATTGTCAAAGACCATATTTTGTTTGGTTTCTATGCACGCTATGCATGGCATTTTGGAAGCAATATCTTCGAGGAAGGCTCTTTGAATAGAATCGAGCCCAACGCAGTACTTAATAACGTGTTTAGATTTGGATTGTCAATAGGCTTTGTGCCCTGATGTTTTTAATGTCAGTCGATTATAAATAATCCACGTTAGATATTCAGAAGAAAAGACAGATAATCATAAAATACTATTGTTTTATTAGCAAATACACTTTAATTATGAAAAAAACACTTTTACTATTTTCTATTTTATGTATGGTAGCGCTTTCCCATGCACAGTATTATAGCAATTTGGGCACCATGAACATGGGTCGTATTGGCTTATACGGTGGTATAAGTTATGGCGGTGGTTTACTTGATTTCACTCATACGTTGATTACCACAGATGGTTATGGTTATCAGTGGTATAATGAATCAACCCCTCAACCGACAACATTATCTTATAGTCCAAGTAGTGCGTTCATGCTAACCTTTGCATATTATACCGAGGTGACAGATCGTTTGAAACTTGGTGGTACTGGTGGCTTTGGATATTCCGGCAATTCATGGCAGGCTGATTTCAACCAACCATCAGCAAATAGAGTTCTTATTGAAACAAAGGGCTCATTATACGAAATGCAGGTAGGTTTTTCGGGTGAGGTCAGTATTGTTGAAAAAGTAGCTCTCGATTTCTCAGTTGGGCCCTATTTCCAACTTTTGTCAGGTATTCGCACTAGAGCAGAACAATACTCCACAACGGGAACGTTGGTTACCGACGCAGAAGCCAATGAGTGGCATAAAGCAGAATCCGCCAGTCAAATGGATATGTTCAATTTGGATATTGGTGTATATGGCAGAGTAGGAGTGAACTACTATATTACCGAAACTCTATGGGTCGGTGTAGCCGGACAGTTGCATGGTCCATTCTTTAATCCCGCAAGTACAGATTCTTTCAGCCATGATAGCGACAAACAATTGGATTATGGGTACAAATATAGTGAGATAAAGCGTAAAAACTGGAATATTTTGCTACATTTCGGAATTGACCTTGACTAAGGGATAGTATATACCCAAGATCAGTATTTTACGGACAGCGAAGCTCACTTATTGAGACTTCGCTGTCTTTTTGTTGTTAATAGTTCGAAGACATCATCAACATATAAATTTTCAAACTTTTAACTATTTATTTTGTCGTTTCAATCAAACTCCGTATATTTGCATTCTCTTTTAATAAGAAAAGTTATATATAATTTGTTGAATATAATATATATAGAGTATATATGAAGAAACTTGCAGTCGTCGCTTTTGGCGGCAATGCATTGCTCCGTAGTGGACAAAAAGGCACTTACAAAGAACAAATCGAAAATGTTGAGAATACATGTGAGAGCCTATGCAATTTGTTGAAAAGAAATTATAATGTTGTTATAGGTCATGGTAATGGCCCGCAAGTTGGCAATGTCATGCTTCAGCATGAGGCAGGTCGTGCCAAAGGTATCGAGGCTATGCCCATGGATTTCTGTGTCGCTGAAACTCAAGGGTCTATTGCATACATGATTGAGATGGGTCTTCGCAATGTTATGGCTCGCAACGATATACAGCGTAATGTTGTTACACTTGTCACACAAGTAGCCGTTAACAAACTCGATCCCATGTTTCAGAATCCCACAAAGCCTGTGGGACCCTATTACACAAAGGAGCAGGCAGACCAGTTTGCCGCCGAGACCGGTGCAAAATACAAGGAAGACCCCAAAGGTAATGGTTGGCGCAAGGTAGTAGCATCCCCAAAACCTGTGCGTATCAACAACATTAAAATCGTCGAGCAGCTCGCAAAAGCCGGCAACATTGTTGTCACTGTAGGTGGCGGTGGTATTCCTGTTGTTGAGGAAAGCGACCGTGTTACTGGTGTTGAGGCTGTTATCGACAAAGACCTTGCCAGCGCACTCTGTGCCATTGAAATCGGAGCCGATGAGTTTTTCATCCTTACCGACGTTCCCAAGGTTTACATCAATTTCCGCAAAGAAAACGAGCAGGCTCTTGACACCATCACCGTCTCGCAGGCAAAGAAATACCTTGACGAGGGTCAGTTTGCCGAGGGCAGCATGGCACCAAAAGTTCGCGCAGCCATCATGTTTGTTGAAAAAGGCGGCAAGGAGTGCATCATCACCGAGGCCGGTCAACTTGACAACCCACACTGCGGCACCCGTATTGTGAAATAATAAGCTACCCGTGATATGGCCCCTCGCCAAACTCCTATAGATAAACTTGCAAATGCCCCGCAGTTCAAGTCTTTTATGAAGACGCTTGCTGTGGTTGGGGGCGTGCTGTTTGTTGCTGGAATAGTAATGAGGTTGTCTGGCGTTCAAAAAGGCGAGACGATGCTTATCACCGGGGCCGGGACGCTCTCCATAGTGTCTTTCTTTTTGGGTCGTCTGTTTCCTTGTCCATTTCACGTTGGTGAAATATTGTGGAGGCTCTCAATGACACTTACCGGCTTTGCTTTGGCGGTGACAATTATGGGACTTCTGTTTGTTATAATGCACTGGCCTGGAGGTGACAAGATGCTGATGATTGGCATCGGCACTCTTGTAATATGTGCTATATCCTGGATGTTCTTTTTACGCCATTATAGAAAATACCATGACATCAAAGTGTTTGAAGAACAAGATAAGGAAGAGGATAACAATTAAAAAAACGATAGAGTATAAAGAAATCAAAATTTATAATTCAAAATTAAAATAACATGGCTTACAATTTAAGAAACCGCAATTTTCTGAAGATTTTAGACTTCAGTCCCAAGGAACTTAACTATTTGCTCGACTTAGCTCGCGACCTTAAGCGTGCTAAATATGCAGGCACCGAGCAGCCTCACCTCAAAGGCAAGAACATTGCCTTGATTTTCGAAAAGACTTCGACCCGCACCCGCTGCGCTTTCGAGGTTGGTGCTAAGGACCAGGGTGCCCACGTCACCTATCTCGGCCCCACCGGCAGCCAGATCGGCATCAAGGAAAGCATGAAAGACACCGCCCGCGTGCTGGGTCGTATGTTCGATGGTATAGAGTACCGTGGTTTCGACCAGGCCACCGTTGAGGAACTTGCAGAGTATGCTGGTGTTCCCGTATGGAACGGTCTTACCGCAGAGGCTCACCCCACACAGATATTGGCCGACTTCCTCACCATCCAGGAGCACACTGACAAGCCCCTCAACCAGGTGAAGTTCGCCTATATTGGCGATGCCCGCTACAACATGGGTAACAGTCTGATGGTTGGTGGTGTGAAGATGGGTATGGATATCCGCATCATTGCTCCCAAGAAACTGCAGCCTGCCAAGGATCTTGTCAAGAAGTGCCAGGAAATCGCCAAAGAGACCGGCGCCAAGCTTACCGTCACTGACGATGTTGAGAAGGGCGTGAAGGGTCTTGATTTCATCTACACCGACATTTGGGTGTCGATGGGTGAACCTGACAGTGTATGGAAAGAGCGCATCAAGATGCTGATGCCTTACCAGGTCAACGCTGAGCTGATGAAAAAGACCGGCAACCCGAAGTGCAAATTCATGCATTGTTTGCCAGCCTACCACAATCTTGAGACCAAGGCCGGTCGTGACGTACACGAGAAGTTTGGTTTGAATGGCATCGAGGTTACCGAGGATGTCTTCGAGAGCGAGAACAGCATTGTTTTCGACGAGGCCGAAAACCGTATGCACACCATCAAGGCTGTCATGGTTGCCACTCTTGGTGACTAATACTTCAAGTTGAATTTAGAATGTTGAATTTTGAGGGGTTTTACTACCTTTCAGAATTCAACATTCTTTTTCGTGATTCAACAACCAAATATCCTAATTAGCAATGAATTGGTTTCTTAACTTATTGACAAATGGAGGTGTGGGTACTACTGTTCTCATGCTTTCAGTTTCCGTTTTCGCCGGACTATTACTCGGCAAACTAAAAATTAAAGGCATCACTCTTGGCATTACATGGGTGCTTTTCGTCGGAATCATGCTTAGCGCACTTGGCGTTACCTGCAATGGCGAAATGCTGCATATCATCAAAGAGTTTGGCCTTATTCTTTTTGTTACAGCAGTAGGTCTTCAAGTAGGACCTGGTTTCTTCAAGAGTTTTGCCCAGGGAGGCCTTTCCATGAACATAATGGCTTTAGTCAATGTTGCTCTTGGTGTTGTCATAACCGTTATCATCGCCAAGCTCGCCAATCAGGAGCTTGCCGATATGGCAGGTGTATACACTGGTGCCATTACCAATACTCCTGGTCTTTCTGCTGCTCAGCAGGCAGTTGGAGACCTCGGTATCGAGGGTGCTTCCGACCGATTGGCAGCGGGATATGCTGTTGCCTATCCTTTGGCAGTGGTAGGAATGATAGTGTGCTGCATACTTCTCCGCCCACTCTGCCGCATTGACCTTCAGAAAGAGCCTATCTCCGACGATACTACGGCCACCAGTACTGATAAGAAGGCCACACCAACCTCACAACGTCACAAAATCAACCTTGTGCCCATTTTCGTCATCATTGCTCTCGGCATTATACTGGGTTCCATACCCATTCCTGTAGGCATGAAGGCTCCAGTCAAACTTGGTCTCGCTGGCGGTCCGTTGGTGGTTTCACTCATTGGCAGCTGGCTTGGTGTTAAAAAAGGATGGTTTACAACCGAATTCACCGACAGTCACGGTGTATGGATGTTGCGTGAAGTAGGTATAGCCCTCTTCCTGGCAGGTGTAGGACTTGGTGCCGGTGGCAAATTTGTCGAAACCGTGCAGGTACACTACATGTGGGTAGTATATGGAGTGATTATCACCATGGTGCCTCCGCTGATTGTAGGCCTTTTTGGCCGTCTTGTGCTGAAGATGAACTACTACACCCTAATGGGTTTCATTGGTGGCAGTCATACAGACCCGCCAACCTTGGCTTTCGCCAACAATATGGCACCAGAGGGTTGCAAACTGCCTAACACCGGCTACGCCACAGTATATCCATTGACAATGTTTCTCCGTATCTTTACCGCTCAGCTGCTAGTCCTTATGGCATGAAACGGCTGTTGGTTATACTTATTCTATTGATATGCGTATCGGCTTATGCTCAAAAGTCGATACGCATTTATAGTACCTATGCTGAAAACTATGCGGCCACGCAGCTGCAAACATACCTCGACAAGGCCGGCTGCAAGACAACAATTGGCGGCAAACGACCTAAACATACTATCTATATTGGTGTGCCGCCTTATATGAAATACAAGTATAAGGCGTTGACCGATAGCCTTAAAGAAGATGGTTACTTCATCTGGGGCGATGGACGTGATATTGTCATTCATGGTAAGGGTTCCAAAGGGACGCTCTATGGTGTTTATTCTTTCCTCGAGCAACTGGGGTTCCGTCTCTACACACCTTCTTCGCTGATTGTCCCCGACTTTTCACTTATTTTCCCCTATTCCGTTTTCAATTTGCAATTGATATCCAACCCCGCTTTTGCTTGGCGTGAGGTTAGTTACTACTATCCAAACCACAGTCAGCTTTATGCCGACTGGCACCATTTGCATACTGTTGCCGACCGCAATAGCGATTGGGGTATGTTTGTTCATACTTTTCAACGGTTGATACCGCCCAGTCGTTATTATGACAGCCATCCCGAATGGTTCTCTTTGAATAATGGTAGACGCTTACGTGATGGACAACTATGTTTGAGCAATTCTGAGGTGTTTGAGGAGTTGTGTATGCGTTTGGCCGACACTATGGCAGCCTTCCCTCAGAAGACGATATGGTCGGTGTCACCCAACGACAACTACAATGCCTGTGAGTGTGACAATTGCAAGCGACTGGATTCAATCTATGGCGGACCGAGCGGTACCCTGCTGTGGTTCGTCAACCGAGTGGCACGCCGCTTTCCAGACAAGACCATTGCCACGCTGGCATACCAATACACTCGCAATGCGCCAGTCAGTGATATTAAACCAGACACCAATGTGCTCATTATGCTTTGTCCCATAGAGGCAGGTCGTGAAAAACCCATCGAGCAGAGCGATCCCGCATTCAGCAAGGATATGGAAAATTGGAGCCGTATTACAGACAATCTCTTCATTTGGGATTATGTTGTTCAGTTCCGCAATTTCTGGAATCCGTTTCCCAACCTACATGTGCTTCAACCCAACATGAAGTTTTTCCGTGACTACGGAGCTCGCATGATGTTCGAGCAGGCTTCTGGAACCAACAACATCACCTCGTGGATGGATATCCGTTGCTATATGATAGCCAAGCTATTGTGGAATCCAGATGTAAATATAGATTCAGTCATGTCCGACTTCTACATGGGCTACTATGGTGGTGCTGGCCCATATGTGAAAGAGATTATAGACACTATGACAACGGCTCTCCTGCAAAGTGGTAAAAGACTCGACATCTATGGCTATCCCATTGACGGAGCTGATGGATATCTCTCAGTAGCTCGCTACCATCAGTATGATAGCTTGATGAAAATGGCATGGAAGAAGGCGCCAGAGCATTATGAAGGTTGTTTTAAAGTGCCGGACAGTGCCCTGTTGTTTTTCAATATGGCTCTTGATTTTGCCCGAAACGAACTTGCCGTAAGCCGTGATCTCTGTGGTTATCTTCGAATCGATAGCATTCCCGTTGATATCACCCCAATCATTGAGCGGTTGGAACACTTTTGCTTCTACGCATATATCTTTGGAGTAGAACAAATGATGGAGATGGGATTGTCACCAGATAAATATGTTAGAACATGGAGCGACAATCTTTTGAAGCGTTTTGGCAATAACAGAGCTCGTCACAAGCAGGTCGTTCTGCGTCATAATGCCAGCGAACCCTACAACACCGCAGGTCTTACCGACGGCAAAGCAGGTATTCTCGACTACCGTCACGATTGGTTGGGATTTTGGGGTGACACCCTCGATGCCATTATCGACCTTGGAGACACTGCCCTTATCAATAGTGTAACCATAGATTTTTATTTTTATCCGCTTTCGTGGATTTTCCTTCCCCAAAATATATTTATACTTTATTCTGACGACGGTGCCAACTGGTATCGGTTGGCGGTGTGGCATGATATAGCAAATCCAGAGGTGCTGGCTACACCTATGATAAAAAAATTTACTTTCAATAGCTACGACTGGCACGAGTGGCATGAGGCACGCTATATACGCATTATAGCCAACCCACTTCCTGAAATACCATCATGGCATCGAGCCTCAGGTCAGAAACCATGGATTTTTATAGACGAAATAATAATAAAATGAAAAAAATAACTATAATGACTCTATTGTGCCTAATGGGCGCTTCTTTGTTGGCACAAAATGATAGTAATAGGGTTTCAGTAAAACCTTATGGATTCATACGCAATTATTTGACCTTTGATTCTCGTAAAACATATACCGTCGTAGGAGGAGAATATAATATGATGCCCTACGATGAGTTATGGAACGAAGATCATAGTGAAGATCTCAATGACGTTGCTTCTCTCCAGATGCAGGCTCTCACTTCGCGATTCGGTTTAGATATTACTGGGGCACATTTGCTCGGATGGAATTTGTCGGGTAAATTGGAGGGCGATTTTGGCGGCTTTGGTACTAACAATACCGTGCTGCGACTACGCCTTGCCTACCTTAAATTGAGCCGTAACGGCAGCGAATTTCTTTTGGGTCAGGATTGGCATCCACTCTCTGGCAACATAATGCCAGAGGTTCTTGGTATGGCAGCTGGTGCTCCTTTCCGTCCACATAGTCGTACTCCTCAAATACGTGGTATTCGTTATTTTGGCCATTTTGGATATACCGCAGCACTCCTATGGCAACTGCAATATATGAACAATGGGCCGACATCTGCGTCAAATCCCGCAAGTACCGCAAGTGTTGTTTTTGCCCATAACGCTATTATTCCCGAGGCTTTTCTCGGCATTAATTATAAAAACGGAGCCTGGTATGCTCAAGTAGGTGCTGATGCGCAGTTGCTGCGTCCACGCACTCACGCATTACTTGGAGGTGTGACTCATAAAGTCGACGAAACTGTTTCTTCCTTCACGCCGACAGTATATGCACAGTATGTCTATGGTAGGTGGAGTGTTAAACTACGTACTTTGTTGGCGCAAAATACAAGCCATCTCAATCAGATGGTAGGGTATGGTGTCACTGGCGTCAACGATGATGGTTCGTGGAACTACAGTCCCATGAAAGCAAGTATAAGCTATCTAAATATAGCATATGGTCACAAATATCGTTTCAACTTATTTTTGGGCTATATGAAAAATATGGGTACAGATGCAAATCTATGGATAGACCCTTCAACAGGTAATTACCATATATACATGAAAGGAGGGGATAATTTCTGTCATTTGAACAGTATCTATCGTATAGCTCCATCTATTAGCTTTAATACCAAAGCTTTCAATGTAGGTATAGAATATGAGTTTACAGGCGCCACCTATGGAGACATCAATTCTGATGGCACTATATCACACAATGACAATCTTCACCAAGTGGTAAATCATCGAATTTGCGCCTTGGTGAAGTATAATTTCTAAAAATTTTTTTTCACAAGGAGTTTCTCGGTGTATACTGTGCCGCTCTGCGTTGTTGCCCTCACAGTGTAGACGCCGGAGGAGAGAGCGGAGACATCGAGGGTGGCAGTCTCAGAGCGGGGCTCGATGTGCGCCGCCGCACGACCGGTGACGTCGTAAAGGTCTATTGCCGACATCGCCTCGCACGACACAATCTCCACCCTGTCGCTGGCGGGGTTGGGACGCAGGGTGAGACAGCTTTGGGCGTCGGGAGCCGCTACGGACACAGGCACGGTGTCGTTGATGAACACCGCCGTGAACAGGCTGTCGCCGGAGACCTCCACAAAGCGGGGGTTTGAGGTCTCGCCGTCGTGCCACCTCCTGAAATGGCACACGCCGCTGGCGGGTACGGCGTTGAGCATGGCGCGCTCGCCCTCAAGGTAGACGCCTGCGCCTGTGACATGGCCCCAGCTGTCGTTGTTGCTGGCTACGGAGATGGTGTATCTGCCCCTTGTAGCCACAGTGTACTCACGCCACGGTGAGAAGGCCTGGCTGTGCTGGCACCAGCAGCGCACCCTGACATCGTATCGTGTCGCCGGCGCCAGATGCTGCATGAAGACATAACCTCCCAGATAGCCCCTGGTGACATGTGGCAGCAGAGTGCCCTCCCCCTCGCCGAAGCCCTCCGGACCCCACTCCACCTCGCACCATGACGCCGAGTCTGGCATCTCCCACGCCAGCTGTATGGTGGTGTCTGTGGCCACAAAGAGGCTCTCCTCACCGGCGGGCTCGCAGCGCAGTTGGGTCCTAAAGAGGCACACCGTCTCGTCGGAGTAGGCACTGTCGCACCAGTTGCTCACCCTCACCTCGTAGTCGGTGCCCTCGGAGAGCCCGTGGAGGGTGATCCTGTTGCCTGTGACACCCTCTATCACCGTGCCGCTGTCCGGGGCGAACCCTGCGGGGCCGTACTCGACACGGCTCTCGGGCAGCCAGAAGCGCGACATCCACTCCACCACGGCGGAGTCATATCCCACGACACTGGCCCTAACACCGCCTGGCCTGTAGCACCCTGAAGGTGGCTGCAGTATAGGGAAAATACCCTGCCACGTTAGATTAGGATGCACACTATCATAAGGATCGGTTATGTAATGATCAGTATAATGAGGGTGACCATAAATGTCTAACAGGTGAATACAACCCGAAAAATGATTTTCGGCATAAGACGTTCTAATAAGCAAAGGTTCGAGTGACCTGCAAAATGTGTCATTGCAGAAATACATTAAACCATCATAGAAATCACTGGCGACAATAAAAGAGTCGCTGACGATATAGGGTTGTTCGAAATAGACCTCGAGTGTTGGGAATGTAAGATAGGGTTCATTGCTTAAGTACTCATGAATAGAGTCGTCAAGCCATAGGTTAGGAAAGCGGAACTTGCTGTCGGTGATCATGTTCCACTCGGGTATGGCGGAGACTGAGTCTATATGCCAAAGTTGATTTGGACCTTGGTCCGTTGGTCTCAGCAACCACATCTTCAAATGATACCATGGGTACAACTCGGTGCGTTGCTGAAGAATGTATATCATATTATTCCAAGCACTGTCAAAAGCTCTTCCTGTCTCTTCCGAAACGCTGTCGGATATAAAAGCGAGATACTCTAGTTCATGATCTCCATAATGATCCAAAATATTTCCAAAATAATCCAAAGGAAAAGTCCATAAACCGACGGGCACCGCTATCCCATATATGGCTCGTCCACTCATATTGGCGACTATACATTTATATGCCACTCTGCCTGCTCCGTGATAAGTTGCAGAATTTGTATCATAATACCTATGATATCTATAATAAAAGGAATTACTATCGTTACTATAATAATAAAGACGCGTATTACTAAAGGTCACGAAAGGATAGCTAGACATATTAGAATCATAATAATTCAATACAGCTGGTTTATGGTAGGGTTCCATATAATACCGTTGCGATGTAGGATAATATTCCACATGCTGGGCAATGGCCATGAATGAAATGCAACTTACCAATATATATAGAAAAACTTTTCTCATAGCGTTAGTTATTATATTATAATTGTTGAATACATATAAAATTGATTATCAACAAAATAATCACAACGATTACAATAATATTCTTACGCAAATATACACAAAATAATCAAAACAAAAAAATATAGTCGTCATATCGATATCCAAAAGACACGTCTATGAAGAAAAAGGAATGAAAAGGGCTTGCATGTTTTAATCATGCAAGCCCTTAATCCTAACGACCGATTTGGTTGAAAAAACTGTCACTTATGTCTTTTGAGAAAAGAGAGCAGTGATCAGTATTTGAATTTTAGTCGCTCTATGATTTTTTGCTCGGTGATGTGGACGAAGCCGTCGGCTTGTGAAAGCTCTTGCATTCGCAGGGCTGTTTCTTCAGCATTTTCACGACTATGGAAGTTGAAATCATCATCGTTTATAAAAGAGGCATCTGGTTCGCCAAGTAGTTTCACTAATTGTTCTTGTTGCTCAGAGGTGAACTGATTTGTTCCACGAATAGCCATGGCAAGATTCTGTTTTTCCTCGTCGTTGACAGAGCCATCGGCGACAGCTACGGCTATTAGCAGACGAGCTGTGTGCCACAGATCCTCCTTATCTTTGAATCCTTCGGATTTGCTAATATTGCCAAAAAAGCGACTGATTTTTTTAATGCTGTCCTTCACGCTGCTTATCAATCGGCTTTCGCCGTCAATATTTAATAATACAGTGGCGCTGCTCTCAGGGTCTACAATGACTCCGTTATGGAGTTCATTGGTGAGGATGTTGCGATATACGAATTTGCAGCAAGGGATCACCATGTAAGCTATTTCTTCGACGGCATTTTTTTCGTTTGTCTTGTCGCGTATGGTATCAATATACGGTCTTAAAACTTCGTCGTAGTTGTCCTCGTTTTTGCCGTTATAGCGTGTCAGCATTCTTTTTTTGTCCCCGATTGTAACACAGAAATCTGTGTCTTTTAGCGTTAGAGTGTCACCGTCAATAGTGAAGTCCAAACCATCTATTTCGCCTTCGATACATCGGACGAAGGTGCTCTTTTTTTCTTGAATTGAAGGGGTAAAATAGGTGAGTCTACCGGTATGACCGTATCCATTACATACAGGGCATGACTCTTGGTGAGGCAACCCTTGTTTGTCGTTGCGTTCGACAGTTCCGTTACCATTACAGTTGCTGCATAAAGAACAATAGCTTTCTTTGGTGACTAAAAAAGTTGGTTGATCTTTCGACAGAAAGCCATCGTCGACGTTGAGAGTTATTTTGTTATAGTCAACGTCGCGACCGCCATTTATGAGTTCGCTCATTTTTTTGCGGGCGCTGCTGAGCAACCCCTCTGTTGAGCTTTTTGGCGCCACTTTTATTTCTTCGACAAAAGCATTATCGATAGAAACATACTCTTTGTCGCCAAATTCGTTAAGTAGCGATGAGTATTTTTGGTATAACTCGTCGCCTAGTGCGACATCAAGCTGTTGAGTGCGGTATTCCACATGTTGTGTGAATGCGCTAATGAAGAAGTAATTATAATCTTTAACAGGAATATTAGTGTCCACTATGATGCTGTTGTAGAGAGAAGGCATCTTGTTTTTGATGATGTCACAAATATTGCTTAAAGCTATTGAAGAAGACATTGCAAGTAAAGTGTTTTTGGATATAATTATTGATTAACTAATTATTTCGTCGAGTTCGAGCCATCTTAACTCTTTTTCGTCCAAAAGGGCAATAACTTCGCCTATGCGCTGAGAGGCAGCGGTGATTTTAGAAGTATCGGTTTCAGTTCCTGACGAAAGCAACAGTTCCAGATCGCTTCGTTCTTTGGTAAGGTTTTCGATTTCAGTGGTCAGTTGTTCGTATTCCTTTTGTTGTTTATAAGTGGCACGAGGTTTGTCGGAAGGTTTGCGCTCATATTTAGGTTTTACCTCTTTTTGTTGTCGTTGAGCCTTGCGTTGTTCTTTTTGGCGTTCCTCACGGTAGTTGGTATAGTTGCTATGATAGTCTTTGATGCGGCCGTTGCCTTCAAAGACAAAGAGGTGGTTGACAATGTTGTCCATGAAGCTACGGTCGTGGCTAACGATAATCAGACAACCTTTGTAGCCGATAAGGAATTGTTCGAGAATGGAGAGGGTATGAATGTCGAGGTCGTTGGTTGGCTCGTCGAGGATAAGAAAATTAGGGTTAGCCATCAAGACAGTGAGCAGATAGAGTTTACGACGTTCGCCGCCGCTGAGGTTGCCGAAATAGTTGTATTGCGTCATGTCGTCGAAGCCGAAATAGGAAAGAAAGAGATGGGCGGACATCTCCTTCCCGTTTTCAAGCTCAATGACCTCGGCGACATCTTTGATGATGTCAATCACTCTGCTGTCGTCTTTTGCTTTCAGCCCTTTCTGGCTGAAAATGCCGAATTGGATGGTTTGACCAACGACAACGTGTCCGCTGTCAGGTTTGAGTTGGTTAGTAATGATGTTGAGGAAAGTGCTTTTTCCGATACCGTTAGGACCCACAATGCCAATTTTGTCGCCCCGTTTGAAGGTATAAGAAAAGTCGTCGATAAGTTTACGCCCATCGAAGCCTTTTTCGATGTTGTACATCTCCAATATTTTACCTCCAATGCGTTCAGTTTTTACGCTAAGTTGTTGCCGTTCTTCCTCAAAACGAGTATGAGCTTTTTCCTCAAGTTCGTAGAAGGCGTCGATGCGAGCGCGGGCTTTTGTGCCTCTAGCTTGAGGCATGCGTCTCATCCAGTCGAGTTCAGTACGATAAAGACTTTTTGCTTTCTCCACTTCAGCACGTTCGTTGTATTGTCGTTCCGCCTTTTTTTCCAGATAATAGCGGTAAGGACTTTCCTTGTGTATGTCGTTAAGACCCCTACTGCTGCGATAATAGTATATATTGCCGTTGTCAAGTTCAAGGATATCGTTACAAACGTTGTCGAGGAAATATCTGTCGTGAGTGACCATCAGGATGGCTAGTTTTTGTTTTGAAAGGAAATCCTCTAGCCATTCTATCATGCCGATGTCCAGATGGTTGGTGGGCTCGTCGAGAAGCAGCAGATTGGTGTCGTCGATAAGTATGCGGCTGAGTGCCACTTTCTTCTGCTCGCCGCCGCTGAGGGTGTCCACAGCGCGGTCCAGAAGTTTGTCGACTTCCAGTCGCGACAGCACCTCTTCCATTCGTTGTTCAAAATCCCAGCTCTCTATGTTCGCGGGCTTCTCGGCGGCGTCGACAAAGCTGCGGACAGTCTGATGGTTGTTGAAGTCAGGTCGTTGAGGCAAATAAGCCATCTTAACATTGCCACTAAAGGTGACATTGCCGTTGTCGGGCAGTTCTTTGCCAGTGATGATGTTAAGAAGAGTACTTTTGCCGTAACCGTTGCGGGCGATGAGAGCTGTTTTTTGACCCACGTTTATGCCGAAAGAGATGTTGTCGAACAGCATTTTGTCGCCGAACGATTTGGAGAGGTTTTCTATGGTAAGCAAAGCGTCAGCCATTGTGGAGAATGGGGGGGATAGGTGAAAAAAGCCATTAGGCTCATTTTAGTAGTTGTATTTTTGTTTCCAGCGCCATTGAAGCAATTTTCTAGTGTCGTTTTCGCGTGCGTTATCGCCGGGCTCATAGAATTTAGTTCCTTGGAGGGCATCGGGAAGAAACTCCAGATTGACGAAATTGCCTTCATAGTCGTGAGCATATTTGTATCCGTCGCTGTAGCCTATTTCCTTCATGAGTTTAGTTGGAGCGTTGCGCAGGTGCAGAGGCACAGGTAGGTCGCCAGTGCGACGGATGGCCTGCTGAGCATTGGCAAGAGCCATGTAAGTGCTGTTGCTTTTAACGCTGTTGGCGAGATAGATGGCGCATTGCGACAAAGTTATTCTGCATTCGGGATAACCTATTTTTGTGACAGCCTCAAAACAGGCGTTAGCCATAAGCAGGGCGTTAGGATTGGCATTGCTAATGTCTTCACTAGCGAATATGAGCATGCGGCGAGCGATGAAGACGGGGTCTTCGCCTCCCTCTATCATGCGGGCAAGCCAATATACAGCACCGTTGGGGTCGCTGCCACGCATAGATTTAATAAAGGCACTGATGATGTCGTAATGCATCTCTCCTTGACGGTCGTAAAGGGCGAGGTTTTGTTGAATGACATTGGTGACCTTGTCGTTGTCGAAAATGACATGTTGACCGCCGTCCCTGTTGACCACGAGTTCAAATGCGTTGAGCAATTTGCGGGCGTCGCCGCCACTGATGCGGAGCAAAGCCTCGTCCTCTCGAATTTCTATAGTGCGTCCTATGGCTTTGTAGTGAGCTACGGCGGAGGCGATGAGTTGTTGCATTTCCGCTTTACCGAATTCTTTGAGGATATATACTTGGCAACGAGAAAGCAGAGCAGAGATGACCTCAAAGGAAGGGTTTTCAGTTGTTGCTCCGATCAGGGTTATTGTTCCCCGTTCTACGGCTCCAAGGAGAGAGTCTTGCTGCGACTTGTTAAAGCGGTGTATTTCGTCGATGAAGAGGATAGAGCCTTCCTCTTTTTTTGCTTGGTCGATGACTTCACGAACCTCTTTAACGCCACTGCTTATGGCACTGAGAGTGTGGAAGGGGCGGTGAAGAGTGTTGCTGATGATAGTAGCAAGAGTTGTCTTTCCAGTGCCTGGAGGGCCCCAAAAAATCATAGAGGGAATGTTTCCGCTCTCAATAAGAGTGCGGAGTACAGCTCCTGGACCCACAAGGTGCTGTTGACCTATGTAGTTGTCAAGGCTAGTTGGGCGTAACAGTTCGGCAAGAGGAGACAAAGGAAGCTACTAAGTAAAGGTTAAAGTTTAACGTTTAAAGATTATTTCTTTCTTATAGTTAATAGAATAATCAATTATATCGTTTATATTGTTACATCTATTATAATATCAGCATTGCGTCGCCATAGGTGTGAAATTTGTATTTTTCCTTTATGGCTGTTTGGTATGCATGCATGACAAATTCAGGGCCTCCGAATGCCGACACCATGATGAACATCGACGACATTGAGGGATGGAAATTGGTTACCATCATGTCGGCGATTGTGAAATCGTGAGGAGGGTAGATGAATTTGTTGCTCCATCCGTCGTAGGGGCTAACTTTGCCTGGAATGGTGACAGCAGTTTCGATGGCTTTCATTGTTGTGGTGCCTATGCAGCAGACCTTGTGCCCAGTTTGTTTAGCTTCGTTGATGGCGTTGCAGCATGCCTCGTTGATGTGCATTTCCTCACTGTCCATACGGTGTTTGCTGAGGTCTTCAACCTCGATAGGTTTGAAGTTGCCTATGCCTGCATGGAGTGTAAGTTCGGCCCACTTCACATCTTTAATCTCGAAACGTTTCATCAGTTCGCGGCTGATGTGGAGTCCAGCTGTTGGTGCGGCGACAGCGCCTTCCTCTTTAGCGTAAATTGTTTGGTAACGTTCTTTGTCCTCGTTGGTGATGTCTCGTAGGGCTCTAAGTTCTTCGGGGAGGGGAGTTTGCCCCATACTTTTGATAAGCTTAATAAACTCTTCGTGAGTGCCGTCGAATAGGAATCGGATAGTACGGCCGCGAGAGGTGGTGTTGTCTATGACTTCGGCAACCAAAGCGTCGCTGTCGCCAAAATATAGTTTGTTGCCTATTCTTATTTTGCGAGCGGGGTCAACAACAACATCCCACAAGCGAGTTTCGGCATTTAGCTCACGAAGCAGGAATACTGTGATTTGGGCACCTGTTTTTTCTTTCTCACCTTTGAGGAGGGCGGGGAAAACCTTAGTGTTGTTTACGACAACCACGTCGTCAGCGTCGACATAATTGATAAGGTCTTTGAAGAGTTTGTGCTCAATGGTTTGATTTTTGCGGTCGAGAACCATGAGACGTGCTTCGTCACGTTGTTTTGAAGGTTTTTCGGCAATCAAGTCTTTCGGTAAATTGTACTTGAATTGCGACAATTTCATCGTAGAGTAGAGAGTGTTGATCATGTGAAATGGGAATGACTATTCGATAATATAGAATTATTGTCTTTTAAATCTTTTAATTGTGTTAAACGTTGCAAAGATACATTATTATGATGCGAAAGTCAAGTTTTTTAACACTTTTCTTGTTGTTTGGCTTGTATTGTGTTGTAAATCAACAAGTGTACAAATGCGCTATTTAGGCACTATTTAACAAATGAAGCGATGAATAATGCATTTGTAAATGCGCAAAAAGGAAGCGTTTAGTTATGGATATCGGTTTTGAGAAAACTATATTTTGTGTTAGATGGAGAGATTTCGGTTTCGATGTCGTTTGGAGAAATAGCTTGTTCAATGGAGTATTCGCCAATACGTAGGCGGCGGAGGGCACTGAGGAAAGCGCCGCTGTTAAGACTTGTTCCGAAATCGCGTGCTATACTGCGAATATAGGTACCCTTGCTGCATGTGATGAGGAAGTCGAGTTGAGGCAATCCTTCAGGCACTTTACCCATAGGTTGTCTATAGAGTTCACGATTGTCGCCAGCTTGTTCAAACTGCCAATTCTTTTCCAATTCAATTCCGTCGTGATAGCCCGGACGGAAATCGGTGACAGTAAAATCGTATATGGTCACCTCTTTTGGATTTGTCTTTACCTCGTTGCCATAGCGGGCCTCTTCGTAGGCACGCTGTCCTTCCACTTTCACTGCCGAGAAGGCGGGAGGATATTGAAGAAAAGTGCCCGAGAAAGCTTTTCGGCTATTTTCGATGTCTTGAGATGAGATATGAGACGAAGGGAAGAAGTGGTCCACAGGTCTTTCCAGATCGAAGCATGGTGTTGTGGCGCCAAGTACCATAGTGCCAGAATAGACTTTTATGCAAGATTGTAGCTGCTCAATCATTTTGGTGGCGCCGCCTACACAAACAAGAAGCAACCCCGACGCCAGAGGGTCGAGGGTGCCAGCATGACCTATTTTGATTTTTTTGATTTTAAAAGTACGGCGGATGTGCCATTTGATTTTGTTGACGACCTGAAAAGAAGTCCAGCCCACAGGTTTGTCTATGGCAATTATTGTGCCAGGTTTGTCTCCCATGGTGTTAAATGATGTTGGGAAGAACAATGACAGCTATGCCGACAATGGCGCAATAGATGGCGAACCAAATGAGTTTGCCTTTTTTGACGATGTTAATCATCCATTTGCATGCCAGGCAACCGACAAAGAAAGCTGCCAGAAAACCTACTATCACAGCCATAGGACTGATGCCACCGAAGGAAGCGCTGACGCCGGTGTCGGCAATTTTCTTGACATCGAGCAGAGCCTCGCCGAGGATTGGAGGAATAACCATTAGGAATGAGAACTGAGCCAGGCGTTCTTTTTTGTTACCTAGCAGAAGGCCAGTAGCTATTGTTGATCCAGATCGTGAGAGGCCAGGTAGAACGGCGATAGCTTGAGCTATACCGATAATGAAAGCGTGCAGGGGAGAGATATTCTCGCGTTGACGAGGTTTTGCAAAATAGCTGAAAGTGAGTAAAGACGCTGTAACGAGGAGGCATATACCAACAATGAGGAGACCACTGCCGAAGACCTCTTCTACAGTATCTTTGAAAAAGACACCAACAATGCCAACGGGAATCATAGAGATGAGGATATTGAGTGCATACTTAGTACCATCGTTCCACTTAAATTTGAAAAGATCGGAGAAAATCCATATTATTTCTTTCCATAGAATGACGATGGTGCTGAGAACTGTAGCCACATGGAGCAGAACAGTGAAAGCAAGTTTACCTTCGCCGCTGTCAAGACCGAAGAATTCCTGCCCTATGACGAGGTGACCGCTGCTGCTAACAGGCAGATACTCAGTAAGACCTTGGATAATACCTAGAATTAATGCTTGTAACCAATCCATTGGAAAAAGAGATAAGTAGTTATTGATTATTGTTTGCTATTTTTTGCGACCTGAAAGAGATGATTATAGCTCGGTGTTGTCTTCTTGTGTTTTTTGGTTGTTATTATCTTTGGGGCGGAACATTATGGCGCAAATTTCCACTACCAATCCAAGGACTATGAATATAGGAGCAGCCACGAGGCGTCGGTTGTCGAACATGGCAGGGTTGAATACGTTGGGATCGTCGCTGCCACCTCCAGAGAGTAGTATGTAGCCCAGGCCGAGCAACACTATTCCCACGCCCATAAGAATATAGTTCATGGGGCCAAAGGCAAAAACAGCCTTAGGTGTGTTTTTGTCATCTTTCTTTGTTATTGTAGAGGATGCAACTTTGGTATTTTTTTTATTTTTTTCCATGGTATAGTTATTAATACGTTGAAAGGTAAGATCTTGAGTGATGATTGATATATTAGAATTCGCTTTTGCTGCGAATGTGACGATGAACAGAAAGATAAGTGGCGATGAAAGATATAGCAATGCCCACAAGGAATACAACAGAGACTAGAATGATGTAGCCAAAGAAGTAGCGGGGATGGAAGAGAGCCAGATGGAATTGTTTGTTGAACACATATATGGCTGCAAACATAAGAATCATGGCAAATGTGGCGCCTAAGAAACCATAGAGAATGCTGCGCCACAGGAATGGACGAGTGATAAAGCCCATTTTGGCGCCGACCATACTCATTGTGCGAATAGTGTTTCTGTTAGAGTAGATAGAAATTCTAATTGTGGTGCTGATAAGAGCGATGGAGACGATCAAAAGGAGGATGACGAAAATGACAAGGAACCAAGAGAGTTTGTAGAAGATCTCGTTAAGGTCGTTGAGCATAGACTCATGGTAGGTGATGCCGTCCACAATGGCGTATTCCGACACCTCTTTCTCGAAAAGTTTGCGTTGGTCTAAAAGTTTAGAAGGGTTGTTGCTAGCCTTGAGGGTCACCATAATGGTGGGGTAGAGAGGGTTGACGCTGTCAAGTAGAGTAAGAATATCTTCGCCAATGTCTGCGCTGAAGAGTCTGGCGGCTTCGTCGGGAGAGATATAGTCGGCGTTTTTAACATAGTCGAGTTCTTTCAGAGATTGGCATAAGCCCAGAGCTTCTTCTTCGGTTGATTCGGGAGAGAGGTCCACCTGGTAGGATATGCGTTCCTGCATAGAGTGAGTGGCTTTGTAGGAATGGTATTCCACAAAGAGCAGCAAGCCGAACACGAAGAGTACCAGCATGATGCTGAATACCGTGGATGTTCTGCCTGCCCAAAGTCTTATCTTTCCGTGTCGCGTCGCCATAATATTATTATACTTGTAGAGAGGCTATGAAATAATCATATTGTGGTTGAATTAGTTGGCTAGCATTACAGGCATAACGAGCATGAGAATGTCTTCATCTTTGGCAGCCTCTTCGTCTTCGTTGATAGGGAAGATAATGCCTGCGCGGCTGGGGTGTGAGAGTTCGATTAAAATATGCTCAGTGTCGAGGTTTGAGACCATTTCGGTGAGGAATTTGGCATTGAAGCCTATGTCCATGGGGTCACCGTCATAGCTGCAGGGGAGAGTTTCGTGAGCGTTGTTGGAGAACTCGATATCTTCGGAGGAGATGTTCAGATCTTTTTCGCTTATGGAAAGGCGCACCTGATGTGTGGACTGGTTGGCGAAAAGACTTATTCGGCGAAGTGCGTTGATGAAGGTAGAGCGGTCGATGGTGAGCTTGTTGGGGTTGTCTTTAGGTATAGCAGCCTCATAGTTTGGGTATTTGCCATCAACCAGTCGGCAGATGATTAGGAAGTTGTCGAAAGTGAAGAAAACGTTAATGTTGTTGTACTCCATGGTAACGTTAAATTCCTCTTTGTTGCTGCCGAGAATGTTCTTGACCATGGTGATAGGTTTGCGAGGCAGGATGAAAGTTGCCACTTCGTCGGAATGTACGTCAGTGCGGCGGTAGCGAACCAGTTTGTGGGCGTCGGTAGCGACGAAAGTTGCGCTTTCAGGGGTGAGTTCGCAGTAGATGCCCGACATTTGTTGACGCATTTCGTCGGTTGAGGCGGCGAAAGCGGTTTTGTTGATGGCGTTGACAATGACAGAGGCTGGCAAGGTGACGCTAACTGTTTCGTTTTTTGCTGGCAGTTGAGGATAAGTTTCGGGATTTTGGCCTGCTATAGTGTATTTGCCGTCGTTGGAGCTGATTTCCATGCTGAAGGTCGAAGGGTCGACAGCGATGTTGAGAGGTCTGTCATCCATGTTTTTCAACATATCGAGCATGATTTTGGCAGGGATGGCGACAGTGTCGATACCGTCGACACGAGCATCTTCGAGCTCTATATTGCATATCATGGTTGTTTCCAAGTCAGTAGCCTTGATGGTGAGGATATTATTCTCAAGGTGCATGTGGAAACAAGAGATGATGGGGACAGTGTTGTTGTTGGAAATGACGCCGCTCAAAGCGTTAAGGTGTTTGAGCAGTAATTGGCTATTAATAATGAATCTCATGTTATTATGTTTTTTTATTATCTATTAGAGTTTTATTTTTGAAACTGCAAATTTACACAAAAATCCCGAGATAGACAGAGGGGAGAAAAATTTTTTCCTGAGTAATGTTATGTTACCAGCTGCCACTAGCTCCGCCTCCGCGGAAAGTTCCGCCTCCAAAGCTTCTCGATGTGCTGCTTGAAGAAGAGCTGCCGAAACCGCCATAGCTACCGCCATAAGGCATACCACTGTCGAATGGTATTCCGCCTATGTGAGGTCCGCCGCTTTGGTAGGTAGACTGCAGGCGTTTCATTTTGTGGCGTATCCACAGCACCGAACCCACCACGACAGCCAGACCTAATAAGGCGCCGGCTGTATCGTCGTTGTCTTCTTGGTATTGTTCATAACTGTATTCGCCAGCGCAAACAGGTAGAATCACTTCCAATGCTGCGGAGATTCCACCCACATAGTCGTTCTCGCGGAAATGAGGTATCATTTTTTCCTCGATTATTCTTTTGCAGAATATGTCGGGAAGAGCGCCCTCAAGGCCACCGCCAGTAGCTATTTCCACTTCGCCTTTGGTCTCGTCTTTAGGCTTGACAACAATAAGGACACCGTTCTCATATTCCTTTTGACCTATACCCCAGCTGTTGCCGACATCGAATGCAAAGGATGATATGTCGCGACCGCCAAAACCAGGTGTCACCATCAAGACTATTTGGTTGGAGGTGCTGTCGTTGAAGTCTCTCAGGAGTTCTTCGTATACAAAGATGTCCTCATCGCTCAACAATCCGCAATAGTCGTAAACAAAATGGTCGCCTTTTTCTGGAAGCCAGCCAAGTTCGTCGCTAGGTTTTTGAGCGTAGGCATTGGATCCGTAAAAGCCAGACAATGCGGCGACAAAGAGGAGAATAGATATAAGAATCTTATGAGTCATCGATAATGACGTTATGCTAAGAGAACAATGATTTGAGATATTTTACAGCAGAGCTTCAGTCGAGGGTGCGTTTTCAGCGCCTTCAGAGGCTTGGAAATAGCCCATAGATTTGTGACCGAACATGGAAGCGATAATGCTGCGAGGGAACATTTTGATGCAAGTGTTATAGTCCTGAACAGCTTCGTTGAACATTTTGCGGCTCATGTTGATACGGTTTTCGCAACCTTCTATAGAAGTTTGGAAGTCTTGGTAGTTTTTGGTTGCGGTGAGTTCGGGGTAGCGTTCAACGGTGACTTTTATAGCGCGAGCCATTTCCTGCGACATTTTGTCGTAAGCGGCTTGGAATTTGGCGATGTTTTCCTCGCTAAGGTCGTCGGCGTTGAGTTGAGGGGCGTCGTTGCGGGCTTTGATTACAGCTTCGAGGGTTCCACGCTCGTAATTGCCAGCGCCTTTCACGACATTGATAGCCTGTTCCACAACATCCTTGCGGCGTTGATAGTCAGCTTGTACATTAGCCCACTTGCTGGTGGCGTTTTCATGTTTGATGTTGATAGAGTTGTTGGCTTTAACAGCCCAAAGAACTATGACGGCAAGGATGCCAATGATAATCCAGATTGATTTTTTCATTTTTTGAGTAGAGGTTTGATATTTTTGAATAATTGTTTTGGTGTTGAAAAAAAGAGTTTAGAATTTGAGGTTGCCCAGAATGTCGCGGGTCAGTTCGCGAGTTATAGTGCGAGTAGCAGCAGAGGTGCTGTTTTTAATAATGCGTTGACCGGCAGATGTTTTAGATTTTGTTTTTTTGCCGCTGATTTTATTGCTCACGGCAGATCCGACAATGGTACCCAATGTTGCGGTTACCGCAGTGAGTATGGCTTTCAGAACTTTAGACAGAATGCCCGCTTTTTTCTTTTCAGCGCTTTTTGTTTCTGTTGGTGTACCCACCTCGCCTTTAGAGTTTTTGGGCGTCTCGGTCATAGCTGTTTCTTGGTTTTCGGCGAGTAGTATTTCGTAGGCGCTCTCTCGGTCGATAGGGGTGTCGTATTTGGCACCGATAGTGCTGCGACTCATAACATCGCTGCGTTCAGCTTCGGTGAGGGCACCTATTTGTGACAGGGGGAATAGCACTTTGGATTTTTGGACTATGCTGGGGGCGCCGTTGCCGTCGAGGAAGCTAACAAGAGCCTCGCCGGTACCAAGAGTAGTGATAACCTCCTCGGTGCTGAACTCAGGGTTGGCGCGGAATGTTTCGGCAGCCACTTTTACTGCTTTTTGGTCGCGAGGAGTATAAGCGCGCAGAGCATGTTGAACCCTGTTGCCGAGCTGACCGAGAATGTTGTCTGGGATGTCGGTAGGGAGCTGGCTTATGAAGTAGATGCCAACGCCTTTGCTGCGGATAAGACGGATGACCTGTTCGATTTTGTCTATTAGAGCTTTGGAAGTGCCATCGAAAAGCATGTGAGCCTCATCGAAAAAGAATATCAGTTTGGGTAGCTCCTGGTCGCCGACTTCGGGGAGGGTGGAGTAAAGTTCCGAAATCATCCAAAGAAGGAAGGTGCTGTAGAGTTTAGGTTGCAACATGAGTTTGTCTGCTGCAAGGACGCTCATCACGCCTTTGCCGCCTTCCACAGCCAGGAGGTCTTTGATGTCGAAGGCAGGTTCGCCAAAGAACTTGTTGGCGCCTTGGCTTTCCAGTTGTAGGAGAGCTCTCTGGATGGCGCCAACAGAGGCAGAGGAGATGTTGCCATACTGAGTGGTGTATTCTTTAGAATGTTTTGATACATAGTCGAGAACAGATCTTAGATCTTTGAGGTCCAAGATTATCAACCCCCTTTCGTCGGCTATGCGAAAAGCGATATTAAGGACACCGTCCTGAGTGTCGTTGAGACCAAGCAGGCGAGAGAGCAACTGAGGTCCCATTTGAGAAATTGTGGCTCGTATGGGATGTCCTTGTTCGCCAAAGACGTCGTAGAAACGTACAGGACAGCCTTGGAAATCGGGAGAGGGGATACCGAAAGAGTCTTTCCGTTTCTCGATGAAAGAGCTCATGGAGCCAGCTTTGGCAATACCGCTAAGGTCGCCTTTCATGTCGGCCATGAAACAAGGTACGCCAGCCTGACAAAACGTTTCGGCCATAACTTGTAGAGTTACGGTTTTACCAGTGCCAGTAGCTCCGGCAATAAGACCATGACGATTGGCCATCTTTCCGTTGATGACCATGTTACCATTGTCGCTGTGGGCTATGTATAGTCCTAAATCTTTGGTATACAAGGTGTGATATGTTTTAAGGGTTGTTTTAAACAATATTACGCAAGTTGCTTGTGTAAGGATGGTGACTTGCTTTATAAGTTGACAACGAATAAAGCTAATATTTATTGTACAATTTATTTTAAAGATTTATTTTTTAGGTGCCATTTTATAATTCTCATTTTTATTATTATCTTTGCAATGCTTAAAATAGTGTATTTTATATATGAAAAAAAGTGTATTATTCGCATTTATAATGTTTTGTGCGACATTGGTAGTGTCGGCGCAAGATATAGTAAATCTTCGTATGGACCGAGAGCAGATGGGGTTGCGAGGTAATGTAGCCTCGATGGATGAGGATATTTTGCTTCGTAAAGATTATTTTCGTGAAGACTGGCCAGAACGCAAGTGGTTTGTAAACGACTTGCGCAGCGTTTTGCGTGAGGATAATGGACGAATAGTGACGTTCAACCCATCAGGTCGCATGGTCACGGTGACTTACACCTACCAGGGTAAAGCCGGCAAGAAAGTTGCATGTACCTATGCTTCCAACGGGCTATTGTCGTCATATACAGGTTTGGGATACAAAGTTGAGGCTAAATATAATGGAGCATATGCCGATATCAATGTTTATGCAGAAAGCCAGGACTATGGTTCAAACGTAAACCTTGCCAAGGATAATTTAAAAGGGTTGCCTTACTCTGTGAACTACTCCTTCGATCTTAAATGTCGACAGGAGCTCACCGACAATGGACTTGTTGTGCGTTCAATGTATTATTATGTTGATAGTGTGTTGGCTCGTGATTGCGAATACAACTACAACCATATAGACCAGCTTATCAGTGAAAAGTCTATCGATTATTCCTCAGGTGAGAAGTCGGTAGGTACTGTAAAATACACATATGACAATCACGGTTTTCTTGTAAAAAAAGTAGTTCATAGTCGTGCCATAGATGCCACATATACCTACGAGAACAATGAAATGGGTGATTGTGTAAAGATGACAGTGGAGCGTCCTTACGGAACCATTGTGCATACTTATGACTATCGTTATGACGAGCAAGGAAATTGGATAGTACGTCTTGAATTTGAGGATGGAGTCTTCGACAATGCCGTAATACGTAGTTTCACGTACCATAAGGAGTCTGCCAAACCCGCTAAAAAAGAGCAGGTGAAGGAGGAGAAGCCCACCAAGGAGAAGGCTAAGAAAGAGAAGCAGGTGAAGGAAGAGAAGCCCGCCAAGGAGAAGGCCAAGAAAGAGAAGCAGGTGAAGGAGGAGAAGCCCGCCAAGGAGAAGGCCAAGAAAGAGAAGCAGGTGAAGGAAGAGAAGCCCGCCAAGGAGAAAGCCAAGAAAGAGAAGAAGGTGAAGGAGGAAAGGCCCGCTAAGGAGAAAGAGTCTTCAGTCGACAAGAAGGCAGAGAAAGAGCGTTTAGCAGCTGAAAAGAAAGCAGAAAAGGAAAGAGCCGCTGCAATGAAAAAAGCTGAGAAAGAGCGTATAGCTGCAGAGAAGAAAGCAGCCAAAGAAAAGGCTGCGGCAGAGAAACAAGCAGAGAAAGAACGCAAAGCAGCCGATAAAGCCGCAAAGAAAAAATGAGTGAAGTATAATAAAGTATAAAAGGCCTTCGGATGAAGGCCTTTTTTGTGTTTGAATATTCAGAAATAGGATTAAACCTTAGCTGATTTTGTCGAAGCCTAGATAAGGACGCAGGCATTCAGGCATCGTGATGCCGTCGGGAGTTTGGTTGTTCTCGAGTAGAGCAGCCACGATGCGTGGCAGAGCAAGTGCGCTGCCGTTTAATGTGTGAGCGAGTTTCATTTTGCCGTCGCTGTCTTTAAAACGCAGCTTCATGCGGTTGGCCTGAAAAGCTTCGAAGTTAGACACCGAGCTTACCTCCAGCCAGCGTTGTTGTGCGGCACTCCACACTTCGAAGTCGAAAGTCATTGCTGAAGTGAAGCTGATGTCACCACCACAGAGTTTTAATATGCGGTAAGGTAGTCCCAGTTGGTCGAGAAGTCCACCTACGTGTTTTTTCATTTCCTCGAGGCGTTCGTAGCTTTTGTCGGGGTGCTCAATGACAACGATTTCCACCTTGCTGAATTCGTGCAAGCGGTTAAGGCCGCGCACGTCTTTGCCGTAGCTGCCTGCCTCGCGGCGGAAACATTCGCTGTAGCCAACATGCTTGATGGGGAATTGGTCGGCGTTAACGATGACGTTGCGATAGATGTTAGTGATAGGTACCTCAGCAGTGGGTATCATGTAGAATCCATCGAGAGGGATGGCGTACATCTGACCCTCTTTGTCGGGCAGCTGGCCTGTGCCAAGGCCAGAGGCCTCGTTAACCATCAGAGGAGGTTGTATTTCGACATAGCCAGCGTCGGCAGCACTATTGAGGAAGAAGTTGATGAGCGCACGTTGCAGACGAGCCCCTTTGCCTTTGTAAACAGGGAATCCGGCACCAGTTATTTTGTTACCCAATTCAAAATCCACCAAGTTGTATTTGGCGCAAAGATCCCAATGAGGAAGGGCGTTGATGCCGAGGTTAGGCATTTCTCCGAAACGACCAACCTCGAGGTTGTCGTCGGCAGTGCGACCTTGAGGTACTGTTATGTGAGGAGCGTTGGGGAGGGAGATGAGCTTGGTGTTAAGCTCTTGCTCCACATTGGCCATCTGTTCAGAAAGACGTTTTTCGTCGGCTTTAAGTTCAGCGGTGAGATTTTTTTTAGCTTCAGCTTCTTCGCGTTTGCCTTGTTTGAAAAGCATACCGACCTCTTTGGCGATGTTGTTTTGTTCAGCCTTAATGTCGTCGGCTTTTTTTTGTATTGAGCGACGTTGTTCGTCGAGGGCGATGATCTCGTCGATGCGTTGTTCTACATCGGCGACATGTTTGATTTTAAGACGTTCTATGCACTCGTCGCGGTGCTCTTTGATATATTGTAACTGTAACACAGTATAAAGATTTATATGATTTCTTCAAATGTAAGGGGATGTTTCGCTCAGGCGAAACATCCCCTATTAACTATTCAGGCATGTTGCCTGTACTGATGACGATTAGCCTTCGACGATGGCGCCGGTGGGGCAAGCGTCTGCGCAGGTACCGCAGCTAACGCAAGCGTTCTCGTCAATCTTGTAGATGTCGCCTTCGGAGATTGCTCCAACGGGGCATTCGCCAGCACAAGTGCCGCAAGCAACGCAAGTTTCAGTGATCTTGTAAGCCATTTTACTTCAGTTTTTTAAGGTTGATAATTGTTTTATGGTTTGGATTAAATTGTTTTGCAAAAGTACTATTTTTTTTTGATATGCAATAATTTTTTTATTTTTTCTGTTTTATTCGAGGTTTTGCAGCAACTTACTCATTGTTTTGGCTGCCGATTTGCGTTCGTACAGAATAGAGTATACAGCTTCACAGATAGGCATGGGAAAGTTTTTCTCACGGCGAATATGTTCTATGCCGTTAACGGCATAGTATCCTTCTGCGACCATTTTCATTTCCAGTTGTGCGGCTTTAATGCTGTAGCCGCTTCCAATCATGTTGCCAAAGGTACGGTTGCGGCTGAATTGAGAGTAGCATGTTACCAGCAGATCGCCGAGATATGCGAAACTCTCGAAACGCCGCAAACGGCCGTCATTGCTTTCGCTTTTTAAGGTGGACTCAACAGGAGACATTACTTGCATGAAGTCGGTCATCTCTTGTAGTGCGCTGGAGATGAGAACGGCAATGAGGTTGTCGCCATATCCCAATCCGCGACAGATGCCTACGGCAACAGCATAGATGTTCTTTAAAACAGCGGCACATTCAATGCCTATCATGTCGTTGGAGTAAGTGGTATGTATGTAATTGCAGTTGAGTTGACGGCGCACATCTTCGGCGAAGCTTTGGTTTTCCGATGCCACAGCGAGGAAAGTTATTCTTTGTCTTGCCGCTTCTTCGGCATGCGAAGGTCCACTTATGATACATAGATTGTTGTAGTCGATGTTGTGTTGCCTGTGAAGATACTCGGTGATGATCTCGTTGCTTTCAGGAACAATGCCTTTTACGGCAGAAATAATTCTTTTTTTCCGCAACAAGTCGGAGGGGATATCCTTCAGCGCTTTGTCGACAAAGGCTGATGGCACAACCAAGTAGATATCATCGCATTGTTCAATGACGTGCAATATGTCACTGCTGATATCGGTACGGTCGGTGTCAATGTAGGCCTCGCTGAGGTAAAGTGGATTGTGTTTCTCTTCGCGGAGTGTTGTTATAGCTTCTTCTTCACGAACCCACCATGCAATTTTTCGGTTTTTGTCTTCGAGGAGTATTTTAACAATTGCTGTGGCCCAGCTGCCACTACCTAATAATCCTATCATGATTTGTTGTTAGCTATTTTAATGATGATAATAGAGTTATAGGTATAACGAATATTTAATAAGATTTGTATGTCATATTATTTTTTTACTAAAATTTTCTCGGTGTACACTATGCCGCCTTGTGTTGTTGCCCTGAGGGTGTAGAGACTTGGGGCGAGGAGGGAGAGGTCGAGGGAGGCGGAAGGCGAGAGAGGCTCGAAGTGCAAAACGTGGCGGCCGGAGATGTCGTAGAGGTCAACAGAGGAGAGAGACTCGCGGGCAGAGATCTCGACCATGCCGCTTGTAGGGTTGGGGCGGAGAGTCAGCGAGAGGGAAGAGGAGGACGCGGAGACGGAGAGAGGCACAGTGTCGTTGATGAAGATGGCGGTGAAGAGGCTGTCGGCGGAGACCTCCACAAAGCGAGGGTTGCTGATGTCGCCGTCGAGCCACTTACTGAAATGGCAGACCTCGCTGGCGGGGATGGCGTTGAGCATGGCACGCTCGCCCTCAAGGTAGACGCCTGCGCCAGAGACATGGCCCCAGCTGTCGTTGTTGCTGGCTACGGAGATGGTGTATCTGCCTTTTGTCGCCACATTGTACTCACGCCACGGTGAGAAAGCCTGGCTGTGGGGGCACCAGTTGCGCACACGCACGTCGTAGCTGGTGGCGGGCTGCAGGTGCTGGAGGAATATGAACCCACCCAAGTAGCCGGGGTTGACGTGAGGCAGCAGAGTGCCCTCGCCCTCGACGAAGCCCTCCGGACCCCACTCCACCTCGCACCATGACGCCGAGTCGGGCATCTCCCACGCCAGTTGTATGGTGGTGTCGGTGGCCACGAAGAGGCTCACATCGCCGGCGGGCTCGCAGCGCAGCTGAGTCCTGAAGAGGCACACCGTCTCGTCGGAGTAGGCGCTGTCGCACCAGTTGCTCACCCTCACCTCGTAGTCGGTGTCCTCGGAGAGACCGTGGAGGGTGATCCTGTTGCCTGTGACACCCTCTATCACCGTGCCGCTGTCCGGGGCGAACCCTGCGGGGCCGTACTCGACACGGCTCTCAGGCAGCCAGAAGCGTGACATCCACTCCACCACGGCGGAGTCGTATCCCACGATACTGGCCCTAACTTCGCCTGGCTTGTAGCAGCCTGAAGGAGGCTGCAGTATAGGGAAAACACCGTGCCATACCCCTATGTTATGTGTTTGTCTAAATATAGAATCAAAAGCAGAGCAATCCTTAATATAAATATTAGAAGGAAAGTTACATCCAGAACATCTAAGGTTCAATATTTGTGGGAGAGATAAAATAGTGTCATTATACTCAAAAATGGTGTTAACAGGGAAAAGGTCGGAGGCGACGGAAAAGGAGTCGTTGACGATATACGGCTGTTCAAAATAGACCTCAAGGGTGGGAAATGTTATATATGGCGCATGGCCAAATAGAGGATGGAGCGAGTCGTCAAGCCACATGTTCGGGAAAACAAGCTTGCTGTCGGTAATCATGTTCCACTCCGGTATGGCGGAGACTGAGTCTATAAGACAGGATTGATTAGAGCCTTGGCCTGTTGGTCTCAGCATCCACATTTTAAAACGGTCAACCTCCGAGCGATGCTGAAGCGTGTCAATGAGTTTTTTCCATGTGCTGTCGATTATAGCGGTTGTCTCGGAGGATACGCTGTCAAAAGACAAAGGGTAATATGGCTCA
>JAEEGL016072858.1_pt1 | contig 119017 bp, 109 predicted proteins | sample 9134231 | NCBI WGS metagenome assembly JAEEGL01 (sample SAMN16246548, study PRJNA631951) | gut metagenome | biome: gut microbiome; feature: rumen; material: fiber-attached | host: Bos | place: Iran: Karaj | collected 2018-10
GATATTTCAGCCATTCTTCAATCTCACCGCGCAGGGCGGTACGGCTCGTTACGACAAGCGGAAGATCTCTTAACTGTTGGCGATTTATAGCCTTTTCGGACGCAAACGGATGATTCGCAGGAAAAAGAACGCCCCACACTTCCTTTGTCGGCAGACGCAGATAGTCAAATTTTTCTATGTCGATCGGTTCCAACAGGAAACCGAAGTCAAGCAGACCGTGTTCAAGCATTTCCTTAATGCGATCGGCAGTACCCGTGATAATCTCAAAGCTCACAAGCGGATAACGTTCACGGAAATGCGCTATCAGATCGGGCAGTATCTCTGCTGCTTTCAATCCGCCGCTTCCTACGGAGATAACGCCGCTGATTTCCTCCTGCTCACGGAACTCGCTGTCGATCTTGTTCATCAGTGATACGACTTCCTCCGCGCGTCTGCGGAGCATCACGCCCGAATCGGTCAGCGTGAGCCGCTTGCCCCTGATAAACAGTGTGGTGTGAAGCTCGTCTTCAAGCTCCTTCATTTGACGGCTGAGTGTCGGCTGTGTCACATGAAGCACCTCAGCAGCTCGTGATATGTTCTCCTCACGAACAACTGTGAGGAAGTATTCCAGTAAGCGCAGTTCCATTTGTTCGCCCCCTTGTAAAGGTATATGTTATTATACCATATCACAGGTGAAAGGTCAATCGACAGAAAAAGCCCTCATTGCTGAGCGCTTCTCTTACATCTACTTTGAATCCGGCAGGATCAAAGTGTATAACTGACATTTTGTGCATTAAGCGCATGAAACGTCCTTCTTTTTATGCACATCTCCAAAGCTGTAATATACACATTGACAACTTGCAGTTTGTGTGATATACTAAACTTAGAAAGTTGAAACAAGCATCGTTACAACTTAACATAGACGAACTTTCATATTATCCTTTAGGAGGTATTCGTGCAGATTACAAGTAAATTTACAGCAGCAGTGCATATCCTCACCTGTATCGAGATTTTCGGCGGTGAGATGAGAGTGACAAGCGATTTCCTTTCGGGCAGTACAGGCGTGAATGCAGTGATCGTCCGCAATGTCCTCGGACAGCTCCGCACGGCAGGGATCGTTGAAACCCGCCAGGGCAGCGGCGGCGCACATCTTGCCAAACCCGCAGGCGAGATCACGCTGTATGATGTATACAGAGCTGTCGAATGCACGGACGATGACGGATTGTTCCGTTTTCATGAGAACCCAAATGCGAAATGCCCCGTCGGACGGAATATCCATAAAGTGATGGACGGCAGACTTGAAGCGGCGCAGGCGGCTCTTGAAAACGAGCTGAAAAGGACGACACTTGCCGAGATCGTTTCCGATACCAAGAGGATTATTGAAGAAAAATGAAGCGATAAATCGGAGTTTGACGAGGATATGATTTAATGAAATTAAAATATGCAGAATTGAAACATATCGAAAGAATCGTGGCTATATCAAAGGCTGTGTTTGATAGCGATATTAATGTTGGTGCTTCCGAAGCAGGCGGACCTCCTGATTATGATTCTCTTCCATGGCACATTCAGATGAAAAATGAAGGACATTTGCTGCAGGCAGTCATAGCTGGAGAAATCGTTGGTGGTGCAGTTCTATTTGTGGACAAAGACGGTGAAACATTGTACATTGGCAGAATATTTCTAGACTCAGTTCACTATCGGAAGGGGTATGGTTTTTCCATGATGAAAATGGTAGAAACCTTCTATCCTGGTATCAAGAAAATTAATCTTGATACACCTCTTTGGAATGTAAGAACGAATGCTTTATATAAAAAGCTGGGTTATTGTGAAGTGAAACGAGATAAGGGATTCGCTTACTATCAAAAAAATTAGATTGACAAATTCTGTTTATCTGATAAAAAATGAGTGTGCTGAGCAATCCGGCACACTCTTTCCATAGAGGGTGAGATAATGATAATAAACACAGGAATGCGCACGGATATTCCGGCATTTTATTCACAGTGGTTCATGAACAGGATACGGGCAGGCTTTGTGCTGGTGAGGAATCCTTACCGTCCGGATTGGATCACTCGCTATGATCTGAATCCCGATGTCGTGGACTGCCTTGCCTTCTGCACAAAGAACCCCGAACCTATGCTGAAATACCTTGACGAGCTGAAAGCCTATCATCAATATTGGTTCGTTACAATAACTCCCTACGACAGAGAAATTGAGCCGAATGTGCCGCCGAAAGAAAAGGTCATGCAGGACTTCATCACGCTTTCGGAAAAGCTCGGCGAGAACTGCGTCGGCTGGCGGTATGATCCGATATTCATTGACAGCACTTACACTCTTGAAAGGCATTTAAGCGATTTTGAGCAGATGTGCAGAACGTTATCGGGCTATACCAAAGTCTGCGTTATCAGTTTCATTGATCTCTACGAAAAAGTTAAGCGGAATTTCCCGCAGGCTCGGACAGTCGCACAGCATGAGCGCATCACCATAGGAAAAACACTTGCAGAGATTGGAAAACGGTACGGTATCACGATAAAAGCCTGTGCCGAAGGAACTGACCTTGCACCATACGGCGTGGACTGCGGTGGCTGTATGACAAAGCAGACATTTGAAACGGCGATAGGCAGCAACTTGAATGTACCGAAAAAGAAATCTCAGAGAGCAGAATGCACCTGCGTTCTCGGAACGGACATCGGTACATACGACACCTGCGGACACCTCTGCCGATACTGCTACGCAAATTACAACCACGAAAATGTATGGCGAAATATGAGACTTCATAACCCGGATTCTCCGTTTCTTATCGGTGAATTGCAGGATGGTGAGGTCATTCATCAAGCAAAACAGGCTAGTTGGTTGGACGGTCAGCTTACATTATTTTAAGGCGGTGATACTATGGACAATCTCGATTTTCTGATAAACTATCTTCTCTTCGAAAGAAAAGATGTGGAGGGTATCCGTATTCCCGATGATAATGCCGACAAGTTCCGCCTTTACAGAAGCCTTGTGAATATCCGTCCTGCGGTGAAAGCAGATGACAGCTTTCTGCAGGCGGAAGACGAGTATCTCACGGCACTGACCGAAAGCAAGGGTATCACTGATATTACGGATTTAACGCCCGTTGAGGCCGGCATCTATCTCTGGCAGGGCGATATTACCACGCTGAACTGCGGAGCGATCGTCAATGCTGCGAATTCGGGAATGACAGGCTGCTGGCAGCCTTGCCACAGCTGTATCGACAACTGCATCCACACCTTTGCAGGAGTGCGCCTGCGGTACGAATGCGGTCAGCTTATGGAAAAGCAGGGACACGAAGAACCGACCGGACATGCAAAGCTCACGAAAGCCTACAATCTCCCGTGCGGCTATGTGATTCACACCGTCGGACCAATCGTGCAGGGCATACTCACCGAGGAGCATTGCAGACTGCTTGAAAGTTCCTACAAAAGCTGTCTTGATGTTGCCGTACAGAACGGCATCGGCAGTATCGCTTTCTGCTGTATTTCCACGGGCGTATTCGGTTTTCCGCAGAAGGAAGCGGCGGAGATCGCTGTCCGCACAGTAAGAGAATATCGTCGAAAACACGATATACAGGTCATTTTCAACGTGTTCAGGGAGGACGATTATGAGATATACAAAGGATTACTCGGCGGAAATTGAAAGCCTGGGAAAAGAAATCAATACCGCCGATGCTATCATAATTGGTGCGGGCGCAGGGCTTTCCACTGCGGCAGGCTTCACCTATTCGGGAGAGCGTTTGCAGAAATACTTTGCCGATTTCGTAGATAAATACGGTTTCAAGGATATGTATTCGGGCGGCTTCTATCCGTTCCCGACGCTCGAAGAACAGTGGGCATACTGGTCACGCTACATCTACATCAACCGCTATATGGACGCCCCAAACGACACTTACAAGCGGCTGTTTGAGCTTGTGAAGGACAAGGACTATTTCGTGCTGACCACGAATGTCGATCACCAATTCCAGAAGGCGGGCTTTGACAAGCGCCGGCTGTTCTACACGCAGGGTGATTACGGGCTGTGGCAGTGCAGTGAACCGTGTCACCAAAAGACCTATGACAACGAAGAAACGGTCAGGGCGATGTATGAACAGCAGAAGAATATGCGTATTCCCGCCGAGCTGATACCGCACTGCCCCGTCTGCGGCAAGCCCATGAGCATGAACCTTCGGGCAGATGATACCTTTGTCGAGGATGACGGCTGGCACAAAGCAGCCGAGCGGTACGATGAATTTATCCGCCGTCATGAGGGTATGCACGTTCTGTTCCTGGAACTCGGTGTCGGCATGAACACGCCTGTCATCATCAAATATCCGTTCTGGAAGATGACATACGCGAACCCGAAAGCAGTCTATGCCTGCCTGAACTTCGGTGAAGCCTATGTTCCTGATGAGATCGCGGGACAGAGCATCTGCATCAACGGGGATATTCGGGAAGTGCTGGACAGCATCGCTGAAAAGTGATTTTATACCGTCAATTCTGTAAAACATCAGGAAAATCGACGTTTCCTAATTTTGTGAGCAATTTCACGCCAGAGTTCAATATCCGAAGTCGCGCTCCACAGCATACTCGACATTCCGATCCTCAGCATTCTCCCTGAAGCACCTTCCGTTGGCTTCGTTGAACAGGGTGCTGATGAGATACTTTTCGTAATTGCGGACATTATCCGTCTGCTTCATCTGCTCAATGGCGTTTTCAAGGCAGATCCGGTCCACCTTGAGCATTGCAGCCTTGATGACCTCTCTGGGAAACTCCTGTCCACAGATATGCTCTGTTTTCTTTCGGGAGCAAATCGCCCTGACGATCATCTGAACGATCTCGTCCAGTTCCTCTACAGACATATAGCCGTTGAATTCCTCTGCCCACAGAGCATAGCCGCCGTAGTCGATATTGGACTTCACGACCTCGGTATAAATCTGCTTCTCACGGATATATCCGTCCGTCTGTCCGTCTGCGTCAGCAGATTGATGGATTGATTCTTGATCTCTTGATATTTCTTTTTTTGATTTTTCTTTTCTTGATATTATATTATCGTTCGGCTTTTCAAGATGTGACTGACCTTGATTTAGGTTTTTTGTATCAAGGTTATCAGCATCTTGAAAACCAGTATCTTGCGGAGCTGAATTCTCCGAGTTTTCAACATCGGCGCTGTCAGGCTCATACGGCTCGTCGTAGATGTAGTAGATCCAGTCGGTGATCTTCCCGTCAACATACTGACGCTCTCTGCGGAGATAGCCGAGCGCTTCGAGTTTCTTCAAAGCACTGGAAATCTTTGTCACGCCGTCGGGCATGATCGAAGCAAAGCCGCGGATCGAAAAGTTCCAGTCCTCAGCCATCGACATCATCGTGCAGTACAACCCACGCTCGCTGCTTCCCAAGCGGGTATGTCTGTCCCGTAGGGCGTGATCGTAACAAACCAATACTGATGATAGGCTTTCAGTTCGTTCAAGTACCGGAGCATCGGCGCAGGGTTCTTGGTGCAGAATGCAAGACAGTCCACTACATCGGGGTTCAGCTCATAGCGTGTGATCCAGTCGGGACGGTAAGGATTGCGCACCAGCACAAAACCTGCGCATATCCTGTTCATCAGCCATTCGGCGTAAAAAGCCGGAATATCTGTCCGCATTCCTGTGTTGATAATCATGTCTCTCACCGGTCTTTCTATTTCAATAAAATGAGCACGTCCACTCAATATGCAGCTTGCTATTTATGCTTTTTCTGTATTCCTCTAATGCTGTCAGACACAGCTGATTGACGCTCATCCCCTGCGATTGAGCGTATTTTTATACTATACTCATTATATCAAAAGCAAGGTGTAAAGTCAATTATATGTGATTGGAACATATGCCGGATGAGCATGAATATTGTCCCGAGGCAAACGAAAACAGTCTCAGAGCTATCCCTGCACCTTAATTTATGGGAGCTTTCGTTTTTCGCCTATCTGATCAGAAGGGTATGGAACCGAAGCCGTCTGAGACCGTGCTTTCGGATCATGTTCTTGAAACGGGCGCCGACAAAGTTCGGATAACGCAAGGACTTACGCTCCTGCGTGCTTTTTCTCTTGACTTTTCCGGAGGTTCGTTGTATAATAAAAGAACAAAATGACAGACTTCTGTGCAGACGCGCAGAAACCGGAAAGGAAATCAAATGGAGAATCAGCAGAATTCTGATCATTCGGATTTCCACGCCTCCTTCTTTAACTTCAATGATTACGGCTGGTTCCAGTTCAGCTGTGTGAAGCATTCCTTTGAACAGGACAAATCGCTTGAGGATGTACTGAAGGAAATGGGCTTCAAGGATGCAAAGCTGACCGAGCCGACTCTGCTGAAGCATGAAATCATCAGCGAGGAGGAAAGTACACGCATCATCAACGAAGCGATTGACAATTTCCATGCATGGGGACTGAAATTTCCGGAGACACGCCAGTCTTTCAGCAGCGATCCCAATGAGAATTATTCCAGGCCGCGCAAAAACATCCTGCATCTCATGGATTTATTCTGATCTATGCAAAATCAACCGCCTGCGACGTACATCATACGCCGCAGGCGGTTTTCTTACGGCGCACATTTTCCGTGCATCCGGTATTGTGTATTCTCATTATCGTTCTATGTCCGTTTTTTTCCGTCTGTCCTTGCCCGTTCTTTCATAAAACTGCTTCTTATCCTCATACAGCATCGCATCACTGTCATTTTCGTCCCCCCATTTTTCGTCATATTCTCTGTTGTGCGAAATCATTTCCTTTCGCCGGCATACAGAAAAACTCCCTGCATTCATCTGAATACAGGGAGTTATCTGTTTCACCGCTTACTCGGCTTCAAACATATCCTTGCCGACGCCGCAGAGCGGACATACGAAATCCTCGGGCAGATCCTCAAACTTCGTACCTGCCTCGATGCCGTTATCCGGATCGCCGACCGTTTCGTCATAGGTGTAGCCGCAGACGGAACATACATACTTCATCGTGATTTCCTCCTTTCTTTTTGGATTTCTACTTGTAACAATGTATCCGCTTCGCGGATGCTGTTTATCATGGGGAAAGATGCTTCTATTACAAATCATTGTTCAGAGTTACCTTGTTTATAAATTATTTCTTATTTTTCTCGTCATGTTCTTGCTTCAAAAGGAGCAATTCAGCATATTCTGCTACTTGTTAAACTGGGATTCCAAAGGGACAATGTCCCTTTGGCAGGGGTATGGGGACAGCGTCCCCATTTTCGATGCATCGCAGATACCGCTGTCACTCTATCGGCTCAAAATCGGAAGCGCCGTGCTTGCAGAGCGGACAGACAAAGTCCTCGGGGAGCTCCTCGCCCTCATAGACATAGCCGCAAATCGAGCAGACCCAGCCCTTTTTACCTTCGGTCTGGGGCTTCGGCTTGACATTTGCCTGATAATAGCTGTAGGTCATGGTCTCCGCATCAGATACAACACGCGCCTCGGTGATCTCACAGATGAACATGCCGTGCGTGCCGAGATCGACATACTGCACAACCTTCAGCGACATCATCGCATTGATATAATGCGGCAGCATCACAAGACCGTTCTCCGTCCGGATCGGCTTGCAGTCTGCGAATTTATCAGTATTTCTGCCGCTGCGGAAGCCGAAGTTCTCAAAGACCCTGAACGGCGCCTCAACGGACAGACAGTTGACATTCATGACGCCGGTCTGCTGAATGACATGATGCGAATAGTTTTCCTTATTGATCGTCACGGCAATGCGGTTCGGGGTATTGGTCACCTGTGTCACGGTATTGACAATCAGACCGTTATCCTTTTCGCCGTCATTCGAGGTGACAACATAGAGACCGTAACCGATCTTAAACAGTGCGGTCAGATCGTTCTTGTTCGCGGTATCGTCCTGCTGTGCGAGATAATCGCGGCAGAGCTCATCCGCGAGCGCCTGAATCTGTGCATTGCTCTCGTCATTGAGCGCGGATTTGATATGCACGGTATTCTCGGCGAAGGTCAGATTCTTGCAGCCCTCGAGCATTTTCTTCATAACCTTCTCCGCCTGCGGTGCCCATGAACCGTTCTCGATGAAGCCGACGGTGCGGTTCTGGAAATTGCGCTCGGTCAGCTCCTCGATGAATGTGCGCATGAACGGGAAAATCTCCGCATTATAGGTCGTTGTCGCAAGGACAATTCTGCCGTATCGGAAGGCATCCTCGACACATTCTGCCATGTCTTCACGCGCCAGATCATTCAGCGCAACCTTCGGGCAGCCGTTTGCCTTGAGCGCATCCGCGAGCTTCTCGGCGGCGCGCTTCGTATTGCCGTAGACAGAGGTATAGAACACCGCAATGCCCTCGGTCTCGGTGCCGTAGGAAGACCATGTATCATAGAGTCCGAGATAGTAGCCGAGATTCTCGGTCAGCACCGGACCGTGCAGCGGACAAATGATCTGAATATCAAGCCCTGCCGCCTTTTTCAGCACAGCCTGTACCTGTGCGCCGTATTTTCCGACGATACCGAAATAATAGCGGCGTGCTTCGCATGCCCAGTCCTCCTCGACATCCAGTGCACCGAATTTGCCGAAGCCGTCCGCGGAGAACAGCACCTTATCCGTGCTGTCATAGGTCATCAGAACCTCGGGCCAGTGCACCATCGGCGCACCGACAAAATGCAGCGTATGCCTGCCGAGCTCGAGTGTATCCTTCTCCTTGACAACGATGCGGCGGTCTGCAAAATCCGTCCCGAAGAAATTCTGCATCATCTGGAATGCCTTTGCAGAGGAGACAATCTTTGCATCCGGATAGAGATTCATGAAGTTTGCGATATTTGCGGAATGATCAGGCTCCATATGCTGCACGACCAGATAATCCGGCTTCTTTCCGCCGAGCACGGATGCAAGATTATCCAGCCATTCATGTGTGAAATTGCGGTCAACGGTATCCATGACCGCGATCTTCTCGTCCATGATGACATAGGAATTATATGCCATGCCGTTCGGAACGTCATACTGCCCCTCAAAGAGGTCGATCTTGTGATCGTTCACGCCGATATAGCGGATGTCGTTTGTAATGTTCATTGCACAATTCTCCTTTTCGTTATGATGTGTAAATAAAAAACCGGACGCATCCTGTTTTCAATTTCGTTGATGCTTGCAGATACCTTATTTGGTACCGTGAATAATCTCGCCGTTTTTCCAGATCAGTTCATTCGGACATTTGCCGTCGTCATGGAGCTGCTTCATATTCAGCACCGTGGTCTCCGCAATATTATTCAGCGCTTCCTCCGTCAGGAACGCCTGATGCGAGGTCACGATTACATTCGGCATCGAAATCAGCCGCGCCAGAATATCGTCATTCAGAATATGACCGGAGAAATCCTCGAAGAAATAATCCGTTTCCTCCTCGTAAACATCGAGACACGCCGCGCCGATCTGCCGTGCCTTGATACCCTCCAGCAGGCACTCCGCATCAATCAGTGCGCCGCGCGAGGTATTGATAATCACAACGCCCTTCTTCATCAGCTTGATTGTCTCGCAGTTAATCATATGATGCGTCTCGTCCGTCAGGGGGCAGTGCAGCGAAACAATATCGCTCTGTGCAAGCAGCTCCTCCAGCGATACATAACAGATATCGCTGTCCTTTGCCGGAAACTTATCGTATGCGATGATATTCATGCCGAAGCCGCGGCAGATATCCATAAACACGCGCCCGATTCTGCCCGTTCCGACAACGCCGACCGTCTTGCCGTGCAGGTCAAAGCCGGTCATGCCGTTCAGCGAAAAATTAAAATCGCGTGTGCGGATATATGCCTTATGCGTCCGGCGGACAATCGTCAGCAGCAGCGCCATGGCGTGCTCGGCGACCGCATAGGGCGAATATGCCGGAACATGTGCAACACGCAGACCGCAGTTCGCCGCTGCCTTCAGATCGACATTGTTATAGCCAGCGCAGCGCAGTGCCAGATATTTGCAGTCGAGATCGGCGAGCTTTTCCAGCACATTCGCATCGAGCGTATCATTGACAAATGTGCAGACGCCGTCGCAGTTTCGTGCAAGCTCGGCAGTATCCTCTGTCAGCTTGGTATCGTAGAATTTGAACTTGATGCCGTGCTCCGCACCGAAGTGCTCAAAGGACGGCTTGTCGTAGGGCTTTGCATCAAAAAAAGCAAATCGCATCGTATCATTCCTCCTGCATTTGTATTTCTCTTTCAGATATTGTGTTTCTTATGACAGACCGGAGATTAGTGGGATGATTGAGAGACGCTCTGAGGGCTCTGCCCTCAGACTCCCGCCCAAGGGTCAGTGACCCTTGGGCAGGGGTGTGGGGACAGCGTCCCCACAATGTCACCCGACCGCCCCGTCAAACACCGGTTTGCCGCAGGAACACAATGCCTGAAAGAGATATGTAAAAAGCCCCCGCTCTGCCGGACAGCAGAACGGGGTGCCTTTTGTACGAACAGAAATCAGTTAATGATCGTCTTTTCGGTTTCCTTATCGAAGAGGTGAATCTTCTCAGCATCGAAGACAACGTCGATCTCATCCTGCGGACGAGCAGTAGACTTCGGAGAAACGCGGGCAGTCAGCTTGACGCCCTGGAAGTCGAGATAGAGATAGGTCTCAGCGCCCATCAGCTCGGTGATCTCAACCTCACATTTGACGATACCGGTGGTAGCGTTTGCGAGATACTGCGGCTCATCGTGGACGTTCTCCGGACGGATACCCATGATAACTTCCTTGTCGATGTAGTGCTCGAGGTCCGGCGTGACCTTGGAATCCGGAAGGATAACCTCGGACTTGATGCCTCTGGAAACCTTGGTATCCTCAGAACCGAAGACGACAACATACTTCTGGATGTCGGAACGGTAGGTGAGGACTGCGTCGATGAAGTTCATCTGCGGAGAACCGAGGAAGCCTGCAACGAACTTGTTGCACGGAGTCTCATAGAGGTTCTGCGGAGAATCAATCTGCTGCACGAAGCCGCCCTTCATAACGACGATACGGTCGCCCATGGTCATAGCCTCGGTCTGGTCGTGAGTAACATAGATGAAGGTAGTGCCGAGACGCTTGTGAAGCAGGGAAATCTCGGTTCTCATCTGTGCACGGAGCTTCGCGTCGAGGTTCGACAGCGGCTCGTCAAGCAGGAAGACCTGCGGGTTACGGACGATTGCACGACCGAGCGCCACTCTCTGACGCTGACCGCCAGACATTGCCTTCGGCTTACGGTTGAGCAGCGGCGTCAGGTCGAGGATTCTTGCAGCCTCTTCCACCTTGCGTGCGATCTCATCCTTCGGCACCTTGCGGAGCTTCAGACCGAATGCCATATTATCAAAAACCGTCATATGCGGATACAGAGCGTAGTTCTGGAACACCATTGCGATATCGCGGTCCTTCGGAGCGATGTCGTTTACGAGGCGGTCGCCGATGTAGAGCTCGCCCTCGGAGATTTCCTCCAGACCTGCGATCATACGCAGGGTGGTGGACTTACCGCAGCCGGACGGACCGACCAGAACGATAAACTCCTTATCACGAATCTCAAGGTTCACGTCGGAAACGGCGACAACACCGCCGGGATACTTCTTATAAATACCCCGCAAAGACAAACTTGCCATTCTCATGTCCTCCTGTAATCTAATCAATAATTTTATCCATGCAGAGCCGGCAGCCGGAAGGAGAATCCGGATGTCTCATCCTGCAAGTATGCGCCTGACCGCATACATAATGAAACATAGTTTAGCAGCTTCAAACGAAATCTGTGAGGGCAGATTTCGCCCTTTCAACCGCTGATACAATCATACCAGATTTTTCGCAAATAATCAAGATGATTATTGACCAAACTTATTTACAATCCTTTATCCAATATGACGAATAATATTCCGCGCAAAACGCGCAAACTTCCGAAATATCCGAATTTTTCAACGCAAAATATACATCTTTGTTGAAAATGTGAAGATAGCTTCCGGACGCCAGATCAGGCGGCAGACGGAGTTCTCCGATGCCCACTCTGAGCAGATTTTCAACATGATTGCCGGCTGCGGCAAACATCCGCTTGACCTGATGATATTTTCCCTCATGCAGCTCGAGCACCGCAAGATGCGCTGACACCGCACGACATTCCGCAGGCTGGCACAGCTCCTCGCCGTCGCCCTCGCGCAGGATCATTCCGCGCCGGAACAGCTCCGTATATTCTTCGCGGAACGGCTCTGCAAGCCTTGCGAGATAATATTTTGCAACATGATGCTTCGGAGAAAGCATCTGATGCGAAAGCGCGCCGTCATCGGTGATGAGCAGCAGACCTTCCGTGTCGATATCAAGCCTGCCGCTCGGAAACAGATTCGGTAATCTGTCCTCGGGTCTGAGCAGGTCCAGGACGGTTTTCTGCTTCGGATCGCGCGACGCCGTAATGACGCCCGCGGGTTTATGCAGCAGATAATAATGATGCGCAGCATAGGCAATCTGCTCGCCGCGAAGCGTAACAACTGCCTGCTCCGGATCAATCTGACTTTCGGGCTTCCGGATCACCGCGCCGCCGACCGTCACCGCACCGCTGCGGATCATCGCCGTCAGTTCCTTTCGGGAAAATGCGGTTTGTCCGGATAAAAAGCGGTCAAGACGCATAATCTGTGATTCCTTCCCGCATATATTGTCATAGCCGCACCGCTCTCTGCATATTATGCATCAAAAGGGGGGCGCAATATGGTAATCAAGGTAAAGCAGCTTCTGCTGCGGCTCGGGATCGTGCTCGCATTTCTGATTCTCTTTGCAGGACTGTTCATCCTGCTCCGGAGACCGGAAACGCCGCAGACCGAAACGCTGCCGGATTCGGCAGAAGGACGCGCTGCATGGCTGAATCTGCGCGGCTGGCAGGTCGGGGAGCCGGAAATCTCCGAGGCAGTCATGCCCGAAGAATGGCTGACGCCGAACGGTCAGAGCTGGCTGAAATTGCAGCATGCACAGGGCATCCGGCCGGAGCAGTATGCAGGCGCAGCAATCAAGCGCTGCCGCTATCCGCTCAAAAACGGCACAGGTCCTGAAATGTATGCAGAGCTTTTGCTCTGTGAAAATGCGCTTGCAGGCGCAGTTGTATATGATGCAGAAACGCAGCTTATGCGTCCTGTCCGCTAGAATGCCCGTCCGGTTTCTCCTGCATCTCGCTGATGACGCGGATAAAATCCGCCACATCGGAGAATGCCATATAAACAGACGCAAAGCGAACATAGGCGACGGTGTCGATTTTTCTCAGACGCTCCATAACCATTTCGCCGATGCGGTCAGGGGAGACAGTCGAAACCATTTCGCCGCTGAGCTCCGCCTCGATCTCATCAACCAGACCGCTGACCTGCTCCATTTTGACCGGACGCTTCTTGATCGAATTCACGATGCCGCCGATCAGCTTATTGCGGTTAAACGGCTCCAGTGAACCGTCACGCTTTGCAACCATGAGCATCGGGCGCTCGACGCATTCGTAAGTATTGAATCTTCTGCCGCATTTTGTACAGCAGCGGCGGCGCTTCTTTTTCCCTTCGACAGAACGGGAATCAATGACCTTGGTATCTTCTTCGCCGCACCACGGGCAACGCATAGGACATGCTCCTTTCCTTTATTTTGTTCTACATTCTCTTTCCGGCTTCTGCCGGTTTCTTTATGTTTTTTCTGCAATGCGGATCAGGCGCTCTATCTTTTGCCAGTCCTCCGCAAGCTCGGCGGTACTGCCGAATGCCTCACGGTAAAGCTCCAGCGTCACAGCGCCGTCAAAGCCCTGCGCACGGAGTGCCGAGAGAAACTGCGTGATCTGAAAGCGTCCCTTGCCGATCCGGAGACAGTCTCCCAGATCGCCGTGATCGCTCAGATGCACATGCACAATATGTTTTCCGAGCAGCCGCACGGCTTCGTCAATGCTCATGCCCGCGCGGACTGCCTGCTTTGTATCAAATGTCAGCCTTGCCTCATTGCCGAGGATGCGGCAGAATTCCTTGAGGAATTTCAGGCTCTGGCTCTCAAAAAGATGCACGTTTTCCTGCGTGACCGTCACGCCGAATCCCTTTGCGGTCTCTGAAAGCAGATGAAAGCGCTCACAGTAGATTTCGGGGGATACTCTGCCGGGATAGCAGCCGTGCAGCACGTAATATTTTGCGCCGATCTTCTGCATCAGTGCAAAGACCTGCTTTGCCTCCTCGAGAAAATCCGAGCATCTGCGCGGATACCGCGAGAAAAGCATGAAGCTCTCGTTCGGCGCTGTCCAGGGATGTACCGAGCAGCAGGTGATACCGAAGCGCCGCAGCATTGCACTGAGATCATTTGCATAAACCGGACGGCATTCGCACGGTGCATTCAAAAAAATCTCAACCGTCTGAATACCGTGCAGACAGAGATCATAAAGCGCATCCTCTGTCGGCTTCGGGAACAGACAGGCTGTGGAAACTGCTGCTTTCATGCTATAGCCTCCGATGCTTCATCCCTTTCAACAATCAAACCGATTTTTCAACAGATATATTATAACACGAAGCACCCTGCGATTGCAAGGTGCTTCGTATATTTTCAGAAATTCACACAAGGAGCCGCGGAGAATGCCCGAAATTTTTGCAAATTCCTTGCATGAGACCGCAATTTATGCATATTACTCCTCGGTTGTTGCGGCTTTTTCCTTCTTGGCGCGCGTTTTCCATGCCGTCCAGAGCATCGGTGCAAGGCAGAGAGAGGAGTAGCAGCCGGAAATCATACCGACCGTCATCGGAATGCTGAAACGCAGAATCGAGCTGACATTGTTTGTAACAGCAAGAATCGAGACAATCAGCATTGCGGTGATCGTGGTAATTGAGGTGCGGATCGTTCTGCGCATCGTCTGGCTCAGCGAAATGTTGACCAGCTTCGGCAGCGCAGTTCCTTCCGGCATCAGATTCTGATTCTCACGGATTCTGTCGTAGATAACGATTGTATCATTGACGGAATAGCCGAGGATCGTCAGGATAACCGCCATGAAGTTCGAGTCGATCTCGAAACGGCAGAGAATGAAGGTACCGAATACGATGACAAGGTCATGCAGCAGTGCGACAACTGCGAAGATACCTGCGCTCCAGCCGGAGATGCGCTTGAATCTCCACGAGATATAGAGAATCAGAACAACGGATGCAAAGATTGCAGCAACGAGGCACTTTGCAAGGAATTTCTTACCGGATTTTGCAGCAACGTCGTTCGTTTCGAGCGCCTTGATATTGCTGTCCGGATACTTCTCCTGCAATTTGCCGAGCAGCTCATTCTGCATCTCGGAGGAGAATGCCTTTTTCATGCTGAAGGAGAGCGTAAAGGTCTGCTCCTTCTCGCCGGTGAATGCCTCACCGGTCTGTACCTTCACAGCCGTACCGAGATAATCCTTTGCGAGCGATGCAATATCGTTTTCACTGATGCTGCCGCTGTAGCTGTAGGTCGAGAGCGTACCGCCCTTGAACTCAATCGAAATGTGCACGCCGAGAATGAAGCAGCAGAGCAGCACAACGACCATGAGAATAGAGGAAAGCGTGAAGAAAACCTTGCGGGTTCCGTAGAAATCACGGACCTTCACCTGCTCCAGAATCGACTGGATATTTGTGTTTGTGGAATTCTTTTTCTTGTTTGACTTGCTCATTTCTCAGCACCTCCGTACAGCTTTCTGTTCTGGAAGCATTTGAACTGCGAGAGGGAGGTCAGCATCGTGCGAGAAGCCAGAACGCCCATGATAAAGTTGAAGATAACACCGGTCAGCAGCGTGAAGCCGAAGGAGAAGATGGTACCCTCGGTCGAAACGCCGAACCAGCGGAACAGGAACGACAGCAGCTTTGCAAAGAAGCTGGAGGAGACGCCGAATGCGCCCATAAGGATGATTGCCACGATGATAACGGTCATGTTGCCGTCGAGAATCGAGGTGAAGGAACGCTTGTAAGCCGCTTTCAGTGCGGAATCCAGAGACTTGCCGGTGTTCAGCTCTTCCTTGATGCGCTCACCGGTAATGATGTTGCAGTCAACACCCATACCGATTGCAAGGATGATACCTGCAATACCCGGAATGGTCAGCGTATTGGAATCCTCAAAGCCGAACCAGCCGGAAATGACAGCCAGCGTACCTGCAACCTGACCGAGCAGCGCGATTGCTGCAACAAAGCCCGGCAGACGGTACAGAACGATCATATAAATCATGATCAGAGACAGTGCGATAATACCGGAAATCATCATGATCTGGAGTGCGCCCTTGCCCATGCTCGGAGAGATTGTCTTGAACTGCTCCGTGGTGAGGTTGAACGGCAGCGCACCGCCGTTGATCTTGTCGGCGAGTGCCTTTGCACCGTCATAATCGAAATCGCCGGTGATGACAGCGCTTCCGTCGCTGATGATAGCGCTGACGCTCGGATAGGAAATGCAGTTTGTATCCATCCAGATCGAGATAACATAACGGGACTGCGAGCCGTTGATATCGAGGTATTCCGTATCCTGATTGACAGCAGCCGAAGTTGCCTCGCGGAATGCATCCTTGCCGCTTTCCTTCAGGGACAGTGCAACGGAGTAGCCGCCGGTCTGGTTGCCGCTCGAATCACGTTCCAGCGTAACATATGCTTCCTCGACATCGGTACCCTCAAGGATGATATCGCCGCCCGGAATGACGGTAGTATTGCCCTCGTCGTCAACCTCGGTGTCATAGACATAACCCTTGCGGAACTGGAGCTGTGCGGTATCGCCGAGCTCCTTGACAGCAGCCTGCGGATCGAAATTGCTTTCGCCGGTCTGCCACGGGAAGCGGACGATCACCTTGTCATTGCTCTCGTCCATGTAAACCTCATAGTCATTGATGCCGAGTGATACCAGTCGGGCTTTCATGACCTCTTCTACAGCCTCAAGCTGCTGCTTTGATGCGTCGATTGACTCATCCGCAGGTGCGAATGTGACATCGACACCACCCTGAATATCAATGCCGAGACGGATGTCCTTCAAGCCCTTGATATAGGTGGTTGTCAGATCACCGTATTGATTCCGGACACCGAACACGGTGGAAGCCGTGAACGCGAGAATCAGAATAAACACGATGAAAAAGACGGATTTGTTGGTCTTCACTGCCAAGCCTCCTTGTTTATTGAACTAATCAGGCATAGCAGCTCTACTGACATATGCCGACAAGTAATTTTTATTATAGTGCATTTTTGAAAAAATGTCAAGGGATTCCGCAGAATTCTCATGACAGCGCAAATTCTCAGACCGTCAGCTCCACATCCGCAGCAGTTTCCGCATCCGCAAGCACCGGTGCAATGAATTCGGAAAGGAATTCCTCGACCTGCTGCACGCTTCTGCCGATATAGTTGGAAGGATCGAGATTTGCTTCGAGCTCCTCTGCGGTCACGCCGAAGATCGGGTCATTCACAATGCGCTCGCAGAGATCGTTCTTCAAGCCCTTCTGTTTGACCTCCGCACCTGCCGCCATAGAATGCTGACGGATATGCTCATGCAGCTCCTGCCGGTCGCCGCCGCGTGCCGCCGCATCCATAATGACATTTTCGGTTGCCATAAAGGGCAGCTCATTCATGACGCGCTGACGGATCACAGCCGGATAGACGACCATGCCGCTCGTGACGTTCATCATGATATTGAGAATCGCATCTGCTGCAAGGAATCCCTCCGCGACAGCGATGCGCTTGTTTGCGGAATCATCGAGCGTGCGCTCAAACCACTGCGTACCGGCGGTGAATGCCGGATTCAGCGTATCGGTCATGAGGTAGCGCGCAAGTGCCGTGATACGCTCGCAGCGCATCGGATTGCGCTTATAAGCCATTGCCGAGGAACCGATCTGACCGGATTCAAACGGCTCTTCCATTTCCTTGAAGGACTGGAGCAGACGCATGTCATTTGCAAATTTCATCGCGCTCTGTGCAATGCCGGAGAGCACGTTCAGCACCTGTGCATCGACCTTTCTGGAATAGGTCTGACCGGAAACCGGAACGATTGCATCCTCTGCAAAGCCCATTTCCTTTGCAATTTTCGCTTCCATTGCACGAATCTTTGCGCCGTCGCCGCGGAAAAGCTCCATAAAGGATGCCTGCGTGCCGGTTGTACCCTTGGAACCGAGCAGCTTCATTCTGCCGATCTCGAAATCCAGTTCCTCAAGGTCCATGAGCAGCTCATTCATCCAGAGTGTCGCACGCTTGCCGACGGTCGTGAGCTGTGCCGGCTGACAGTGCGTATATGCAAGGCAGGGCTGTGCTTTCCATTCCTCTGCAAATTTTGCGAGATTGCCGAGCACGGTGACCAGCTTGCTGCGCACGAGCTTCAATGCGTCGCGCATAATAATGATATCGGTATTGTCGCCGACATAGCAGGAGGTCGCGCCGAGGTGAATGATGCCCTTCGCATTCGGGCAGACGAGTCCGTATGCATAGACATGGGACATGACATCGTGGCGGCATTCCTTCTCGCGCTTTGCCGCAGCTTCATAGTCGATATCGTCGATATGTGCTTCCAGCTCCGCGACCTGCTCTGCGGTCACATTCAGACCGAGCTCATGCTCGGCTCTTGCGAGTGCAACCCACAGGCGGCGCCATGTGGAAAACTTTTTGTCTGCGGAAAAGAGATACTGCATCTCCTTGCTCGCATAACGGGTGCAGAACGGGGATTCATAACTGTTCGTACTCATGTGTACATAGTCCTTTCTTTTTATCAGTAATTGGTCACGGCACAGCCGTGCGGATCGCTGCGGTGGCTGAAATGTCGGATAATCATATGCGTTTCGGTATCCGCCAGCACAACATCGTCACAGTTGCTGCACAGGACGGTATATTTCATCACCGCATCTTCAAACTTCTCATAATATTCCGTTTCAGCCCTTGCGGAATGTGCCTTCACTGCATAGCAAAGCATATATCGCATGATCATTCTCCTTTGATCGCGTAATTGAATTCTCTGCCCTTTCCGCTGACAAAATAATCAAGCCTTCCCGGCACCGCTTCACAAAAGGCACCGAGATAGACGAGTGTTCCGTCCTGAAACGCTGCTTCAAAGCCGTGTTCATTTTCCCAGTCACAGCCGCCGCAGAGCCGGAAATAAATCTGACCCTCCTGCTTCGGCTTATTCACAATCAGTTCTTTGAATCTGAAATATTCCGGCATATCGCCTGCGGGCGTATCCTCTGTGATTTCAGGCAGATCGTATTCTTCAAAGCTGAAATCTTCGCCCTCATCCTCCATGTATCCCGCAATGGTATCCAGAGCATAGCGCTTTGCAGCTTCATTGATCGTGTCTGTCATCTCATCGGAAAAATGCTCGACCGCATCTGCGCAGCGCCCGACATATTCCTCGGTCATGCTTTCATCCAGATCCGCATAAACCGCAAGTTCCTTGTCAAAGTGCTTGCTGAAACATTTACCCTCACGAAAATAACAGCCCTCTGTCAGTTCAATTTTCATATGACACTCCTCTATTTTTAAGTCAATGGATGCAGATACTGTCCGCTCAGATTGCCGGCATCACTCTGCCGCCGGAGACCGGAATATAGGCACCGGTCGTGAAGGAAGCGAGCGGAGACGCAAGAAATGCACACATCTGCGCGATTTCTTCATCAGTTCCGCGGCGTCTCAGCGGAACGGTTTTCTCATAATCCGGCTGCGATTCGGTATGATTGCGGCGGTCTGCCTCGGTGACCGTCCAGCCCGGCGCAACCTGATTGACCGTGATCTGATGCGGACCGAGCTCCTTTGCAAGCACGCGCACCAGTCCGTCCAGACCGCGCTTCGCTGCGGTATAGGCGCCCCATGTTTCCTCTGCGAGCGCCGCGCATTCGGTATTGATCACGACGATCCTGCCGCCGCTGCCCTTTGAAATGATTTCCGGCACGAATGCCTGCGTCATGTGTACCGTCTGCATCACGCAGGACTGATACTGACTGTCGAATGCAGCGAGGTCCTGCTCGAGAACCGGCTTGCGGTCATACTGAATGACGGCATTGTGAATGAGGATATCCGGCACACCTGCGCGCCCCGTGATTTCCTGCTTCATGCGCTGCACTTCCTCCGCCGAGGTAATATCCGCCTGCACCAGCATCACTCGGCGTCCGGTTTTGCGGCGGAGCTCACCGGCAAGCAGCTCGGCTTCTTCCTTTCCGTGAAAATAGTGCAGCACCAGATCGGCGCCGCAGTCGGCAAAGGTTCTTGCAATCGCGCGTCCGAGCATGCCGGAAGCGCCTGTAATCACAGCGAGATGACCGCGAAGATCAATCGTCAGCATACATATTCCTCCCAAGAACAATATCGGTGTATACAAAGATTCAAACAGTGAAAATTATGGAAATACGAGTATTTTACGTATGATCTTTCAGAATGATATCTGCATCGTCCGGCAGACAGAGCGAGACGGTGCAGCCGGATACATCCCTGCGCTGCCAGAATCTGACCCGCGATGCATCCGGATGATGAAATATGATCTGTCCCTCTGAACCGAACGAGAACCGCAGCGCCGCAAACGGCAGCCGGATACCCTCGCCGGTATATTTTGCATATGCTTCCTTCAATGTCCAGAAGCGCGAAAATGCGCTGTTCTGATTCTCCTCTGCATGAATCAGGCGGATTTCCTCCGGCGCACAGACCTTCTGCATCAGCACATCCCGCACCGCGCGCGGCGGTTCTGCATCAACCCCGAGCGGCATTTTCCCGACTGCCGCAACCGCAAGTCCCTTGCAGTGTGAGAGGTTCATATACAGAAAATCATGCATCAGCTTTGGTTTTCCAAGCCCGACGCGGTGAATGACCGCATGTGAAACGCCGAAATCCTTTGCCAGCGCAGCCCCGAGCAGATCGAGCGCCGCAAAATGCGCCTCTCTGTGCGTCTGCCGCCTGCCGGTCTCCGGAATCTCCGAAGCATAGACACGAAGCATCAGCTCCTGCGTGGATTCTGCATATCCGGAGAGAAGCTCTGTCATGCTTCGTCAAAGAGAATGCGCGCCGCGCTGCATCCGATTCTGTCGCAGCCTGCCTCGAGGAATGCGACCATTTGCTCGCGCGTGCGGATGCCGCCGGCAGCTTTGATTTTCACATTCGGACCGATATGCGCCTGAAAGAGCGCAATATCCTCCAACTGAGCACCGGCACTGCCGAAGCCGGTCGAGGTCTTGATATAATCTGCGCCGCCCTCGGTCACGAGCTTGCAGACGCGGATTTTTTCGTCCTCCGTCAGATAACAGGTCTCGACAATCACCTTGAGAATCGCAGTATGACAAGCCGTCCGCAGCGTTTTAATATCATTGAGAACAGTCTCATCATCGCCGTTTTTCAGCGCAGCTATGTTGATAACCATATCAATTTCCCGCGCACCGGCAGCAAGTGCAAGCCCTGCCTCCTGTGCCTTTGCGGCAGATTCCTCATAGCCGAGCGGAAACCCGACAACCGTACAGACATTCAGCAGCGGATAGGTCTTTTTTGCACGCGCCACATACCACGGCGGAATACAGACAGATGCCGTATGATACTGCAAAGCCTCCTCGCAGATCTGTGCAATATCCTCCCATTTTGCATCGGCTTTCAGAACCGTATGGTCAATGTGAGACAGGATTTCTACATTTGTCATTGCCCGTTACCTCTTTTCATCATGATACATCACAGTACGCGCCGCACCCGTTACGAAGGTGACAATTCCGCTAAGCAGCAGCATGCATGCGCATTCAATCGCCCAGAAATAACCCTCCGCCGGACTCCAGAAGGTCAGACGCGGATTATTCAGCAGAAACGCTGCCGCAATCTCTCCGGCAGCAAGCAGAACAATCTGCATCAGACACGGCATAAAATCAGAAGCGAAATCCGGTATCCGGCTTGTTTTCCGCGTAAACAGGTGCATTTCCCATGCCATTGCAAAAAATGTCATGAGAAATACCGCGATTGTAATGACGCTGCCGAACGGATGCGATTCCCGATTCTGCACATCATTTTTCACAGGATACATCTGCACCGACACGCACAGAATCAGATGCATTACAATCATCACTGCCGTACCTGCCGGAAACCGCGGGCGCTCCGTCTTCATCGCGGATCACCTCCCTGTTCTGCCGGTTTTGCAGAAATGTGCGGTCAAATGCCGCGAAGATCAGAAGCAGAATGCCGTTGACCGTCAGCCGCGCCGCATAGAGCGAAACTGTCTCCGTCAGCGGCGAAACGCCGTCCAGCGCCGCACTCAGCAGATTGAGATTCGGATAGCGCATGAGCTGCATCACCGTGACCGTCACGGCAAGCAGAAACGGTATGAATATTGCAGCAAAAAACACGTTTCTGCGCGATAAACCGGTCTGCTCCTCTTTTTGCAGAAAATGATAGAGCATCGCGGAAACAACTGCCGAAAGCCCGCACATCCAGACGCGCATTTCCAGCAGCGAATACAATGCCCAGAAAAACACCTGAATAAAGAGGCTGCCGAGAAATACGCATATCCATTTTTTCAGTATCTGCGAGATTTCCATATGACAGCCTCCTGTCAGTCAGTTAGTCCTCGTCCGGCTCGGAATCTTCCTCATCCCCGTCGGATTCATCGCGGTCGGAATCCTCATCCGTTTCCTCATCGGATTCGTCCTCTGTCTCCTCGGAATCATCCGGCTCGGCAGGTTCCTCCGGCTGTGCAGCCTCCGCGGATTCCTCCGCAGCGGCTTCCGCCTCCTGCTGCTTAAGCTCGTCCTCCGAGAGCTGCTCGACCTCGGAAATCTCCGCGTCATCCTCATGCTCGGTACGTGTGAAGGACATCACTCTGCCGTCTTCGGAAACGCGCATTACGCGGACACCCTTTGCGATTCTGCCCATGATGCGGATATCGCTTGTACGGATGCGGATGATGATACCGTCGCTCGAAATCATCATAATATCGTCGGTTTCGTCAACGACCTTGATGCCGCAGACCTTGCCGCGTTCTTCATCCGGCTTATAGTTTGTCAGACCGAAGCCGCCGCGGTTCTGGATGCGGTAGCTGTCGATTTCGGAGCGCTTGCCGAAGCCCTTTTCGGTGACGGTCAGCAGTGTTGCACCGGCACGGACTCTTGCCATAGAAACGATCTCATCGTCACCGCGCAGCTTCATAATACGGACACCGTGGGCACTTCTGCCCTGCGGACGGATGCAGTTTTCATCGACACGGATTGCCATGCCGTCTCTGGTTGCGACAAAGAGCTGATCCTGACCGCAGGTCATGCGGACGCCCTCGATCTCGTCGCCCTCATCGAGCTTAATTGCAATCAAGCCGTTTTTGCGGACATTTTTGTATGCAGGCAGCGGCGTTCTCTTGATCTTGCCGTTTCTTGTGACAATGACGATATAGCTTTCATCATTGAACTCGCTGACCTTCATCATCGCCGCGATCTTTTCATTCTCGGCAAGCGGCAGCAGATTGACAATATTCGTACCCTTGGAATCCTTGCCGCCCATCGGAATCTCGAAGCATTTGAGGTCAAACATGATGCCGCGGTTCGTAAAGAACAGCACATGATCATGGCTCGAGCCGACGAACATCTCAGAAACGAAATCTTCCTCGCGCTGCTTCATGCCGGTGACGCCTCTGCCGCCGCGGCGCTGCGATTTATATACCGCTGCCGGAACGCGCTTGATGTAACCGAAGTTTGTATAGGTCACGACACAGTCCTCGACCGGAATCAGATCTTCGATATCCATTTCGCCGCTGACATTTTCAATCGTCGTGCGGCGCTCATCGCCGAATTTGCCGCGGATCTCCTCGAGATCGTCGCGGATGATGCCGAGCACGCGCTCTCTGTGTGCGAGAATATCGCGCAGATCGTTGATTTTTTCGCAGAGCGACAGCATCTCATTGATGATTTTGTCGCGCTCCAGACCTGTAAGTTGACCGAGACGCATCTGCACGATTGCCTCTGCCTGTGCTTCGGAAAGACCCGTCATCGGATATTCCTTCTCGGAAGGATCGACGGTCAGACCCATTGCATTGCGGTATGCCTCGTCCTCCATGAGCGTCGAAAGATTGACATTCTGGAAGCGTTCAATCAAACGCTGCTTGCCTTCCGGAATCGACTTGGATGTGCGCATGATTTCCACAACCTCGTCAATGAAATCAAGCGCAACGACAAAGCCCTGCAAAATATGTGCACGCTCGCGTGCCTTGCGCAGATCAAATCTGCAGGAACGCTGCACAACGTCAATCTGATGATTCAGATATTCTTCGAGAATCTGTTTCAGCGAAAGCTCCTTCGGGATGCCGTTGACGAGCGCAAGATTGATGACGCCGTAGGTATCCTGAAGCTGTGTATAGCGGAAGAGCTGATTGAGCACAAGATTCGCATTTGCGTCCTTTTTCAGCTCAATACAGATGCGCAGACCCTGTCTGTCGGATTCATCGCGGATATCATGGATGCCGTCCACGCGCTTTTCCTTTGCAAGCTCTGCAATCGACTTGATCAGCTCCGCCTTGTTGACCATGTACGGGATTTCCGTCACAATGATGCACTGACGGTTCTTGATCTCGGTGATCTCGGTTTTCGAGCGGACAGTCAGCTTGCCTCTGCCGGTTGCATAGGCTGCGCGGATACCGGCTCTGCCCATGATGATACCGCCAGTCGGGAAATCCGGACCCTTGATAAAGGTCATGAGCTGCTCGAGCGTCGCCTCCGGATTCTCAATCAGAAAATCGAGTCCGTCAATGACCTCACCGAGATTATGCGGCGGAATATGCGATGCCATACCGACTGCAATACCCTCCGAACCGTTGACAAGCAGATTCGGGAAGCGCGCCGGAAGTACGGTCGGTTCTTTCAGACGGTCATCGTAGTTCGACTGAAAATCAACCGTTTCCTTCTGAATATCCGTCAGCATATTGACGGACATCTTTGTCATTTTTGCCTCGGTATAACGGTAAGCAGCAGGCGGGTCGCCGTCGATTGAGCCGAAGTTTCCGTGGCCGTCCACAAGCGGATAGCGCATCGAAAAGCTCTGTGCCAGACGGACGAGTGCCATATAGACAGAAGCATCGCCGTGCGGATGATATTCACCGAGCACGGAACCGACGATGTCGGCGCACTTACGGTACGGCTTTTCCGGCGTCAGACTTTTCTCAAAGAGTGTATAAAGAATGCGTCTGTGAACCGGTTTCAGACCGTCGCGCACATCCGGCAGCGCACGGGAGGTGATAACAGACATCGAATACGCAAGGAACGATGACCGCATCTCCTCCTCAATATCGCGGTGGATCATAATTGCATTACTTGTGTCGTACAAAGGATTTCTCCTCCTTTATTCTCAGGATAATTATAATTGAAACAGTTTTTTCAGCGTACCGGTTTCATCCTCCGAAAAATCCTTTTTCGGAATGACATAGAAATTGCGCTTAACCAGATAAACCATGAAATATTCCGGAAAATCGTATATTTTCACATCCGGACCGAAGGTGATCTCCGTATCCTCAACCGGCTCGCGCTGCACCGGCTCCTCCGGAAAAATCTGCTGAAATCCGTTTCCGCCGGATGCTTCCGGTTCAGCAGGAGATTCCTCTGCTTCCTGCGTCTCCTCCGGCGCTGCGGCAGATGCGTCGTCCTGCGGTGCCTCCTCGGTATGAATAATCAGTCCGTCTTCAAAGACAGAGAGCGTATAGATATCCGATTCGACCTCTTTCAGCGCATCATGCACGGCGCGGCGCAGCTTGAAGGTCTTGTACCAGCGCACCAGAATGATGCCGAAGCATGCAACAATCAGCAGATATACCAGCGTATTGCTGCTGTCCTTGACTGCTGCGTGAATATAGACGCCCGCGATTGCGAGCAGCACGATTGTCAGCAGGATATTTGCAGGAAATACGTGTTTTTTCTGAAAATTCACAAATGCATCGTCAAACATTGCCAGCGGAATATGATAGCTGCGGGTCATGACCGGTTTTCCGTTTTTATTCATCCGCACCGTCCTCCGCTTCATCCTCAGCAATGATGCTGCCGAGCGCTTCCTCAATATCGAGCTCCGGTGCATCCATGATCTCGGTATGCTCCGCCTCGAGCTCTTCATCCGCTTCTGCGTCGTATTCCTCGAGTTCTTCCTCTTTCTCGGAATCCAGCTCGATTTTCCGGCCCTCCGCATCATAGAGATGCAGTTTTTTTGCGCCGTAATACTGATTGCAGATATCCGAAGTCAGCGAAGTATCGTCATCCTCCTGCTCCGGTACCGGCGTTTCATCGTCGCCGAGCATGGATTTGCCCTCGAGGAGCTGATATCCGCCGGAGCATTTATTCTGCGCAAAATCCTGAATCGCAGCAACAGTCTGCCGCGAAAGCTCACGCTTCGGAATATACAGAAACTGATTGACAATCTTGTTCTCCGCAAAGAGGAATCCGCGCATATTCTCATATGCAATCAGACTGTTTGTAGAAAATGAGGTCGTCGCTTCTTCAATTTCCTCCGCATCCATTTCCGCAGTCTCATGCTTATCGAAAATTTCCATTGTCGTGACGGCATGCGGATAAAACGTAATTTCACGCCATTCGCCGAACAGCAGCTTATTCGTCGCAATAAACTTTTTGTTGACCGGAACAAGATAATACGAAAGCCCGATCACCAGACAGCCGACTGCATAGAAAATGAACGCGATATGCTTCGTCATGATTGTAATAAAGATGCAGATTGCGATCAGCACGCCGCAGGTAATCAGCCCGATGCGCTTGTCGCTGGTCTTTTCCGTTTCGTTGTAAATACGGAATACATCCTCAAAATCCCCGTCATTCAGCTTGCACTGTACAGACAGGATTTTCTCTTCTTTCTCCATAGTAAACCTTTCGGATCAGACATCCAGATTGACTGCATATTTTGCATTGGATTCGATGAATGCTCTGCGCGGCTGCACCTTGTCGCCCATGAGGATCGAGAAAATCTCGTCTGCCTTCATCGCATCCTCCATAGTGACCTGAATCATCGTGCGCGTTTCGGGATCCATTGTCGTTTCCCAGAGCTGAACAGGATCCATCTCACCGAGACCCTTATAACGCTGCACTTCGACCTTTGCGCCGTTTGCAGTCAGTTCTGCGATGTATTGGTCACGTTCTTCATCGCTGAATGCGTATTTATGTGTTTTTCCCTTTGTGACACGGAAGAGCGGCGGCTGTGCGATATAGACATTGCCGTTTTCAATGAGCGGCCGCATGAACCGGAAGAAGAATGTCAGCAGCAGCGTGCGGATATGGCAGCCGTCCACATCGGCATCCGCCATGATGATGACTTTGCCGTAGCGCAGCTTGGTGATATCAAAATCCTCGCCGATTGAGGTGCCGAGTGCCGTCACGACCGGCTGGAGCTTGTCATTGCCATAGACCTTGTCAATGCGCACGCGCTCGACATTCAGCATCTTGCCCCAGAGCGGCAGAATTGCCTGATAGCGTCTGTCTCTGCCTTCCTTTGCGGAACCGCCTGCGGAATCACCCTCGACGATATAGATTTCGGTATATTCGATATCGCGCTCAGAGCAGTCTGCCAGCTTTCCCGGCAGCGACGCGGATTCCATTGCGGACTTGCGTCTTGCCGTTTCACGCGCCTTCTTTGCAGCCTCTCTTGCACGCTGTGCCGCCTGCGACTTCTCGAAAATCGCCGCAGCAACAGTCGGATTCTCCTCAAGATAATCCATGAGCTTATCGCAGACAGTCTGCTCGACGAACGGTCTGATCTCCGGATTGCCGAGCTTTACCTTTGTCTGGCTCTCAAACTGGCAGTCGGTCAGCTTGACGGAAATAATCGCCGTCAGACCCTCGCGGACATCCTCGCCCATGAGCTTTGTATCGTCCTTCATCAGACCGAATTTTTTACCGTATTCATTGATCGTTTTCGTCAGTGCATTGCGGAAGCCGACCTCATGCACACCGCCGTCGATTGTATGCACATTATTTGCAAAGGACATAATGACTTCATTATAGCTGTCATTGTACTGCATTGCGATTTCGACGGAATTATCATCCTTTTTGCCGTTGAAATAGATCACCTGATCGGAAAGCGGATCAAGACCGCGGGTCTTATGAATATGCTCGATGAACTGCCGGATACCGCCCTCATAGCAGAGCACTTCATGCAGTTCCTCCTCCGGATGCCGTTTATCTTCAATCTCAATCTTGAGACCTGCATTCAGGAACGCCTGCTCACGCATACGCTTGAGCAATACCTGATAATCGAAAACCGTTGTTTCTTCAAAGATTTCCGCATCCGGCTTAAAGGTGACGGAGGTACCGTGACGCTCGGTATCACCGGTCATTTCCAGCTCCTTGCTGTACTTGCCGCGCTCAAAGCGCTGGAAGTAGCTGTGCTTGCCGTCCCAGACCGTCAGCTCCAGCCATTCGGAGAGCGCATTGACAACCGATGCACCGACGCCGTGCAGACCGCCCGCGACCTTATATCCGCCGCCGCCGAACTTACCGCCTGCGTGTAGCACGGTAAAGACAACCGTCGCCGCAGAAATTTTCTCCTTCGGATGCATACCGACCGGAATGCCTCTGCCGTTATCGGTGACGCGGATGATATCGCCGTCGAGAATCTCGACCTTGATCTCCGTACAATAGCCTGCGAGCGCCTCGTCAATCGAGTTATCCACAATCTCATAGACAAGATGATGCAGACCGCCCGAGCCCGTTGTACCGATATACATACCCGGACGCTTCCGGACAGCCTCCAGACCTTCCAGAACCTGAATTTGATTTTCGTCATAGTCGCCTTCCACAGGCGTTTGTGTCAGCATTTCTTCATTTTCCATTATTACGTGCCTCCGGGAAAAAATATTTTTTGATCCGAAACTGCTGCCGTAAATGCAAACGAATCGGGTGATATTCAGAACATTGTCAGTGCGCGCTTGCGCAGCGTCGAAACGGAAATCGACGAAATATAGGCAATTTCCTCGCCGTTTTCGATACAGACGACAAAGCTCTTCGGCATTTCCGCCGAGACATTGACTGCCTTGCCCTCTTTTTCCAGCCGGCTCAGATACGCGCGCGTATCCGGACCGATTGTCGTATTTTCAATATCAAACACACCGATCACTGTCGTATCGTTGATCGAAATCTGTTCACCGAGATGAATATACATAGCTGCACTCCTTATTGCGGCTGCTGTGTCAAACAGCCGTTCTCCATGCAGAATACCTTTCCTTCGCCGAAATGCCCGACTGCCTCGGGCTGCGGTGTTGTCAGGAAAATCTGCATATCTCCGACGATATCATATACGAGCTTCTGCCGCTGGGCATCGAGCTCTCCCATGACATCATCGAGCAGAATGACCGGTGTTTCATCCTTTTGCTCATAGAAAACCGCCGCCTGTGCGAGCTTCAGCACCAGCGCGGTACTTTTCTGCTGTCCCTGCGAACCGAATTCACGAACCGACAGTCCGCCGATCTTGCAGGAAAAATCATCTCTTCCGGCGCCCTTTGCAGTAAAGCCGAGCCGGATATCGTCATCGGCGGATTTCCGCAGCTGTGCATAATAATACTGCTGCATTTCCTCCGTCGGTTTCTCCGGAATCTCCGAATTCCGGAACAGATTGGAGCGGTACTTGACCGAGAGCTTCTCCCTGCCGTCCGTAATTGTGCCGTAAAGCTGATCGCAGACTGCCGCCAGCTTTTTGAGATAGGCATACCGCAGGCAGGTCAGCAGGCTGCCGTGTGCGGCAAGCTGAATATCCCAGTCCTCGAGCTCACGCTTTGAGGCATGCCCGAGCTGAATCTGTTTCAGTACGGCATTGCGCTGTGCGGTCAGCTGATCGAAACGCCGGATGCATCCCAGCATCGCAGGCGTGATCTGTGAACCGCATAAATCCATGAAGCTGCGCCGTTTTTCGGGGCCGGAGCGAATCAGCTCACGGTCATCCGGCGAAAAGACGACGCACTGAAACTGCGAAAACAATCCGCCGCCGCCTTTCAGCGGTACGTGATTGAGCAGGATTTTTTTCTGCTTTCCCTCTCCGCGCGCCATATGAATCTGAATTTCCTGCACTCTGCGGCTGTTCTCAAAGCTGAGCTTTAAGTGCATCGCCTGTGCTTTCAGATGCAGAAAATCCTTTTCCTTCGCGCCGCGGAAGCTGCGGCAGCCCGTGCAGGTCCAGATCGCCTCCAAAAGATTCGTCTTGCCCTGCGCATTGTTGCCGTAGATCAGATTCCGCTCCGGATGCGGCGTCAGACTGACGCTTTCCAGGTTGCGGAATCCCTCCGCGTTCAGTGATAATACACGCATTTACGTTTCTTCTGTCGGAGCAGAAACAATGACCTCATAGCCTTCGACGGTAATGCTGTCCCCGTTGCGGATTTTCTTTCCGCGCATGGTACAGACTTCACCGTTCACCTTGACGTCACCGTTCTGGATGATCTCCTTTGCAAGTCCGCCGGTATCGGTCAGACCGGAGAGCTTCATGAGCTGATCCAGCTTGATAAACGGCGTTTTTATGGTTACATGCATGGTTTCCATCGCATTCTCCCGAAAAATAAACTTATCTCCGAACCTGAACCGGCATGATGATTGCGACCGAGCCGTCACCGTCTGCCTCCATGATCTTGACCGCACGGTCGGCAGCCGTCAGGAACAGGCGCACTTTATCGCTCTGTACGGCGCGCACGGCATCAAGCAGATAGCGGTTATTGAAGCCGATGACCATTTTTTCGCCGTTCATATCGCAGGAAAGCTGGTCATCGACGCTGCCGACAACATTCTGACAGCTGATCAGGACGCGGTCCTCCTCAAACTGGAAGCGCACCGCAGTCTTATTCTTTTCAGAGATCAGCAGACCGCAGCGCTCAAGACTGTCCATGAGCTCGCGGCGGCTGAGCGTGACCTCAGTCTTGGTATTTTCCGGAATGCTGCGGCGATAGTTGATAAAATCACCGGCGAGCAGTCTGGTATAAACGATATAATGTCCGATCTCAAACATTGCATGATGCTGATCGAGACGGATTTTGCACGGATTTTCGTTCTTTTCATCATCGCCGAGCAGATGCTCGATCTCGCGCAGCGCCTTTGCCGGAACGACAAACTTCATCGGCTCCTGACCGGCAAGCGGTTCCGTGCGCAGTGCCATGCGGTAGTTATCGAGCGCAACGATATTCAACGCATCATCTGCCATTTCGATGAGCTCGCCGGTAAAGATCGGCTTTGTCTCATCGAGCGATACGGCATAGATCGTTTGGTCGATCATATTTTTCAGCAGACTCTGCGGAATGACCGCGCCCTGCTCCTGCTCGATATCCGGCAGATCGGGATATTCGTCCGCACGCATACCCGGAAGCTGGCAGGATGTGCCGCCGCCGGTGATTGTAATTTTCAGATGATCGTCTGTTTCAATCTGCAAAACGCCGTCAGGCATTCTGCGGACAAGTTCTGCAAACAGGCGGCTGTCGGTCAGGACAACGCCTTCCTCCTCGACGGCTGCCGGAATCTGTGTCCGAATGCCGAGCTCCAGGTCATAGCCGGTCAGCTCCAGCTCCTGACCGGAAACCCGCAGGCAGATTGCGCTGAGTGCTTCCATAGGTGTTTTTGCGCTTGCTGCTTTTGCAACATTCGGCAGCACTTCACAAAGGTCCGATTTCTGACAGGTATATTTCATATACTGCATTTCCTTTCTTTGGGTCGCTGACTGTTTCCACAATCCACATGCCGGAGAGGGAATGCAGACAGCGAACCTTCATCTTTACATAATAGGTAATAATTAGCAGGAGTAGGAGAGCGGGTTGAAAAGTGCAAAGCGGACTGACAGGAAACCGGATTCCTCGTATACACGCTGAATCTGTTCCGTCATTTTCCGGCGGGCTTTTCCACCTTCCGGATTGGAAAAAATGTGGGGAAGTGGAAAGGGATTTGTAACAATTCTGCAACCGTGAAAAGAGTGGAAGACGGCTGAAAAAATGTTGAAAACTTGGTTGAAACTGTGAATACTCGGAGTATATTCGCTTGTTTTCCACAATCTGACCACACTGAAACGAAAAAATCCCGAATCTGCGCCCTCGCTTTTCAACGAAGTTTTCAACAGGTGTTGAAAGACCGGAAAATGAAACATATGCTCTCTGCAATCATTCTGTAAATTTTCCGGTGCGTTGATTTTGGAAAAATCCGATCCGTTTTGACAGAATCGGACACTTGCACAAACAAGTGGAAAACCTTTCGGAATTATTTTCCGGAACCGTCACGAATGGTTTTTGTAATGGTCTCGATCGCGTCGCGGAGGTTCGTATCCTTCTTCATATTCTTCTCGACATACTTCACGGCATAGACGATTGTAGAGTGATCGCGGTTGCCGAATTCCTCGCCGATTGCGGCAAGTGTCATCTGCGTAATATCGTGCACCAGATAGATTGCGACCTTTCTTGCATTGGAAATCTGCTGCGAACGCTTCTTCGAGCGGATATCCTCCGCAGTGACGCCGTAGAGGTTCGAGACCTCCTGAATGATGTTTTCCACCGTGACCGGTGTCGGCTGCTCGTCCGTCAGAATGTCGCGGATGACGCTCTGTGCCATGGAAAGCGACGGTGCGGAGTCTGCAAGGCTCTTGAGTGCCTTGAGCCGCTTGACGGCGCCTTCGAGCTGACGGATATTCGTCTTGAGGCGGTTTGCGATAAATTCTGCAACATCATCCGGAATATTGAGATCGAGCAGCTCTGCCTTGCGGCGGATGATTGCGACTCTGGTCTCGAAATCCGGCATGGAGATATCGGTGATCAGACCGGATTCAAAGCGCGTGCGGATGCGGTCCTCGAGGATTTTGATATCCTTCGGCGGACGGTCCGAGGTCAGAACGATCTGTTTTCCGGCTGCATGCAGGATGTTGAAGGTATGGAAGAATTCCTCCTGTGTACGGTCCTTGCCGCTGATGAAGTGAACATCATCGACGAGCAGAACATCGGCGCTGCGGTATTTCTCGTGGAATTCGGAGGTATCCTTTTTGCCGATTGCCTCGATCAGTTCATTTGTGAAGGTCTCGCCGGTGACGTAGATAATCTTCAGCTCCGGATTCCGCTTTTTCATTTCATGGGAGATCGCGGTCAGCAGATGCGTCTTGCCGAGACCGGACGGACCGTAGATAAAGAGCGGGTTATAGGTATTGCCGTTGCCGTCGCCGCGCGCAATGCTGGTGCATGCAGCATAGGCGAACTGGTTGGAGCCGCCGACGATGAACGTATCAAAGGTATAGGCATATTCGCCGTCCTTTGAGGTTTTTTCGAGTGCCTCACCGGTCTGGCGGTCCTGTTCTGCCGCATCGGCAGTTTCGTCACCCTCCTGCACGATCAGGCGCAGGCTGACCGGAAATCCGAGGATCTGTGCAAAGCCGTCCTGTAGCAAATGGGCATAGTTATTCGTGACAACGGTGCGCTGAAAATCGGAAGCGCAATAAAAAACAGCGTCTGATCCCTCCAGACGCGCAGGCTTCAGCGTATCCAGCCAGAGTTTCTTTGCAATATCACCGACTTTACCGTCCTTTGTGCAGTATTCCTTGACTGCTTCATATACCTCTTCAAAGGAATTCACGGATCCATTCACATCCTTTTCTATTAAATGATATGACAGAACTGCACATGGGGATTTTCTTTGATCTGACGGGATTTCGTGCAGTCTTATACACCATATATTATAGCATATTGAAAAGATAATTTCAAGCAAAACTCACAATCATTGGAGAATTATACAAAAGCGGGAACTGCGCGCACAAGATTGTTGATAATCCGCGCCCTGCCTTGATAATATCTGTTTTTCGGAACGGCGGAAAGGGCGGGAAAGCGGGGAAGAAGAACAAAAAAACGAATCCTTTATATATAGTACCTGAAAAAAGGCAGTATTATCTTGCGGCATGGCAATATATTTATGAAAATAAATTAACATTATTAAAGGATAATTCTCGGGTATGTTCGGTGCAGATTTTTACTGTTGATTCATCGCATGCGCGTGGATTCATATTATGCTGTATTGCTGCATAAGGATTAGCAGAATGTGCATACTGAGAAAAGGGAGATGCTTCATATGAATGTACAGTTCAGACAGATTTCGCTGCTTTGTGCGACGGGATGCCTGATGCTCGGCGGCTGGCGTGTGATGCCCGTACTGGAAACTGTGGAGATCGGTGCTGTATCCTGTCCTGCTGCTGCTGAGACCGCGCCGCAGCCGCAGCAGACGACAACCGCACCGCCGGAAACGACTGCCGCTGTTGAGACAGGCACTGTCACGCAGCCTGCTGCATTGGCGCCGGCAGCGCCGCCTGCCGAAAATCCGCTGATTATCAACATCGAATCCGAAGGCTCAAAGGCGCTCCGGAATGCGCGGCTCTATCAGGAAACGCAGAACGGCAGCGGCGGCGAGATCGTTGACCGGCATTTCGGGGCGCAGTCCGGCGATCTGTTCCTGACGCTTCCGGACGGCGGACAGGTCCGGAATACGACCTTCTGGCGCAATGACGATTTGCTGTCAGAAAGCCGGATTCCGCCGCAGCTTGACGTAAAGCTCGACGGGACACCGACCGTTCTGATTTATCATACGCATACAACGGAAAGCTATGTTTCGCCGAAGACCGGAAACTATGACGAGAGCTTCAATTTCCGGACAACCGAACCGGATAAGAATATGGTCATGGTTGGAGATGCAATCGCAGAGCAGCTTGCAGCAGCCGGTATCGGCGTTGTACATGCACGGGAGCTGCACGATTATCCCGTCTGGACCGGCAGCTACGGCAACAGCGCAGAAACGATTCGTGCGGTGCTCGACGCATATCCAAATATCTGCATTGTGCTTGATATTCACCGCGATGCGATTGCCGACGGGGACACGGTTGTTGCACCGGTCGCGGAGATCAACGGAAAACAGTCTGCGCAGATCATGATTATCTCCGGCTGTGATGACGGCACGATGAATATGCCGGATTACCGCGAGAATTTTCATTTTGCATGCAGATTGCAGCAGACCGCCGAAACGATGTTCAGCGGTCTGACACGCCCGATTCTGTTTGATTATCGCAAATACAATCAGGATATGACAAAGGGGAGTCTGCTGATTGAGGTCGGCTCACAGGGCAATACGCTGGAAGAAGCGCGTTATGCCGGTGAGCTGGTCGGGCAGGCACTCAGCGAAACCATCCGGCAGATTGCTGTTGAAAATGAGGAGAGCTGATATGAAAAAGCGCATAAAAAAAGCCGCACTGATTGCGGCTTTCGGATATTTGTCCGTAACGGGGCTGGGCTTCGGTATGCTCAAAGCGGCACAGCAAACGCGCCGGACGCTCTACGGCGGAGCGCCGGTTATGGCACAGGTCACACAGCAGCAGACGCCCGAAGCCGCGGAAATTACACTCGGCGGCGGCGAATGGCATATGCAGATTCAGCTGCCGGAGCTGCAATTTCTCACAGAGGCAGCGGATGCACTGCCGCCCTCTCTCTTGAAGCTGCTGCTTCGGATTTTTCTTTTTGCAGACCGCGCTGCCGTTCAGACGGCGGAGACCATCGGCATGTAGGAGAGCTTTTCATTCTGCTCGTGATAATAGCGGTTCAGTTCTCCGCGATAGATCAGCTTTGCATCGGGCAGATAGCGCAGATCATCCGGCGAATAGAGACTCGAATCCTTGTCGAGCTTGACACCGCATTCCTCCAGCACATAGGCGACAAACTGCGAGCAGACAAACTTATTGCGCAGCTCGCTTTCAATCTGCATTTTCACGCGGAGCAGACCGATCACACTGTAGGAATAGAGACTGCGGCATGTGATAAAGTGGTCGATCATGCACTGAAAATGCGAATACTGCTCCTCCGTCAGAGGAATTTCATAGATTTCGCAGGGAATCACAGGGAATTTTCCGAAGGTTCCTTCGCCGATGAATTCTTTGTTGAATGATGCCGGAAACGGAACATAGGTATAATTCCGGCAGAAGCTGTATAGTTGATTTAATGCGGCGTCTCCGGAGATTGAAGCATGATTATACTCCATGCGGGAAAACAGCCGGATGACTCTTGCAGGACCGGTACCGGTTCTGGTCATGAGAACATAGATAGACCGTTTCTTCTCAGATGCAGTATTCATGATTTCACTCCTTTCACCATGTTGTCAGCAGAAAAAGGGAATTTCTGCGTAAATTTGAAAAAAGGGGTTGCAAATTTCTCTGATTTCTGTTATAATAGGGAACGTAGCCCATAATAAGCTGCGAAATGCGCCCGTAGCTCAGCTGGATAGAGCGTCAGACTCCGACTCTGAAGGTCATGCGTTCGAATCGCACCGGGCGTACCAGAATCCCTGTACCGTTTGGTACGGGGATTTTTTTATAAATGGGATTCCGTCGGGCACCTTATGCCCCGTATTTCAGATATAGAATCCGCAATAATACTGCAATCAGAATCGTCGGCACAATCAGCACGAGTGCGCCGATGATTCTTTTTTTGCGGCTTTTCTCAATAAATCCGCAGAACAGCGTATAGCCGCCGAACAGCAGATAGATCGTCACACCGAGCTTGACAAGGCTCTGCCAGACGACTGTCATGCCTCGTCCGATGCCTCGGCAAACTGGGATTCATGGCGCGTGAAGAAATCCGTGCGCGGCGGCAGGAATTTCAGCTTGTGGTTTGCGCCTGTGAAGAAGCTGACCGGCTCAAAGATCGTATCCCACGACCAGATGCGCTCGTCAACCTGCAAATATTCGCGCAGCTTCTCTGTGCCGAACGGTGCCATCGGATGCAGCAGCACGCCAGCAATCCGGATCATATAGAACAGATTGCTGAGCACCTGCAAGGTCTCCTCTTTGCTCTGCTCATCAGGCTTCAATGCCTTCGACATATATTTGCTTGCATTGCGGATATAGCCGTCCAGTACGTAAGTACACTGGTGGAATGCGAATTTCGACATATGCCGCTCATATTCAAGAACGGCTTTTTTTGCATCTGCAAGAATATTCTCTTCCGGTGCAAGATCGGGGAGAATGCCGTCCGTGACCTTCTGTGCGGTATAGAATGCCGTCCGGATGATGCGGTTATAGACATTCGAGAGCAGCAGTCCGTCCTTGATGACAGGATCCTGCTCGTTCGGATCGGCGTCGGGATTGTAGGGCTTCGGCATGAAGCTGACCGAGCGCTGACCGAGACCGAGACCGAGCCAGTGCATGCGGAGCTGTTCCGGCGTATAATAATTCAGCAGATCATCCGCCATCGGCGGCTTGACTGCACCGGAGCTCGATGCCTTCTTGTCAAGGAACAGGATATGATGATTTGCAACAATCACAGGCATCTGCAATTCACCCTCCGGCGGATCCGATACCTTTTCCGCAGCCTGCTGCTGTGCCATCCACATTGCAGGCTCTGCGATGCCGTAGAAATAGATATTATCCTGACCGATGAACTGATAGACTGTCGCATCCTTCGAGCACCAGTAATCCTTCCATTCGGCTTTGTCATGTCCCTCAGATTCGAGATACGCCTGCGTAAAGGAGATCGGCGCCCAGAGCGATTCCGGCCAGACCCAGACAGTCAGACCCTCTGCGCCTTCGAGCACCGGTGCCGGTACGCCCCATTCAATATTGCCTGTCAGGCGGAAGGGCACCAGCGTTTTGCCCGTGCGGTAACGGATGCCGTTTTCTGTCAGGATGCGGCAGGCTTCGTCGCAGTCCGGCAGTTTTTCAAATTCAATCGTAAACGAGGGCTTCTTCGGCTCCTCGAGATAATTATGTGCAGGCATCTGATCTTTGAGCGTCAGATACTTTTCTTCAAATTCGCGTTTGATGTAAATGACCGGCGGTTTCAGAAATTCCGAGATCGTTTTCCACACGACGGGACGGATTTTCTTATCCTTCTGCATTTCGCCGACCCATTCCTGCATCAGCTTCTCATAATCGCGCAGCTTGAAGTACCAGTTTGTGACCGGCTTCATGGTCGGGGTCTCGCCGGTCAGCGCAGAGACCGGATTCAGCAGATTCTCCGGCATATACTGATGTCCTAAGTCGCATTCATCCGCATAGCCCTTTTCAGAGGTGCAGCCCTCGACCGGACATTTTCCGATGACCTGTCTGCCGTTGAGGAAAACGCCTGCCTTCTCATCAAAGAACTGCATCGTCGTGATCTGATTGAGCTGTCCCTTATCATAGAGCGACTGCAAAAATTCCAGCGTATATGCAGCGTGAATCTCTTTTGTTCTGCCGAGACCGGATGCACCGAAGAGATTCGGCGCGATGCCGTAGGCTTTCAGCGTATCCTTCTGCTTATTGTGATTGCGCTGCACAAAATCCTCGAGAGAGCCTTCAAATTCGCCTGCCTCGACCTTCTTGCGCCAGCCCTCCGCGATCGGGGAGCCGTAGCAGTCGGTGCCGCTGACGAAGATCACGTTCTCGCTTCCGATGCGGTCGCGCAGAAAGCGTGCATAGGTATCCGCAAACACGAGCATTCCGCCGACATGACCGAAATGCAGCTCTTTATTGCCGTAGGGCATACCGCCCGTCACGACTGCGCGCTTCGGAAATTCCGGACGCGGAATCTCGAACGGTTTTTTACTATTTGTATCATGATTCCTCGACATAATCTGATTCCTTTCTGTCACGGTATAAGAATTCATTATATTATAGCACATTTCACCTAAAAAATCAAGGTTTTACGGCGATTATACGGACTGTTGATTCACCGGCAATTATTATCGTTATTTTCAACTGTTTCCGGCGGCGCCGGTGCAAAGAAAAACGCAGAATCTGCAAGCAAATTCTGCGTTTCTGACGGGGTCGGAAAATGAACCGTGCATTATTTGTTCTGCGTCAGTTCCTTCGTCTTCTCCGTGACGGTGTCTCCGAACTGAAAGGTGAAATACCGGTAGGCATTGATTACGGTCGTCTGTTTATTCTGTGCGACGCGCGGCGCTTTGGTGCCGTAGTTCATGTGGATATGTCCGTGGATATGGTATTTCGGCTTGTATTTATCCAGCAGCTCATTGAATGCTTCAAAGCCGCGGTGACAGATATCGTTCGGGTCATTGGTATCATGAAATCCGGCAGCGGGTGCATGCGTCAGCAGGATATCGAATCCGCCGTAGGAGCGCAGCTTGAGCCAGAGATGCCGGATTCGTCTCTGCATCTGCTTTTCATTATATTGATACAGCCCGCTGCGGTAGCGCATACTGCCGCCCAGTCCCAGAATCCGGACGCCCTGATATTCGATGATGTCATCCTCGATGCATTCACAGCCCTCCGGCGGATTTACCTTGTATTTTTCGTCGTGATTGCCGTGTACATAGAATACAGGTTTGTTGGACATTGTGACCACGTATTCCAGATATTCCGATTTCAGATCACCTGCGGCAAGGATCATGTCAACACCTTCAAAGACGGACTTGTCAAGATGTTCCCAGATGTAAGACGATTCCTCGTCTGACATTACCATAATCTTCATAACTTTACTTCTCCTGTTTTTTCAGATTGTTTTCCCCGTAAAAAACAAAAGCAGAATCGGTAGAGAGACGTAATGCAGAGTCAAATATGAAGATAATACAGAGTAAAAAAGGGGGAGACAGAAAGCAGTGCTTTCTGAAAATATAAGTTACAGATTATAAACCGCGGATGCTGTGCCACTTGGCAAATTCACGGAAACGCGGATCAAGCTCGGAAACATCCGGCAGTGTGCCGACAACATTGTCCGGCAGCCAGTCTGCCTGAATGATCTCATCCGGCGTCAGGGACTGCTCCGGTGCGACCTTGCAGGTGCCGTCCTGCCCGTAGATCGGACCGCTGAACGGCTGAAAATTACCTCTTGCGATCTCATCCTGCATGAGCTTGACAAGCCGCTGCGTACCGCTCGGCAGTCTGCCGGAGACAGCGACGTCAATCGCGCCGGAGGACATGCCCCAGTAATAATTCAGCGCCTGTGTCTCATTCTGATTGCCGTCATTTTTCCATGCGCCGATCAGCACAGAATGCACCAGATCCTCGTACAGACTGCCCCAGTTCCAGACCGGTGCAGCCAGCCGGAACGAGACACCGCCGTATAAGCCGTATAAGCCGAAGCCGGTATCATCAAGCAGCGGTGCATTGATATCTCTGTCGGATATCAGGTCGATCTGCTTGCTGCGGAAATATTCCAGCGGATCGTGATTTTCCAGCGTGGACCAGTCCAGATAGACCATTGCACGCGGATTGACCATTTTGACGCCGAGTGCAAATGCGCTGATCGAAGAGGGCGCGCCGAGAATCGGATAATCCGCGATATAGCCGACACGCTCGTTTTCGGTCATGGAGCCCGCGATCAGACCCGTAATGAACTTTGCCTCGTAGATACGCAGATAATAGGTGCGGAGCTGCTTGTATGCCGTATTGACGGAGCAGTTCAGCAAAATGGCTTCCGGATGCGCGACAGCCATACGCATGCTGACGGCATGATACACAGGGGAGGTCGTGAAGATCAGACGGCAGCCTTCTGCGATTGCACTTTCAATGACGGACTCTGCTTCATCGACTTCGCAGACATAAGCCTTTGTCGTAATTGCATCGCCGAAGGTATCCTCGAGATAGCGGCGCCCGATCTCATGATTATAACTCCAGCCGGAGCCCTGCGGGTCCTTCGGATAGAGGAAGGCGATATGCAGCACCGGCGTACCGGTCAGCGGAATCTTCTTTGTCAGCGCGACCTTCTGCGAAACCTCGGTCGGATTCAGAATATGCGAGGTCGGATTGACATTTCCGAGCACGCGGAATTCCTCGCGGATGCGGTCGATCCTTCTGTGCAGCTCGAGCGACGAGAGCCCGCGCACCTGTTCAAAGCCGTAAATCTCCAGAAAATGCAGGAATGCATCGCCGGCGGTAATCGGCGGGCGCTGTTCATATTTTGTGGAATAATAGCTTGCAAAAACGGTATATAGAAATTTGACATCCTTGCGCAGCTCCGGCTCCCACGGCGGCATCAGCGGATGTTTCTCGTCAGGATCATCCGGCAGCTCGGTCGGCGTGATCGCCTGAATCAGGCGCGGAAATGCACCCGGCTGGCTCATCTGAATTTCATAAATACCGGCGATACGGTAAAATTCCGTGAATTCGGTATAAACCTGATATTCAATCGTATCATTCGGTTTCGGAATGATTCGCGTGACCTTCGCTTCGATTGAGACGGCACCGTTATATTTTGAGACGCTGACGCGCTTGTTTCCTTCGCAGACATAAAAGCGCTGCATATATTCCATAACAGTGATCGGATTCCGGAGACCGATCTCATTGATCGAATCACAGAGCTGTGACCATTTGCTGCCGAATTCGGATTCGTATTCAAACAGCGGCATAAAATTGGAGGCAAAAGCAGAAATACGCTCCGACTGCGAGATACCTGCGATCAGCGAAATCGGAATCTCGATTTGTCCGAGCGGCAGCTGCCCCTCGACTTCATTTTCGCGCAGGATATCCTCGAGCGCAGGCAGATACGGATAAATACCGTGTGAGACTGCCTGCCGGAAATGTTTTTCGGCGAGCTTCTGTGCCTTTGCATAATCCTGAATTGACATTTGGATACTCCTTTCAGAATGGCTGCGGACGGTTTGCTGGATCTGATCCGGAAAGGCTTTTTTCATTATAGCATATTATAATAGAAAAAGCAAGCTGAGAGTATCATGCTTTGGATTACAGTCAGCCTGCCGGAGAACTTTAGATCAATGGAGGCGGGCACTGCCCGCTTATTTTTCGTGTGTTTTTCTCTTGCAATTTGTGAGAGAATGTGCTATAATGCAATCAAATAAAAATAAAGGAGGAATCTTCGTGAAACGGCAGCGTCGGGAACCGATTGTTCTTTCGCAGATGCGCCCGATTACACTGTTTTTTGTGCTCGCCGGATGCATCGCGCTGACCTTTGCATTCATCCGTTTTGATGATGTGGCAAAATTCGTCCGCAGAATCACATCCGCGCTCGCACCGGTCTTTGCAGGCTTCGTCTTTGCATATCTGCTTGCACCGGCTGCGTCCATGCTCGAAAAGCGCTTCGACAAATGGCTCGCTGATCCGATCCGGAAGCATCCGAAGCTGGCGGTTCTGCCGCGCGGGCTCAGTTCATTTCTGGTCGTTGCGCTGTTTATCGGCTCAATCGTCCTGCTCGTGATCGTGACCTTTTCGCAGGTCGTGAACGGTCTCTCCACGGCAATCGACCAGCTTCCGCATTATTTTAATCTGATTATGGAGTATGTGGAAAAGCTGCTGCATGCGGACAATACGCTTGCCGGATACCTCCGTGAATTGCAGGAACGCTTCTCTGCAACGGAGCTCGGCATGGGCAATGTCGATCCGGTCGATGTCTCGCAGAAAATTCTTGCGATCGTTGCGTCCGGTGCGACCAGTACGCTCGGATTTTTGTATGCCGTGATTGTCGGCTTTATCATTGCCGTCTATCTGCTCGTCAGCCGGCAGCGCTTTGTGCGGCAGTGGAAGCAGATTCTCTACGCACTTTTCAAGCCGAAAACCGCCGACTGGATTGACAAGCAGATGACCGCCGCAAACCAGACCTTCGGTACCGCCGCAATCGGCAAGCTGCTTGATTCGCTGCTGATCGGCATGCTCTGCTTTATCGGCGTCACGATCATCGGCGCGCCCTATACTACGCTGATTGCCGTAATCATCGGCACAACGAATATGATTCCCTATTTCGGACCGATCTTCGGTGCGATTCCGTGTACGCTGCTGATTCTCATGGAGAATCCGCTGAAAGCGCTGTATTTCCTGATTTTTATTATTGCCTTGCAGCAGTTCGATGCCAATATTCTCGACCCGAGAATTGTCGGTCAGTCGATCGGACTGCCTGCCTTCTGGGAGCTTTTTGCATGTCTCCTCGGCGGCGGAATCTTCGGCATCATCGGTCTGATTATCGGCGTGCCGATGTTTGCGGTTGCTTATACGCTGATCCGGCAGGTTGTGCTGGAGCGGCTTGACGAGCGCGCAAAGGACGGCGAGCTGACACCCGAGTTTCTGCGTGATACGCTGGAAATCAAGGGACATATCGAGGATTCCGGTCTGTTCCATGATGACGAATCTGACAGCCAGTATTTGCAGCATCTGATTCTGCTTGAGGATATTGCGCAGAAGCCTTCGGATATCAAGGAAACCGCCGATGAGCTCCTGCATGATCTTTCAGAATAAATGCAGATAACAAAAACCTCGGAATCTTCGTGATTCCGAGGTTTTTTCATGCTTACAGCTTTTTCTTCTCATTATCGAGGAATTCCATGAGATCGTCGAAGTCGGAAGCAGAGACCTGCTTTTTGACGACCTTCTTCACAACCTTTTTGACAACCTTCTTTTCCGCTGCCGGCGCTGCTGTTTCAGCCGGAGCAGATACCGGAGCTGCCGTTGCTGCGGGTTCAGCCGGAGCGGAAGGTGCAGCCGGTGCTGCCTGAACAGGCTTTTCCTCAACCGGTTCTGCAAATCTTCTTGCAGGTGCTTCGGGTTCTGCATAGCGCTTTGCCGGTGCTTCCGGCTCCGCGGTCTGCTTGTCACGCTGCGGTCTGTAAGGCATGCCGAATGCCTCGTCCTGTGCAGCTCTTGCGAGTGCCTGCGCCTGCTTCAAGCGGCTTTCCTGCTCCTCGGCGAGCTGCTCGGCGGTCGGAATCTGGATGTGACCGGTTGCAGTCAGGCGCGGAATATCCTCCGTCGGGGTCGGTTTCAGCGGACGCTGTGTTGTTGTGGTCAGCGGCTTGTCGCCGGATTTCGGAATGGAAAGCGTATGTGTTTTCGTGATGATCTCCGTCGTGTAGAGCGGAACACCGTCCGGCGTTTCGGTCTGGCGGCGCTGCTCCATATGGCTGCGGACCGCTGCAATGCGTTCTGCACGGCGTGCGGCTTCCTCTTCCTCCATCTGCGCAAGCTCTTCTTCACTCATGCGGTGCTGCGGACGGAAGGACGGTGCATCGGGATCTTCATACATTGCATCGTCGAAGGTCTGCGTCTTTTTGCGCTCTTTAGCAATGCGCTCTGCATCGCGTTCTGCGATTTTCTGCTGCTTTTGCTGAATCGACTTGACAAATGCAAGATCGTTGTCTTCATCCTCGGGATTGAAGTCCATTTCCTTCTTTCCTGCAACAGAGGAAATCAGATAGATCAGAATGATGAGCAGCGGCAGTGCAAAGCCGATGATCTTGCCGGCAAGACTGCTCAGGAATCCGATCAGCATGCCGAGCTCCTTGCTTCTGCGGCGGCAGATACCGATGATTGAGGATTCCTCGACCTGCACAGCGGTCGTATTGCTTTCTGTCGTCAGATAATAGGTTTTGCCGGTCTGATCGGGGACACTTGAATCCGTATCGACGATCAGGCTTGCAACGGCAATGCGGTATGCATCGCTTGGATTGCGGTAAAGGACAATATCCTTCTGGCTGATCTGATCGGTGTCCTCAACAAAGACGAGCACACCCTTCGGAACCTTGGTCGGCATATCGTCTTCCGTATAATAAACGTAATGATTGCCGAGCAGACTGGGCGCGGCGCCGTTTTGGAAGAGCAGGTTCACGGCTGCGGTCAGTGCCACAACCATCAGCATACAGAAGATCAGCAGTACACCGAGGCAGGATATATGTCTTTTGCGTTTATTTGCCATAATAACAGTAGCAGTCTTGCAGGACTGCGCTCCTTTCTGTGTAAATCCTTTGCCGCTTTGCGGGGTGTGAGCGGCTGAATATGCAAATTCTATTATAGTATAGCACACTTTCCTGAAAATTACAATTCTTTTCTGTCTTTTTTTCGCAAAAAATTTTTTTCGGCATTTTCCCTTGACATTTTTATGAAAATATGCTATAATAACTAGGCATTCATCCGGAATGTATATCGGTTCCGGTGCGGCTCACAAGTTTATAGATATGCCGGTGTGGCTCAGTTGTGTAGACACTAGTTTCACTTCGTGAAACTGTGGCGCATTCGTAATGCGCAGATCGTCGGTTCGAGTCCCTAAATAAGTTCATAGATATGCTGGTGTGGCTCAGTTGGTAGAGCAGCGCATTCGTAATGCGCAGGTCGTCGGTTCGAGTCCGACCACCAGCTTTGACCCGTTCTTTATCGTGAGAACGGGTTTTCTATTTGTATTGTAATGCTGGTATAGCGTAATGGCTCCGGCACTGCCGGTCGTCGGTTCGGGTCCGACCACCGGCTTCAAAGACTTCGCATGATTGCGGAGCTTTTGTTTTTATAATAGGGTTACCTCTTTCCGCAACAGACGGTTGCTTGACCGCTGATCCTTCCTGTGCTATAATGAAAACACAAGGAGGGATGCCGAATGCAAACCAAAGAAATCATATACGAGCTTCGTACCAAAAAAGGAATGTCGCAGGATGCGCTTGCAGAAAAAGTATTTGTCACACGGCAGGCTGTCTCACGCTGGGAGAACGGCGAGACCGTTCCGAATACCGAAACGCTGAAGCTGCTCTCGCAGGTGTTTGATGTTTCGATCAATACACTGCTCGGCGCGCCGGCAAAGCTGATCTGTCAGTGCTGCGGCATGCCGCTCGACGATGCAATCATCAGCACGGAAAAGGACGGCTCACGCAATGAGCGATACTGCAAATGGTGTTATGCGGACGGCACCTATATGTATCATGATATGGATGATCTGATTGAAGTCTGCGTGAAGAATATGGCGAGCGACGCGCATCCTGCGGATGCAGTCCGTGCATATCTCAAGGATATGCTTCCGACGCTCGATTACTGGAAAAATCACAGTGAGCTCAGTGACGGCGGTGCATTTGAGGAATTCAAGCAGAAGCTGATCGGTGAGATCAATGCGCTGCAAATCGCGGGCATGCCGAAGCTCGAAAAGCTGAATGCGCTCGTCGGCAGCTATGTCAATCTTGCATATACTCTGCCGAACGGCAGCAAAGTCAAATTCATTGACGATCATGCAACCTATCTCGGCAATCAGCTGACAAGCGAAGCGGATGCATCCAGATGCTTCGGCATTCTTGCAAATATGGAGTTTATCATGATCTGCACCTACGGCGAAAACGGCGCAGACCCCGAACTGCTCCTCTATAAAAAACGGTAAATCATCAGACAAAATAATCCCGAAGGCAGTGTTTATGACCCTGCTTTCGGGATTTCCTGTTTTTTCAGACACAGCAAACTTCACTGCATTGCAGCAGACTGACCTGCCGCATATGAATTCCGGCACGGGAGCAGTTTGTGATCGGGATTTCGCAGCCGCTCTGCCGCATTTTTTGCAGCATCGCCGGAAGATACTGCGCATCGTCTTTGCCTGAGAAATACCGTGCACCGGCAAAGCTGCTGCCGTGTGCGGCATTGATCAGCAGATGTTCCAGTGCGGTGCCCGCATCCGGATGCGAGCAGCAGGCAACGGCGGTCTTTCCGGTCTGTGCATCTGTCAGCAGGAGTGCAGCGGTCAGCTAAATGCCGCTGCCGGAAATATCCCTGAGCACCAGACGGTCGCTGTATTTCTCTTTCAGCAGCAGATATATGCGGTATGCTGTCCGGTATCTGCTGAGCACCTCCTCGGGGATTTGCGGTGCATCCTGAATCTGCCCGTATCTGTCTGCCGCTCTGCGTGCCAGCAGCTCAGAGAGACCCTGAACTGCGGCATCGTCAGGAGAGCAGCCTGCGCAGATGACTGCGTCAGAAGCGGTATGCGGCTGCTTTTTGCACAGTCCCGTAAAGCTCTGCAAATAAGCGCCCGCACGCGCGGCGGCGGCGGTCTTACCCGTACCGCAGAAAATGCGCGGAACATGCGGCAGTGTGATCTGTGCTGCCGCTGTCCCGAGCAGCGGATGATATGTAACGGTTTCGCGGATATCTGTCTGATGCAAGATATAGTATGTCCGGATATAAGCGATGATCTCCTGCGTTGTCTGTGACGGCGATGCAGATGAATGCTGAATCATATATAGCTCCGATCCTTGACAATCATTTAATTAGGATTATAACATAATGCACAGTTATTATACTATACACTTATGCGAAATGCAAGATATATCCGGTGAACGGATGCTTTCCGGCGGCTAACGGTTCATAATTACATGAAATATAATATGATTAAACAGAAAATGAGATACAAGGTTAATCGAAAGACCGTACCTTGTATCTCATTGAGACGGAGATATAGATTCGTTTGAACGTAGTGCAGGAGTTCTGTGGTTTTACCTTGATTTTGTTTTGCGTTGAGAGGTGGATTGTTTGAGTGAGATTGGTGGTTGAAATGTTTTGAGAAAATGGTGGATTGTTTGCGGCATTGAAAAGATATCTCCTACATGATTGATCGCTCATGTTATGTGTATTATACACGAATTGATGCCCGATTGCAAGGCTTTTCCGGTAAACGGTCAGTTTTCGGCGGTAGTCGGTACGGCAGAAGGGCAGGCGGAAAGATGACTGTCAGTCATACTGTTTTTCGCGTGGGTGCGAAGTTTTATCGTTATAAATTTGACAAGTGAACCTGCATGCGGTAAAATATGATCATGTATATAAGCAGAAGCAAATGCGCTTTTTTACGGTTTACTGTAAACCTTTTCAGGCTGTTTTCCTACTATATAGGTGAGATCTCAAATCTTCGTCAGGAGGTGACACGATGCAGGATGCAGAACTGCTTGCGCTCTATCAGGTGCGCGATGAATCTGCGATTCGGGAAACTGATGTAAAATACGGCAGACATCTGAGACAGATCGCAGAGGAGCTGCTCGCAAATCAGCAGGATGCCGAAGAAATCGTCAGCGATGTGCTGATGCAGGCATGGAGCAGAATTCCGGATGAACCGCCTGCGCATCTGTTTGCATATCTGGCTGCTGTGACGCGCAATCTTTCGATGAACCGTCTGGATGCACGCAATGCAAAGCGGCGCGGCGGCGGAAAGCTGCCTGCCGTACTGGATGAGCTTTCGGAATGCATTGCGGACAGCAGCTCGGTCGAGCAGGCTGTCTCGGAACGGCTGCTCGATGATGCGCTCTGCCGTTTTCTTGATTCGCTGACGGCAGAACAGCGCACGACCTTTGTTCTGCGGTATTACTATGCAATGCCGCTTCCGGAAATCGCCGCGCGGAAGCAGGTCAGTGTCAGTACGGTCAAGGTCACGCTGATGCGCCTGCGGAAAAAGCTGCGGCAGTATCTTGAACTGGAGGGTTTACTATGACACAGAGAGATTTGTTTGATGCGCTCGGCAGACTGCCGGAATCCTACCGTCTGGAAGCGCTGGAGCAGCCGGAGACGGATGCGGCAGACGAGATCAATACCCTGTTTACACAGGATATGCGGCAGCATGCAGAAGAAGCAAAGCCGCAGACGGCACCGGATGAGCAGCCCTCTTCCGCAGAGCGCGAGAGCGTGTTCAGCCAGACGGCGCCGCATATCAGAAAAGAGCAGAATCCGATCCGCAATGTAACAATCGGGCTGACGGCAATCGCCGCTGTCATTGCGCTGACTGTCGGGGCGGTTATCTGGCGCGTCAATCAGGAAACGATTGAAACAATCGGCAGTCCTGCGGCATCGTCCGGACAGTTTGCGGTCACGGAGATGCAGACACAGACCGATGCTGCCGGTGAACCGGTCACAGAGACAACAACAACGGCTGCTGTGCAGGCAAATGATGAAGCAGTCACGACCGCAGTACCGCAGGCGGAGCAGGAGGAATCCGTCCATACCGCGGAGACCAATATCTTCGGCGGAAAGGGTGCACTGCGGATTGTCGGCATACAATTATATATGTCGGAGCCGTTCCTTGAGGATGAAGAATACTGGTATCTCGGCGGCAAAGGGCGCGTCAGCAAAACGGAAACCGATGCACAGGGCAAATACTGTGAAGAGCTGCTCTGTCAGACGCCTGGCTGTCTGCATCAATCGCCGGAGTGTCTGTATTATCGCTATCAGTCATTGCTGACGGACGGCGAGGCGCTCTATCTGCCGTATGATCACGGACATATTGAATTTAACGGTGTGGGCAGCGGCGAACTTGCGCGTCTGCTTCCGGACGGAACAGAGGAGGATTTTTTTGTGATTGACATGTATGAAATCCTCACCGGATTCCGGAATGCGGGAAATTCTGCGGACGCGAATGATTATAAACGAATCTATATTTATGATCTGCAAAAGCTCGGTGATTCCGGCAATTATCTGATTCACGGGCAGCTCCAGCATGAGGACATCGGTTCGCTGAGCATTGATTTCAATGTGATCTATACCCCTGAGACACACCAGAAAATCTTTCTGCCGTGGAAAAAATATGACTGGCGGTATGATGCGCAGAGCGGGCAGCTTTTCGGCTGTTATGCCGCGGATGAGTATGCAGCAAGCAAGGGCTTTACGCGGGATGCGCAGTTTGGTCTGTATGATATTCATACCGGCGAATGCATCAGGCAAAGCGGTATCGTTCCGAATATGTCGGAAGCAGTGATGCTGAACGGTACGGTTTATTTTATCCGGCGAATCGAATCCGAGCAGAAATTTATCGTTGACGGAAAAGAGCAGGGCGGCAGACTGGTGCAAACCGATTCGCTCTGCACCTATGATTTTGAGACAGGGAAGCAGACGGTTTTGCAGGAGGAGATCGACTTTTCGCAGATTGAACTCTGCGGCGGCAGGCTGCTCTGCAAGCGGAGTGCGCGCGTCGGCAAGGATCAGCTGTTCTTTCTGAATCCGGCAGATATGTCGGAGGAGGTGCTCTATGAAACGCCGAATAAGATTCCGGTGCTTTACTGCTGCACGAATCCGGATTTCCTGCTGGTGCAGGGCGAATACGGTGCAGAGGGTTTCATTGTTGACGGTGAACTGAAGCGGTTTGATTTCAAGCTCTTCTGATAATAAAAAGAAGATATATGCCCCTGCGTGTTTCAAAGCACGCGGGGGCTGTGTTTGTTCGTGCATATTTCAGCATACGGCTGCCGGAAGGTCAGCAAAAATGCCATAGTATCTCTGACCGAAAAATCAGAGATACTATGGCATAAATCATTTGTATCAGCTTACTTTTTGATCATCAGAATATACTCCTGACGGAAGATGACTTCCTTTTTGCTGCCGGAATTGTCAGCAGCATGGTAATCAATCAGGATCGAAAGCTGTCTGCTCCGCGGCGAATCCGTCAGATTGACGTTACTGATGTCAATCGGCAGCGTATAGCGAAGCGGGACACAATTCTCTGATGTCAGATCGGGGGTGAACGCAGCAGCTGCATCCGGAATCGAAGAAGGCTCGAGTTGATTCGTAACGGGATTCATATAGGAGCCAAAATCGTAAGGCTCGATCATGACGATATTTTCCCCTGCCGAATTGCCGTATGTGATCGGCTCATCCGATGCCATTGCCGGTCGGATTTCAATCGAGATATCCTGATTTTTCAGATTCGTGTCCGGTGTCCATTCAAAGGTGAAGTTCAGGAGATTGTTTTCATCCGGCGCGATTTCCTCCCCGATGCCTTTCAGTTCCCTGCCGTTCAGCAGCAGCTTTGCATATCTGCTGTAAGCTGCGACCTGCTCGAATACCGCCTGCTCCGCCGGTGTCAAATCCGGATAATAGTCTGTAATGGTGTCGATTGTCTCACCTGTTTCGTAATTCTTTGCGGAATAAACGACACACGGGACATCCTCCGGCGCAAGCCGCGGCTCGGCATTGTAATCATGCTCAGAATCTGTTGTCGTTGTCTCCGTTTCCGTTGTATCGGTGATCGGCGGTTCGGTCGTCGGCTGATAAGGATATTGGAGCGCGCCCTTTGCCGTATCCAGCGGATGATCGTAGAGAATGTGGATAAACGCGACCGCATTGCCCGCGACATCATATGTGCCGAAATAGGTGTCATCGCCGGCGCAGTATTGATCCACGGTTGTATTGTTCTCATCGACCTGCACGATTGTGTCATCGAAGCCGAGCTGCGTGCCCTTTTGCTGCAAGGAATAGATCGTCTGCTCCCAGCCTGACGTTCTGCCTGTTTCAAAGCTGTTGCTGATGCAGAACATACCGAACGGGGAAATAGCAGTCCGGCGCAGCGGGATTTCACCGAGGTCTTTTTCAAACTGCGGCGGATTGACATAATTTGCATCCGGACACATTCTGTTGACATCATAGGTGAAATACAGATCGGAGCCGCGGTCATAGAGCGGAACACTCTGCGGCGTATAATCCAGCTCATACAGTGTTTCATCCGAATCGGCGTTCTGTCCGGCGCCTTCTGTTTCCAGTCTGTCAAAATGATATTTCAGCTTTGTACCTTCTGCGGAGAACGGAATGCCGCCGGTATTGTAAACAATGCCGCAGAGATGCCAGACGCCGTTGTCCGGTTCAGGTGTCTGACCGGGCATGAATCCGTAGGTAAACTGGCTTGTCACAGGACCGTCCTGATCAGAGCCCCTGAATGTGATTGCCGGAAATGTTTGCTGAAATTCATCCGTTGTCTGTCCTTTCAGCGGCGTGACATCATAGAAGTAATAGAGCACCCAGTCGCAGCCGGTGACGGCTTTCAGCTCGACGCGCCAGTTTTCATCCTCGGCGGAAACGTCATCAAAATCTCTGCCCCAGCCGGTAAAATCAAAATCGCAGGGCTTTCCGGTTTTCGCGGCATAATATTCCTGCATCCGGCTGACATAGCAGGGCAGGACTTCCGTATCGACCGCGGCGGATACATCCTCGATTTCGGATGCGATGCTTGTCGCAGCGGAGAAATCCGTCTGCTGATTTCTGCCGTGCAGCAGCAGATAGCCGCCGCCGACATTTGCAGCAAGCAGTGCTGCCGCGATTGCGGTTCCGGCGATTCTGCCGCCGCGTTTTGTCATATGAATATTCTTTTGCTGTGCCATATTCAGAACCTCCTGTTTGCAGGCAGGATCGTGTTTGATTTTATCGACCGCGCTGCAATACTGCTGAATTTTCTTTTCCATTATGCATACTCCTCTCAAGCGCGTTTTTGAGCAGCTTTCGTGCCCGGTAAAGCTGCGTCTGGACTGCGGTTTCACTTCTTCCCTTCATGCCTGCAATCTCTGCGACGGAATAATTTTCGTAGTAGTAGAGATGAATCACGGAGCGGTATTTCGCGGGCAGGCTCATGACGGCGTGCCAGACCTCGCTTTCCTCCGGCGTCTCAAACGGGATATCGGCGTCCTCCAAGGGGACGGTAAACCGATAGCGGAATGAGCGCAGCAGGTCTTTTGCAAGATTGATCGTCACGCGCATGATCCATGCAGCTTCATGGGATTCGGAATCGAATTCCTTGCCGCAGGCGAAGCGTTTGAGGAACACCTCTGAGGTCAGGTCCTCCGCGTCGGCGCGGTTTTTGCAGTAGGCGAAAGCGAGCCGGTAGACTGATTCATGGTATTTATCGTAGATTTGTTCCATTTCGTGTTGTTCCACGGGTTCCTCACCTCGATTCGGTTTATTTCATGTGGTATTGAAGCGCTTCTATATTGTAAACGATTGAGACGGCGAAAATATCACAGAATTCTGAATTTTTTTCTTTTTCAAAATGATAATCGCGTGTTTTTTGCGTATTATCTGAGAAATAATGCTTTCGATTTGATTCAGAAACCTGTGCCTCGTTTTCCTGCCCTCGCATTCGCGCCCCGCGCCCAACAAAAATTACCATTGAACATAAGATAAAAGAAATAGAAACTGAAAGTTTCAGGCTTCTTTCTCATGAGCCCAAATGAAAATTTTGACTGGGCGCAGGGGCGCGAATCAGGGGTGACAACCCAAGAGGGAAGGGAAAGTTCGCTGACGCTTACATCTCCCTTCCTCCTTAGGTATTCGCCCCCGAACCCCCCGCTTTCCTGAACCCTCTTCCCTCTGATTGCCCGACCGCAAACGAAATTAAAAATGTACAAAGCATTAACTATTTTTTAGAATTCCGACAGAAAATATCGTCGGACACAGGATAAAGTAACCCAAAACTGAAAGTTTCAATCCGCTTTGAAACGCAAAAAATACCAGAAAAGAAAAGCATATTCTATGCCGCACCGCATATACTACTCTCGCAGACGCGGCAGAGATTCCGGTGCAGCATTCCCTTGCAGCGCCGTTTCCCTCCTCCGTGCGCTGCAAATCCACGAAATGAGGATCAAATCATGTGGGATAAGCTTGCTCTGATACTGCTGGTCATCGGCGGTATCAACTGGGGGCTCGTCGGGATCTTTGAACTCGATCTCGTCGCCTGGATGTTCGGCGGTGCCGCGTCGATCGTGAGCAGACTGATCTACATTCTGGTGGCGCTTTCCGCCGTCTGGTGTATTTCATTCCTGTTCCGAGACCGCTCTCCGGTGCGCGCCGAGGCGTAATTCCTTTCCCCCTTTCTTTGCGCCCTGTATGCGGAATGTTCCGTATACGGGGCGTTTTTTTGGATTCGACATTCTCCGACAACTGTTCTTTCACGATATGCCCAAATTTTGCGGCAAGATTCGTACAGATTGACAAAATGTTGTGTTTGACTTGCGTTTTTGATGAAAATATGCTATACTAAAGTGAAACACTGGGTTACTATAAAAATATATAGAAGAACTGAGTAAGGAGGATAAATCTGTATCATGAATACGACACAGCAAACAACCCTCAACGGTACGCCCTGCATTATGCTTTCTGCCGGCGGATATGAGGCTTATATTGCTTATGAAATCGGCTCGAATGTCATCCGCCTTCGGGATATAAAGCACAATATTGACGTATTCCGCTATTCTCCGGATAATACCGCTGAAACGCTGAAACAGTCCGCCGAGGTCTGGGGACTGCCTACGCTCTATCTGCCGAACCGCTTTGCCGACGGCATTCTGAAAACCTCGGATGCAGTCTATCAGCTGCCGCTCAATGAGCCGGATCCCTATCACAACCATATTCACGGATTCCTGCATAAGCGCATTCATACCGTCATTGCACATCACGCCGACGAGAACTGCGCTGTCGTCAAGACCGCTTACGATTACGATGAAAAGGATCCGTTTTTCCCGTATCTTCCGCTTCGCTTCCGTGTTGAGCTGACCTTTACGCTCAGCGAATACGGTCTGGAGCACAAGATTGCGATGATCAATCTTTCGGAGAAGGCACTGCCGATTTCCATTGCAACGCATACGACCATTCAGGCACCGTTTTTGGACGGTGCAAAGCCGGAGGATATGCGCCTGACGGTGCCGATCGGCAAGCGCTGCGAGCTCAATGAGCGCTGTCTGCCGACTGAGCGTCTGCTTGATCTCAAGCTCTCCGATCTGGAATATAAGAACGGTACAAAGTGTCCGGTGCTCCAGAATCTGGATAACGATATGTATCAGGCGGAGAACGGCAAGCTGGACGGTCAGGATTTCTACGGCGTGATCGTCGAGGATGAGCCCTCCGGCAGAAAAATCTGCTATGAGGTCAGTCCGGAGTATAAGTTCTGGATCATCTGGAACGATAAGGGCTTCAACGGTTACTTCTGTCCGGAGCCGATGACGGCAATGATCGACGCGCCGAATCTCGATCTGCCGCCGGAAATCACGGGCTACCAGGAGCTCAAGCCGCATTGTGCCTTTGAAGCGAATCAGCGGTTCTTTACTGTTTGAGGATATTCTCGAAAGGGGGAATGTGACATGAAGCATTCGGATCAGAAGAAGCTGACCTCTATGGTCTGTGCAGGCGTCCTTTCCGTATCGAGCTTTTTCGGCTGTGCATACGGTCCCGACCCGACAACGAGTCTGCGGGAGGATTATTCGCTGGAGCTCAGTCAGATGCCTGATTCCGGTGATGCTGCGATCCCCGCGGCGGAATCAATCCGCAATACATAATATAAATAGTATAAAATCGCGTGATCTTTGCATATCAGATCACGCGATTTATTTTTTTCAGAAAAATCAGAAAAAAACTTGAAATTGGGTGTAACCTTTTGCCGGTTCCTCGGGTCTAATATATTAGGAGGTGCGAAATTGGCTCAGGTCTGTGATTTTTTGATATTTTGCCGTAGATTCTTGACAAAATTCGGCTAATATGCTATAATTAAAGTGTATAGCCATATCTTGAAGAAAGGGAACTGCGGATGAAACATTTTAACAAAAAGTCACTGTCTGCTGCGTTTTGTGCCGGCATGCTTTCGCTCTCTGCCTGTACGGAACCCGTATCTGTATACGGTCCCCCTTCTTCTGTGCAGACACAAGCCGGAATGCAGTCCGTTACCGAGGAACCGCAGGATGTTTACGGTCCGCCGTCAGCCGGTGAAGATGAACCGGCTGAGGATTCTGCTAATTCCGCAGCGGATTGAAAACCGGCTTGCGCAGAGCAATGCATGTACTCCTAGTTTTCCGAGCGACGGAGCGCGGTCTGCCGTGTTTCCGGAAATGACAGCATGATTCACAGGAGGCAATGTATGAAGAAAACCATTCAAACGCTCATGACTGCGGCAGTTTTTGCTGCTGCACTCGGAACCGGCGTCGGGGATACGATATCGGCACAGTATTCTTCCGGTGCCGATGATGTCACGACGGTTCCGCAGACAACCTACGGTCCGCCGGTCTGGATGCAGACGACCGACGAAACCGAGGAGGAAACGACAGATCTTCGGGATGAAGGCGTTGCACCGGTCTATACCGACGATGATTCCACGACGCCCCTTGAAACGAATCTGCAGCTCAGCGGTCAGGTAACGATCCCGATGATGACCACAACACTTGCTACAACACTTTCATTCATGGGGACGACCGCGATTCCGCAGCAGAGTGAAACGACCACTTGTACCACGGTCGCTTTTGAGGGCACGGCACCGATTCCGACGACGACAGAGCCGGATGAGCTTGTGACGCCGGGTGAAGCACCGCTCTATCATGAGCCGGGCGACCCCGACTACAACGGCAGCATTGATGCGCGCGATCTGACGCTGCTCAAGCAGTATCTGCTTTCCAATAAGGCATACGGCATTGATGCGGAAACCTATGATGTCAATATGGACGGCGATATCAACAGGGAGGACGTCAAGGCGCTGCTGCGTCTGCTGACCGGCAAGCCGGAGGATGAGGAGGAGAAACCGTCAACGGATACCAGTGATCAGATGACAACGACAACAACGCTCGGTACGTCAACCTGTCCGCTGTACGGTCCGCCGCCTGCCTATTGATGCTGTACCGAAAAAAGAGAGGGCTGATTGATTATGAAAAAAACTCTGCAATCCAAGCTGACGGCGGCGCTGTTTGCGGCTGCGATCAGCACGAGCGGCGGAACACTGTCGCCGCAGCTCGCAAGGGCGGCTGATGCGGCAGACGATGTGACCACGGTGCCGCAGACGACCTACGGTCCGCCGGTCTGGATGATGACAACGGATGAAAGCGATACAACGACAACAACCGCAACAACTGAAATGCCGATTTTCAGCACCGAGGCTCCGACGGTCACGATGACAACTTCAACAACCGGAGAGCCGGTGTTCGGTACCGAAGCACCGACTGTTACCATGACCACGACAACGGAGGAGCTTCAGCTGGAGGGTGAGCCGGTTCTCTATGATGAGCCGGGCGATGTCAACATGAACGGCTCGATTGATGTCCGCGATCTGACGCTGCTGAAACAGTATCTGCTGAATCAGTCGAAGTACCAGGTCGCTGCGGGCGTCGGTGATCTCAACGGGGACGGCAAAATCGACAAGAAGGACGTTCAGGCGCTGATCCGGCTGCTGACCGGCAAGCCGGAGGGTGAGGAAGAGAAAACGTCAACAGACCCAAGCAATCTGATGACGATGACAACAACAATCGGCACGACAACCTGCGTGCTGTACGGTCCTCCGCCTGCCTACTGATTTTGTACCGAAAAAGAGAGGGTATCATATTTTACAGAAAGGACTGAGAACACAATGAAGAAGACACTGCAATCCAAGCTGACCGCAGCGCTCTTTGCGGCTGCGATCAGTACGGGTGCCGGCGGCACTCTGACGCCGCAGTTTGCCAATGCGTTCGGCTCGGATACGGATATTACGACCGTGCCGCAGACAACCTACGGTCCTCCGGGCTGGATGACAACAACGGAGGATACCGAGGAGACGACCACGGAGCTCATGAAGGAAGGTACGATTGTGACCTATGAGGAAACCACAACGACTTCGACTTCGGAGGAGCTCTGCCTGAAGGGTACCGTTACGACAGTGGAGGAAACCACAACCGAGCCTGAGCCGATTCAGCTCGCAGGTGAGGCAACGATTCCGACGACAACGGTTACAACGGATAATCTGGTGACTGCCGGCGTTGTACCGATCTTTGCCGAGGCAGGCGATTCTGATTATAACGGCAGCATTGATGCGCGCGATCTGACGATGCTCAAGCAATATCTGCTGAATCAGAATTATGCGCGGACGCTGGGCGGCGGTCCGGATCCGTATGATGTCAACGGAGACGGCGCAATCGACAAGAATGACGTCAAGGCGCTGATCCGTCTGCTGACCGGCAAGCCGGAGGAGGATGACAAAATCACCGAAACGACAACAACCGTAACCGTTACTTCGACCGATACCTCAACAACGACCTTTACAACCTATCCGGTCTGTCTTTACGGACCGCCGAAGGCTTTTGACTGACAGATAAAACAGAGGGCTCGATATGAAAAAAACAACACAATCACTGATGACTGCGGCGATGTTTTCTGCTGCTGCTGTTTCTTCGTTCAGCGCTGCTGCTGCGGAGGAGCATCTCATGTACAGAACCACAACGCAGAATGCACCGCTGTACGGCCCGCCGCCGGTTTCGCTGGCACTCGGCGATATGAACGAGGATCAGCAGCTTGACGCGCGCGATCTTTCGGTGCTCAAAAAAATGATCATAGACAGCCGCGGTCAGATCACACTGGACGAAGCAGGCGATCCGGACGGCGACGGCATTGTCCATATCTGGAGCTGGGGCGATTCTTCGATCAGAAGCAGTATTTATGTCGGTGACCTGAATCAGGATTTGAAAATTGACAAGAAGGATGTGGAGGCGCTTGTGCGGCAGCTGACCGGCAAGCCCGAGGAAGAAGAAGAGGAAACAGAGCCGATCGTCACGATGACGACAACTGTAACAGAATCCGAAATGACGCAGACCTCTTACGGTCCGCCGCCTGCATGGAAGTAATCTGAAAGGCAGAAGCGCTGCTTCGGGAGGGCGCGATATGAAAAAGACTATGCATTCTCTGCTCACCGCTGCGATGTTCACGGCAGCGGCGACTTCGTCATTCCGTGCCTCTGGCGCAGAGGCAGCGCTGATGCAGAAAACAGAACGGACGGATCAGCTTTTGTACGGTCCGGCACCGGTCACGCTTGCGCTCGGTGATGTGAACTGGGACGGTGAACTGGATGCGCGCGATCTGACCGTTCTGAAGCAGAAAATTCTTGCAAATGACGGTGTGATACAGCGAAGCGCGCGCTGTGATCCGGACGGCGACGGCTGGGCGGTAATCTTTGGCGCGAGCGGATTTAGTCTGCTGGACCTCGGAGACCTGAATCAGGATATGAAGCTCGATAAGGAAGACGTAAATCTGATGATCCGGATGCTGACCGGCAAACCGGAGAAAGAAGACGAGATCAAGGAGAATTCAGAGACAATCACAACGACAGTGACAACCGAGACTGCATGGACCCGGAAGACACTGCCGACAACAACGTGGGATTGGGATGTCGTTGTTCCGCTGTACGGCCCGCCGCCTGCTGCGTAACAGAATACTGACAGAAAAGAGGATACATATGAAAAAATCAATTCAATCCATTCTGACTGCGGCGATGTTTACGGCAGCGGCGACTTCATCGCTCAATGCCTCTGCCGCAGAGGCACAGCTGATGCAGAAAACCGCAGGTCCGGAGGCTGCGCTTTACGGTCCGCCGTGGGTTTTTGCCGAAAATGGCGACATGAACTATGATTTTCAGTTTGATGTCCGCGATGTGACACATCTGAAGCAGATCATACTGGAGGAGCGGAGTCCGCAGCAAAGTGATACCTTCCTCGGCGATGTCAACGGCGACGGAAGCATCGACAAGGAGGATGTCAAGGCGCTGATCCGGAAGCTGACCGGCAAGCCGGAAAACGAAGAGGAACAGACCGAAACGACAGAAACGACCACGACTTCTGAATCCATGACGACAACGACACATACGACAACAACATGGGAGTATCCCGTGCTGATGTACGGTCCGCCGCGTGCATGGGACTGAACGGCTGATCTGCCGCACGGGAGGGGCACGATATGAAAAAATCATTACATTCGATCCTGACGGCTGCGATGTTTGCAGCTGCGGTCACGACCTCTGTCGGCAATCCGGCGGCGTCCGCGCAGAGCGGTGCCGTACCTGCCGAGGCGGGTCTGATGCAGGAGACAGAGCGCGAAATGCAGGGCGTTTACGGTCCGCCGAACTGGTTTACCGAGACGGAGATGACAAAGCTCACCGATACCGAGCCGCAGGATGTCTACGGACCGCCCAACTGGTTTTCTGAAACGGAGACCCTGACGACAACCGATGTCACGCGGGATATTCCCCCGACGGTCTACGGTCCGCCGAACTGGTTTTCGGATAAGGAAACCGAAGCCACGGTCACGACAACGACAGATGTCACAGAGATCATTCCGCAGCCGGCTTACGGTCCGCCGTGGGTATTTGCCGAAAAGGGCGACATGAACTATGATTTTCAGCTTGATGTCCGCGATCTGACACGGCTGAAACAGATCATACTGAATGAAAACAGTCCTCGGGACAGGGAAATCCACCTCGGCGATTTGAACGGTGACGGCAAACTTGACAAGGCGGATGTCAAGGCGCTTGTCCGGATGCTGACCGGCAAGCCCGAAAAGGAAGACGATCCGCAGGAATCGACCGTCACATCGACCGATACAACCGTCGCATCACTGATTACGACCACTTCGACGCCGGTCGTTTCGCTGTACGGTCCGCGGTTTACGAATAATACGACCGATCCGGTCTATAAAACAACAGCATCCGAAACGCTGACGACGGCGGATGTTACAGAGCCGGTTCCGCAGCCGGAATACGGCGCACCCGTTGATTATGAAGAAAAATAACACTGACAGGAGAATATTATGCTGAATCCGAAACTGAAAGAACAGAATATGCAGCGTCTGGCTGTTTACCGCGAAGGTCTGAAGGCAATGCCGCAGATTCATAACCTCTTTTTCGAGCTGACGCTCCGCTGCAATGAGCGCTGTCTGCACTGCGGCTCGAGCTGCGGCGATGTCCCGTCCGATGAGATGACCACGGAGCAGTGGTGCGGCATCATCGACCAGCTCAAGGAGGACCTCGGCACCGAGGGCTATATGCTCTGCATCACGGGCGGTGAGCCGCTGCTGCGCAAGGATTTCTTTGAAATTATGGGGCATGCAAATGAACTCGGCTTTAACTGGGGCATGACGAGCAACGGCACGCTCATTACCGAGGAGGTTGCGCAGAAGCTTCGCGACTGCGGCATGAAGACCATTTCGATCAGTCTGGACGGCATGCAGGAGACGCACGATGCCTTCCGCCGGACACCGGGCGGCTGGGAGCGCGGCTTGCAGGGTGTCAAGAATCTGGTGAAGGTCGGCGGATTCCAGTCGATTCAGGTAACAACGGTTGTGACGCATCAGAATATCGTCGAGCTGGATGCGCTGTTTGATGTTCTCAAGGATATTGATATTGATTCGTGGCGTGTCATCAATATGGACCCGATCGGCAGAGCAAAGGAGCATCCGGAGCTGCTGCTGACGAAGGAGGATTACAAGACGCTGTTCGAGTACATCCGCAACAAGCGCATTGCCGGTGAGCCGGTCTGCTACGGATGCAGCCATTATCTCGGCATGGAGTATGAGCGTGAGGTGCGCGACTGGTATTTTCTCTGCACGGCAGGTCTCTATACCGCGAGCATCATGGTCAACGGCGATATTACCGCATGTCTCGATATCGAGCGCAGACCGGAGTTCATTCAGGGCAATGTGCTGAATGAACATTTCAAGGATGTCTGGGAAAACAAGTTCCAGATCTTCCGTAAGGATCTCAGCCTTGAAAATGAAAAGTGCCGGAACTGCAAAGAGGCAAAATACTGCCACGGCGACGCATATCATACATGGGATTTCGATAACAACTGTCCGCAGGTCTGCTTCAAGGATGTCCTGTTTGACTGAGGTGGCTTCGATAGATTTAATTATGGGGGCTCCTCGCCTCCATACCCCTCGCCAAAGGATACTATCCTTTGGAATCCATTTTTATATAAGGATAATACAAAGCCGCTCAATCAAGCTGTTACGCTGAATTGAGCGGCTTACTTGTTTTTTATCAAAAATGGGATTCTTAAGGGATAGTATCCCTTAAGCGGGAGTTTGAGGGCAGCGCCCTCATTATAAATGCATCGCAGATACCTCTTAATCTCCGAACGAAACGCCGATGCGCTTGGCGGTGACGACGAGCTGATCCTTCGGATCGACAAACTTTGTCAGTCCGGCAATATCCTCGAGCTTATTGGAGGTAACCTTGCCGTTGACCATTGCGACGGTTCTGCCGTATTTTTCATTGGCAATCAGCTTTGCGGCATGGACGCCGAATTTTGTTGCAAGGATACGGTCATATGCCGAGGGCGAGCCGCCGCGCAGCATATGTCCCGGGACGCAGACGCGCGTATCAATGCCGGTGCTTGCCTGTACCTGCGCCGCGATGCGGGAGGTCGCCGTGATGATGCCTGCCTCCTCACGCTTTCTTGCGCGGTCTTTCTTTTTGAGCTTTGCCTCATCCTTATCGAACGCGCCCTCTGCGACCGCCATGATCGAGAAGGATTTGCCGCTTGCCGCTCGCTTCATGATCGCGTCGCAGACCTTGTCGATATCATAGGGAATCTCCGGAATCAGGATGATATCCGCGCCGCCTGCAAGACCGGAATTCAGCGTGAGCCAGCCTGCCTTGTTGCCCATGATCTCACAGACCAGAATGCGGCTGTGCGAGGCAGCGGTTGTATGCAGACGGTCGATTGCGTCCGTTGCGGTATCGACGGCGGTATGGAAGCCGAAGGTCACATCCGTGCCGTAGATATCATTGTCGATTGTCTTCGGCAGACCGATGACATTGAGTCCCTCCTGCGCCAGCAGATGCGAGGTTTTATGTGTACCGTTGCCGCCGAGCGTCAGCAGGCAGTCGAGCTTCTGCTTTTTGTAGGTCTCACGCATATTTTTGACTTTGTCCACATTGTCATCGCCGATGACAGTCATCATCTTGAACGGCTGACGCTTTGTGCCGAGGATTGTGCCGCCCTGCGTCAGAATACCGGAGAATTCGCCCGGCTGCATGACGCGGCAGAGATTGTGGATCAGACCGTAATAGCCGTTGGAGATGCCGACGATCTCGACATTCTCCTCGCCCATCAGCTCAAAGCATGCCTTTGCGACGCCGCGGATTGTCGCATTCAGTCCCGGACAGTCGCCGCCCGATGTCAGGATTCCGATTCTCTTTTTCATGGTTGTTTTTCCTTTCGTATATAGTTTCCGGTTGACGGGGATTTACATCTTATGCCGGTAGGCGCATTTCGGGTAGTTGGAGCAGACCCAGAAATTGCCCTGCGGCGTCGAATATGCTTTCAGTTTGGCGTGACATTCCGGACAAATCTGATGCAGCAGCGCCATGCGTGCGCTGTTTTTATACTGAATCGACTGCTGCTCATGCTCGACGCGCGCGATATTGCCGCGAATCTGATTCTGTCCGATAAAATCAAAGATATAGTCGATCTCGCCGTCAGTCAGGAGCTTCTGCTGCTGTTCCGCGACATCCTGCATCACCTTTTGCAGCGTTTGCAGTGAGGTCACGATATTCGTGCGCGGCGGATAGGGCGGCGTGATCTCTAGTCTTGCGCCGGTGTAGCGGTACATAATCACGATAGAGTGATAGTAAATCTGAAAGGGCAGCGGCGCCAGAAAATCGCGCAGATATTTCAGATGATACAGATTTTGCAGGACGGGGCTGTAGTAATCTATTTCGCGGTCACCGGTATAGTGCTTCCAGTATTTCTTCATGCCCTCGCCCTGAATGATGCCGCGAAATGTTTTCATTTCACAGACGAAGATACCGGCGCGTGTCAGGATCAGGAAGTCGATATGCATGGTCTTGCCTTCCTCAGCCGGAATCAGGATATCGCGGATGATTTTCAGGTCCTGATACTGCGCCAGCAGCATGGTCAGCTGCATCTCCGGTGTGAGCTGTTCATTTGCCATAGTCTTGTGTGCCTTCTTTCGGTAATTTGCCTTGATCAGTAAACAATTTTATTTGTCAGACTGTCGCGGATGAATTTCTCGGTCTGCCTTGCGGTCATCGGACGCCCGTAGAGATAGCCCTGTGCATATTCACAGCCTGCTGCGCGGAGCATTTGCGCCTGTTCGTCTGTCTCGACACCCTCGGCAATCGTGTGAATCTGCTTTGCCTTGGCGATGCGCGCGACCGAATGCACAATCTCCTGCACGACCGGATTGTCATGCATTTCCGTGACAAAGGAGCGATCCAGCTTGACGATTGAAAAGGGAAGCTGCTCGATATAGCTCAGCGAGGAATAGCCGGTGCCGAAGTCATCCATTGCGAGCTTGATGCCGGCTCTGCGGAGCTCATGCATCCGCTCGATTGTTGTATCAATATCCATGAGGGCGAGCGATTCCGTCAGCTCGATTTCGAGGCAGCTCGGTGCAAGTCCGTATTTATCCAGCGCATTCTGAATCTGTGCGCAGATATTTTCCTGATAGAAATCCGTGCTGCTGAAATTGATCGAGACGACGGTATCCGGCAGTCCCATGGTCTGCCAGACCTTCATCTGACGGCAGGCGTCATACATGACAAAGCGCGTGATCTGCGTGATGAGCTGCGAACGCTCTGCAATCGGGATGAATACGCCCGGGGAGATCACCTTGCCGGAGGGATGATTCCAGCGGATCAGTGCCTCGAGACCGACGATTTCGCCGGTTTCCAGCGAGACCTTCGGCTGATAATACAGTTCCAGCTCATTACGCGAAAGTGCCTCATGCAGCTGCGATTCGAGATTACTGTCATGAATGATCTGGTCATGCATTGCAGGGGTATAGCGGCTGACGCTGCCGAGCGCATTCGAGCCGGAGGACAGCGCAAATTCCGCATGCTCCAGGATATGCTCAAAGCTGTCGCCGTCCGCGGGCATTCTTGCGTATCCGGCGGAGCAGGTCAGCGAGCGGTTGGAGAGATCGCCGACCGCCTTGGTCAGCAGGGCACGCTGTACCTTTGCGATGACCTTCTCCGGCAGCGAATCGTCACCGGTGTCTCGCAGAATCAGTGCAAAATTATCGCCGGAGATACGCGCGCCGAAGCCGCCCTGCGAGAGCTGCTTGACGAGCACATCCGCAAAGCTGCGCAGCAGTGCATTGCCCGCTGCATAGCCGCAGGTATCGTTGATCAGGTGGAAGCGGTCGATGTCCATGACAATGACCCAGTAGGAATTATGCAGCTCGGAGGTGCATTCATAGAGCTCCGAGCCCATGCGCATCAGCTTATTGCGGTTCGGGATGCCTGTCACCATATCTTCATAGGCGATCTTCTCCATTTTGGCATCGCGCTGCTTTTCTTCGGTGATGTCAATGACCGTTCCGCCGACGACGAGTCTGCCGGATTCCTTATAGGTGGTTGCACGGTAGCGGTAGGAATACCAGCGGTACTGTCCCTCTGCGGAGCAGATGCGGAGCTCCAGCGTATCGGTTTTGTCGATAAAATGCTTCATGTGGCTGCGCATGGTCTGTACATGGGTGTCGAATGCGACCGCATCCAGCGGATAAATCATCTTGCGGATTTCAGGGACGGTGATTGAATTGCTGCGCAGACCGAACATCTTTTGCAGCTTCTCCGAGGTGAAAATCTTCGGATTGCCCTGCTCAATCAGCAGCAGACCGACATCCATGAGCTCAATCGTCAGATTATGTCTGTCTTCGGAGGCGCTGAGCCGGTTGGTGTATATTTTCAGCTTGGACTCCATGTTGCGGATATCGGCGAGGTCCATGCCGATCGAGAGCAGCCATGTGACACCGTCCTCGCCGGTCTCGACGGCAGAGGTGTTCCAGATCATGTTACGCGGTACGCTGCCGCGCGCGGTGAAGGAATACTCATGATTCTTGGCATTGACGATTTCGCGGATATCTGCGTCGGTCATTGCCTCCTTCTTGCCGAAGAACATCGGCACAATCTCCTTCGCATTGATTTCCTCATGCTTCCGGATGTTGGCGAGCTCCCTGAGCGCGTCATTGAGGATGACCTCGGTGACGCTGTCATTCCAGAGCATCGCCGGTGCGGTCAGATTCTGTGTCAGATAGGTCAGGCGCTTGTGCGTCAGTTCCTTTTTTAACTGTTCGTTCCGGTCGCGGCGGTGTACCATGACAACGCAGAGCACGACTGCGAGCAGTGCATAGGAATTGAAGATAATAAAAATCAGGTCGCCTTTTTCCCGGTGGAAAAAAGCATACAGAATCAGATATCCGGTCAGCAGCGCAAATCCGATGACAACGGCTGCGATCAGATGATTTTTGTGTTTCATGAACCGCCCGCTCCTTTCTGCAAGAATTTCTCCTCGTTTGTCCTGCACGCTTTCTGTCGCTGAAACGGAAACCGGTGTTCCGGCATTCCGTGAAAAGTGTACAAAAGTCCATAATGTTATTATATCAAAGAATGCCGTAATTGTCAATGGATTTTCGTGAGATGTGAAAAACATTTTGAAACAGATTTCACAAAAAATTCACATTTATATGGTAAAATATAAAAAGCATAAATTCCAATCCGAAAAAACAGAAAGGAACCGATCACCATGAAGATTCTGATTGTCGATGACGAAATTAACATCCGCAATGTTGTGAAGGAATATGCAGAGCACGAGGGCTTCAAGGCAGATGAAGCCGGCGACGGCATGGAGGCTGTCACAATGGCAAAGGCGCAGGACTATGATCTGATTATCATGGACGTCATGATGCCCCGTCTGGACGGATTCTCCGCCTGCAAGGAAATCCGCAAGACAAAGGATACCCCGATTATCATTCTCTCCGCGAGAGATGACGAATACGATCAGCAGCACGGCTTCGATCTCGGCATCGACGACTATGTCACAAAGCCGTTTTCGCCGCCGCTGCTCATGGCGCGCGTCAAGGCGGTTGTCTCGCGCCGGAATTCCTCACGGACGAATGTCACCGAGCCGATGACTTTTGAGGGGCTCGAGATCAATATGTCCGGCAGAGAGGTCTATGTGGACGGCAAGCGTGCCAATATGACTCCGAAGGAATATGATCTGCTCTTCTATCTCGTCAAGAACCGCAATATCGCCCTGACACGCGATAAGCTGCTGGAGGAGGTCTGGGGCTATGACTTCTTCGGTGATGACCGCACAGTCGATACCCATATCAAGATGCTCCGCAACAGTCTCGGTGAATACCGCAAGTTTATTGTGACGCTGAGAGGAATGGGATATAAGTTTGAAGCATAAGTTATTCCGGAAAAATTCCATGCGCCTGAACATCTGGTTCTGGTTCATGGAATTTGTCCTTTTCACCTTTTTGCTGCTCTGGGTCTGTCAGGTTCTGTTTTTGCAGAATTTCTATGACCGCATGAAAACCAAGGATATCATGCGGCTTTCAGACCAGCTGATTGAGCTGTATCAGCAGGGCGGCTATGAAAAAGAATTCAAAGAAATCGCAATGAAGAATGAGCTCTGCATAGATATACGCGACCGGTTTAACCGTTCCGTTACGTATTATCACGGTATTGCCGGAAGCTGCTTCATTCACGGCTATAACAATCAGGCTACGGCGATTATTCAGAAGGTTCGTGAATCCTCTGACGGTGTTGCATACTGGAAGGATACGCATCCGGTCACGAATGCCGATCTGCTGATTTATGTGCGCGTGATCGGCTCGCCTTCGATGCCGGAGGGCTATCTGCTGATCAATACGCCGCTCAAGCCTGTCTCCGCGACGGTCAGCATCATCCGGCGGCAGCTCATTATCATCACGATTCTGCTCGTGCTGATTGCGGCGCTGCTTTCGATGATTGTCTCCGACCGCCTTGCAAAGCCGATTGTCCGCGTGACAAAGGAGGCGGAGCAGCTTGCGCACGGCAGATACGATATCCAGTTTGACGGCTCGGGCTATGACGAGGCGGAGCGCCTTGCCGAAACGCTGACCTATGCGAGCCATGAAATCAACCGCGTCGATGCCATGCAGCGCGACCTGATCGCAAATGCCTCGCATGATCTGCGGACACCGCTCACAATGCTGAAAGCCTATGCAGAAATGATCCGCGATCTGTCCGGCGACAATCCGGTCAAGCGCGCGGAGCATTTGCAGGTCATTATTGAGGAAACCGACCGCCTGACCGCGCTGGTTAATGATATCCTCGATCTCTCCAAATATGAAAACGGAAAGATGAAGCTCGAGCGCAGTGAATTTGACATGGAGGACCGTCTGACTGAAATCGTTGAGCGCTACAGAGGGCTGAGCGATGTGTCCGGCTATACCTTCTCGCTCGAAACCGACGGCGAGGCGGTTGTCAGCTGCGATGCGGGCAAGATCGAGCAGGTGATCTGCAATCTCATCAATAACGCCATGAATTACAGCGGCGAAGAGAAGCAGATTTTCGTCCGGCTTCATCATACGCCGGAGGGCATCCGTATTTCCGTTCGCGATACCGGCGCCGGTATGGATCAGGAGACGCTCTCACGCATTTTCGATAAGTATTACCGCAGCGAAAACTATAAGCGTGAGGTGCGCGGCACCGGTCTCGGGCTCTCGATTGTCAAAGCAATCCTGCGGATGCATGACTATGCATTCGGCGTGGACAGCACGGTCGGCGTCGGTTCGACCTTCTGGTTCGTGATTCATCCGGAGGAAGCCGAGAAATCATAAGCGGCGTGGATTTGCATATAACCCTTCGGGGCTGAACCGCTTTTCTCGGCAGGGTGCACAAATCTCCGGCGCGGCACTTGACTTTTTCTCAGTTTTACTGTATAATCAAACCTTGCAGGGGTATCTTTGCCCGATGCATACTATATTTATATAGATGCAGGCAGATATCCGATCCAAATACTGTAATTCGCTGTGCTGCTATGCTGCGGCGCATTGATACAAAAGAAAAGGAGTGACGATTTCCATGAAGAGAACATATCAGCCGAAGAAGCGGCACCGTAAGATGGAGCATGGCTTCCGGAAGCGTATGGCAACCGCAAACGGTCGCAAGGTTCTGGCTCGCCGCCGTGCAAAGGGTCGTGCAAAGCTGACCTACTGATCCGATACGCAAGTAAGAGGGCCACAAGATATTGTGGTCCTTTTTTACTATGCGAAATGTCAACGCTCCCCGGGGGAGAAGCCTATGCTTTTTACGCAGATACTCAATCAGAACGCAGATTTCCAGCGGCTCTACCGCTCCGGTGCGTTCTGCTCGCTGGGCAGCGCACTGCTCTATGTCAAACCGAACCGTCTGCCCTATAACCGCCTCGGCATCACCGCGGGCAAAAAGATCGGCAATGCCGTGAAGCGCAACCGCGCAAAGCGCATCATCCGCGAAGCCTACCGCGCTGCGGAGCCGCTGCTCCCGATCGGGATTGACCTCGTCGTTGTTGCGAGAAGCTCGTTGCCGGAACAGTCCTCGACCGTTCTGACAGAGCGCTTTCTGACTGCCGGTGTGCAGCATTGCTGCGGTGTCAGCAGCGGAGAGATTCCGTGTACGCCGAATCCGCAGAACCGCAAGAAACCGCGCGGCAGCAAGACCGCGAAGCAGTCATGAAGCTGCTGCGGCATATCTATTCCGCACCGATCCGCTTTTACCGGCGCTTTATCTCGCCGCTCTTTCCGGCAGTCTGCCGCTACAGACCGACCTGCTCGGCATATGCGCTGGAAGCGATTGAACGCTTCGGCATCATCCGCGGCACTTGGCTCGGTACGCTCCGGATCCTGCGGTGCAATCCCTTTTCAAAGGGCGGCTGGGATCCTGTTCCCGTGCAGTTTGATCTGCTGGGACGGCATAAGGTTCCGCAGCCGGATCCGCTTTCGAGAGCGCAGCGGCTTGCGCTGGAATATGATCTGCTGCTCGCAGACCGGACAAAATGGCACGGCAGAAAAGCCGCCCGAAACTGACAGAATATTGAATTATCGTGTTCCATTGAACGGAGGAAACGCATTTGAGTCTCATCGCAAAGCTGTTTGGCTGGATTATGTACCTGATCTATCAGATCATCCCCAGCTACGGTATCGCTATTATCCTGTTTACAATCGTCATCAAGCTGCTGACGCTGCCGAATACCTTTAAAATGCAGGTCAATCAGGCACGGCAGGGCTTGATCGCGCCGAAGCTCGAAAAAATCAAAAAGTCGTTTGCGAATAATCCGCAGCGTTTTCAGGAGGAGCAGAATAAGCTCTATCAGCAGGAAGGCATCAACCAGACTGCCGGCTGCCTTGGCTCGATCCTGATGATGGTTCTGCTGCTTGGTGTTTATCAGGTTGTTTACCGTCCGCTGACCTATGTTCTGCGGCTCGAACCGGAGCAGATTACGCAGGCAAAGGATTTGCTGGTAAACTGGCTTGAAACCCAGAATATCACCGAGAAATCCATCAACGGCAGACCGGAGCTCATTCTGCTGAAATATGCAAAGACCAATCCGGAGATTTTCAGCTCTATGGGCGGCTTTACGGACAAGCTCGCCGGCTTCAACAACAACTTCCTCGGCTTTGACCTCGCAGGTGTGCCGAGTCTGCATCCGGAAAACGGCTGGAGCTTTACCGCTGTCATGCTCGTGCTTCTGCCCGTCCTCGCAACGATTGCACAGCTCGTCACGACGGTCATTACGCAGCGCCACAGCCGCAAGATCAATCCGGCTGCTGCACAGTCTATGGGCGCCATGAATATCATGCTTTACACCTCACCGCTGATGACGCTCTGGATCGGTATGTCCGTTCCGGCTGCTATGAGCTTCTACTGGGTTGTCAACTCGATCATTTCACTGGCTGTTCAGCTGATGCTTTATAAGTATCTTTCCGGAGAACGGCTCCTGAAGATCAACGAGCGCGAAAAGGCAAAGCAGATTGCCAAGGGTCCGACATGGATGCAGCGCATGATGGAGCAGTCCCAGCAGCAGCTTGCCGAACAGGAGGCAATGCAGAACGGCAGCGGCAACGGAAACCGTACCCGCTATATGGACGGTGACGACGGTATGTCCCGCAAGGAGCGTGCCGAATATGAAAAAACGCTGATAGAAGCAGCCAGAAAACGTGCTGCTTTGAAATACGGAGATGATATTCCGGAGGAGCAGGGCTCTGTAAAGGATTGATGCTCCGCAAAATCTGTAACGAAGGGAGATCAGAACGAAATGACCGAAATCTTTACCGCTCCGACTTTAGAGGAAGCGAAGCAGAAGGCAGCCGATGCATTCGGCGCACCGATTTCTGAGATCACATTTCAGGTTCTGGAGGAGCCGAAGCGTTCCCTGCTCGGCGGCCTCTTTGGCAAAAAGGAAGAATACCGCGTTGAGGCAAGCTACACTGCCCCTGCTGCGGCGGAAGCACCGGTTGAGACCGCTGCGCCCGCTGTCAGTGAACCGGTAACCGAAGCACCTGCTGCTGAGGAAGCAGTTTCCGCTGTGTTTGAAGATGAAGCAGACGATGATGCAAAGCCGGAGGTTCCGGAGGAGATTCAGCTTGAGAAAATGCAGATCGGCGCAGCATATCTGGAACAGGTTCTCGCGCAGCTCGCGCCGGAGGTCAAGTGCACCAGCAAACTCGAAAACGGCATTTCGTTCTCGCTCGAGGGCAACGGCGCAGGCAGCTTGATCGGCAGACGCGGCGATACGCTCGACGCGCTTCAGTATCTTACCTCTATGGTCGCCAACCGCGGCGATAAGGACTATGTCCGCCTGACAATCGACACCTGCGGCTACCGCGAAAAGCGCAGAAAGGCATTGCAGGAGCTCGCACAGCGCATCAGCAAGAGCGTGCTCCGTACCGGCAGAAGCGTTGCGCTGGAGCCGATGAATCCCTATGAGCGCCGCATCATTCACTCTGCCGTGACCGAGATCGAGGGTGTTTCCTCGCATTCGTCCGGAGAAGAACCGAACCGCAAGGTTATTATTACGAATGATTCCGCACCGGAATACAAGCGCGATGACCGCAATGCACGCGGCATCCGCGACAATAAGTTCAACCGTAATGACCGTCGCGGCGGCAGAGGCGGAAGAGACGGCAGACGCAATGACCGCGGTGAGCGCAGAGACCGTCGCCCGAGCGGTGAGGGTCCGCGCAAGCTCGATCTCTCGACCAGCTTTGAAAAGGATTATAAGCGCCCGAAGCCGGAAGATGCGCTGAATGCCGGTGTTTACGGTAAAATTGATATCTGAACCACAAGGGCGGCAGCAAAGCCGCCCTTGTTTTTTGAGGTGGCTATGAATACGATTGCTGCGATTTCTACGCCGAATGCAGTCGGCGGCATTGCAATGATCCGGATATCCGGTGAGGATGCGATTGCGGCTGCATCGAAAATATTTATCCCTGCCGGAAACGTGAAAGTAACGGAGATGCGCGGATATACATGTGCATATGGCTGGATTGCGGATGGGGACCGGCGTCTCGACGATGTTGTCCTGACGGTGTTCCGCGCACCGCACAGCTATACCGGCGAGGATACGGTCGAGATCACCTGCCACGGTGGTATTTTTCTGTCAAAGCAGATTTTGTCGTTGCTGCTGCACTGCGGCTGTGAACCCGCCGGCGCCGGTGAGTTTACAAAACGCGCATTCCTGAACGGGAAGCTCTCGCTCTCGCAGGCAGAGGCGGTTATGGATGTGATCCGTGCGGACGGCGACGCAGTATTGCGGCAGGCGAATTTGGCGAAGCAGGGAAAGCTGCACGAACGCATGTTCTTGATTAGCGAACGTCTGGTGGATATGATGTCCGCGTTTGCATACTGGCTCGATGATGCGGAGGAGATGCCGCCGGAGCTGGAGCGCAGCAGTCTCTTGCAGGAATTGTCAGCGCTGCATGCGGAGCTGCGGCAGATGTCTGCGGATTATCAGAACGGACGCATCCTGCGTGAGGGCATCCGGACGGTATTGCTCGGCAGACCGAATGCAGGCAAATCCTCGGTGATGAACTGGCTTTGCGGAATGCAGCGCAGTATTGTGACAGACATCGCAGGTACAACGCGCGATGTTATTACGGAACAAGTCAAAATCGGCGATTTTACGCTGCTTTTATCGGATACAGCGGGTCTGCGTGAGACGGAAAACGCAATCGAATCAATTGGTATTTCGCAGGCATATCAGGCGCTGGATACCGCGGACTTTGTGATCTATGTTGTGGATGCGGCAGTCGGTATGATGCGGGAGGATAGGGAGATTCTTGCCTTGTGCAAGGGGCGTCCGGTACTTGTACTCTGGAATAAGACAGACCTGACGGATTCCCAGCCGCCGGAGCTGGATGTGCCGGTGCTGACAATTTCTGCACTGCATGCGGATTCCTATGCGCCGCTCGAATCGCAGATCAAAGAGATTTTTCAGAAAAGAACATTCTCTGATCAGCCGACGATTATGAATGAGCGGCAGAATACATTGATTCTGCGTGCGGCTGAGCGTGTCTCTGTTTGCTGTGATCTGCTGAATGAGGATGCGGAACTGGACATGATTTATGCAGAACTGGAAGAAGCAGCGCACGCGCTTCGTGAGATTGACGGCGATGATGTCACGGATGATGTGATTGAAGGCGTCTTTTCCAAATTCTGTGTCGGAAAATAATGTTCCACGTGGAACAATAAGGAGTGAAGAACATGCCGGAGATTATTCCGTTTGACGTTGCGGTGATTGGTGCAGGGCATGCAGGCGTAGAAGCGGCGGTTGCGTCGGCGAAACGCGGCTGTAAAACGGCGCTGTTTACGATTTCGCTCGATCAGATCGGCAATATGCCGTGCAATCCGTCAATCGGCGGCAGTGCAAAGGGGCATCTGGTGCGGGAGATAGATGCGCTCGGCGGCATCATGGGCATGGCGGGTGATGCCTGCTGCATTCAGATGCGAATGCTGAATCTGAGCAAGGGTGTATCCGTACACAGCCCGCGCGCGCAGGCGGATCGCCGTAAATATCATACTTATATCAAACAAATCTGCGAAAATACGCCGAATTTGCAGATTATCCAAACGGAAATTGCAGATATTGAAATCGACGAAAACCAATGCGTGAAGGCGGTGGTAAACCGTTTCGACGCGAAATATCCGTGTAAGGCGGCAGTGCTCTGCACGGGAACGTTTCTGAACGGCATGGTATATATCGGTAAAACCGGTGTCGAAAGCGGTCCGGATGCCTGCCTGCCTGCGCGGTCGCTTTCCGCAAAACTGACTGCACATCATATAGCACTCCGCCGCTTTAAGACAGGTACGCCGTGCCGTGTGCACCGGAGAAGCATTGACTATTCGGTTTTGCAGCCGCAGTTCGGTGATCCGAATCCGCAGCCGTTTTCGTATGCGTCAGATGCAAAAGTGTTCCGCAACGATGCCGTATGCTATATTGCGAACACAACGGAGGAGACACACCGGATTATTCGGGAGAATATTCAGGAGTCGCCGCTGTATTCGGGGATGATTCACGGCGTCGGACCGCGTTATTGCCCGTCAATCGAGGATAAAGTGATTCGTTTTCCGAGCCGCGAACGGCATCAGATATTCGTCGAGCCGACCGGATTGGATACCGAGGAAATGTACATGCAGGGATTCAGCACATCGCTGCCGGAACATGTGCAAATTCAGATGTATCGTAGCGTAAAAGGTCTGGAGCATGTGGAGATTATGCGCTCAGCATATGCGATTGAATATGACTGTATCAATCCGCTCTGTCTTTCTCATACGCTTGGCTTTCGCGGATTTCACGGGCTCTATGCAGCCGGACAGTTTAACGGAACATCCGGATATGAGGAGGCTGCTGCGCAGGGCTTGGTTGCCGGAATCAATGCTTCGGCATATGTAAAAGGCGAGCAGGAGCTGGAATTATCACGTAAAAGCTCGTATATCGGCACGCTGATCGATGATCTTGTCACGAAAGGCACGGAGGACCCGTACCGTATGATGACGGCGCGAAGCGAATACCGGCTTTCGCTGCGGCATTCCAATGCGGATGCGCGTTTGACCGAAACCGGACGCCGGTACGGTTTGATTTCCGATGTGCGCTGGACGGAATTTACTGCGAAAATGAATCGCATTGAATCCGGAATTGAGCGGATAAAGGCAGAAAGCGTCCGTCCGGATGCAGTGAATGCGTATCTTGAACAGGTCGGAACATCGCCGATTGCACAAAGTGTCCGTCTGGATACGCTGATGCGACGTCAGCAGGTGAATTGTTCGGATATTCTTGCTGCACTGGGCATTGATCTCGGCTTGCAGGGCGAGGAGCCGGCAGAAGTCAGCCACAGAATCAAATATGAGCAGTATATTGCGCGGCAGGATCAGCAGAATGCGCATCTTGCGCATCTGGAAAAGATCAGACTGCCGGAAGGTCTGGATTATCATACGGTGCACGGGCTTTCGTCCGAAGCAGTCGAGAAGCTGACGAAGCAGATGCCGGAGAATCTCTCGCAGGCATCGCGGATTTCCGGCGTTTCGCCGTCTGATGTATCCATTCTGATGACCTGGCTGAAAGCGGGTGGATATCATGGTGAATGAAATGCCGTATGCGGCTTGTGAGGCGCTTTTTGCGCGAAATCAACTCAAAATTGACCAAAATGCATACGAAAAACTTGATCAATATGCGAATTTGCTGATTGCGGAATCTGCGCATCAGAATGTGACAGCTGTACGCGCGCTGCCGGATATCTGGGTGCGTCATTTCCTCGATTCTGCCTATCTGGCTGAAATCGTAAAAGAAGGAAACGTGCTTGACCTCGGCACAGGCGGCGGGATTCCTGCAATTCCGCTTACGATTCTGAATCCGGAGCTGCGGATTACAATGCTGGACAGTGAACTCCGGAAGATTGAATTTTGTCAGCATGCGGTGAATGAAATCGGACTCACAGCGAAAACTGTCTGCGGCAGGGCGGAAGAGATTGCCCGTGTATCCGAATACGAGGCACAGTTTGACTGCGTTGTTTCGCGTGCCATGGCGAACGGCTCTGTGCTGACAGAGCTTGCGGTGCGCTTTCTGAAAGTCGGCGGCTGCCTGATTGCGATGAAGGGTAGACAGTATGATCCGTCTGTTGAACGCTTTGCAGAGGCTGCATCTGCGCTTGGATGCTGTGTGGAACAGGAGACGGAATACGCGCTTGAGGGCGAGATGAAACATCTGATCACTGTTCGGAAGCTATCCGATACCCCGCTGCAATATCCGCGCAGATACGCGAAAATCAAGCGAAGCCCACTGTGACCGGAGGCGGAATGTTCCACGTGGAACATTCCGCTTTTTGCGATTTCACCAATGCCGATTGCCATTATGAAGAGACACGAAGAAAGCGGTAACAAAGCGATTGCAAATGTATACAGTTTGGAAATGCAGTTGACTTTCCGCTGTGAACACGATATAATATAACATAGAGATAGTATGCAACCACGGATGCATAACAGAAAGGAATCTGCAACATGAACAACGACCGTTTTTCTGATACAACGGAGCTGCCTGTTCCGCGCGTGCCGCGGCAGCCGCAGAATCAGCAGCCCTCTGATCCGTTTGCTGAGGCAGCACGGACGAATGATACAACATACAGATCGAATCCCAATCCGCAGCGCAGTACAGTTGACCCGAATACGGGTGCGCCGCGGAGAAGGCTGAACGGTGCGGCTGCACCGCGTCAGTCTGAACATACAACCGGCGCCGACGGCTACCCGCATCATTCCGGTGAGCGCCCGCCGTCTGCTTCGGGCAGCAATCCGCATCGTGCCCCCGCGCGTCCGACTGCATCGGACGGCTATCCGCATCGACCTTCCGGACGATCCGGTACACAGAACGGCAATCCGCAGCGCCCCTCTGCGCGGCAGAGTGCGCCGAACGGTTATGCACAGCGTCAGGTGCAGCCTGCGCCGCGTCAGCGTATCCGCCGTGACGGAGCCAATCCCCCGCCGCAGGCGGCAATCCGCCGCGCGTCCTATCAGGAGCAGATGCCCGAGGACGATCAGATTTATGCCTACCGTCAGCCGCAGCAGGGATACCGTCAGCCTGAATTTGCCGATGAGGAAATCCGCGAACCTGCGCCGAAAAAGAAAAAGCGCAGAAAGCGTCACCGTCACAGCTGTCTGCGAAAAATCATTACTTCTCTGCTGACGGTTGCAGTTGTTTTATTCGGGCTGTACTCCGGCGTCGTATTGCTTGCGATCAAGAAACTCGGCTATGAAGAGACCGGTGCGCGCGCGATCACGGCGACCGCCGCCGAGCCGGATGCAGCGGTGCGAAATGTGCTGCTGATCGGAACCGATAACCGCGAGGATGAGCGCGGCAGAGCCGATACCGTGATTCTGCTCAGCTTCAGCAAGCACAATCAAACAGTCACGATGACCTCTTTGATGCGCGATTCCTATGTCAATATCCCGAATCACGGAACCGATAAGCTCAATGCGGCTTATGCCTACGGCGGTGCAACGCTGCTTATGGATACGATTACGAGCAACTTCGGCATTCCGGTAGATGACTATATTTGCGTGAATTTCCGCGCGTTTGTGCATATAGCGGATGCCGTCGGCGGACTCAAGGTTGAGGTTTCCGACCGCGAAGCAGAAGCAATCAATGTGATCCTCGAGAGCGAGGTCAACGGAATCATGGGCGATGAGCCGAAGGATGATTTCCTGCCGAGCGGCGGCACATTCCTGCTCAACGGAAAACAGGCACTCGCCTATGCACGGATTCGTTATGTCGGCAATGCGGATTTTGAGCGCACCGAGCGTCAGCGCACGGTCCTCGATCTCATGCTCGGAAAATTGAAGCATCTCAGTCCGACAGCCGTTCCGAAGATTCTGATGAAAGCCGTGCCGGAGCTGAAAACGAATATGACAACCGGTGAACTTTATCTGCTGTCACTGCAAACGCCGGTCAGACTCATAGGATATGACATGCAGAAGCTGCGTCTGCCTGCCGACGGAACCTATTCCGATCAGACGGCGCCGGACGGACAGATGGTTCTTGCGGTTGATTTTGATGCGAATTTGCAGCTTTATCTGAAAATGATTCATGATGCACCGCAGCCGGAACCGGCAGAGGGTGAGGTGACTGCGCCGTGAAGGGACAGGTGATTTTTCAGCTGCTGACAGTGCTCCGCGAGGAGACTGATGATCAGCACCGCCTGTCGCAGCAGGCGCTCTCTGACCGGATGCTTGCCAGATTCGGTGTCAAACTGAACCGCCGCACGCTCAAATCGTATCTCGATGATCTGATTGCAGCGGGATTTCCGCTGAATGCCGCGCAAAAGCAGCGCCTTCTGCCGGACGGTTCTGAGGAGATTATGCAGACAGACTGGTATCTGGAGCCGCAGTTTGAAATCAGCGAGCTGCGGCTGCTCTGCGATATGCTCTCAGGCATGGCGGCAGTACCGGCGTCACAGCGCGATTCGCTCGCAAGGAAGCTGATGCGGTTTGCGCCGCCGAGCTTCTCCGGCACACAGCTGCAAAGTCAGATTATCTATCTGCATAAGCCGCCTGCACAGCAGATGATGTTTTCCGTTGAGATGCTTTGCGAGGCGATGCGCCGGAACTGCATGGTCAGCTTCAATTACGGCAGCTATGTGCTGAATGCGGAGGGCATGCCGGAATTAAAACCGCGTACCCGTGAAGACGGCGCTGTGCGCGAGTATTTTGTCAGCCCGTATGAGATCGTTGTTTCGCACGGGCGGTATTATCTGATCTGCTGCAAGGAGCCCTACCGGACGCTCTCGAACTACCGCATCGACCGCATGACGGAAATGCGGATTCATGACGATTTTACGCGGATTCCGCTGGAGGAGCTTGATGCACAGACTAGCTATCCGCAGCGGCTTGCCGAGCAGCTTTATATGTACAGCGGTGAGGCGGAGGAGGTCTGTTTTCTTGCCGACAGCCGGATTTTGAGCGATGTGCTCGACTGGTTCGGCAGTGATATTATCATCCAGCCGGAACAAAACGGACTGCTGCATATTACGGTGCAGGTGCATCCGACGTCGATGCAGCACTGGGCACTGCAATACGGCAGATATGTTACGGTGCTTTCACCGGAATCGCTGCGCAGCGAGCTTGCGGAGATTGCTGCCGATCTTGCAGCGCGGTATCAGCGTGAACCGGAAGAATAAACGGTGTTTGGCTATAATATTTATCTTAATATAATTCTGCATTGACAACCACCCGGATATTTGCTATAATGAATCCGGAAGTAAGATCAAATCGCAGAAAGGATGATCCGGATGTATGAAATCCAGCGCATGGGCTGTTCCTGCCGCCATGACAGCAGCTTTGTCTTTGATCTGCCGCAGGGCTTCGACGGCTACCTGATGCTTTATGTCAAGACGCGCGCGTTTTTCCGCATCGGCGAGGAAACGCATACGGTCGAGCCGGAAACCTTTATAATATACAACCGCAATTCGCCGCTTTATTACGGTGCGGCAGGCGGAGCTTATGTCAATGACTGGATGCTGTTCGACTGCACCGAGGTGCTGGATTCCGAAATCGGCATCCGGTTTGATACGCCGATCTTCATCGGGGAGCAGATCAATCTGACGCAGTATTTTCAGCTGATTGCTGACTGCTACTACCGTGGAACGGACGCGCAGACGGCGGGATTGCTGATCCGCGCGATGCTTTCGGAGATTTTTTCCAAGACAGAGCGTCCCGAAGCCGCAGAGCTGCCGCATTACCGCGAGCTGCTTGACCTGCGCCGGAAAATCTATGCGCAGCCTGCGAAGAACTGGAGCATGGAGCAAATGGCGCAGATGCTCAATATCAGTATGCCGTATCTGCATGCGCTTTACCGCAAGGCGTTCGGTGTGACCTGTACCGCAGACGTCATTCAGAGCCGGATGGAGCAGGCGCAGCAGTATCTCAATAATCCCGGCATGACAATCGAGGAGATTGCTTATGCCTGCGGCTACAGCAGCGGCGTCCACTTCTCGCGGCAGTTCAAAAAGCACTTCGGCGTCTCACCGCTGCAATGGAGGAAATCCGGCAGACCGGATGATAAAAAATGATAAAAGGATAGGATATGTTAAAAACTCAATAACATATCCTATTCTTTTTTTATCGGCGCTGTGCTATAATGGGGACAGTGAAGGGACAGTGCAGCAGTCCGTCAGGCTGTGATTGTTGCATATGTGCCTCACGGGAAGAACCAGAGGTTGCCGCCGGAGCCGGTATGAGAGAGCACCGGAACCGGCAATACTATGATCATCCCGCCTGCCGGTGCGGTCCGTGAGAGGGGGGACCGCACCGGCGGGTTTCGGGAAACTGTGCTTGACACAAACTGGAAAAGGGTAATATGAAAAAGGGGAACATCCTATGCCTTTGAAAGTTTTACTCATAGGCGGGACCGGCACGATCAGTATGGCGATTACGCGGCGGCTGGCTGCGCAGGGACATGAGGTCTTTCTGCTCAACCGCGGCTCGCGTACCGCCGACCTGCCGGAATCGGTCAGGATCATTCGCTGCGATATCAGTGATGAAAAAGAAGCCGCAGGACTGCTGAACGGCATGCAGTTTGATGCCGTCGGCGAATTCATCGGTTTTGTACCGGAGCAGGTACAGCGCGATGTGCGTCTGTTCGCAGGCAAAACGCGGCAGTATATTTATATCAGCTCTGCGTCGGCATATCAGAAGCCGCCGGTCGAGAGCGTCATTACGGAAAGCACACCGCTTTCCAATCCGTACTGGCAATATTCGCGCGACAAAATCGCGTGTGAAACATATTTGATGCAGCAATACCGTGAGAACGGCTTTCCGGTGACGATCGTCCGTCCGAGCCATACCTATGACGAACGCGCCGTACCGCTCGGCGTTCACGGGAAACTGGGAAGCTGGCAGGTCGTTCGCCGCATCATGGACGGCAAGCCCGTGATCATTCACGGCGACGGCACTTCGCTCTGGACAGTGACGCATAACAGTGATTTTGCAAAAGGATACTGCGGTCTGATCGGAAATGTTCATGCCATAGGACAGGCGTATCATATCACTTCGGATGAGCGCGTCACATGGAATCAGATTTATCAGTGCATTGCGGATACGCTCGGCGTGCCGCTGAAGGCTTGCCATATTCCATCGGATTTTCTCGCTGCGGTCAGCGATTATGATTTTGAGGGCAGTCTGACCGGTGATAAGGCATGCTCGGTGATTTTTGATAATACGAAGATCAAGCGTGCGGTGCCGGATTTCTGTGCGGCTGTCCGTGCCGATCAGGGCATCCGTCAGACGGTGCAGTATATTCTGGCGCATCCGGAATATCAGATTCCCGATCCGGAATTTGATGCATGGTGCGACCGTGTGATTGCTGCCTTTGAGAATCTGAAAGGAGCGCTTGCAGAGTGAATAACTTTCAGTTTTGCAGCCCGACCGAATTTGTATTCGGCAGAGGGACTGAAAATGAAGCAGGTACATATGTCAAAAAGTACGGCGGTACGAAGGTGCTGCTGCATTACGGCGGCGGCTCTGCCGTTCGGAGCGGTCTGATTGACCGTGTGAAGCAGTCGCTTGCCGCATCCGGCATCGGCGTTGTCGAGCTCGGCGGCGTCAAGCCGAATCCGCGTGATACACTTGTATATCAGGGCATCGAGCTCTGCCGCAAAGAGGGCGTGGATTTCATCCTTGCAGTCGGCGGCGGCTCGTCGATTGATTCGTCCAAGGCGATTGCCATGGGCGTCCCTTACGCAGGGGATTTCTGGGATTTTTACTGCGGGAAGGCTGCGATACAGGCGGCACTCCCCGTCGGAACTGTCCTGACCATAGCAGCAGCCGGGAGTGAGGGCTCCGGCGATTCTGTGGTCACAAGGGAGGCAGACGGTCTGAAAAGAGGTACGGGCTCTGATCTGATCCGTCCGCGGTTCTCAATCCTGAATCCGGAGCTCACCTGCACGCTGCCTGCCTATCAGACAGCGTGCGGCGCGACGGATATTATGGCGCATGTTTTCGAGCGCTATTTTACCAATACGCAGGAGATCGAAATCACCGACCGTCTCTGCGAAGCCGTCCTCCTGACCATAGTGAAGGAGACGCCGCGCGTGATTGCACAGCCTGACCTGTACGAGGCACGCGCAAATATCATGTGGGCTGGCACCGTCGCGCATACGAATCTCGTCGGTGTCGGCAGAGAGCAGGACTGGAACAGCCACGGCATAGAGCACGAGCTTTCCGCGCTCTATGACTGCGCACACGGTGCCGGTCTTGCCGTAATTATGCCCGCATGGATGGAATTTGTTTATCAGCATGATGTGATGCGCTTTGCACAGATCGCAGTCCGGCTTTGGGGCTGTCAGATGAATTTTGCGCATCCGGATGTCACCGCGCTGGAAGGCATCCGCTGCTTCCGCCGCTTCCTGCACAGTATCGGTATGCCGGTCAATTTTGCAGAGCTCGGCGCGAAGGAGGAGGATATTCCGAAGCTGGTCGAAAAATTCGGCATCGGCGACGGAAAGACCGGCGGATTTGTACATCTTTCTGCGGCTGATATTGCGGAGATTTACCGCATTGCCGCACACGCTGCCCTTTGACTGCGCAGGATTCAGGGATATCTGCGCGATATAGATTTAACCGACATGGATACTGGAAGCCGTGTCGGTTCTTTTTTTGCATTTGTTCACGCGGTTTACAAAAGAATATGGAAAACCGCTTGCATTTTTATGCGCAATGTGCTATAATATGAGTATGTGCAGATAAGCAGTTCGCAGTCCGGTGACAGAAAAACGGCTGCAAGATACTTGATTGTGCAACAGAGGAGGGCACTCTTATGAAATGTCCGCATTGTCACGCTGCCATACCGGATAAATTTTCATTTTGTCCGCAGTGCGGCGCAGCAGTCCGTACCGAATCCGGCAGAGTCATTCGTCCGGACGGTGCGCGCAGAGTTGTGAATACGGTACTGATCGGTGTACTTGCCGCGAATGTGGTCGGCGGTGCTTTTCTGATCCACGGAATCCATAAAAAGCATCAGTCGCCGCCGGAGACCTCGATTTCCGAGGTGCAGCCGGAGGACAGCAAGCCTGAAAAGACAACCGAAGCACCGAAGGAAACCAAACCCGAAACCGAAGCCGCAGCGGAAGCGACAACCAAAGCAACGACAATCAAGGAAACAGAAGCAACAACTGCAAAAACAACCAAGGCAACCACCACAACGGAGAAAACAACCAAAACAACTAAGGCGACTACGACAACGGAGAAAACAACCAAAACGACCAAGGCGACCACTACCACGGAGAAAACGACGAAGAAAACAACCGAAAAGACAACCGCCAAAACAACTGCAAAGTCAGCCAAGAAAACGAAAACAACGGCTTCTTCCGCCAAGAAGGAAGATACGAAAACCACTGCCAAGCAGGAGCAGCAGCAGCAACAGCAGGTTGTGCAGCAGCCCGCGCAGCAGGAGCAGCAGAGTACGCTGACCTCTGATTATTATGCAAAGCTCGGTGCGATGCCGTTTGTCTGCGGCAATAACGGAGACCCGTTCCTGCCGCCGGGAATGTATACAAAGGCTGCGAATGAAGACGGCAGTGCGCAGAGTGAGGCGGATGCCAAGCAGGCGATGCTGAATCTGCCGATCAACTGGGGCAATGACGCGGATATTTTCTGCGGCACGACGCCCGATGACAACGGTACATCCAATTCGACCTACCGCTATATCGCCGATGCATTTCCGGTTCCGGGCTTTGCGGATCTGCAAATGCCGGCGTCGATTGATCTCTATATCCATAACGGTACAGCCGCGCACGGCAGTCATCTGCGTGCAATCGACTACCGCTTCGGCAATCATCCCGATTACGGCGGACCGTATATTTGGACACGCGCGGAGATCGAATCCTATTTCAAGCAGCTGACAGAATATGCTGACTCACTTTACGGCGGTCATGAGCAGATCAGCAACAGCACGCTGGGTCATTACCGCTATCGGAACGGAGCGCTCGATATCGGATACTACGAGCGAAACGGCAGGTATATCCTTTGGATTTCGCGCTCCAACGATTGATTCGCAGGAGGTTAATATATGGAATTCTGGGACGCAGTCAGCCGCGGCATGGACCGTCTCGCAAACAAGCTCGATGCCCTTTCCGAGAATTATCAGGCGCAGCATTCGGACACCGGCTTTACCATTATGGATAAGGATTATTGCTGGGAGGATCTGGATTATGCATCGGATTTCACCTTGCAGCGTCATGTGGTCTCGGGCGAATGCCGGATCGTCGATCAGTACGGTCAGATCGTAGACCGCGGCACGCAGGCACAGCTTGAGCAGTCTATGATCCGGCGCGCGGCGCGTGCGGAGGCAATTCGTGCGGCAGGCGGAACCGTTCCGGTCGGGACGGATTTCGGCAGCACGATGACCCCGCCGGACACCGCAGTTCCATATACGGGCATACAGCCGGTGCAGGCACAGTACGGCGACATCATCGGCGTTGTACGGCGCGGCGGTACGTATGTGCATTACGGCATCTACGTCAGCGATACCTGCATCGTGCACTATAATATTCCGGCGAGCAAGACAATCGGACATGCGACGGTGCATGCGACGAATCTGCGCAATTTCCTGCGGGATGATTCGGCGGAATACTTCATTCTGGATTTTCCGAAGCCCTATGTGCCGCCCGTGGCACTTGGCAGTGCAGGCAGCACGCCGCATACCAACAGCTATTCCGAGGAGCTTGCGCGCTCCTTGCAGCAGACCTACGGCTATCATCTGTATACGCCGGAGGAGACCGTTGCCCGTGCGCGGTCGCGTCTGGGCGAGACAAGCTATAATCTTTTTACCAATAACTGCGAGCATTTTGCGATCTGGTGCAAGACCGGCGTCAGCGAATCGCTGCAAGTAAACAATATGCTCGGGGCACTGCTGAACAATCAGCACTGGCAGTTCCGCAAGCCCATGTTCCGCTTATGAAGCGAAAATTCCCGGCAGACATGCGCCTGTCGGGAATTTCTGTTCCGAATCTGAGGGAGGCACCATGCAAATCGAGGGCATTTCATCTGAAATCAATCTGATCCGCAGCAGCAGGCGTTCGCTTGCCGCGGAGATTCTGCCGGACGGCAGCGTGACGGTCCGTGCACCGCAGCGCATGCCGGAGCAGGATATCGTGCGTTTTCTTTCCGAGAAGGCAGCGGGCATCGAAAAGCATGTGCAGAAGCGCCTCGCACAGAACCGTACACTCGCGGCACTTCCGCCCTTTACGCCGGAGGATATCCGCGATATGGCAAAGCGCGCAGCCGCAGTGATTCCGGTGCGAGTGCAGTATTTTGCGAAGGAGATCGGCGTCAGCTACGGGCGCATCACGATCCGCAATCAGAAAACGCGCTGGGGGAGCTGTACTGCGGAGGGCAATCTGAATTTCAACTGCCTGCTCATGGCAGCGCCGCCGGAGGTGCTCGACAGTGTTATCGTGCATGAGCTCTGTCACCGGCTGCACGCGAATCATTCAAAGCAGTTTTATGATGCGGTGTACAGGGTGTTTCCCGATTATGATCGCTGTCATCAGTGGCTGAAACAAAACGGCGGATTGCTGATCCGGCGAATGGAGGCAGGAAATCAATGAACCTGAAACGAATCAAACCGGCAATGCTGACCGCGGTGCTGCTGCTGACGATGCTGCTCGGCGGCTGCGGCGATCCGGCAAACTATGATCTGCCTGCGCAGCCACAGGAATTCAAGGTCTCCGATTTTACGAATCCGGAGCTGAATACGGATGCGTATGCGAGCATCGAATACAACGGCAGAAGCTATATTCCCTTCGGAACGCTGACACGAAAGCTCAAGGGTTCGGATGTCGGGGAATGTCTCGGTTATATCACGCAAATGGACATGAAGGATGAGGCGACGCGCATTACGCTGCTGAAGGCGGACAGTGACTGCAATTTTCTCATCGCTGTGGATACGGACAGCGAATCGCTGCAAACCACGGTAATGCGTGCGATTGATACGAAGAAAAAGGACATCCCGATTCCGGATTTTATCAAGGATGAGGGCTATGAGTTCTGGAAATAGAAAGACGACTGACAACCAATAGAAACGGCTAAGCCGCAGAAAGGAATGGGCAATATGGAGAATGTTCAACAATATCTTTCGGAAATTGAAGAAGCATGTGATTTTTCGATTCAACCGCTCCCGACGCAGCTTGACTTTAATGATAGAACAAGATTTGCGAAGCTGGATATTGATAAGTCACATCTTAGTATGTTCACGCAGCAGATACTTCCGGCGGCGGCAACCGGCATGTTGGCAAATGCGTATTCTGTCAAATTTCCAGAAGGCATGCCGCATACGCTTATGAAGCTGAAAGACGGTGGAGTAGGCTCTGCAATTATGGGCGAAAAAGGTATTATTGGGCAGGCTTCATTTCATCGGATGATAGCGCCAGCGGCTATAATGGGCGTGTTTACAGTAATGTCCGCAGTAACCGGTCAGTATTTTCTTGCCGAAATCAACAGCAAACTGGATAAGATCAGTCAGAATGTAAGTGATATTCTTGCATTCCTTTACGGTGATAAAAAAGCAGAATTAGTTTCAGAGATTTCTTTTATTCAGTATGCACAGCGGTGCTATGATTCGATTGCTGCACATGAATCGCAGCGAATTGCGACAATCAGCGGTATTCAGGATGCGAAAAAGGTCGCCATGAAGGATATAGAGTTTTATCTGAATGATCTTGAAGCGACAGTAAAAAAGAATCTCGAAAAGAATGACCGCAGAGGTAAATCACTCGCAGAGATGAAAGAAATAAATCAGATTATGGACAGCTTGGAATTGTCGCTACAGCTTTATATCATTAGTTGTATCCTTGAACCATACTATGCACAGAATTTTGATAAGGCATATCTGGATTATCTGATTGAAAATACCGCAGAATATGTTTCAAAGTATAGAGAGAAAATTCGGACATGTCTCGGCATGATGCACGGTCACGGCTATGCATTGCTTGCGGATAAGCCGCAGCGCTTTGATTTGAAATCGCGTTTATCCGAGGTGGAGCGAATGCTCGAAAAGCTGCCGATTGGAGAGGCAGCGGTTCGTCAGCAGATGCATGATGCGCTGTATGCGCCGTTGCAATCGACCGAATTGTATATTACTGAAAACGGAGAAGCGTATTACGCAATCCCCTGAATATTAGGAGGCAATACCATGCGAGTGATTACAGGAACGGCGCGCGGCAGGCGCCTGATGACGCCGGAGGGGCTGGATACCCGCCCGACGACCGATAAAGTGAAGGAGGCAATCTGCTCATCCCTGCAATTTGATTTTCCGGAGGCGAATGTGCTTGATCTGTTCGCAGGCAGCGGACAAATGGCGATTGAAGCGCTGAGCCGCGGTGCACGGCGCGCTACGCTGATTGATGCAGACCAGCGCGCAATCACCTGCATTCGGGAGAATGTCAAAAACTGCGGCTTTGCCGATCAGGCGACTGTGCTCAAATCGGATTCCGTCAGCTTTTTGCAGCGGACATCGGAGCACTTTGATATTGCATTCCTTGATCCGCCCTACCGCCACGGAATTTTGGAGCAGATTCTGCCGATTCTCGCAGAAAAAATGCAGAAAAACGGGATAATTGTCTGTGAGCATGAGCCGGAATGCAAAATTCCTGAGAGAATTCTGCATTTTGACTTGCAAAAGCAGAAAAAATATGGTAAAATAATAATAAGTATTTACCGGAACGCCGATGCAGATGCCGATTGACCTGATGCGAACCGGTATCAACCTGACGGAACGCAGAAAGGAATCTGCCATGAGTGAAACAAAACGCCGTGTCGCGGTCTGCCCCGGCAGCTTCGATCCGGTCACATACGGGCACCTCGATATCATCAGCAGAGCCGCAAAGCTCTTTGACAAGGTGATCGTGCTCGTATCAGCGAATCTCGAAAAGCATCCCGTGTTTACCCTCACCGAGCGTCTGCTCATGATCGAAAAGGTGACCGCGGGCTTTGATAATATTGTCATTGACATACTGGAGGACGAGCTGCTCGCGGATTATGTCCGCAGGGTCGGCGCGAATGCAATCGTCAAGGGCTTGCGCGCCGTGACGGACTTTGAATATGAGTTCCAGATGGCACTCGGCAACAAGAAGCTCTATCCGGGCGCCGAGACCGTATTCCTCACGACCGCAGCAGAGAATATGTATCTCAGCTCCAGCATCGTCCGGCAGATCGCCACGCTCGGCGGCGATATCAGCAGCTTTGTTCCGCCGGAGATTCTCTCGGTTATCATGGAACGGCTGCATAAACCACAGAACCATTCACCTTCCGGAAAGACTGCCAGCGCGCAGGAGCTCCGGCAGGTGCAGCAATTTGCAAATGCAATCGGAAAGGAAGAATCGGAATGAGTGTATTTGATGTTCTTGACGAAATGGATGACCTTCTGGACAATGCGAAAGTGTTTCCGCTTGCCGCACATAAGATCGTCATTGACGGCGACCGCTTCCGTGAACTGGTCAACGATATCCGTCTCAACATGCCGAAGGAGATGAAGCGTGCGCAGACCATTGACTATGACTGCGACCGCATCATGAAGGAGGCACAGTCCAACGCGGAAAAGATTATTCGCGGCGCAGAGGAGCGTGCAAAGGCACTGGTTGCGGAGAATTCCATTGTTGAGGAAGCAAAGAAGCGCGCCCATGAGATCCTTGCAAAGACCAAGGCAAAGTGTGAGGATACGAAGGATGCGACGGCAGCTTATGTCCTGCAATCCCTGAACTCGACCGAGACCAAGCTCAGCGAGCTGATGCAGGATCTCAAGCGTGAAAAGAGTAATTGGGAAAAATAAAGCGTGAAAAGCGGCAGCTGGTGATCCGACTTGTGCTGACGCTGCTCTGGATGTGCGTGATTTTCTGGTTCTCCGCGAAGAATGCGGATGAATCCAGCAGCATGAGCGGCGGACTGCTCCGGTCACTGCTTTCGGTTGTGATTCCGCACTGGAAGGTGCGAAGCGCTGCCGAACAGCAGGCGATCATAGATCAGCTGCATACGATCTTTCGCAAATGCGGACATTTTTCGGAATATACCGTTCTGGGGATTCTGCTTGCCGCAGTGGCAAGGCAGCTCCGGAAATGCATAGCAGAAAGCCGGCAGGCGATCACGAAAGAAGTGATAATACTGCCGGCGCTTTGTGCGTTGCTTTATGCATGCAGTGATGAATTCCACCAGCGGTTTGTAGCGGGACGGAGTTGTGAGCTGCGGGATGTCTGCATTGATTTCGGCGGTGCAGTGCTGGGAATACTGATTTCGACAGGACTGTCACTGGTATTGCACAGGATCATAAAAAACAGGCAGAAAAAAGCCGCGCAATGTAAGCCATGAAGCTGCATTGCGCGGTTTTTCTTTCTGATGAAATTCAGAGCACTTTGGAGAGAAATTCCCTGAGACGCGGATTTTTTGGGCTGCGGAAAAATTCCTTCGGATTATTCTGTTCGACAACGCCGCCGTCTGCCATAAACATCACGCGCGAGGCGACTTCCTTCGCAAAGCCCATTTCATGTGTCACGACGATCATTGTCATGCCGTCGTCTGCGAGCTGCTTCATAAGCTGCAAGACCTCGCCGACCATTTCCGGATCGAGCGCAGAGGTCGGCTCATCAAACAGCATGACCTCGGGATTCATTGCCAGTGCGCGCGCAATCGCAATGCGCTGCTTCTGACCGCCGGAGAGCTGTGAGGGATATGCCTTTGCCTTATCCGGCAGCCCGACACGTTCGAGCAGTTCCTTTGCCTTCTTATCCGCTGCTGCTGTGTCCATGCGCTTCAGCTTGACCGGTGCAAGCGTGATATTCTGCTGGATGGTCAGATGCGGGAACAGATTAAAGTGCTGGAACACCATGCCCATGCGCATCCGGATTTCATTGATCTCCTTGTCATGCAGATGCGTGATTTCCTTGCCGTCGAAGAAAATTTCGCCGCCGGTCGGCTGTTCCATGAGGTTCAGGCAGCGCAGAAAGGTCGATTTGCCGGAGCCGGAGGGTCCGATGATGACGACTTTTTCACCCTTTTCGATATGCTCTGTGATGCCGCAGAGCACCTTTGTATTGTGAAAATCCTTCGTCAAATTTTTAACGTCGATCATTTGCTGCGAGCCTCCTTTCCAGAATACCGACGAGCTTTGTCAGTACGACGACCATGAACAGATAGATCGCGGCGACCGCAAGCAGCGGCAGGAATGCCGAGAAGGTCTGCGAGCGGATGATATCGCCGCCCTTGGTCAAATCCTCAATCGCAATATAACCGGCGACAGATGTCTCCTTGAGCAGCACGATGCATTCATTTGCCAGCGCAGGCAGCACATTCTTGAACGCCTGCGGCAGAATGATATAGCGCATCGTCTGCGTATAATTGAGACCGAGGCTTCTGCCGGCTTCGAGTTGTCCGACATCAATCGACATGATGCCGCCGCGAACGATCTCCGCGACATATGCACCGGAATTGATGCCGAATGCGACCACGGCGACAAAGGTCTTGGAGACCGGCACCGTCGCAAAAATCACAAAGTAGATAATCAGAAGCTGCACAACGACCGGCGTACCGCGGATGACCGTCAGATACAGGCGGCAGATCAGATCGGGAATCAGCAGCTTATGCGTCCGCAGATAGGTCGAGCGGATGATTGCAACCAGAAAGCCGAGAATCAAACCGAGAATCACGGCAAAGAAGGTAATCAGCAGCGTTGTACAGAGACCGTTCCAGAGATAAGACCAGCGGTCCGCCTCAATAAAATTCTGCCGAAAGCTGTCAGCAAAGCCCATGTTCCGTTCCTCCGAAAACAGCAGGGCTGTCAGTTTTCAGACAGCCCGGATCAAATATATCGGTTTATTTTCTGACGATAACGACCTGATGCGTTACAGCGTAGTTATTGGTAAACAGGACGTTCTTTTCTCTGTCCGGCGTCACGGAAAGACCTGCCACGCCGACATCCGCCTTGTCGCTTGCGACCGCAGTAATGACCGCATCGAATGCCATATCCTCGATCAGCAGATCATAGTTGAGGTAGTCACAGACCGCGTGCATCATATCGACGTCGAAGCCGACGATCTCATTGCCCTGACGCTCCTCATAGGGCGGAAACTCTGCGTTTGTTGCCATAACGAGCTTACCCTTGCTGCGGCTGAGGTCCTGACGGACAACATAGGGGTACTGACCCTTTTTGTCGCCCTCATAGTTCTCCTTGATGCGCTGGAGTGTGCCGTCATTGGTCAGTGCCTCGAGCGCTTCGTTCAGCTCCTGCTGGAGTGCGGTATTGCCAAGCTTGACTGCGATTGCATATTCCTCATCGGCAAATTCTTCGCCGAGAATCTCGATATCTGCATTGACATCCGTAAACGATTTTGCGGTTTCCAGATCAACGATTACGGCATCGACCTTGCCCTGCTTGAGCGCCTGTACGCCGTCCGCAGCCTTGTTATACCGTTCGACGGTTGCGTTTTCAATATCGCCCGCCAGTGTGTCGCCGGTTGTACCGAGCTGCACGCCGATGGTCTTGCCGTTGAGATCAGCAATGGAGTGTACGGTATTCTTCAGCTTGCTGCCGCAGCCTGTCAGCAGGAGCGACGTAATTGCAGCTGCCGCAAAACATACAGCGAGTTTTTTCATCATCTTCATGATTTTTCCTCCCTTATCAATTCTCAGTTTGAGAGTTTGATTCCAAAACGGACACCTTGATTATAGCATACTATGAAAGAAAATGCAATGGAAATGTAAAAAAAATACCGTATCAGGCAGAATATGCACAAAATGCACAGATTTCGCCGCAAATAAACAAAAAAACCGTCTCCATTCGGAAACGGTTTTTTGGATGAGGATGAGCGGACTTGAACCGATGACCCCCTGCATGTCAAGCAGGTACTCTAACCAACTGAGCTACACCCTCACAACAGAATTTATTATAACACAGTTTTCCGGATTTGTCAACCCCTATTTCAAAAAATTTTTAGGGAAGCATACCGGCGGCGCCGGTGCAGATCAGCCGGTGCCGCCGGTATACAGATTTCAGTGTGAATCAGCCGTAAAGACGCTGCTGCTGTTCGGTGCGCAGCCAGTCTACGGCGAAGGAGATAAATTCCGAATTCGTCATGCGGTGCCCGTCGCAGACACCGTACTCCCAGCCGTTCCGTCCGTCGGCATTCTCCCATGCCTGCGTAATTGCGTGGCGGATGGAACGCTCGACGCGCGAGGGTGTGCTGTGCAGCAGCTCCGCAACTGCCGGATAAATCAGATTCATCATGCATCCGCTCGGGATATCCTGCCGGTAGGCAGTCATGATCGCACAGCGGAGATAGTGAAAGCCGCGCAGATTCGTCGGAATTCCGAAGCAGTGCAGCAGATGTGTGACAGCATATTCCGGATCCTTCCGGTTGACTGCCGCATCCTGTGCCGGTTCGCGCATGCCGGAGAGCCGGTAGACATAGGATACCAGTTCCGCGATATCCTTTGTACACGGAACATAATGTACGCCCTGCTGCGTCAGGATCCGCGCCAGCCCGTCATTCTTTCTGTTGTACAGCACGAGAATCACGAGCTCGGAGTGCCGAAGCAGCTCCTCTGTCAGAACGGGGACATGAATGGTCTCTGCGGTCAGATTGAGCACGAGGACATCCGGATGCTCTGTCCGGACGGCTGCGGTCAGCTTGTCATGCCTTTGGAGCCGCGTCACTGCCCATTCCCCTTCTCCGGCGAAGGCTGCTGCGATGTTTGCCGCGGACTCATCGCCGATATCGCCGATGATGATGCGAAGTTGTTTATTCATTTTCCTTCTCCTTTGCTTTCTTGTTCTATATTTATCTGCAATAATTATTATATCAATTTTAATGCGGCGGTGTCAAGGGATTATCCTGCGGATTCATGTCGAAAATTGCTGAAACCCCTGCAAAATGTCGAGCGCCTGTCCGGTATGATATTCGCGGGCACTGTCGCATATGCTGTTGCGAAGGAGGGATGCGCGGATGCGTGATCTGATTTTTGCGGTTTTGTGCAGCGGTTTGCCGGCATCGCTGCTCGGGATGCTCGGTGCTGCGGCGCTGCTGACGGTATTTGATCTGCCGTTTCCGTATCATACGGCTGCGGCGGCGGTTCCGCTGCTGTCGGGATGCTTTCTGGCAGCTTATCGCGCCGGCAGACGGCAGCGCCGCGGCGGACTGCACTGCGGCTTTCTGGCGGCATTCCTGCTGACGGCGCTCTGGTACGCAGCCGCGTGTATCCTCAGCCGCAGACTGTATCTGCCGGTGATTCTGCTGCTGAGCCTGCCCTGCGGCATGTTCGGCGGTGTATGCGGCGTCAATACGAGACTGCCCGTTCCGCACAGGCGTCTGCATGCTGCAAAACATCTGTCCGGACAGCTTTTGCTCTCGCATGATGCAAAGAGCGGAATCCGCAGGGCAAAGCGAAAGCGTACAGTGCAGCAGACAGATGAAAATGACGCAGAGCAGCCCGAAATGTTGCTGACACATTTCTCCGATACCGGCAGAATTTTGTGCACGTATACAAAGAATGTGAAAAGATGAAGAAAACCCTTGATTTTTTTCCAAAACATGATACAATAGATTTAGCACTCTGAGATAAGGAGTGCTAAGATTCTCTCGCAGAGAGTGCTAAACGACCGGAAACCGGTATCTCCGGCTTCCGAATATAGAACAGGAGGAACCATATCATGACTATCAAACCTTTGGCTGACAGAGTTGTGATCCGCATGACTGAAGCGGAGGAGACCACAAAAGGCGGCATCATTCTGACCGCATCTGCACAGGAGAAACCGCAGGTGGCAGAGGTTGTTGCTGTCGGTCCCGGCGGCATTGTGGAAGGCAAGGAAATCGCCATGTATGTCAAGGTCGGCGATAAGGTGCTGCTCAGCAAGTATGCAGGCACCGAGGTCAAGCTGGACGGTCAGGAGTACACAATCGTCAAGCAGAACGACATTCTCGCAGTTGTCGAGTAAAATCGCAGCTGATACTTTGATTTACTGATTCTGAAAGGAGCTTATATATCATGGCAAAAGATCTGAAATACGGCGAGGAAGCAAGAAAGGCGCTTCAGGCAGGTATTGACAAGCTGGCGGATACCGTCAAGATTACCCTCGGTCCGAAGGGCAGAAATGTCGTCCTCGATAAGAAATTCGGCGCACCGCTGATCACCAATGACGGCGTGACCATTGCAAAGGAAATCGAGCTGGAAGACCCGTTTGAGAATATGGGCGCACAGCTTGTCAAGGAAGTCTCCGTCAAGACGAATGACGCAGCCGGTGACGGTACCACGACCGCTACCCTGCTCGCACAGGCAATCGTCCGCGAGGGCATGAAGAATATCGCAGCAGGCGCAAATCCGATGATCCTGAAGAAGGGTCTCGATAAGGCTGTCAATACTGCTGTTGAGACCGTCAAGTCCAATTCCAAGGCTGTTGACGGCAGCGCGGATATCGCAAGAGTTGCAACGATCTCCTCTGCGGATGAGACAATCGGCAAGCTGATCGCTGAGGCAATGGAGAAGGTCTCCAAGGACGGCGTCATCACGATTGAGGAATCCAAGACCGCTGAGACCTACAGCGAGGTCGTGGAAGGCATGCAGTTTGACCGCGGCTATGTCAGCCCGTATATGGTCACCGATACCGATAAAATGGAAGCTGTCTATGATGACGCATTCCTGCTGATTACAGATAAGAAAATCTCGAATATTCAGGAGATTCTGCCGCTGCTCGAGCAGATCGTTCAGAGCGGCAAGCGCCTTGTCATCATCGCTGAGGATGTTGAGGGCGAAGCTCTGACCACGCTGATCCTGAACAATCTCCGCGGCACCTTCAAGTGCGCAGCGGTCAAGGCACCGGGCTTCGGCGACCGCCGCAAGGAGATGCTCAAGGATATCGCAACCCTGACCGGCGGTGAGGTAATTACTGCTGATCTCGGTCTGGAGCTCAAGGATACCCAGCTCACGCAGCTCGGCCGTGCCCGTCAGGTTGTCATCTCCAAGGAAAACACCATTATCGTTGACGGCGCGGGCAATTCCGATGCAATCAAGGCAAGAGTTGCACAGATTCGTTCCGAGATTGAAAATTCGACCTCTGATTTCGACCGCGAGATGCTCCAGGAGCGTCTGGCAAAGCTGGTCGGCGGTGTCGCTGTGATTAAGGTCGGTGCACCGACTGAGATCGAAATGAAGGAGAAGAAGCTTCGTGTTGAGGATGCACTCGCTGCAACGAAGGCTGCTGTCGAGGAAGGCATCGTCGCCGGCGGCGGTGTTGCACTGCTGAATGCTGCGGATGCTGTCTCCAAGCTCGTTGATACCCTTGAGGGCGACGAGAAGACCGGTGCGAAGATCATTCTCCGCGCACTCGAGGAGCCGATCCGTCAGATCGCTGCAAACGCAGGTCTCGAGGGTTCTGTGATCATCGAGAACATTAAGCGTGCAAATAAGACCGGTTACGGCTTCAATGCTTACTCTGAGGAGTATGTTGATATGATTCCTGCCGGTATCGTCGATCCGACGAAGGTGACCCGTTCCGCACTTGAGAATGCAGCGTCCGTTGCTGCAATGGTGCTGACGACCGAGAGCCTTGTCACCGATATCAAGGAGCCTCTCCCGCCTGCACCGGCAATGCCTGCCGGCGGCATGGACTACTAATGCATCAGAGCGCAATGATCTGAAACGGGGCTGCTCGCCCCAGACCCCGAATTTGTATAGAAAGCCGCTGAAATCTGCGTAGTTGCTGGATTTCAGCGGCTTTTGCGCATGGAGGATGTAGGAAGTGAATAGTGAAAAACGGCGGTATCCGCTGCGCGGATAGATTGAAAATAAAAGCCGCTCAATCCGGCAAACAGGCTGAAATTGAGCGGCTATTTTTATGATATCAAAACTGGGATTCCAAAGGGACAAGTCCCTTTGGCGGAGTTTGAGGCAGAGCCTCATTATTGATCCGTCGGAGACACCTCTTATGACTGCGTATAGGCGTCGATGCGCTCGAAGCCGTCGAGGAGGATGTCGCGGCGGGTGAATGCCTTTTCGGTACCGCGTGCAACGCAGGTCAGCGGGTCCTTTGCCGTGCGGCAGGGAACACCGAGCATACGGGTCAGGTACGCCTCGAGACCGCCGAGCAATGCGCCGCCGCCGGTCAGCAGGATACCGTTCGCGCAGATATCGCCGACGAGCTCAGGCGGTGTTTCCTCCAGCACGCGGCGGATCATCTCGCCGATTTCGTTGATATCGTCCTCCAGTGCCTCGGAGAGCTCCGCTTCGCTGAGGTCGCACTGATCGGGCAGACCGCGCGAAATATTGCGTCCCTTGACCTGTGCGATGACATCCTCTGCCGGATTATAGAGATTACAGAGCGTTTTTTTCACCTGCTCTGCGGATTTTGCACCGAGCAGAATCTGATATTTATTCTGCACATAGCGGATGATTGACTGATCGAATTTATTGCCGGCAATTTTCATGGAACGCGCCGTGACAATGCCGTTCATCGAGACAACCGCAATATCGGTTGTACCGCCGCCGATATCGACAACCATATGACCGACAGGGCGGTTGATCGAGATGCCTGCGCCGAGCAATGCGGCAAGCGGTTCCTGAATCAGATGCACCTTGCGCGAGCCGGTGCTCATGGCAGCATCGAGGATTGCGCGCTTTTCGACGTCCGTAATCAGCGAGGGCACGCAGATCACAATGCGCGGCTTGATGATGCGCGCACCGGCAACGACGTCAATCAGCTCGCGGATGAGCGCCTGCGTCAGGATATCGTCCGAAATGACGCCGTCCTGAAGCGGATGCACGACCGCGATATACGAGGGGGAGCGCCCCTCCATTTTATAGGCTTCCTCGCCGACGGCGACCACGCGCTCCGTGCGCTTGTTGAACGCGATCACGGAGGGTTCATTCAGCACAACGCCCTTGCGGCGCTTTGTGATAATGATATTCGCCGTACCGAGGTCAATTCCGATATCCATGGTATTGCTTCCTTTCCTGCGGGCAGGACCCGCTGCCGTTTTGTTTCGCCTTTATTTTTCGATATATGATTTTATCTTTCTGTCGGGGATGATTCCGATGCCGGAAACCGGTAAACCATGAGGTATTCTTCATCCGTTTCGCCGATTGTCTGAAAGCCGAGCTTCCGGTACATCTCAGCGGCATAATTCTCTTTCTGCACAGACAGCGACGCCTGCCGGTAACCGGTCTGCGCCAGATATTTGAGCATGGTCTGCATCAGCGCCGTCCCGATATGATGTCCTCTGTATTCCGGATACAGTGAAATCGCAAATGACGGCGTATCATCGTCGATATGCCCGTAATCATCCATGATGCGTCCGCCGGCCGCCGCAACAAAGCATGCATCGCCCTTCTGCGCACCGAAATTCTGCGTATAGACCTGCAATTCCGGCAGATTTATGATCTCGCGCGGCGGTGCCTCGACGCCTTCCGGAATGAAGATCGCCTCATAGAGAAAATCATTCAGAATATCATATTCATCCGGTTTGATCGGTCTGATCTGATAATCCGTGACCGCATAGCAGATTTCGCCCTCCGGTGATTCCCCTGCTCTGCGGAAACGCTCGACGGTTTCCGTGCGCTGCATACGGGATTTTTGCAGTACCCTGCCGGATTTCGGATTTGCGGCGCGGTGATAGGCTTCGAGCTTGACAAAGCCCGTCTGCGCAAATGTCCATGATATGACGGCATCGAGCGCTTCGCCCGCATAGCCGTGACCCCAGAATGCTGCGCCGATGCAGTATTCGATCTCGGCTGCTGCACAGTCCGGCCAGACCCTGCAGAACGCGATCTGCCCGATATTCTGATTTGTCTCGCGCAGGATGATTGCCCAGCGGTAGTAATCCGGCTGCGCATAGCCTGCAAGATAGCTTTGCAGCAAGCCCTGCACGGCATCCGGCGTCTGATAGACCGGCTCGCCGTATTCATGCTGCACCTGCGGATCGGCAGCCCAGTTTTGCAGCATATCGGGCGCATCCTCCGGCGCAAACCGTCTGAGAATCAGCCGCGGTGTTTCGATTGTCAGCGTGCCGCAGTGCTGTATCATTCGGGTCTCCATTCCATTTCGGTGAATTTTGAGTGCTTTACGGCAAAGCCGAGCTTTTCATAGACGCCTTTACCCATATCGCTTGCGGAAAGTGTGACCTGAGAGAGATGCTCCGCCTTTGCCGTTTCGAGAATCTGCTGCATCATGCGTGTCGCAAGACCCTGTCCGCGGTACTGCGGCTCCGTATAGACCCCGAGGACATAGCCCGATCTGCCGTTCGGAAAGAACGGGTTTGCGGGTTTCTCAGAGATCATCAGGATCGCATTTGCCGCGAGGGTACCGTCCGGCAGAACGGCTGCCGCGGTCCGGCAGTCTTTGCCGAGATGCGCTGCGAAATAGGGAGGGAGCTGTGCTGCGATTTCTGCTGCCTGCGCCTCCGGCAGACCGCCGAATTCCTCATGCAGATAGGCAAGCCGCAGCCTGCAAAGCTCCGGAATATCTGCTGCTTCTGCCATGCGAATCTCAATATCCGTGGCGAACACCTCCCCTTATACAAATACTTTTTTATTATAGCACATTCTCCTGAGAAATGCAAGCAGTAGAGCGCAAAAAGGAGGAAGGATAAGCGCAAAAAGGAGGAAGGAGAATGTAGGAAGGAGGAAGTTCGTATTGAGTTAGGAGTTCGGAGTTGCGGTATGCGCTGCGCGCATGATTTTGAAAAGAAAAGCCGCGGCATCTCAGCGACACCGCGGCTTTGCATCAAAGATTATTTTTTCAGGAGCTTCTTTTTCTGCTCATCGAATTCTTCCTTCGTCAGGACGCCTTCATCGAGCAGTTCCTTGAGCTTTCGCAGCTCATCTGCAATGAGGTTTTCAGAGATCGCAGCGATCTTCTTCTCCTCTGTTTCCTTTTCTGCCTTCTTCTGCTTTGCGATGACGTCCGGATCCGGATCATCCTCATAAGGCAGCTCGTAGATGCCCTTCTTGCGGTTTTCACGCATGAGCAGCAGCACCGGATTGTGCTCCTTGTCATACAGATAGAACATCACGACGCAGAACAGTCCGCAGATCAGTGTGAACAGACCTGCCGTCAGTCCGGGCGGCGTATAGCGCATCTTGACGGTGTGTTCACCCGGCTCGAGCTCCACACCGATCATTGCCTTGAAGAGCGTGGTGTAATTGACCTCGACCTGCTTGCCGTCGATTGTCTCATAACGCTTGTACGGCTTGCCGTCAACCCAGATTTTCCAGCCCGGTTCTGCCGGAATCGAGGTCATCATCATCTGACCTTCCTTCGCGGTGATCTTGCCCTCGAGGGTTCTGCCGCCGAATTTGGTCAGCTTCCACTGCGATTCCTCGTTCTGGAGCGTCTTGATATCCTGCTCGAAGAGCGGAGAATCGAAGTGGTAGAAGAAGAACTGCTTGATAATCGTATATTTTTCCTTGGTATTTGCAGCATCGGTCAGCAGCGTCATGCGGAGCTGGAGCTTCTGCCCTGCCGGATACTGTCCGACATAGAGGATGTGGTAGTTATCGCCCTCGAAGTAGGAGCCGAGCGATTTTGCGCTGGTGCCGTCCACATTCTCCATAACGGTATCATCCGCATTCCACTGATCCGCGAGCCAGAGATTGACCTTGCTCTGGTTCTCGGTCTTGAAGAACAGATAGAGCGGCTCGTCGGTCTCGGTCTCAAGGAAGATATCGACGGTCGGGTCCGGCTGGTGAACGGTCGGATTATTCGGGTCCCAGCCGTTTTCGCGGAAGCGCATCTGATCGCCGTATTCGTCCTGATAGCTCTGGTTGTAGCGCATCGGCTCGGTGACGGTGATCGGATGATAGTAGGTGTGCCACTGATCGAAGCCGCCGCCGGCGGTAAAGGTCGTGTTGCCGGAGATCGTGCTCAGCAGGATGTTCTGGCTGTTGAACGGGTTGTCATTACCGAATGCATTGACGCGCTCGATATCCTTGCTGACCATATAGCCGATGCTGAGTGCATTCGGATTCTGGTAGACGCCGACGTCAATATCGGTTTCGGACTGCGACTTTGCCTTCTCATCCTTGACCTTGACGTATGCTGCACCGACATCGGAATTCTCGCCCTTCTTGAGGACGTTTTCATTGTCATCGCCCTTGTCGAAGACATACTTGATGCCGAGGATACTGTCTGCGAGCGGCGTATTGCCGTCGTATCTGGAATAATAGGAGCTGGAAGAGTAGCCCATGGTCTCGATATAGGTCAGAATCTTTGCATTCATGACCGAGCTCGAGTGCGTAATGCCGCGGAGCTTGAAGCCGCCGTTGTCATTGACGGTACGGACATAGGTTTTCTCTGCGCGGTAGAAGGTCGGGTCGGATTCATAGAGTCTGTCAACCATGTCTCTTCCGGACTGGATATATTCGCGGTAGGATTTTCTCGTGGAATATGCGACTTCCTTGTGAATCTCCTTGAATTCGCACTGTGCATTGTAAACGAGCTCGACGGATGTAACCGCCAGCAGGCTCGTCAGGATTGCAATGTGCATGCCCTTTGAGGGATTCTTCTTTGTCATCAGGTAGATGAAGACGCTGTAGATCGCAAGGAACAGGACGGTCAGCCAGATAGATTTATACGTATCGAGATAGACATCGCCCTTCTGGCTGATGAACATTCTGTCATAGTTGTTGATGAGCTTGTCCTTGCCCATTGCGACATAGTGGTTGATGAGCATGAGGACTGCGAAGAATCCGACGAAGCTGCCGCCGATTGCCGCCTTTTTGATATGGGCAGCATAGCGCAGCGTCATGGCGGTCATGCTCAGCATGACGAAGGAGAAGATAAAGGAATAGCGGAAGGGCAGCCAGTTCGGCATCTGTCCGCCGTGCCAGAGCATGTCAATCGGACGGATCAGCATGCAGCAGAACATGACAATGACAAGGAATGCATAGCCGATCTTCTTGCGGAGCGGGATGCGTCTGTTGAGGAAGAAGAGCGGCAGGCAGAGTGCTGCGAGCACACCGCTGTAGATTTCCGGCTTGCCCTGCACGTTGACGGAGCTGTACTGATTGACGCAGGTGAACTGTGCAATGAAATCCAGCACCTTGAACTGCGCCTTATAGGACCAGTCCGGCGTGGTGAAATCAAATTTACCGAGCGCCAGTGCATTGTAGACCGGCAGGATCATGAACATCGCAAGGCACATTGCAACGGCAGTCGAGAATGCCATGCGGATAATGATATTAACGATGTTTTTGACCTGACCCTTGGCAAATTTGACCTTGTCGGAGCCGAAGAAGAAATAATAGACAAAGTAGATCGCGGTGAAGATGCAGCACATAAAGCCGATATAGAAGTTTGCAATGCAGATCAGCGCGAGCGGAATGATATAATTGAGCTTTCTGCCGTCGTCGATCAGGTATTCGACGCCGAGGCAGATCAGCGGCAGACAGATCAGACCGTCCAGCCACATTGGGTCAATGGTCTGAATGATGCCGTAGGAGCACATGCCGAACATTGTGCCGAGCAGGACGCCGAGCATCGGGGTGACATGCTTGGATTTCTGTGCGTAGTAGCAGAAGGCGACGGATGCCGCACCCAGCTTGCACAGAATCATGATCAGCAGCGCCGCAAGGATGAGCGAGCGCGGCAGCAGCATGACGATCAGCGTAAAGGGTGAAGCGAGGTAATAGCCGATGACGCCCTGATAGCCGCCGGAAAGATTGCGCGACCAGTTATAGAGGATGCTGCCGTCGCCGTGGAAGGCATCTCTGAGGGCTTCAAAGTAGTAGACATACTGACCGTTTAAGTCAAGCACGAGAACGGAATGTTCGCCTGCCGGATACAGACCGAAGATCAGATATGCCGCGTAGATGAGGACGACCGGCAGGCAGAATGCCGCCAGATACGACCAGTTGCGGGAAAGCCAGCCCTTGATGCCTCCGCTTTGCGGCGGTGCGACGGGCGCAGCCTTCGTCTTTTTGTTTGCCATGGAACTCCTCCTTTTGTATTGTCCGAAATCCGGACAGAAAAGTGCATACAAATCTATTATACATGATTCTGCCGGATTTTACAAGGGGTTGCGCAAATTTTTTTGTATTTGCGCCGCCTACCTTATATGACCGGATTTTTCCGGAATCATTACAGTATTTTCTGAAAAAAAAGAAACAACGGCGCGCTCCGGCAGATGCGGAACGCGCTTGGTCTCATATCATGTTATGATGGTACGGATCATCCGCCGAGGACCGTGAATTCCTTGGGGAACAGCGTCAGATTGCGCGGCGCATCGTCCGTAATGACGAGCATATCCTCAATCCGGACGCCGAATTTGCCCGCCATATAGATGCCGGGCTCGTCGGTCATGACGATGCCGCGTGTCAGCGGGGTATTGCAGCGCGGTGATGCGACCGGCGATTCGTGGATTTCCAGACCGACGGAATGTCCGAGCGCATGGGTGAAATACAGCCCGTAGCCTGCGGCGGCGATGACCTCCGCTGCGGCATTGTGCATATCGGAGCAGAGCATATTCTCCCTTGCGGCTGCCTGTGCGGCTGCCTGCGCGGCAAGCACGGTCTCATAGACCTTCCGCATCTCATCGGTTGCCGATTTGTATGCGACGGTGCGTGTCATGTCGGAATGATAGCCCTGATAGACGGCGCCGAAATCCGCGAGGATGAAGTCGCCCTCCTGCAAGGCTCTGTCGCCGGGGACGCCGTGCGGCTTGCTGGTATTCTCGCCGAACAGCAGAATCGTATCAAATGAGGGCTTCTCGCTGCCCCCGAGTGCCATGTAATAATTGAGGCGTGCGGCGGCTTCGCGCTCGGTGATGCCGGTATGCAGCTCGGGCAGGAGACGCTCCAGCGCTGTTTCTGCGATGCGCTGCGCACGGATGATGCAGGCAATCTCCTCCTCGGATTTGTTTGCGCGGAGACTGCGCACCTTCTTGCGGACGGGCTGAAAGCTGATGCCGAGCAGCTCGCGCATCACGGCGAATTCGTCAACGGTCAGGACATCGTCCTCATACATCAGCTTCTGGATGCCGTTTTCACGGAGCAGCGTTTGCAGAAATTCATAGAGCGAGGTCGTCTGCGGACGGGTGATGACGTCAAAGCCGAGCGGAATCAGCTGCTGTTCCGCATTTTCGATATATCTGCCGTCGGTGACGAAAATCGCCCTGCCGTCAGGGAAAATCAGGCATTGTCCTTCCAGCGCGGTCGCCTTGGTGACATAGATCAGATTGACTTCGCCGGTCAGGAGCAGCGCGTCGCAGCCTTCTTCGCGGACAACGGCTGCCAGTGCTTCGATTCGGTTCATGGAATAATCAACTCATTTCTCTGAGACTGTTTCATTTTGCATGCTATCATTTTACCATATTTCGCCGAAAAAATCAAGCGCTTCTGCTGCCCGCGGGGAGGATACAGTATCTCTGATAGATTGATAATGAGGCTCCGCCTCAAACTCCGCCGGAGGGATACTATCCCTCCGGACCTCCCGCTGCAAAATCTGCCAGCCCCCTTCTCGGGGCTGGCAGATTTTGAAATGGGATTCCCAAGGGACAATGTCCCTTGGGCAGGGGCGTGGGGGCGGCGCCCCCACTATAAGTTTACCGAAGGCACTGTACCTCTCCGCGGGCAGCGGGAGAGTTATTCAGAGCCCTCTAAGAAATACGAGGCTTCCATATCGGCGACATGCAGTGCAAATGCGAGCGGGAACCGCTCAAGCGCCGTGCCGATTGTGCCCTTATCCTCCGGACCGGAAAAGCCCATATGCCAGCGGATTGCCATTGCCTCCTCACGGTGCAGATGCATGAAAAACTGAATCATCAGCACGGATTTCTCGCCGTGACCGTAAGGCAGACGGTCATCAATCTTGTAAAACGGAACCTTCTCCCAGACGCCCTGTGCATTTTTCGCGTTGCGGTAATCGACTGTATAAAAATTCATCTTGCAGAGATCGTGCAGCAGCGCGCAGACGGCGATTGTCTCCTCGGAATACTCCGGAAAATGATAGACGCTGTGCACGCGCTCGCGTTCCAGATACGCCTTGAGATTATAGTACACATTCAGCGAATGCTCCAGCAGACCGCCCGCATAGGCGCCGTGATAGCGCGTACTGGCAGGGGCTGTGAAGAAATCGTTTTGCTCTGCGAGCAGATAGCTCCGCAGACGGTCGGCACCCGGACGCTTGACATGCTCATCCCAGATGCTGAGAAATTCCTGCTTTTTTGCTTCCAGTTCCTGATCGGTCATTTGATGATCCTCCAAATTGATAGTTTACGGCTGAACCGTATAGCCTGCGAACTGACGGAAATCCTCCGCCGTGCCGCGGAAGACATTGAGGTCAATCAGCACATCGCCGCCCGAATAGCCGTCGAGCATGCCGCGCGGATTGTACTGCCAGAATGTCCAGTCCGGTGAAAAGCTGTGTGAAGGTGCGCTGAAAATGCTGCGAATCCAGAGCGTGTAATCGAAGTCGGTATCCTTGAGATAGGTTTCCCAGCATTGTCTTGTCGTGTAGATGATCGGTTTTTTGCCGTAGACGCCGCGCATTCTTGCGAGCAGGATACGGAGATTCGTGCGGACTGCGTCGGCATCGGGCAGATTCTCCGAGCGGTAGAATTCCAGATCAATGACGGGCGGCAGCGCATCCTCATCATCGGGGACGACGGCGCAGTAATTATCCGCCTGCGTCGCCGCGGAGCTGTCGAAGCTGAAAAAGTGATAGGCACCGACATACAGTCCGGCGGCGCGCGCGTTTTTCCAGTTCTCGGCAAAGCAGTCATCGACTGTGCCGGAGCCCTCGGTCGCTTTCAGAAATGCAAAGGTGATGCCCTGTTCTGCGATGCGCTCCCAGTTCATCTGTCCCTGATAGTGCGAGGCATCGACGCCGCGCACCGGATAGCGCGATTTCAGCGGCATATTGAACCAGACCGTTCCGGTGCTGAACAGATGCCAGAGCAGCAGTCCGCAGACCAGAATCGCGGAGAGCAGCAGAAGTGTGCTGCTTTTTCTTTTGTTCTTCAAATCGGAAAGCCTTCTCTCTTTGTATGATAGTCCTTTTCAAAATGATGTCCCTGCGGCAAACCGGAATTTGCCGGTATAGTGCGGATTATATTGGGGGCGCTGCCCCCAAACCCCTGCCTAGGGGATACTATCCCCTAGGAACCCCGCTGCAAGTTTGTCTGCCCCGTATGGGGCAGGCAAAACTTGAAATGGGATTCTCAAGGGACAGTGTCCCTTGAGCGGGAGTCTGAGGGCGGAGCCCTCAGCGTATCCCATACTACACCGATAAGCTCCGGTTTATCACGGGGGACACCATTTTTGAAAAGGGGGGTTACTGTACCTGTCCTGTGACGATGCCTCTGCCGTTTGTTGCAAAATAGAATTTGCCGTAGACAGAAGCGTCGCCGGTGATTGAGGGTGTGATATTACCGAAGCCGTCCTTGTCGGTTGTGAGCTTATACCAGTGTTTGCCGTGATCCTCGGACATATAGATGCCGCCGCCCTGACCGTTCGCCTCGCCCATCATGTAAAGCGGTGCGACGCCGCCCGGATTTTTCGGTGCGCCGGTGCCGATTGCATTTGCGGATACATCCTTGAGGTAACTGACGGTCGCGCCGCGATCGGAGGAATAGCCGATGCTGTTTCCGGAGCGAATCCAGAGCGCATCGGGATTGTCATGGCAGGGCACGAGCTCACAGTTATCCGAGACGGAGAGACCGGTCGAAGCAAAATTCGTTCCGCCGTCATCCGAGCGATAGATACTGTCATCGCAGACAGCATAAATCGTATTGGAATCAAACGTATCTGCAATGATTTTCGCGCCGCGTCCGAGTCCGTTCGGCTTGAACCACGAATTGCCGAAATCTGTCGTATAGTAGACATTTGCGGCAAGCACGCCCGGCGTCCAGAAGATTTTGCTGCCGTCCGCGGTGACTGCGACGTTGCCGCTGTCGGAGCGCTCCGGCAGCTTCGGCGACGGAAACCATGTATTGCCGCCGTCATTTGTGAAGACCAGCGGCGAACGCTTATTGTCGCAGGTATATGCAGCGATTTTTCCGGCTGCCCATGCCGCCGCGACATCCGAGGCGGTGCCGTTGTTCATGAAGTGCAGATCATCCGGATAAAGGTTCGTATCGAGATGCGCAAAGCCTGTCAGGTCGCCCATGATCGAATAGAGCGCCGGAACCGTGCTTTCGGTCTTTGCGACGGAAACGACCTTGAATACGGCAGTCTCCTCAATGCCCTTTGCATCGAACTGCACAATAACTGGACAGTCGCTGCCGAGATCAGTCATGTTCTGCGTGGTATAGAGTGTCGCGCCGGTGCCCCATGTGACACGGTCGCTGTTGAACGGGTCAATTTCGAGATCGGCGATCCACCAGCCGGTTTTTGCCTGCTGACCGCCCCAGCGGAGCCATAACGCCTCGGAGGTATCCATTGCATAATGATCGCCCGCGCCGGAGAACAGCGGCGTCCATGTATCGCCGCCGTCGGTCGAGCGATAGACATTTTCGCCCTTCTCCGACCAGAATCCGAGCGTGCTGCAAACGATTGTATCAGGGTTGCTGCCGTCCACGGAAAGACCGGAGAATCCGCCGTATCTGCCGTCCTTGCAGTTCGGAGTGATATCCTCGAATTTACCGGATTTCAGATCATACCGGCAGACTGCGCCGCCCTTGACGGCTGCATTCGGGCCGCAGGAATCGGAATAGCAGAGATAGAGATATCCGTTTGACGAAATCTCCGCCTGCAAAGGATACATGCCGGAGAGATGTGCAGGCAGCTTCTCGAACGATTTGCCTGCATCCTTCGAGCGGTAGATGCATTCGCCGTTCTGCATCGCGCAGCCGACATACATATCATTGCTGACCGGATCGAATTCGATCCACATGACGCCGATCTGACATTTTTCCTGAAAATAGTCACCTTCGACGGGGAACGCGGCATCTTTTTCCCATGTGATGCCGAAATCATTGCTGACATAAAGCCCGTCGGTGCGCGAGCCGCAGAAGACCTGTTTGTTATCCTTCGGATTGACCATGAGCCGTTCGCCGACGCCTCTGCCGGACATATTTCCGCCCATGGCGAAGGGCATATCCGTCTGAAACCATGTATAGCCGTAATCATCGGAGCTGAGAATTGCGCCGTTGCTGCCGGCATAGGTGCCGCAGGAAAGATAGACGCGGTTCGGTTCGACCGGATCGGCTGCAATGGATTCGATGCCGATGAGATTCCAGTCATCTGCATTGACGCCGCCGAACTGGTCGGTGATCGGCTCCCATTGGCTGTCCGCACTGAATCTGCGGTAGGCGCCGCCGATATCGGTGCGGCAGTAGCAGAGCCCCTCCTCGGCTTTGCTGTAGACAATGCCGGGGATATATCCGCCGCCGCCGATTGCGACATTGCCGAAAACGGTCTTTCTCGTATCGGTTTTCTGCGTACCGCATCCTGTGCTGAGCAGCATGACAGCGGCACAGCACGCCGCCGCGCGAATGATATTCTGATATTTCATAATATGCTCCGTTCGGAGAATTTTTGACATGCGGAATGAGAAATCGCGGTATCGCAAAGCGATGATGCTGCGAAAACAGATTGAACAGAATCTTTTTCAGATGCGTCCGCACAGCGGATACCGTCATTTCAAATTTCTGATTATACTTTTTGCAGCACGGTCTGCACGGACTGCATATCGCCGCCGAGATTCGGGATCATCACGCCGCACTGCATCAGATAGGCGCCGGATTTGACATCCTCGCAGCCGCAGAGCGTGAAGGCATAGTCTGCATCGCTGTCGAGTCCTGCAAGCAGGATGCGGCGGGACTTCATATTCGCCTCTGCCGTGATCTGGATATACGTGAACACGGCTTCCGATTTGTCAGCAGATACGAAAATCCATGCGTCAAAATCCGCATTCTGCTGTGCGGCATAGCCCGAGGGTCGGAAGGGATTGCCGAGCCGCCAGAGTGCGCCGTCGCGGATCAACCTGCTGATGCCGTGCCAGCGCGAAATCTGTGCCGGAATCTGTGATTTTTCGGCATCGGAAAGCTGCGTGACATCGAGCTCATAGCCGAAGGTGCCGAACATTGCCACATTTGCGCGCGTCTCAAAGGGCGTCACACGACCCGTTGCATGATTCGGGCAGACGCTGACATGCGAGCCGATTGCAGAGGGCGGCATGAACAGCGAAGCGCCGTACTGAATCCGCAGACGATCCTTTGCATCGGTATTGTCCGAAGCCCAGATCTGCGGCGAATAATAGAGCATACCGGCATCGAACCGCGCGCCGCCGCCGGAGCAGCTTTCGAGCAGGATATCCGGATATTCGGTGACAAGGCGCTCGAGCATCTGATAAACACCGAGCATATAGGCGCGCCGGAAGCCTGCGCGCGGAATCTCCGTCAGCTGGCGGTTCATATCCCATTTGATATAGGAAACCGGCACAGAATCGAGGATTATCTTCATCTGCTCCCAGATCGCGTCACGGACATCCTGCCGCGTATAATCCAGCACATACTGCGCGCGCGACTGCGTCCGCGGTCTGCCTTCAATGCCGACTGCAAAATCGGGATTTTCGCGGAACAGGTCGCTGTCCGGCGAGATCATTTCCGGCTCGAACCACAGCCCGAACTGCATCCCCCTGCCGGTGATATGGTCGGTCAGGGGCTTGAGTCCGCCGGGCAGCTTGCGTTCATCCGGTGTCCAGTCGCCGAGCGAGCAGTTGTCGCTGTCGCGCCTGCCGAACCAGCCGTCATCGAGCACAAAGAGCTCAATGCCGAGCTTTGCTGCTTCATCGGCGATTGTTTTCAGCTTTTCGAGATCGAAATTAAAATAGGTCGCTTCCCAGTTGTTGATGAGCACGGGGCGCTCGATATAGCGGTAATCGGAGCGGATCAGATGATCGGAGAACAGCCTGTGAAATGTCCGCGACATGCCGCCGATGCCGGATTCGCTGTAGACCAGCACCGCCTCGGGCGCGTCAAATTCGGATTCCGTGCTGAAAGCATGTGAAAAATCGTCGGTCTGCATGCCGATCTGCGCTCTGGTCTGACAGAATTGCGTCAGCTCGGCTTGCAGCATGAAATCGCCCGACCAGATCAGTGTGAATCCGTAGGCTTCGCCCTGCTGTTCGGTTGTTTCGGGACGTACCAGCGCAAAAAACGGGCTGTACTGATGCGAGGATTCGCCGCGGCTGCTGTCAAGGCGCTGCTTGCCGTGGCGCAGCGGAAGACGCTCCGCCTGCCGTTCGCGCGCCCATGAGCCGTAGAGCGAGAGCATCTCGAAGCGGTCATCGTCAAGATCGACGGATGCCGACAGCACGCGCCGCAGCGTCACATCACGGTATCCGCAGTGTTCGAGCGAGACACTGCGGATGATCGCGTCGATCCCGTCGAATACCGTATAATGCAGCGTGACCTCGACGCCGGTCGGCTCATCGCGCAGCAGGATATCGAGCGTTTCGCAGCCGTTGCCCCATGTGTGCGGCATGCAGCGCGGGTTGTATTTTCCGTTGTAGATGCGGTGACTGATATAGCGCAGATTGCAGGCGCATGCACCGTCTTCATTTTCAATGCCGATTGCAGCTTCGCGGTAATCGCCGGTGCCTGCGCACGGATATTCAAACGGCGCGCAGTCCATGAAGCTCGCGCGTTCGCGTTCATTTTTTGAGGGGACAAAGGGCGGATCGCCGAGCCGCAGCAGATCGCTGAGATCCTGCGGCGCGATGCGCTTTCCCCAGTATGTATGCAGCAGGAAACCGTCCGCGACCGTCAGCACATAGCTTGCGTGCGGCGTATCGAGCTGAAACTGCCCTGCTTCCTCAAGATAGGTAATCATGGTAATTCCCTCTGACACAAAGGACATATTTTGCATATTGTTGTAGGTACAGCGTGTTATTCCGGAATGTGCATCGACTGCTGTACTGATTAGTTCCCGCCCGTGACGCCGGCATCGCTCAGCGCTTTTTCGGTGCCGCAGACCATGATATTGCCGTATTCGGCATCATTGGTATAAAGGATATAGCGGAAATGGTCGATCTGCTTGTCATACTGCTGTGTCTGCTTATAGGATTCCAGTGTATCGGGATTGTTTGCGCGGATGACATAGAGCCCCTCGAAGCCGTCCTCGGGCGTTTTGCCGTTCGTGGCGGCGAGCATGGAGATGCCGGTCTGTTCGGTCATGTCATTGAGCGTGACCTGATATCCGAGCGTCTGCATGTTCATCTGAATGACGGAATCCGCCGGAATATAGGCTCTGGATGCGGCAGAGGATTCCGGCTCCGTGCTGCCGCAGCCGGTCAGCAGCAGACCTGCCGCTGCAAGTGTGAGGATTTTCTTTTTCATGTTTCATTCTCCTTTGTGTCAGTGATTTTTCATGCGTTTGTAAAACGCAGATAAAACGCAAAAATGTTTGGATGCCTGATTCCTGCCATTTTGCAACTCCCATATAAGAAAAGTGTTCCTGCGGTAAATCAGAATTTGCGGGCAGTGCCCGCATCCATTTTTCTAAAGCTCATTGTTGACGAACTCGTTTGCCTGTCTGACAACGCTCCTTTTGCGTGACTGAATTACAAAAAAGAAGTTGCTTTCATCATTCATTTGATCTTTCGTCCAATCAATATTTTCGCTGGGCGCGCAATTCTGATTTTACGCAATGATAAACTGTGAGACTTGCGTCCTTAAAGGGGTCAAAGGGTCAGGAAAGCGGGGGTTCGGGGGCGAAAACCTAGGGGGATAGGGGGAATAAGCGACGAAGGAGTGCTTTCCCCCTGTCCCACTGGGTTGTCACCCCCCGTACCGTTGGGAGAAGTAACGCTTATGGTCTTATGTAATTGATTGGGAGTATTTCTCCCCGCAAATTCCGATTTATTTCAGCAACACAATTCCTAAAAGGGATTTTTGCAAAAGCGTTTTCCCGCTGCTGATTGAAAAGAAGTATCCGCTGCGCAATTCACTTAGGGGCGCCCTCTGTCGCAGGGCGCCCCTCTCCGAAAAACGATCCGCCGGATCGTTTTATCGGATTCACCCCTGCGGAGCTCCTGACGATGAGGGATTTCGCGCATTGCGATGCGCGACGAGGGACGCCGGCCCTCGACTCTGCAAACTTTTATTATGGATGTGCGCAGCGGACTTTTACAATCACCTTGCCGGTGATATCTCAAATGAGGATTTTTGCGCCGTAGGGACCGAGCGGCAGCTTGCTCTGATAGACCTTGCCGGTCTCAAAATCCTTGAGCGGATGCGGCAGATTGACCGATTTCTGCTCTCTGGTCCAGTTCATGACAAAATAATACTTTGTGCCGTCTGCGCCGGTTCTTGCCGCCGCGACGACGCCGTGCGGGAAGGTCGTGTCGATTGCGGGCTGAATACCGAGCCGCTCCGCCAGCGACAGCAGGAAATCCGAGAAGAAGCGATCCTCGGCGAATGCACCGAGATAATAGGCCGTGCCTCTGCCGTAGCTGTTGCGCGTCAGGCAGGGGAGATCGTCCGGCATGCAGGGATTGTCGTGCTCATAGACCGCGAGCACCTCTGCACCCTCTGCCGCAACACGCTCGCAGAGCCGTTCCAGCTGATAGGATTCCGCCAGCGGGAACGGTGCCTTGACGATCCGCATGGTCTCATGCTGATTCTCATAGAGCGGGTCGATCTCGAGGAAACGGATGCCTGCGAGCTCTGCAAGACCCTCTGCCGGTGTATCGCCTATATAGCAGAGGTCATGTTCATCGACCAGACCGGTATGCATCGTCAGCAGGACGGTGCCGCCCTGTTTTACGTAGTCGCGGATGCGCTTTGCGACGTCGGCGCGCAGCATATAGAGCATCGGCACGAGCAGCAGATGATAGCCGGAGAAATCCATTTCCGAATTGACGAAATCGACGGCATAGCCTGCCTTCCAGAATTGCAGATACATCCGCAGCATCAGATCATTGTCGCCGATTGAGCCGTTGCGCGGTCCCTTGGCGTCATTGACCGCCCAGTGACTTTCGATATCATAGAGGATTGCGATATTCGCGGCTGTTTTCGCGCCGCAGAGACCGTCGAGCTTTTTCAGCATCGCGCCGACGCCGCTGACCTCATGAAAGACGCGCGTATCGGTGCGGTTTGCATGTGTCATGACGGCACCGTGGAATTTCTCGGCGCAGCCTCTGCTCTGCCGCCACTGGAAATACTGGATGCTGTCCGCGCCGTGTGCGAGATTTGCGATTGAGGTCAGGCGCAGGAAACCCCATGTCTTCGGACGGCAGACCTCCATCCAGTTTGTCTGCGAGGGGGTGTTTTCCATGAGCAGGAAGGGCTTGCCGAGCATCGAGCGGCACATATCGGAGAATGCATCCGCCCAGAATGCGTTATAGGTCTCATCGCCGTCCGGCTGCGAATGCCAGTTCGGATAGCTGTCCCACGAGATAACGTCCAGCGATTTTGCGAGCTCCCAGTAATTGATGCCGTCATAGAAGCCCATGAAGTTCGCCGTGACGGGAATATTCGGATTTGCCGCCTTGAGCGGTGCGATCTCATTTTCAAAGAAGCTGCGTGTCTGCGCGGTGCAGAAGCGCTTCCAGTCGAGCGTCAGACCGTGAATGCAGGGCTCACCGATCGGCGAGGGCGATTCGATCTCGTCCCAGTCCGAATAGGTATGCGACCAGAATGTCGTCCACCATGCCTGATTGAGTTCATCGAGCGAGCTGTAGCGCTTTTTAAGCCATTCGCGGAACGCCGCCTGACAGAGATCGCAGTGGCATTCGCCCTGAATCTCATTGCTGACATGCCAGAGGATCACCGCCGGATGATCGGCGAAGCGCTCGGCGAGCTTGGTATTGATCTGCCGGACCTTTTCACGGTAGACCGGCGAGGTATAGCAGTGATTGTGTCTGCCGCCCTGCAAATCGCGGACGCGCTCTGCACTGACGCGGCGAATCTCCGGATATTTTTTCGCCATCCATGAGGGTTTTGCACCGGAGGGCGTTGCCAGAACGGTATAGATGCCGTTGGCAAAGAGCTTGTTGATGATGTTTGCGAGCCAGTCGAGCTGATAGTCGCCCTCATGCGGTTCGAGGGACGACCAGGAGAAAATGCCGACGGAAACGCAGTTGATATTCGCCTGTTTCATCTGTTCGATATCCTGCGCGAGGATATCGGGACGGTTGAGCCACTGCTCGGGGTTGTAGTCGCAGCCGTGGAGCATATGCGGATAAGATGTGAGTGCCTGCATGGTAAACGCCTTCCTTCAAATATATATTTTTCTGTATTTTTGCCCGTTCGGGCATCACTTCTATTATAACCGATAATCGGTATGCCGTCAAGCAGAAAAACAGTGGGTTTGCGGCAGGAAACCGGCAGAAAATCCGGTTTCGGGGGACAATTTGTATATTGATTGAAATATTGTTCACGAAACTGACTGAATATCATCTGTTTGATTTTAATTTTTATACACTTTGTATACGAAAACATGAACAATACAAATGATATAATCTGCACGGAAGTTGTATTTTGTTAATTTTGCGAATTTGCAAAGCGCAAGCAGATGCGACGTTTTACATGCTGTGATAGACAGACTTCGTCAAACTGCGCAAAACGAAACCGATTTGACGACTATATATGTCGGATTTTGGAATTTTTACAGATTGTACGAAAAAGGGGTTGACATACTGATGAATTTGAAATATAATAATAAATAATAAGATAGGCGAGTTATCAGATGATGCAAATCAAGCAGATGCTTGATTGTACAACTGTCGCCGGGGGAAGGGAAGTAGATGTCATGTGAAAATTTATAATTTATTTATGCGTCCGGTCACTTAGCGCCGGATCAAACGGACTTTGTGCGGTAGCAGCGGATGCGCCGCGCAAATGTATTTTTATCCGCAGGCGCCGTGCAGCGGAGTGCTGTACGGACAACACAGAAAGAGCCGGCAAGTCCGGCATCACTCAACAGACATATCCCGAGAAAGGATGAGGATTGGATGAAAAAACCGAAGAGGCTGCGAGCGCTCAGCGGAGTGGCGTCCGCTGCACTTCTTGCCTCGTATCTGCTGCCGCTGGGAGAAATCCCTCCGGCGCTGACAGCAAGAGCGGCCGACGATGACAGACCTGTCTACGCCAAGGAAATTACACCGGAACAGCTGCTGACAGATTTCAACCTGTTCATTGAGGAAAATGTCACTGCAACCAACCAGGGCCATATTGTGGGAAGCGTGATCATCGGAGACACGCTCGATACGCCGAATGCATTCGGCGACGGCGCGATAACCTCCAGCTATATTCACCACATAAAGAATCTGATCAACATTGCAAAGCCGGGCGACTGGATCGAGGATCCGGAGCTGAAGGAACAGTGCGAGAGAAATAACTACGTATACTATCATATAAATGATAATGAGTATCTGAATCTGCCGTATATGCAGCAGATCGCGGATGACTGCGAGTATGTTCCGATCAAGAACGCATTTGCGGAGCTCCGCAAGTGGTCCTCCGAGCAGAAGGAATCCGATTCTGCCTATAAGGCGACTGCGGATAACATCAATACGGAAGGTGTCCTGACGCTGGATGTGGATGCCAACCGCAATATTGTCATTCCGAAGGATGTCTATGATGCTGCGAAGGCGATCAACTTAGTCAGCAGCAGCCTCGAAGGCATCATGTGCGGCAAGAACACGATCACGATTGCCGATGTCAAGGATGTCAAGTTCGCCTTCGGCGGCGGCGGTGAGGATACCAAGACGATTCAGTTCAACGGCATCACCTCCGAGACCACGATGAAGGATGCACTCTGCACTCCGCCCGATGAAACCAAGTTCCGCGGCGGTCAGCTGAATCTGGAAGCAGGCATGAACCTGATCTGGAACCTGCCGGATGCAGACAATGTGGACACCGCGTTCCTCGAAGGTCATCTGGTTGCACCGAAAGCAAATGTTAATGTGACCGGCGGACGTTTTGAGGGCGGCATCATTGCAAAGAATGCAAATCTGGATGCAGAAGCCCACTTCTATCCGTATAATTCCTGGACCGTGCGCCACGCACCGTATTCGTTCGATCTCTTTAAGTATATCAACGAAGCCGGCGGCGAGCCGCTTCCGGGTGCACTGTTCGGTGCATTCCCTGTCAGCGAGAACGGCGTCGGCACAGACCCCTCGTTCACGCTGAAAACCGGCGATACCAATCCGAATCTGTTTTCGCTGGATGCCGGTAAGTACGTGATCAAAGAGTACGGCGCACCTGCCGGCTATATGGTCAGCGATACCGAGTATTATATCGAGATCACTGAGAATCCTGAGCACGACGCTGTCATCAAGCTCAATACAAGGGACAACGCCGAGACAAAGACCGTTCAGTATACCGACAAGGTGACCGTGAAGCTGTACAGCGATCCGGATTTCACCAAGGTAATCAAGAAGGCTGAGTATTCTCCGCTGGCACTGGCTGAGAATCTTTACACCGTCGGCGGCAAGACCTATGCATTTACAGTCGGTCCGGACGGCAAGGTCACCAAGGCTGAGGAAGTCGCTGCGGACGGCAGCCGGACAGATGCAGAGCTCGATCAGTTCACCTTTAATTCGGTTGACGCTGCATATTATAATGTAGTCTATGATGATCAGACAGTTGTTCCCGTAAACGGTTTTTATGAGATCAACGGCGATCAGTACGAAATTCAGATCGAAGAAGACGGCACCGTCTCGAAGATCACAAAGAAGGGCAAGACACTCAGCGCTGACGAGGTCAAGAGATTCCGCCTCGGAAAGATGTCCACGACATGGGGCCCGTTCGGCGGTATGTGGGATCCTGCAACGCTCAAGACGCTGTACTATTATGATAAGCCATACACGGAGCAGGGCGCACAGATTCTCTACAGCGCAGAGGCAGATGAGAACGGTGTATACAAGTTCGCCGATCTGAATCAGTCTTATATTATTACGACAGAAAAGGGCGTCGGCTTCGGTCAGGTCCCGGATGAGGTGACCGGTGTTACCGAGGCGGATGCCGATGTGACTACCGACATGGTTTCGACCGTCAAAACAACCAAGGGCAATTACATTGTTGTGCTTGACGGCTCCGTTGCTTCCGCAGTCATCAATGTCTCCGAGAAGCTCGGTACCAAGTTTGAATTCACCGACAGTGAAGCAATGACACTTCGCAAGGTTGATGCCGCAGAGCCGGACACTGAGCTCAGAGGCGCATACTTTGCATATATCGAGGAAACCTATGAACTCGGCGCGGGCGGAAAGCTCACCTACAGAAGCGCATCCCCGAAGGAGCCGAAGGAAGGCGAGCAGAGCGAAAGCGCTGACGGCTTTGAATGGGATAAGAGAGATTCCTCTACGGCGTTCTCCGTTCTCAAGATCCGCAACTTCAACCCGAACGGCGGATTCGGCGGAAACAAGAACGCAAGAATCTACAGAATCACTGAGACAATCGCACCGTTCGGCTATGCGCTTCCGGAGAATGATATTCTGCTGGGCTGCTACGCTGACAGAACCAACAAGCGCACCTACTTCAAGACTGAGGTTCCGCGCGGCACGAAGCCGGAAACGCTTCCGATTGACGAGAACTTCAATCTGAAGGCTGACCGCGGCGGCTGGACTGAGATTGATCTGAGCACGCCGGAGGGCAGAACCCTGACCGTTGCAGATAATGTCAATGAGCTGCATCTGCAAATCGGCAAGATCGACTCCGCCACGAATGCCTACGTTGCAGGCGCAACGCTGGAGCTCTGGGAGGAGAACGGTAAGAAGGCGATCCAGTCCATTGATACTGCAAAGGAGCTGACCCTCATCACGGAGGCTGGCGGCAAGGCGATGAACATTCAGCCGGGCGTCTACTATCTCGTGGAGACCGAGGTTCCGGAAAACTACAAGACCGAGGAGAAGGACAAGAAGCATTACTTCACGGTTCTGAGCGATCTTTCTATTGTCAAGGGCATTGTCCGCGAGATGAACAGCTCTGATAATGAAAAGCACGACATCGCACAGATTTACGTCAAGGTCGCAGATCGGACCGCCGATCCTTACGACGTTACACTCAAGGTCTTCTTTGAGGACGGCACCACAAAGGAAATCACGAAGACTGTCAATCCGGCAGATGCAGATGCGCAATATAATTCCTTCATGATCTTCCATATGGATCAGGCAGAGCCGAAGGGCAAGCTGAAAAACGTAATCGGCTACACGGCTTCTTCGACTGCGGATTATGAAGTCGAGATCGCAGCCGGTACCGAGGAGAGAGGACAGTGGAAGGACATCAAGTCCCGCTGCGGCAAGATTCCGGTCGGTCAGACCGTCGGCTTCGGCGATACCGGCGTAGCAAATGTCGTTGAGCTCGACGGCTCGAATGACAATGTGCTGAATATCGACAGAGCGCCGGGCGCAGCAACACTGACCATTGCAAACCAGCAGGAAACTGTGAAGAGCAAGCTGATCTTCTCCAAGCAGGATGACGGCTATAAGCTCAGCTCTGTCACCGAGGATACTTATACGGCTGTCAGAGACGGCAAGAAGATTACCGGCGCAAAGCTCAGACTTACATATCAGGGCAACGATACAACGCTGGCAGCTGTGACTTCCAATCTGGACGGCAAGACCGGCGCACCGGTTCTCGGCGACAACGACACTTCTCTCACATGGACTGTCACGGATACGGACCTTGCACTCGAGGGTCTGCCGCACGGCGAATATCTCCTTGAGGAGCTCGAAGCGCCGGCACTGTATCAGCCGATTGCCCCTGTGAAGATTCAGGTATCCAATGATGCACCTGTCGTGACGAATGCAGATGCGGACGAAAAGAAGGCAGTTCCGGTCTTTGTGCAGTCCGACAGCGAAAACCACACCTACACACTGAGCATTTATGATTCTGTCTATTCGATCAGCGTCAGAAAGCTCAGCAAGAACGGCAAGCCGCTTCCGGGTGCAGTGCTTGAGCTGACCGGCAAGAACGGCGATAAGGAAATTGATCTGAGCGGCGTCCGCGCACATGACAGCCAGTTCTTTACGGCTGACGGACTCGGTCAGTCAAAGTCCGTGAATATCAACTATCTCCTGCCCGAGGAGACGAATCTGGTTCCGAATGAAGCAAAGTCCGATACAGCTTACCGCTGGCATTCGATCGGTTCCGCAGTCATCTTTACCGGTCTGCCGGAGGGCAAATACACCCTGACGGAGATCGAGACACCGCTCGGCTATCTGCCGGTTACCACGGAGTTTGAGATCAAGCGCGGCGCAGACGGCAGACTGATTGCAGAAGGTGAACTGGTTGAATCGACCTCTCACGACAAGATCACGCTGACGGATGAATCCGTTACGCTTTCGATCAGCAAAGAGGATATGGGCGGAAAGTCTCTGGATGACGCCGAATTCACCCTCGAAAAGCTCGGCACAGACGGCAATCCGGTCGCAATCGGCAAGATTGCAATTTCCAAGAGCGGCGAATCTGTGACCGGCATCGAGACCTCTGTGAAGGATGATGCAGACGGCAACCCGAACAACGATAAGACTGTCACGATTGATGCAAAGGGTGTCACGAGCTTTGAGATTCGCGGCAATACGATGCAGCATGTTACCGTTGACGGCAAGGCGGTTCTGACGGGCGAAGCTGCTGCGGCTGAAACGCCGGCGCAGAATACCTATACCTACAGCGGCAAGACGAGCGGCGATCAGCTTGTGATCTCCGGTCTGTATGACGGTACCTACGTCATCAGCCTCTCCGACGGCAGAGAATACACGGTTCGTGCGGAATCCGAGGAGGAAGAGGTTGCATATGTGACCATGCTCGTCAAGGCGACGGTAACCGACAATGTCCTGAAATTCCGTGCAGGCAAGGTGGATATCTCCTCCCTGACCGACGGCACCTACCGCCTGACCGAAATTGCGCCTCCGACCGAAAAGGACGGCGTGGAATATGAGGTCACTGTTTCCGAATTCACCTTTACGGTCGAGAACGGAAAGGTCAAGTCTGTCAAAGCCACAACGGACGGCGACACCGAGGAGGAAATTGCAGACGCAAATGTTCACGCTGCAATTACTGACGAGGGCAAGACGCTGACAATCAAGGACGAACAGAAGCGTTATTCCTTCTCCCTTGACAAGAAGGATGCGACCGATGATAAAATCGCGCATCTGGCAGGTGCGAAGTTCGAGCTCAAGCCGGCGGATGCCGATGCAAAGTTCGACAAGCGCGTCATTGTCAAGGACGGCGATACTATTATAAAGAAGGCTGTTGACGGTGATGTGAAGCTCGAGTTCACCACCTCCGGCAGCGGCGCACTGACAATCAGCGGTCTGAAGGCTGGTACTTATACGCTGACGGAGATCACTCCGCCGACGACGAAGAAGTATCTCAAGGCTGACGGCGTGCTGAAAATCACAATCGGCAAGAACGGTCTGGTGACAGTCAAGGACGGCACAACTGCTCTGACTGAAAAGTCTGCCGACAATAAGAGCTATTATCTTGTCGGCGCAGACAAGGTCGATGTTTTCAACATGACTGAAACAACGACCACAACAACCACCACAACAACAACAACAACTACTACCACCACAACCACCACGACCACCACGACCACCACCACATCTACAACCACTACCACTTCGACAACGAAGCCGACCACAACAACCACAACTTCGACAACGAAGCCGACCACAACAACCACAACTTCGACAACGAAGCCGACCACAACAACCACGACTTCGACAACGAAGAAGACTACGACAACCACAACTTCGACAACGAAGAAAACTACGACAACTGCAACGACTACCACGGCTACCACAACCGTGACAACCACAACCACCGCAGCACCGAAGAAGGGCAATCTCAAGATCACGAAGACTGTCGATGCAGAGAACGTGACCGAGGCAGAGCTCAACGGCGCACTGAAATTCACGGTTCAGAACAAGGCAACCGGCAAGTATCTGGATGCAGCTGGCAAGATCAGCGACAAGGCAGTCGAAATCACGCTTGGCAAGTTCACCAAGAAGGACGGCATTTATGTGCTGGAATTCAAGGATGTGGAGCTCGGCGAGTATGAAGTGATCGAGACCAATACCGACATCGCAGGCTATACGCTGAAATCGACTTCGACCACCAAGGGTACAAAGAAGGTCGAGGACGGCAAGGAAGCTGTCATTGCACTCAAGGATGAGTACACAAAGCAGAAGGGCGATCTCAAGATCACGAAGACTGTCGATGCAGAGAACGTGACCGAGGCAGAGCTCAACGGTGCACTCACCTTCACGGTTCAGAACAAGGCAACC
>JAEEGL010667573.1_pt1 | contig 118989 bp, 110 predicted proteins | sample 9134231 | NCBI WGS metagenome assembly JAEEGL01 (sample SAMN16246548, study PRJNA631951) | gut metagenome | biome: gut microbiome; feature: rumen; material: fiber-attached | host: Bos | place: Iran: Karaj | collected 2018-10
CCAGAGGAGTTGATCATGTTAGCAACAGGAATAACGGTAATAGCAGCACCACCACCGAAACCTGCAGCCGTTGCACCAGATGCCAGACCACGTTTGTCCGGGAACCATTTCAGTGAGTTACCAGAGCAGGTACCATAAACAGCACCAGCACCAGCACCGGTCAGAACCTGTGCAAAGTACAGGACGCCCAGGCTGGAAGCCATGGAGCAGATGATCCAACCGATGGTAACGAGGATTGCACCGAAGATAATAACAGGACGTGGGCCGAATTTATCGACGCCCCAGCCTTCCAGAGGAACCAGCCAGGTTTCGAAAATCAGGAAGATAGTAAAGGACAACTGAATTGCTGCACGTGCCCAATGATACTTATCTTCGATTGGACCGACGAACAGAGTCCAGCCATACTGACAGTTTGCCACGGTAGCCATACAGGTGATACCGAGGAAAAGCTGTATTACCCGATTAGGGTATTTTTCTTCTGTAGCCATAGCTCTACTCTCCTTAAGAACTATTCTCATAAAGAAATTACTGTCTGCTGTTATACATTTGTTCAACAACATACAGACCCTCTTTGCAGATGCAAAGATCGTTAATACTTGAAGCAAATACTGTGCCAGTTTTTGTTTTTGATGGTATTTCTTTCGTTAAAAGTGAGATTTAGTGTGATTTTTAATTTCTGGCACGAAAAATGCTTCCTATGTGGGTGGACTGAACATTTCAGATCTATTCTCTTATTTGTGGGAAGGCTCCTCTTACCGGGAACCTTCCTATTTTTTTATCTTTTCTGCGTTCTTTTGTTCGGAAAAGCGGTCTAACCATTTGGTTTTCATTAAAAAAAGGGGTAACTTAAAAAAGCCTTTAGTCTCCAGCGATGGCCTTTTTCTACGCTTAGCCCTGTCCCGGGGCTAAGGGGAAATGCCTGGTGAAGGTACCTGTCCTATCGGGGATCTTGCTGATGGGACAGTAAAAATGCGGTGGGTTTTGGACTTTCGGATGGGCTACAGGTATCCGGAAAAAGCCAGAAAAGCGCCTGTGTCTAGGTGTCAACGACAGGTATCTTTGGTGTTATTGACACCTTTTTGACACTTATTGGCACTTGGCATGCCGGTCTTTGTGTGGGGATGGCGCCGTTTTTCCAGCTGAGGCGGACTATGCGATGCCTTTACATTCGAAGCCCGCATCCGTGATGGCATTGGCAAGTGCGTTTTCTGTGACGGCATCAGTGATGCTGACGGTTGCCTTTTTGTCTTCCAGGCTCACATTGACTTTTTCAACGCCTGGGATGGCGGCTAATGCCTTTTCAACCGCAGCACGGCAGTGGTTGCAGTTCATGCCTTCGATATTGATCTCTTTTTGCATCGTGTTTTCCTTTATGGAGTTGAGGGTGATGGTTTTGGGTGCTAAATCTGCCTTAATGGGGCTTCCGTCTGATCTGTTAGTGCCTGATGATGCCTTAAAAAAGCGCAACCTCAGGGCATTTAAGACAACCGAAACGGAACTTAAACTCATCGCAGCAGCACCTGCCATCGGGGCTAATGTCATCCCGTTGATAGGATAGAGGATACCGGCTGCTATGGGAATGCCGATGATGTTGTAGACAAACGCCCAGAAAAGGTTCTGGCGGATTGTGCGCATCACAGCTTTACTCAAGCGGATGGCTGTGACAGCGTCGGTCAAGTCATCTTTCATCAAGACGACATCGGCAGACTCGACCGCCACATCGGTACCTGCGCCAATCGCAATGCCCACATCGGCTCGGGCAAGCGCAGGGGCATCATTGATGCCGTCGCCGACCATGACGGTTTTGTGTCCTTTCTCTTTCAGGTCTTTCAAGACCTGGTCTTTGTCCTGCGGTAAGACTTCAGCGATGACGGATTTCACGCCGGTCTTGGCCTGCACGGCTTTGGCGGTCTGGGCATTGTCACCTGTCAACATGATGACGTCTATGCCCATCTGTTGGAGGTCTTTGATAGCACCCGGTGTTGTCGGCCGGATGGTGTCAGCTAGGGCAAAAAGACCCGCGAGTATGTTGCTTGCTGCGATATAAAGGACTGTCTTGCCGTCTAGGGCGAGGTTCTCTGCTGTCTTTTGGACGTTTTCTGGTAGCGTGATGCCAAGGCTTTCCATCAAGCGGGCGTTGCCTACTGCACAGGGGATGCCGGCGACAATCCCTGTGATGCCTTCGCCAGGGATCTGCCTGAAGTTTTGTGTGGCGGGTAATGAGATCCCCATCTTGGTCGCGGCTGAGACGATGGCTTTACCCAGTGGGTGTTCAGAGCGGTTTTCCAAGGCGGCTGCTTGGGCTAAGACTTCTTCTTTGTTAAAACCCGCTGTGATGGCAACGTCGGTTAAGGCAGGTTTGCCTGCAGTCATTGTGCCGGTTTTATCTAGCACAGCGGTGTCGGTGCTGCCTAAGTGTTCAATGGCGGCGGCTGACTTAAAGAGGATGCCGGATGCGGCACCGCGTCCGGTGCCAACCATAATGGCTGTTGGGGTGGCGAGTCCCAGTGAGCAGGGACAGGAGATCACAAGCACCGAAATGCCAATCGATAAGGCAAAGTCAAGCGGGTACCCGAAGCAAAGCCAGGTGATGGTGGCAATGGCAGCGACAGCCATGACGGCGGGCACAAAGACGGCGCTTACCCGGTCAGCCAAGCGTGAGACCGGGGCTTTGGAGGAGGTCGCTTCATCAACAAGCTGGATAATCTGGGCTAAGGCGGTGTTTTCACCGACACGCGTTGCCTGCATCGTGAAGTGGCCGGATAGGTTGATGGTTGCAGCAGAGACGGCTGCGCCTGCAGTCTTTTCAACGGGGATGGGCTCACCTGTCAAGGCGGAAGTGTCAATGGTGCCCCAGCCATCAGTGATCGTACCGTCAACGGGGATGGATTCCCCTGCGCGGACAATCAGGATGTCGCCTACGCGGACATCTTCAACAGGGATGGTGGTTTCAATGGTACCATCAAGCCGGGTTGCGGTCTTTGGGGAAAGGTCGATCAGTTTGGCGATGGCTTCCGTTGTCCTGCCTTTGGCACGTGATTCGAGGTAGCGTCCCAGCGAGATGAGGGTCAGGATCATTGCGGCAGAGTCCAGGTGCAGGTGCGATGCGGCATGGACAGCTTTTGCCATGTCCCCGACACCCAAAGCGCTGCCTATTGTATAAATGGATGCGATGCCAGAGACAAAAGCGGCGCCTGAGCCCATCGCAATCAATGCATCCATATTGGGAGAAAGGCGGGCTAATGCTTTGAATCCATTTGTAAAATATCGGATATTAAGAACCACGACGATGGTGGCCAACAGAAACTGCGTGAAGGCAAGTGCCATCACGTTGGCGCTGCCAGCTAAAAAGGGCGGCAATGGCAGACCCAGCATCGGCCCCATACCCAGGTAGCAAAGCGGTACCATCGCGAGGAGGGAACAGCGAAGCCGGATCTTGGCCTGGTGGGTTTCATCCGCTGCCGTTTTAGAGAGTGTCTGTCCTGTGACAGGTTTTACCGATGCCTTAAGGGAGGCGCCATAACCGGCCTCCTTGACGGAATCGATGATCTGGACGGCATCCGTCTGTGTGGGGTCAAAGGAAACCGCCATTGTGCCTTTTAACAGGTTGACACTGACCTCTTTCACGCCGGTTAGGGACGAGACCGCCTTATCGACCCTGGCTGAGCAGGCGGCGCAGGACATACCGGTGATGTCGAAATGTTCCTTTTGCATAGGTGGCCTAAGACGGTCATATTGGTGATGAATGACATTGTATCCAGCTATATTTTTATGGCAAGAATGTACTCTTTTGGTATATAGTACCCAAAAAGGTAGTGTAAACCAGGAGGCAATGTGGCAAATCAATCCAATAACGGGCGTGCAAAGGCGCGTGAAGGAGGTGTTTTCTGCCCGGTTGAGACCACCATCGCTTTGATTGGTGGGAAGTATAAGCCCTTGATCTTATGGCAGTTATCCGGTGGCACATTGCGTTTTTCGCAGCTGCAAAAGGAAATCCCTTCGGCAACGCCGAAGATGCTGACCCAGCAGTTAAGGGAGCTGGAAGCCGCTGGGTTGGTACACCGTGAGGTCTTCCCGGTGGTGCCGCCGAAGGTTGAATATTCGTTAACAGTTTTGGGTGCCAGTATCCGGCCGGTCTTGGAAGCGATGTACAGCTGGGGGGCAACTTACCTAAAAGGCAAGGGGCAGACGGTCAATTGCAGTATGCATCCACCATCTGGATCATCAAGTTGCTGTTGTCAGGCAGGGGAGGTAAGCCATGGCTGAACATGAAAACGACCGTCTTGTCTTTTCGGACAGCATTGCGCGTTATGAGCGCGAACTGGAACACTTGATGGGGGAAGAAGGCCCTTTTGCCAAGGAAATCAATGGTTATGTCGCCCGCCCGACACAAATTGAAATGGCCAAAGCAGTGGCTCGTGCCATTACGGCCGCTGAACCCTTGTTGGCTGAGGCTGGGACTGGGACAGGGAAAACGTTTGCTTACTTGATTCCTGCGCTTTTATGGGGCGGTAAGGTCATCATCTCCACAGGCACGAAAACCTTGCAGGACCAGCTCTTTACCAAAGACATCGAGATGGTCACGAAAGTCTTGAATGCGCCTGTGACGGCTGCACTCTTAAAGGGGCGCGCGAATTACCTATGCCGCCACCGATTGGAGCGGACACTTAAAGAGCGTACGTTGGAGTCGCCCAAGGAAGTGGTTTTCCTAAAGCGGATCAGTCAGTTCAGCAAGACGACGGATACGGGTGACCGTGCAGACCTCTCGAGTGTCCCTGAAAATGCCCAGGTCTGGGACTATGTGACGTCTACCAAAGAAAACTGCCTGGGCTCTGACTGCCCACATTTCAGGGACTGTTTTGTGATGCGGGCGCGCCAGGAAGCGATGCGTGCCGACGTCGTGGTCGTCAACCACCACCTCTTTTTTGCGGATGTCGCCTTAAAGGAAAGCGGTGTTTCAGAACTTTTGCCAACCGCCAACACCATCATCTTTGACGAGGCACACCAGCTCCCTGATGTGGCGACGATGTTTTTCGGGCAGGCCTTGTCATCGAGGCAGATTATTGAACTGTGCCGTGATGCGCGGGTTGAGGGGCTGGCGCATGCCCGGGATTCGGCAGGTTGGTCGGAACTGACCGGTGCGCTCGAGAAAGCGGTCAAAGATTTACGCCTTGCGTTCCCGGAACGTGCGATGCGCCTGGCACTGCACCAGATCCCGAAAGACAACGACTTCTTGGATGCTTACCAAGCAGTCCTTTCGGCCTTGGATGCCTTGGAAAAAGCACTCGAAGAAGCGGCTGTCAGGACGGATACCTTGGCGCAATACCATGAGCGCGCGGTGCTGTTGAATGAATTTGCCAAGCATTGGCTTTTGCTTGTTAAGGGCGCAGAAAAGACAGATGATGTCATCTGGGTAGAGACATTTGGCACGGCATTCCAGTTGCATTTGACGCCGCTTTCCATTGCCGAGATCTTTAAAAGGCAGGTTCAAGCCTTAAAGTGTGCCTGGATCTTTACATCGGCCACACTCGCCGTGCGGGAAGACTTTTCTTACTTCACTTCCCGCATGGGGTTGGAAGAAGCCAAGGCCTTGACCTGGCCAAGCCCGTTCCCGTTTCAGGAAAATGCCTTGCTTTATGTGCCCAAGGACATGCCGATGCCGCAGTCACCCCACTATACGGATGCAGTGATTGAGGCGGCACTGCCATTGATTGCCTCGTGCGGCGGCGGGGTGTTTATCCTCTGCACGACGCTTAGGGCGGTGAACAAGATTGGGGAGCGCTTGGCAACATGGCTGAAAGAAAATGACCGGGACATCCCGCTTTTTGTGCAGGGTTCGGCCAACCGCAATATCTTATTGAAGCGATTCCGTGAGGCGGGCAATGCCATCCTGGTAGGCAGCCAGAGTTTCTGGGAAGGTGTGGATGTCAAGGGCAGGGCTTTGTCGCTTGTGATTGTCGATAAGCTGCCCTTTGCGCCACCTGATGACCCTGTCTTAGCGGCGAGGCTCAAAGTCCTGGAGCGAAACGGCGGCAACCCGTTCATGGACTACCAGATCCCTGAGACGGCGATCAGCATGAAGCAGGGCGCCGGGCGTCTGATCCGTGATGAAAAGGATGTCGGTGTCTTGATGATCTGTGATTCGCGCCTGGTTGATAAACCGTATGGCGGCAAAATCTGGCGGAGCATGCCACCGTTTGCACGGACGCGCGAAGAAGAGATTGCGTGTGACTTTTTGAGGGAAAAGGTGCCGGTCTTATGATGGGAGCCTGCACCGATATCACATTGTGTGATATCGGTGCAGGCAGGCTCAAAAGGGCAATTGCCGGTTATGCCAATTCCGCCCGGATGTGTTTGGCTGCTGTAACGAGATGTTCCAAACTTGCGACGGTTTCTTTTTCTCCCCGGGTCTTCAGCCCGCAGTCAGGGTTGACCCACAGGTGTTCCTTGGGGATGCGTTTTAGCATTTCGCGGATTGCATCTTCAATCTCTGCGGTATCCGGGATGCGTGGTGAGTGGATGTCATAGACGCCAGGGCCTGTTTCCGTTTCAAAGTGGTTGGCCTTTAGGGCATCCAAGATAGCCAGTTTGGAGCGGGACGCTTCAAACGTGATGACATCGGCATCCATTGCATCGATTTCCGGGATGATGTCTTCAAATTCGCTGTAACACATGTGCGTGTGGATCTGGGTTTCAGGCTGGACCTTGGCTGCGCAAAGCCGGAAGGCCTTGATGGCAGCGTCCAGGTAATCCTTATGCCAGTCAGCGCGGCGAAGCGGCAGTTTTTCACGCAGGGCAGCTTCGTCAATCTGGATGATCCTCACGCCGGCTTTTTCCAGTTCCATGACTTCGTCACGGATGGCCAGCGCAATCTGGTTCATCATTTCCTCAATCGTGATGTCTTCACGGGGGAATGACCAGTTGAGGATTGTGACAGGCCCCGTCAACATGCCTTTGACATCCTTGTCGGTCAGGGAGTTCGCATAGGCGATGTAGTCGGTTGTAATCGATTTTTCGCGCTTGATGTCACCGAAGATGATTGGGGGTTTCAGGCCACGCGTGCCGTAGGACTGCACCCAGGCGTTGTCGGTGAAGACGTAACCAGCAAGGTTTTCGCCAAAGAATTCGACCATGTCGTTGCGTTCGAATTCCCCATGGACTAAGACATCGAGGCCGATTTTTTCCTGGAGGGCGATGCAGTCTTTGATGAATGCTTTCGCATTGGCACGGTACTCGCTTTCACTGATTTCACCGCGGCGGAATTTGGCTCGGTTGCCCTTGACGGCAGCCGTCTGTGGGAAAGAACCGATGGTCGTCGTTGGCAACAACGGTAGGCCAAGGCGTTTGTGTTGCAGGTTCTGGCGTTCTTTTCGAGGCATCTGGCGGTGGAAGTCGTCTTCCGTTAAAGCGTCAGTCCGTGCGCGGACATCAGCGTCACTGCGCAGGCTACTTTGGTGCAATGCCTGGTTGGCAGTAAAGGCAGGGTCTTTCGTATAGTCTGGCAGGTCAGACAAACGGCAGATTTCACGCATTTCGTCGAGTTTTTCATAGGCGAACGCAAAATGCCGGCTGACGTCCTCACCCAGGCGCGGCTCATTTTTTACCGTATAAGGAACGTGCAGGAGCGAGCAGGAGGTGCTGAGTACGACAGATGGGTTGATGACCTTCAGGCTTTTAAGGATTTTCAAGACTTTGGCGTAGTTGCTGCGCCAGATGTTCTTGCCATTGATGAGCCCCGCAAAGAGGGTTTTGTCAGCTGGGAAGCCATACTGGGCAATCAATGCCGCTGTCTGCTTACCTTCCACAAAGTCGAGTCCGATTCCGTCAAAGGGCAGGGCACAGATGTCCTGGTAGCAGTCGCGGACATCACCAAAATACGTCTGCAAGAGGACTTTGGTGGTGCCTTTTGCTGCAAGGATTTGGCTATAGAGGCGGGTGAAGTGCTGGATGTCTTCCTTGGTGAGGTCCATGACCAGGTACGGTTCATCCATCTGGAGCCATTCGACCCCGTTGGCGTTGCAGGCTTTTAAGACGTCGATGTACGCTTGGATGATGTCGCCTTCAAAGTCTTTCGCAGTCTTTTTGCCGGTGTAGGTTGCCAGTTTCAGGAAGGTGAATGGGCCAATTACCACCGGTTTGGTCTTGATGCCCAGCTTGGCAGCTTGCTTGAAACCGTCTAAGAAGGCCTCTGATTTCAGTTTCAGTTCGGCGGTGTCGTCGAGTTCCGGGACGATATAGTGGTAGTTGGTGTTGAACCACTTTTTCATCGCAAAGGCCCTGACGTCGCCGTGGCTGTCTTGGTGGCCGCGGGCCATCGCAAAGTAGGTGCTGGTGTCGTCAATGTTCAAGGCTCTGTAACGTTCTGGGATGGCGTTTAGCATGAACGCTGCATCCAGGACGCTGTCATACAGGGAATAGTCGTTCGATGGGATGAATGCGTTACCTGCGTCCTGCTGCACTTTCCACTGGGCAGCGCGTAGGTCTGCGGCCTGTTCGGTCAGGGACTTGGCGTCCAGTTCGTTACGGAAGTATTTTTCCGTTGCCCATTTCAGTTCCCGGTTAAGGCCGATCCGGGGAAACCCGACGGTTGCGTATTGCATGTGTCACTCCTTCATTCAATTCCAAAATACACCAGCCCCGTACCGCTTGGGGCAGTACGGCAGGTGCGGAGCCACCCGGTTCGGATGGCGTCTTCAAATGCGTGTCATGACGGTTGGGCAGTTTATTGGCTATCGCTAAAACTGTAAAATACCGATTTCCTACGGTTTGCTATAGGTTGAAACTATGGTTGGTTTTGGATGGAGGCATGAATGACACTCCAGCAGTTAAAGTACATCATTACAATTGCCGAGAAAGGCACAATCAGTGGGGCTGCCAAGGTGCTCTACATTTCACAGCCCAGCCTGACGGCGTCGGTCAAGGAACTCGAACGGGAAATGGGCATTACCATTTTCAGCCGCACGAATAAGGGGATTGACTTGACACCGGAAGGTGAAGAGTTTTTGGGCTACGCGAGGCAGGTCATCGAGCAGACAAACCTGATCCAGGAAAAGTACCACGGTAAGGCGGCAGGCAAGCATCAGTTCTGTGTGTCAGCCCAGCATTATTCGTTTGCCGTCGAAGCTTTTGTTGACTTGCTTAAAGCCCTTGGTGGGGATACCTATGACTTCCGCATCCGCGAGACGCAGACGTATGAAATCATTGAGGATGTGGCCAGACTGCGCAGTGAAGTGGGGGTGCTGTACCTGAATCCCTTCAACCAGACTGTACTGGAAAAGGCAATTAAGGAAAACGACCTGACGTTTACGACGCTTTTCATTGCAGAGCCGCATGTGTTTGTTGGCTCGGGCAATCCCCTGGCCAAGAAGGCTTCTGTCACACTGGACGACCTGGCACCGTATCCGCGCCTGTCGTATGAACAGGGGGAACATAATGCGTTTTACTTTTCAGAAGAAATCCTAAGCACGCTGGAGTGCAAGAAAAACATCCAGGTCCGGGATAGGGCAACACTCTTTAATCTGTTGATTGGCCTGAACGGCTACACCATCTGCAGTGGAGTGCTCAATACCGAGTTCAATGGCCGCCAGATTGTCGCTGTTCCCCTGGAGGTCGATGACTATATGGAAATCGGTTACATCACCCACAACAAGGTGGTGCCCAGCCGCTTTGCGACCCACTATATCAATGCGTTAAGGCGCTATACGCAATCCAGCCACCAAGGGTGGCGGCAGGCGTGTTGAGGCTGTCTATTGCCTAGGCAGATATGCCATAATCGCCCTATTGGAATACAGATGCAAAGGAAGGAACCGTCATGGCGCGAGTCATCAATGAAGCCGGGAAAAAAGCGATTGCCGATTTTGTCCGTGAGAATTTAGCAGGCAATGTGTCGGATGCTGTCATCCAATCCTATATCGATATGGCGCAAAGCCGGATGGAAATCTACGGTGGGTTGCCAAGCCTGGAAATCACGATGTGCTGTTCGTTATCTGGGGACGCTGAATATCTGGAACTGTCTGAGGATGAAGTCAGCGAAGTGGCTGACTGACCGGTAGTGCCAGCCTATGCTTAATATTATCTACAGCAACCGTTATGAGGTTTTAAGGCAGTGCTTGATTGAAAACCTCATGGCGGATTCGCGGGATGCTGACATTGATCCTATCTTTTCCCCGCTGCCCGTCATTGTGCCGAGTGATGCGGTCTCTGACGACTTGATGCGTGCGATGGCGGAACACCCCGATGCCAAGGGCGTCTGCATGGGGCTTCATCTGCAGCGAATCAGCGAATGGATGCGCCCTTATGGGAGTCTCTGGCTCGGGAAAGGGGCAGTTGGCAAGGCACTCGAATGGATTATCTGGGATATCCTTGAGAAAGGCGAACTGGCTGGTGCTTTGCAGCAGGATGGTACCGGCGGGCTTGCCGCCTTCCTGAAAAAAGCCTCCGGTGGGTTACCATCACTCAAATATGAGTTGGCTATCCGTATTGCGGCCGTCTTTACGAAGTACATCAACTACCGTTTTGATTGGGTACTCGAATGGTTGGGCGAGGCAGGGATGGCGTCATTTCCGCCTTCAGAGCGGCAAAAAGAACAGGTTGCATTGCGCGATGGCCATCCTGAAGCGGCCTGGCAGGCGTTGCTCTGGGCAAAAATCAAGGAAAGGCTCGACGGCTTAAAGGAAAGCGGTGCGTGGTTAAGCCGGGCGGACGCAAAGGGTGCAGACCTGATTGATTTAATCCGTAAAATCCCACAAAGCCTGGCGATGATGGATTCTGCGGAGGGGGAAGATACGCGCGCCCTGCATTTTTATATGCCGCAGGTGTTGCCGCCGTTGGCCTTGCCGTTCCTTGCCAAAGAAGCCGCACGCCGCGAAGTCTGGCTGTACCTGACGAACCCGTGCAATCAATATTGGTTTGGCGCTGATGGTACCTGGTTTGGTACGCATGAAGAGGCAGTTGCCACGATGGATGGCAATGCTTTTTTACACCGTAATGCGGCAAGTACACGGGCGCTGATTGACCGTATCTGGCGTTTTGCTCCCGAAGATGTAGGGGCGTCTGTCCCGCTGATTGAAGAAGCGGCTCCTGAGAAGCATTTAGCTATCCACAAGAAAGCCCATGGAGTTCCCTGGCATGACTTAACGCAGATGGATGTTGCGGCTTATCTGGAAGAAGATGAAGCCGAAACCCAGCTCGTTAATTCCCATTTGATTTATGTCCAAAGGCATGGCACTACGCTCTTGGACAAAATGGCTGACAGCATTCTGTGTGATGCGCCACTTCAAATCGACACGTTTGATCCGGGACAGGACAGGAGCCTGAGGATCTTGAAGGCGGCTGGTTTTGTCAGGCAGGTTGAAGCGGTGGTGGACTGGATCCATGCCCTAAAGCGTGATGATCCGACGGTTAAGCCTGAAGATATTTTGGTTGTAACCCCAGCGATTGATGAGGCCGCACCTTTAATCCGTGGGGTGATGGCATCCCAACCTGAAGACCAGGAAATCGCTTACCGGATCATGGGTAGGACTGCGCTTGCGGTGAATACGGCTGCGACTGCCATTTTAAAGGCTGGTGCCTTGATCCATTCGATGATGCCTGCCAAGCGCTTTGCGGAAGTCCTTGCGATGCCATTGATGACGGCGGCCTGGTCGATGACGTTGGATGATGTCCAGATTATCCGGCGCTGGCTTGAGACAGCGGGTTTTCGGTTCGGGATTGATGGGGAACACGTAAGGTGCCTGTTGGAGAGTGGCTTTGTTAAAGGGGAGAGCGAAGCGTCCGATGGGACATTAGAACGCGCCATGGAGCGGTTGGTGTTGGGGCGCCTAACATCGGAAGGGGATTACGTACCTTATGGCGATGTCTTGCCGGTTTATGGTACAGAAAATACCGGTTTTGATGTGGTCTTTGACTCAGACGGCCAAAAGCGGCTCGACATTCTGACGAACATCTACGGTACGTTTAAGTCGCTTTATGCCCGTACCTTCGAAAAGCAAGGGCCGCAGCAATGGTGCCAGTGGACACTGGAACTGCTGGCGAGCCTCTTCCCGGTTGGGCCAGATCATCAGGATCTCCTGGATGATATGGATGCCTTCAAGAGGATGTTGGTCCAAGAGACTGAGGTCATGCAGGCGGCGCTCTCGGCAGGGGGAACGGCCAAAGCCATACCGTTTGAAGTTTTCTGGATGGCACTGGAAAAGGGGTTTGCTGAAAGGCCGGGGACGCACCACGCAGATGGTTGTACCGTCTTTGCAGGGATGGCGGATTTCAGGTGGCTTCCCTTTAAGGCCATTGCGATGATCGGGATGGATGACGGGCCTGTCTTCCCGGGGGTTGACCGTACTGAAGAGTTTGACCTGACACAGCCCTTGGAAAACTTAGATGAAACGACGAAAGGTTTGGTACGACGTAAGGGGGATCGGGATTCGAGGAATGATAACCGCAATGTCTTTTTGGATCTGCTTTTAGCCGCCTCTGACCGGGTCTTGATTACCTATGATGCTGGGCCTGAACCCACGGTTGCCTCCAAGGCATTGAATCCTTCGATTGTCGTGCAGGATCTGCTCTTCTGGCTTGACAGTGCTGGGCTTGATACCGATTCAATTACCGCCATCATGCCGCTGACGCGTTATTCTTCAGGGAACCTCTGGGCCGACGATGGAAGACCACGGGATACGGTGCGTTTTTTCAGGACGTCAGAAAAGCAGATTGAAGACGCCTTAAGGGGGCTTGAAGCTGATGCGGGGCATCACGAGAAAGCGTTTGTTGATCCCGATTCGAAACCGCTTGATGCGGCGTTCCCTAAGGATTCCCAAGCAACCATCAACCTGCCGTTTGGAAAACTCGTAGACGTTTGGACCCGGCCTGATACGGTTGTGCGTAAAACGGTAGGGATGTCTGACGTTGCCTGGCTGGAAACAGACCGCACGCCTACCTTGGAGATGCCGGATGACAAGCTTTTTGTGGGACCATTGGAAAAGCGTATCTTGGCGCTTTTGCGTGAAGATGCGCCGGTGGACTTCTTAAAAGAAGACCCGCGGCTGGGTTGTGCTGATATCCGGGGCGTGATGCTTACGCCTGTCGTTGAGCGCATGCAGGCGGTCAAAGAGATGATTGCTAAGGTGAATCCTAATGGTGCGTTGCTTAAGGTTCCCCCTGTCTGCATAACCGTAGGCGAGGTAAGCGTCCAGATTCCCGTCCCTGAAGTGGTGCTTTGCCAAGGGACGGATGCAGGAGCTGGCTATCTAGTGTTTACAGCGACAGCCAGGGAGCGTGCCAACGCAAGGCTTTTGCACCTGCTGCTTTGTTGCACAGGAAATCCCAAGTCCATGTATTGCATCAGTTGGGATGATGATACGGTGGAACTGCACTTGGCTGCTGTCAAGCCGGTTGATGAAGCTCGTGCCATCATGGCTGCCTTATGCCAGCTCTATGATTGCGTCATGCACGAAAAGACCGTCTTTCCGAACTTTTATAGGCCGGGTGGCTTTAAGGGGGCTATCCCCAAACCACTTTTTGATCCGCTCTGGCGTCATGATGGGAAGTTGCAGGATGAGAAAAATGCCCGGAAAAAGGAGGCGGACGACCTGCTTGAGGGGTATACCGGTGCAGCATTGTTGGAAGTCATTGATTTGGCACCCCCGGATGAACGGGGCAAGTCAAAGCCCAAGAAAGGAGCTAAAGAACCTGCTACGGTAATTGAAGTAGTTGACGCGATTTGTGCCTTGATGCGGCCAAATACATGGGGAATGCCTGAAGTGGAGGTGCCAAATGAGTGAGCGTACAGCTAAAAAGGGGCATTTTGACGTCGTCAATGAGGCGATTGCGGGCAGGGTGATGCTCATTGAAGCGAGTGCGGGTACCGGCAAGACGTATTCGTTGGAACGGCTCGTTGCCCGCTTGATTGTGGAAGAAGCAGTCCCCGTCCAGTCACTTCTTTTGATGACATTTACGCGGGCGGCGACGGCAGAACTGTCGGTACGCATCCGCAAAATCCTGGTGAAATACCTTGACGCCTTAAAAGACCCAGAGGCCTTGGAGAAGGAAGGCCTCCCTGTTGGGCTTGATCCGACCGATGGCGGTATTTTACGTAAATGGGTCAAAGCATTCGATACAGCACACTGCATAAGGCGTTTGACTGAGGCGCTGTCCCGTTTTGATGATGCATCAATCTTCACCATCCATTCGTTCTGCCAGAAAATGCTGGTGGACTATGGGTTTTCGCGCGGGGGATCGTTTGCAGCAGAAATTGGCAACGATGATACTGAGCTTACGCAGGCATTGGATGAGGCGCTGCGTGCGACTTACCACCGTGAACGTACCGATGAAGCCTTTATCCAAGAATTGCGTTCGTGGCCGGATTGGGAAACGCGTCTTCGCGTCTTGAAGAGCCAACCCATTGAAGATATCGGTGTGGATGTCATCCAGACGGATAATAGCAAACCCATCAGTGAGAAGATGGCAGCGTGGGTTCAAGAGACTTTCAAGCAGATCCCTAATCGCATCCGTGAACTCAAGCAGGTCTCAAAAGTCCGCACGTTTGATGATTTGCTGCTTGAACTTTGGCGGGCTGTGAAAGAAAACCCCAAGCTCGTCGAAAATATCCGTGCCCGCTTTGCAGCAGTCCTGGTTGATGAATTCCAGGATACCGATCCCATCCAGTTCAGTATCTTTAAAAAACTGTTCTTGGATGACAAGGCTGGTCGGCCAGTGTTCTTTGTAGGCGATCCCAAACAGTCGATTTATGGGTTCCGCTCTGCCGAGCTGGAGGTTTATCACCATGCGAAAGGTTTGGTCGGGGACATCAGGCATTTGGCGGTCAATTTCAGGTCGACGCCAGCCATTACCCAGGCGGTCAATGCGTTTTTTGATGCGGGTTCAGGTCCATCGCGCTTCCTGACGGAGAAAATCCAATATGACCCGGTGGGCTTTAATGGGAAAAAGCTGCCCTTGATGCGTTGCCTGGGGCGGAATTCAGAAGGAGTCCGCATCTGGGAACCGGTCTGCGCATTCGAATGCTGGACGAACCACCGCGAACACACCAAGATTACGGAAACGCAGGCAGATTCCGTTGTGGCTGAAGCCATTGCGACGGACATTGTTTCGCTCCTTGATGGGACTGTCTTTTATGACGGGCGTCCTTTGCAGGCCAACGACATTGCTATTTTGGTGCAAAAGCGCTATGGCGCTGATCCTGTTATCAGTGCGCTGGCCAAGCGTGGTGTGCGTGTCCAGATAAACAGTAATGAAAGTGTCTTTAAGGGAACGGAAGCTTTTGAAATCCTGGCACTTTTATCGGCGATGGTATCTCCAGACAGGCTTGATGTTGTGGCAACTGCGAGGGCTACGCGTCTGGTGGGGCATACCCTTAAGATGATCCAGGATGATGAATATGCGTTGCAGACGTTCCGCGAAACAGTCAAGACGTACGCCATCCGTGTTGAACGCGAAGGCATCTATCCGGTGTTCATTGACTTGATGCGGCAGTACCAGACGGTGGAGCGCTTATTGCCTTTATCGGGTGGTGCCCGGATGTTGGCCAATTATTACCATATCCTGGAACTTGCTCAAGATACACAGAAAGATCAGGGTGACCTGATGGAAGTCTTGCACTGGCTTCAGAACGCGATGGGCGACGGTAAAGCCTTGTTGGACGAAGATGCGGCTAAGCTGCGTGTTGAAACCGATGAAAACCTAGTGAGCGTCGTGACGCTGCACGCAAGTAAAGGCTTGGAATATCCGGTGGTCTATCTGGCTGATGCTTTGCGCACACGGGTAAAGCCTGACCGTAAGGAAGTGATCTTCCGGGAAGAACGCGACGGGAAAAAGTTCTATGTCCTGCCTGACCAACCCATGGCGCTTGCCAGCCACGCACCATCCAGGGCACGTGACGAAGAAGAACTGGTACGCTTGGCTTATGTAGGGATGACGCGTGCCTCAGCCCGGCTGGTCTTGCCATTGATTTTGGGTGTTGCACCGCGGGCGACAAAGGATCTATCGAATTTTATTGCTGCCAGTGTGTCTAGTGCCTATGTCCGTGCACTGTATGCTGAGCCAATGTCGTACGATAGTGAAACGGCTGCGCGTGCAAAGGGACTTGACCGCAACCGCGATACATTCACCAAGGCCATGGATGACTGGAAAAACCGCCTCTTGGCGCTGGATGGGCGATCGCCCGGCGCCTCAGTGGTTGCGGTTTTCCAGGATGCGTTTGCCAATAATAAGGCTTACCAAGGGGACTTGGCGGGTGTCCTGCGTGAGCGATTGACCGCAGAAGACTTTTTCAAGTGGCGGTATGTGAAGACCACTGACGATAGGGAGGACATCGTAATCAATGATGCGTGCTTGGCAAGGTTACCGGTCCACCTTACGGCAGAAGAGGCGAACACCCTGCCGAAATCGTGGGGCAGGACCAGTTTTTCTGGGATCAACCGCCAGTTGGCAGCAGAAATCGGGGCAAAAAAAATCGCGAATGGTTATGCTGCCTTCCCGAAAGGAACCGTCGCTGGGGACTTCCTGCATAAGTTGATTGAAAAAGCCATCAACCAGCGCGTGCCTATTGAGGCTCTGGATGCTTTTGTTGCCAGCCAGATGGCAGGCAAACCCTTCTTTGCGGTTGAACCAGGCAAATCCTACCAGGAAGTGTGCTTAAAGCGTTTAGGTTACAATGACGGACAACTACCTGATTCTTATCAAGAATACTGTCATCGGTGGATTGTCTCTTGTTTGAGGACTTTGTTAAGTGAGCCTTTAGCCGATGACAGAAATACCATTGACTTGGGTGCACTTGTTAGAAACGGTCAGGTGGCTTCTGAAACCGATTTCCTATTAACGGCACCAGGTGATCTTGGGGATGCATGGGATGTTAAAGTGCTTTCTCAGGTATTAAAGGGCCTGTCGCTCGATGTAGATCCGGTGGTACCTATTGAATCCCTGAAAGGCTATCTGACCGGTCAGATTGACTTGCTTCTTAGGAATACCGATGGCAGGTATTGGGTGATTGACTGGAAGAGTAATGCAATTGATACGGTCGATTCGTGCGACAACCCGGCCAACTATAGTGAAGGGGCGATGGCCTTGGTCATGGATGAACACCATTACCGCTTGCAGGCCATCTGTTATTCGGTGGCGCTTTTCAGACATCTGCAGCAGCGTTATCCAGACAAGAACCATCAAGAGATCATCAGCATGATGGGTGGGGCACTCTATGTGTTCTTAAGGGGTGTCGACGAAGGAACGGATACGGGGGCTTACTGGATGCCGGTTGAGACGCTTGTCGACAATATCCTGGCACTTGATGCGCTGCTCTTGGGTAAAGAAGGGAGGGCATGATGGACGACTTTACGAAGGAAGATGCCCTTACCCTTGAGACTACGGATGGTCGGGACAAAGAAGAGCGCCAAAGCGATGCCGGCCAAACCGCTTTGCACCACTATGCGGGGTTGCATCTCGCGATGGCTAAACGGATGCCCACATGGACGAAGTACGCTGGTCAGGAAAACGAAATAGCGAAGGCGTTGGATGCTATCTATGCAGCACTTGCTGCTGCGAGCCCATCGGGCAGTTTATGTGTGACGTTGGCTCAAGTCATGGAAACAGCTTCAGCAGAAGGAGGAGCCCCTTCTGAAGAGGCATTGGCTAAGGATATTGCGCTCCTCTTGGCAGCTGGTTTGATGGTTGAAGTCAAGGAGGCTGTTTCCGGTAAGGTACCGTTGGTTTTTGACCGCGAAGGGCAGTTAGGGAACTCACGCATCTATTTCCAGCGTTACTTCAAACTGGAGGCGGATCTGGCCGCTATCCTTTTTGCGTTGGCGGTACCGTACGTAGCAGGCCAGGCGTCATTTGACCAGTTGGAAGACCTTGTTCCCGAAGGGGGCGAGCGCAAAAGAGCGATTGAAACAGCCCTAAAGAGCCGCTTGACCGTTATTTCAGGGGGGCCGGGTACCGGCAAGACGACGGCGGTCTCAGGTATCTTAGAGTGCCTGCTTGCTGCCGACCAAACGGTTCGGATTGCCTTGGCAGCGCCAACGGGCAAAGCAGCTGGTCGTATGCTCGAATCCATCCAGAACGCGATTTCCAATCCGGCGTTGGCTGGGCAATATGGGCGCCTGAAAGCCAAGTCGCCGGAGCTTGTTGCGCGGACAATGCACAAGTGGCTTGTCGATGAACAGTTAAATGGGCTTAGGCCGTCTGCCGGGCGGCCGCTTGACTGCGATGTGTTGGTGGTCGATGAAGCCTCGATGATTGATATTGGCTTGGCAGTCGATTTCCTCTCAGTCGTCGATGCCAAGCGCACCCGGGTGATCCTGTTGGGCGACGCCGACCAGCTCTCGGCTGTGGGGCCAGGTTCTGTTTTGGGTGATATTTGCAGTGCGGAAAGTCCCTTGCGTCAAAGGGGACTGGTTGCGGAACTCACGAAGAGCCACCGTTTCCCACCAGAGAGTGTCTTTGGGCAGTTGGCCATCCACATCAAGGCAGGTGAGGCAACGATACCAACGGCTGGTTCAGGCATTGTTGACTGTTTAACAGCAGCACCGCCCAAGGTCGGGCTTTTGACACAAAAGGCTTCCCAGTGGGTCGATGCACATATGCAATCGTATGCCCAGGCGCTCTCACGCTATGTGGATGACCATGACCTTGATGCGTTGTGGGCGTGCGCAAAGCGTTCCCAAGCCTTAGCAGCAGTCAGGAATGGCAAGATGAGTGTCGAAGCCATCAACCGCCATGCAGCCCGTTCGCTGAGGGAAGCCTTGGAAAACTTAGGCAGGGGATGGTTTTCACGCATGTCTGGTCAGCCGATCATTGTGCGCAAAAATAATAGTGTCTTGGATGTCCATAATGGGGATGTGGGCATTGTCCTGCCACAAAGCATTTCAGCAACCGAAGGGACCCAGGTCTATTTTGGCGATAGTAGGCGGACTTTACCGTTGGGTAGCTTGCCGCAATATGAGTTGGCCTTTTGCATCACAATCCATCAGTCGCAGGGATCGGAATATGAAGATATTGCCGTTTTTCTGCCGCCATCAGGCAAGGATGATGGGCTTTTGGCCACGAAAGAACTCCTTTACACTGCGGTGACGCGCGTGAAAGCAGCGAAAGATGGTTCGACAGGGCAGGTGACGCTTTTTGGGGAGCGGCCGGTCTATGAAGCATCAGTCACGCACCCTACCCAGCGTACCAGTGGGTTGATTGTTCGGTTAAAGGAAGCGTTCGCAGGGCGGTAAATTGCCGTATACTGAAAATATGTTGGGATTTTTCTAGGAGAAAGTTGATGCTGAAGTCCTTCAAAGTCCGTAATTTCCGTTCAATCCAGGCCTTGGACTTGGATCTGTCTTTTGCCGAGAAACGCGCACCTGCTGGCTACCAAGATACCAGCAATATCTATTTCCTGGAATCCCATAACAAGTCGCGCATTGTCCCTACCTTGGCGCTTTTTGGTTCCAATGCATCCGGTAAATCCAATGTCTTGATGGCTCTTAGGGTACTAATCGATTGCGTGCTGACCGGCATCCATGGGCTATTCCATCCAGACAAGCTGAGTAACCGTGGCATGCCGACGACTTTTTCGGTTGCCTTTGCGATTGACGGGCATGACTACCAGTACGACCTGGAATACAACCGCCAGACAATCCTAAAGGAAGAACTTATCCTCGACGGGAAAACGGTTTACCGGATTACCCCAGAAGAGAGGTGCTTTGAGGGGCTGGCCTCGGCATCCTATCCTGCAGAGCGGCTCAATGAAATTTACCGGGTTGAGTGCTGTACCCCGCAGAAAGACCAGACAGTGACTGTCTTAGCCGTTATTGGCAAGCGCTACCAAGGCCTTCACGATGGGATTTCGTCGCTGGTGAGTTATCTTGCCGAGCGGTTTGTTGTCTTAAATGACAACAGTATCCATCTCTCCCGTGGCGTCAATACCTTGGCTGCTGTTTTGGCAACTGAGCATGACCCTGAACCGTTGAAGTCGGCTTTTGAACAGATTACGTCACTCTTAGGGAGCCTGGATATCCATATCAGCCGGATGTCGATGGACCGCACACGAGTGCGGCTCGAGCACGACAGGAACCATACGCAGGAGTACCTGGAAGCACCAGTGGAGTTCTACAACCGCATTACCAGTGTCGAAAAGGAAGGCGAGAACATCGTATTAAATGCCGACAGTATCCGTTCTTACCACCAGGATGAGGACGGTAACGAAGTCGAGTTCGATTTTACGACGGAAGAGTCGAGCGGTACCCAGATTGTGGCGGGGCTTTTGGGGATTTTCCTGGCGGTCTTAAAGACCGGTGGGACGGTGCTGGTTGATGAGCTTGACCGGTCACTGCATCCGTTGCTTTTGATTGAACTCGTGCGGCTCTTCAAGGAGAAACGCTATAACGAACACAATGCGCAGCTCATCTTTACCCTGCATAACACGGAAATCTTGGATGCGGGTCTATTGCGCGTTTCTGAAGTGGGCATTGTCCGCAAGACAGCGCAGGACGGGACTGACATGGTCAGGCTCTCCGACTTCAAGGGCTTCAACAATAATGTGGCAACCTTCAGGCAGCAGTACCTGACCGGTCAGTTTGCCGGGATTCCATTCCCATATATATAGGTGGCGGACATGATAGAAATCCGAAGACCCCCATCGCTTGCCAGGACAGTGACTGTCGTCTGTGAAGGGCAGTCTGAGACGATGTACCTACAGGAGTTGAACCGTTTCTTCAGGGAGTACCGAATCCCGTTGACTTTCATCCCGCGCGCTGTGGGCAATGGGGCATGCAAGGCGGTGATCGGGCACTATCGGAGCATCCGCAAGTTCCTGCGTCACGAGGAAATCATCATCTGGGTGGATTGGGATATCTACACGAGCAGTGAAGCAAAAAATTATGCGGCAAAGCCAGAATATGTCCCAGATTTTCTTTTCTCAACAATGAATTTCGAGGATTTCTTAATGCTTCATATGAATGAGCAGATGGTGCTCAAGTGGCAGGAAATGGCGGACAGTCATAGCCATTTTGAGTTTCCGATGCCGGCTGCCGTCTATATCCCAATTTTCAAGACGTTTGGTTTCCATCATTACAAGAAGGGGCGGATGCCATTCAAGCTCAATGCCAAGACGCTGGCTCAGCTCTTCATGAACCTGCACAACAAGAAAATCCGCTTTAAGAACGATTTTGGCTCTTTTGTGGAAAACCGGCTGCGCAGAATGGGGTGGTTGGTTGAGACGGAAGACCAAGCGGCTGAGGTTGCTGACGCACAAGAGTTAAGCCAAAAGCCAGTCCAAGAGGTTTAAGTGTTCAATGCCGTTGTACGACGTATTGGTGCCAATGGTGTCGAGTGTTAGGAGCGTTTTCGGGAAGTTGTCCTTAACGCTGTCAAAGGCAGCGAGTTCACGTTTGCGCGTTGCTTCGTCCAGGATGCTTAAGGCAACCTGGAAATAGGCGAGCCGCTCTCCCTTGCGGACGACAAAATCGATTTCCTTATCAGCTGCTTTGCCGATGTAGACATGGGGGTAACGGCGGCGCAGTTCCAGGTAGACCACGTTCTCGATCAGGTGGCCGATGTCAGGTGATGCGCTGTTGCTTAGGTGTTGCCTAAATCCTGGGTCGGCCAAGTAGTATTTTTCCTGCGCACGGAGGATGGCACGACCATTTAGGTCAAAGCGCGGTACGGGATAGAAGAAATAGGCTTCCTGAAGGGCGCTCAGGTATTGGCTGATGGTAGGGACAGACGTTGGCTGGCCGGCAGACTTCAAGGTGTTTGCCATGTTCCTGGCGGAAACAGGGCTGCCGATTGAACTCACCAAAGTGCGGATGACCTGGGTTAGGCTACGGATGTCGCGGATCTGGTGGCGAGTGGCGATGTCCTTGACCACAATCGAATTGAAAAGCATCTCATAGTAGTCTACCATCAGGTGCGGGACAGTCAGGTAGTCGAGCAATGCCGGGAACGTTCCGTACTGGAGGTAACGGTTGAAGTCGGTTTCCCGGCTGTTGTTTTCAGGCGCAACAGCATTTCGGAATTCCTTGAAGGAAAGGGGCATGACTTCAATGGCGACATAGCGGCCTGCCAGTAGGGTGGCGAGTTCGCCTGAAAGCATGAAGGCGTTTGATCCCGTCACCACGATGTCGATGTTGGGGCGCAAGAAAAGGCTCGTCACCGCCTTTTCAAACTGCGGACAGAGTTGGATCTCATCCAGGAAGAGGTAGTAGGTGCCGTTGTCTGACATCCTATCCAACACCGCTTGATGCAGTGCTTCGTGGTCCCTCAGATGGGCGTTGGCTTCATCATCCAGGTTGAAGGCGATGATATGGGCGTCATCCACCCCGTCACCATGTAGCGCTTCTTGGTAGAGGGTCATCAAAGTGGATTTGCCAGAGCGCCTGGCTCCCATGATGACCTTGATGATGGGCTTTTCCCTCAATGCTTGGAGTTTTTCCAGGTAATAGGGACGGGGGATGGGCTTACGCTGCATTGTGAACTGCCGTGTTGTTGAAACTGCGTAAAGTATACTTTACACGATTTAGATTTTCAAGCTTTGCGTAAAGTATACTTTACTGTGTATCTGGCTTGGGCAGCTCAGCCCAATTTGCGTTTTAGTGCGGCTTCCAGCTGTTCCAGGGCTTTGACCAACGTTGCCGCAGGGCAGGCGATGTTGATGCGCTCAAACGTCTCACCGCCAGGGCCGAAAATCTCGCCATGGTCGAGCCACAGCTTGGCATCCTTAACGATGAAGTCATCTAGGTCTTTGCCGGAGAGTCCCGTTCCCGCAAAATCGAGCCAGATCAGGTAGGTGCCTTCCGGTTCAATGAGCCTGACACCGGGCAGGCGCTTTTCCGTGAACTGCCGTACGATGGACAGGTTGACGTTAAGGTACGCCAAAAGGGCTTCAAGCCATGCCTCACCACCTTCATAAGCCGCCTGGGCTGCCACAAGTCCCAGGGCATTTAACTGGTCATAGCCGGTTGCTGCCATTGTCTGCTGGAATTTGACTCTGATCCCATCATCTGGGATGAAGATGTTTGAGACCTGGAGCCCGGCAATGTTGAACGTCTTGCTGGGCGACGTGCAGATGATGGTGTTGGCTAGGTACGCATCCCCCAACGTGCCATACGGGGTATAGGCGTAGCCTGGGAATGCAAAGTCGGCGTGGATTTCGTCGGATATCACCGTCACGCCGTGTTTCAGGCAGATGTCTGCCATCGCTTTCAGTTCATCCCGTGTCCAGACACGGCCGACTGGGTTGTGTGGGTTGCATAGGATGAAAAGCTTGACTTTTTCGGTAATAATTTTCTCTTCAAAGTCTTTAAAATCAACGATATATCGCCCATTCTTAAGAATAAGTTGATTATTGACAAGCTTGCGTTTGTTGTCATTAACCGATGAGGCAAACGGATAGTAAACCGGCTGCTGGATGAGGATGGCATCGCCTTCAACCGTCAACGCACGGATGGCTGTGCTGATGGCAAAGACAACCCCCGGGGTTTTGACAAGCCACTTTGCTTCTGGCCGCCAATTGTGCCGCCTTTCAAACCAGCTTTGCACTGCCTTAACGTAGCCGGACTTGGGTTCACTGTAGCCATAGATGCCATGGGTGACCGCATCCTGCAGGGCAGTCGTCACGCATGGCGGCACCTTGAAGTCCATATCTGCCACCCAAAGCGGCAGGACATCCTCGGGTTTACCACGTTCCTTGGCAAAGTCATACTTCAAGGAACCGGTCCCTTTACGGTCGATGATGGTATCAAAGCCAAAGGTGTCTTTGGTAGGTGGCGTATCGCCCATTGCCTGCGCCAGGTCAGCAATCAGGTCATCGGCGTTTTCCAAGCCGATCGACAGGCGCAGCAGCGTGTTTGTGATGCCCCGCGCAACGCGCTCGGCTTCAGGGATTGCGCCATGTGTCTGGGTGGTCGGGTAAGTAATCAGCGTTTCCGTGCCGCCTAAGCTTTCGGCAAACTGGATGAGCTTGACACCTTCCAAGATCTGTTTGACCAGGGCTTCCCCGCCCGCTGCCTGCGAGATTTCAAACGAGATCATGCCGCCAAAGCCTTTGGATTGTTTGACGGTCGTCTTGTGTCCTGGGTGGTCTTCAAAGCCAGGGTAGAAGACTTGGTTGACTTTGGGGTTGTTCCTCAACCATTTGGCAATCTTAAAAGCAGAATCTTCTTGACGGCGGATACGTACTGGCAGTGTCTGGATGCCCCGCAGGACAAGCCAGCTGTCCAATGCGCCCAAGGAGGCGCCGACCGCATTCTGGATATAGTGCAGTCGTTCCGAGAGCGCTTCTGAGTCGCATACCAGGATCCCCGCTAATGTGTCGTTGTGGCCTGCCAGGTACTTGGTTGCACTGTGCAGTACCAGGTTGGCACCCAGTTTGATCGGTTGCTGGTTGATGGGGGATAAGAAGGTGTTGTCGACCATCAAAAGCAGCCCATGACGTTTGGTGACTTCACCGATTGCGGCGATGTCATTGACGTGCATCAAGGGGTTCGTCGGCGTTTCGATGAAGACGCCCTTGGTCGCCGGGGTAATCGCAGTCTCAATGTTTGCTGGGTTGGATGCGTCCACCCAGGAAAACGTAATGCCGTTTTTTTCCGAAAAGTACTTGAAAAGGCGCCATGTCCCTCCGTAGAGATCGTCGGAAGAGATGATATGATCCCCTGGCTTAAAAAGCTCCATCATGGCCGATGCGGCAGCCAGTCCCGATGAGAAAGCATAGGCTGCTTTACCCCCTTCGAGTTTGGCCATCGTTTCTTGGAGCACTTCCCTTGTGGGGTTCATGCCCCGGCTGTAGTCGTAACCAGTGCTTTTGCCAAGCCCTGGGTGCGCATAAGTTGCCGTCTGGTAAATCGGCGTGGAGATGGCACCGCTCGTATCGGTCTTTGCTTTGGAGCCGTGGATACACAGGGTTTCAATGTTCATGACAATCCTTTTCAAGAATAAGTGCCGTTAGTCGGCTGGGAAGAGGGCTGTTGACAGGTACCTTTCACCGTTGTCTGGCAACAGGGCGACAATGGTCTTGCCTTTGTTTTCAGGGCGTTTTGCCAACTGGGTGGCCGCCCAAAGCGATGCGCCGGAGGAGATGCCGACCAACACACCTTGGGTGCGTGCCAAAGCCTTGGCGGTATCAAAGGCGGCTTCGTTCGGTACCGGGATGATTTCGTCGTAAATCTTCGTGTTCAGGACAGATGGGACGAAACCGGCACCGATGCCCTGAATCTTGTGCGGGCCAGGGTTGCCGCCAGAAAGGACAGGGGAGGTGGCCGGTTCAACGGCAACAACCTTGACATTTGGATTCTGTTCTTTCAGGTAGGTGCCGACACCAGTCAAGGTACCGCCCGTGCCTACACCGGCAACGAAAATGTCGACCTTGCCATCGGTATCGCGCCAGATTTCAGGACCCGTGGTTGCCTTGTGGATTGCTGGGTTGGCTGGGTTGTCAAACTGGAGCGGGATGAAACTGCCAGGGATTTCCTTGGCCAGTTCCTGGGCTTTCGCAATCGCACCTTTCATGCCTTTTGCGCCTTCGGTCAAGACGAGTTCTGCGCCATAACCCTTGATCAGTTTGCGCCGTTCAATGCTCATGGTTTCAGGCATTGTGATGATGATCCGGTAACCCCTTGCTGCGGCAACAGAAGCGAGACCCACGCCGGTGTTGCCTGAGGTTGGTTCGATGATGGTGGATTTGCCTGGGATCAGTTTGCCTTCGGCTTCTGCGGCATCAATCATGGCTTTGCCGATGCGGTCTTTGGCGCTGCCGGCTGGGTTGAAATACTCGAGCTTGACGAGGATGGTTGCCGCTGCACCGTTTTGGGCTGCATAGCGGGATACTTCCAAAAGCGGGGTGTTACCAATCAGGTCAGTTGCGTTTTTTGCGATGTTAGCCATTTTATTTGCTCCTTGTGAGATGAATGCTAAAACTAATGTTGTTTATAAAATACGGATTGTAATGAAATGTTTATATGTACTATTTTTTTATTTAATCAGTTTGCCTAAATGACGTAGTAGCCACAGGATTGGCTACCTTGGTTCATCAGGTCCTCAAGCGTCGTGCCATCCAGGTAGTCTGTGATGACCTTGCTTAGGCCTTCCCAGAAATGGACTGTCTGGCAGGTTTCGTAGCGCTCACATAGGTTGGGCGATGATTCCAGGCAGGCAACACAGGCAAATTCGCCTTCAATGGGGCGCAGGATGTCGCCGACCGTGTATTCAGCTGGCGCCCGTGTTAAACGGTAGCCGCCTTGGGAACCGCGGACGCTCTGGACGAGCCCGGCTTTGACGAGTGCTGAGGCAATCTGTTCCAGGTACTTCAGTGAGACATCCTGACGGATGGAAATGTCTTTGAGTGAGATGTACTTGTCGTTGCCGTTTTCAGCCAGGTCAATCATGAAACGCAGTGCATAGCGGCCTTTGGTTGATATCTTCACTTTGATCTCCTTTGGGGGGCATATGTGCTCCCCGTTGTCCATGGGTGCTATTATTAGTCAAATCCTACGGGAAAGCTAGGGTTTATTTCCTACAAATTCCGTGGGGATTGGTTTTTGTTGTATTTTCCCCATATCCTAGGGCTATAGGGGGATTTTAACGGGAATGTTTGGGGGTGTCAGCATCGCAGGGGAAGCATGCATCCGTCTTCCCCGGCGGGTGGCTGCTATTTGTTGATTGTCGGCAGGGGTTCGATGATGGCGTACTGTTCGCGCTTGCGTTCGATATCTTGGGCTTTATCCCACCAGCTGTCGGCGAGCTGCTTGTTTTTCTTCTGTCCCAGTTTACCGTCGCGGTAGACGTCGGAGAGGTATTCCATTGCAGCGGTGTTGCCGCTTTCGGCACTCTTTTTAAGCCATTGCACGGCTTGGGCGTCACTGGCCTTTATCCCGCCTTTGGCCAAGGCTTCCGGCTGTTGGATGAAAAGGATCGCTAAGTTGTACTGTGCAGAGACATTGCCTTTTTGGGCGGCTGACTGGAAATAACGGGCGGCTTTGACGGGATCCATTTCAACGCCCATGCCGTCCAGGTAGGCCATCCCAAGGCTGTTTGCGGCCTTGACTGAGCCGTTTTCTGCGGCAACACGATACCATTTGACGGCCATTGCATAGTCCTGTGAGACACCGTGTCCCGTTTGGTAGAGTTGCCCCAAGTTGTACATCGCTTGGACGTTCCCCTTGGAGGCGGCGGCTTCATACCAGCGTTTTGCGGTTGTGTAATCCTGTACGACGCCGTTTCCTTTGTCATACATATAACCTAGGTTGTTCTGCGCGGGGGCGTAGCCTTGCTCAGCGGCTTTGGTGTACCAGCTGGCAGCCCTAGCTTCATCTTTTTGGACGCCTTCCCCAGTCTCATAGAGTTGGGCTAGGGCAGCCTGTGCGGGGGCATAGCCTTTTTCTGCGGCCATATAGAACCAGTTGGCGGCCTGGACCATGTCTTTGCCGGCGCGTTTGCCTTCACTGTGGCGCTGTCCCATCACGAGCTGGGCGTTGGCGCTACCGTTTAATGCGGCTTTGCGGTACCAGGTATCAGCTTCCTTGGCATTGATACCTGTGCCCACGCCTTTTTCATAGCAGTAGCCGACCTTGTACTGGGCGTTGGGCACGCCTGCATTGGCTGACTTCATGTACCAGGAAAAGGCTTCCTTGGCGTTTGCCGCTGTGCCCATGCCTTTTTCATAGTGGTAGCCGGTGTAGAGCTGTGCAAAGGCATGTCCTTGTCTGGCGGCTTTCAGGTACCAGCCTAATGCCTCGGCAGGGTCGGCCTTGACGCCCAGTCCCATGCTGTACATGTTGCCTAGGGCCATCTGTGAGTTGGCATCGCCTTTTTCCGCATCCGCTTTCAAGTGGGGCAACGCTTCGCTGTATTGCTTGGTCTGGTAAAGGGCTATGCCCTGTTTCTCAGCTTTAGCCGCTGGTTGTTGCCCTTGTGCCTGGGGGGCTTCAGCAGTATCCGCGGCTTGAAGCGGTATCGAAGCGACTAAGGCAGAAGAGATAAGGGCAAGTGTTAAGAGGGGGCGTTTCAAGCGAAGCATGGCATTCTAATTGGCTCTTTCAAATGACCCTATTATATGGCAAGCTTTGCTTGGAAAAACGTCTTGTGAGGATTTGCATCTTGCTAAGGAGACGGCCTTGAGAATACTTGTGCGGATTTTTGTAGCGTTCTGGCTGGGACTTGTCCTGGTCTCAGGTACCGCAAGGGCTGACCAGACCGATATCATGCTTGAACTCGTGAATACCGAGCGGGAGCGTAATGGGCTTAATGCGTTGCAGCCCTATGAAGAGCTTTATGAGGCAGCCGACGTGCGTGCACGTGAACTGCCTAAGCGTTTCAGCCATACCCGGCCAAACGGCCGCTCGCCCTTTACGGTCATTGAATCGCGTGGCATTCCTTATGCGATGGTGGGGGAAAACATTGCCATGGGTACCCGGATGGATGCCTATGAGGCATTTGAGGGTTGGATGGACTCAGACGGCCACCGTAAGAATATGATGTCAAGCGACTTCGATTCAATCGGTATTGGTTACTATAAAGACCGGTCGGGCAACGCATACTGGGTACAGATATTCCTGAAGCAAAGCCATGGGGATTCGGATGATGGTTCGGATACCAATGGCGATGCGGACTGTAATGCAGGTTGTCAATCTGCTTGTGATTCGGATTGCGATGACGATGAGGATGAAAACCAAAGCCAGGGGTGCCGTTAATCTAATGGTGGCGTAAATGGACGGAGGAACAGATGATTGTTGAAGAACAGGTAGGGATCTTTACCAATGTCTACATTGGTGGGCTGGTTTTTACGGCTGACGAAAACGACCGCCAATGGGGTTTCGGTGATGGCGATGACTCAACTGGGCGTTGGGAAGCGTTGGCCAAGCAACGGGGCATGGATGTGGATACCTGCCAAAAGCACTATCAGGGCATGTGCAATGCCGCCGCAGGCTGGCCGGATGACACTTGGACGTTCCGCTATGAAGTGGTTTCTGAGACAGGAACAACCAATGCGATGGTCCTGGAGATGATTGAATCGGTCAAAGAAGCGATTGAACGCAACGGCGCATCGAAAGACCGTGAGCTTTGCCAGCAACTCTTAAGGCGTACGTTGTCCTTCGGAGTCGTACGCATGTATGGCTTGGGGATTCGGAAGTATATTTCCCAAGGTGAAACGGGGCGCCCAATTATCGTCTATCAGCGGGAAGAGTTGACCCCGTACCATTTTGAGAGTCTGGTGCCTGAAAAAGTTCGACAGTCTGTTGTCCATAAGGGGGAAGATGTCCCGCAGGCTGAATCGGGTTCGGCAGCTGTGCTGGACTTTCCGTGGCGCTAAGGTGTGATTTTGCTCTGTTTGAACCGAGTCGCTTGCATCCGAGTCGGTTGGAATCGAGTCAGTCTTTAGGCAAGAGGCTTTCACCTGTTTCCCAGTCGGTTTAGTTCCCCACAGTGTCAGGGGAGGCTGCGAACCCAAGGAGGTAGCCGATCATATGTCCGGTCTCCTGCAGCAGGAAACGCAACGACTTGTTCGAGCCTTCATAGCGTGTGGTCGGCGTGGGCGATGAATAAGCCGTCATATCCAGGTCATCGGCAATGGCCATCGCACGCTTCATATGGTATGGGTCGCTCACGATGATGGCACTCTTCAACCCATGCTCGGCCATCAGTTTCTTCGCATTGACGAGGTTCTCATAAGTGTTGTGGGAGTCTTCCTCAATTAAGATGTCCTGTGCCGGGATCTTTTTCTTTAACGCAAAGCGCCTGGCGACATATGCTTCAGAAAAGGGGGCATTCCGGGATTTTCCGCCTGTCATGATCAGCTTTTTGACATAGCCGTTCTCGTAGAGCCAAAGGCCATGCTTGATGCGCTGCTCAAAGACAGGTGAAGGCCGCTTGTACCAGGCAGCGGCTCCCAGGATGACGGCGGCATCCGCCTGGGTCTTTTCATCGACGCTGGAATAGCAGTAAATCGATGTGGCGATGTAGATGAGGATGGCGCCCATAAGTCCGATAACAGCAAGGGCTGCGATGCCGATGCGTTTGATGAGCGGGGGAATGGGGCGCATCCGTGATGTCTTTAAGGGTTTTGGTGTTGGGGGTATCCGTCTTTTTATGTGTTCAGTTGCGGGTATCAGTGACGCCAGCTCTTGCCACTCATGATGAAGACGCGTTGCATGAACATGTCTTTGTCATAGACCTCGTATTTGACGTTTTCACCATGGCTACGGATGTGCTCAATCTCGACTTCATGGTAATTCCTGTCGGCGTAGTCAAAGACTTCCACGGTTTCACCGCGCTTGAATTTTTCGGGGCGGCTCGTTGACATCGAAATCGCTACATTGGTGCTTTCATCAACACCATCCCAACCGGCCGAGGCTGCCTGGCAGACGAAAAGGAAAATCAGTGGAAGGAACTTTTTCATAGAAACTACTTTAATAAAATCTAATAACTCTTTGTTTTAAAAATGATATTTGTGTTACCGCCTGCCAAATGGGTTGTCGCTCTGTTTTTGGCTTTCTTCGCGTTTGCGTTTCAGAATGGTGCGGTGGATCATCCAGATGCCGACGATGCCCAACGCCATGATGATGGCAAAGACCTTGCGCCAGAAACTGCGCTTGCTGTCTTCCGATGCCTCAGGAACTGGCGCGGCATCTTTGTCGTCTGGCTGGTCTGCCGCTTTGTCGGCAGCGAACTTGTCAGCAGTAGCGCTGCCTACTGGTGTCTTGTTTTCCTTTTCGTAGATCTCGTCTAATGCTTCAATGGCTTTTTCATGCCCATCGTTGGCAGCCCGTTCCAGATAGGGAATGGCTTCTTTGTATTTCTTGGCACGGTAAAGTTCCAATCCTTGGGAGAGGTCATCTGCCATTGCAGGGATGCCGGTGCAAAGCAGGGCTGGGATCAGGCACAGTGAAATCAGGAAACGTTTAAGCATGGTGGCTGTGGGTAAAAGCTTTTTATCGAAACTGTATTGTAGCCTTTCCTGCCTCTTGGTTGGCCAGATTTGCAGGAAAGGACATGGTATTAAACCGCAATCGGGGCTGCAATCGCTGGATGCGGGTCATACCCTTCAATCGTAAAGTCTTCGAAGGTGTAATCAAAGATCGAATCCCTGCGGTTGAGTTTTAGGGTTGGCGCAGGCCTTGGCTCACGTGAGAGCTGAAGCTTTGCCTGCTCAAAATGGTTGCGGTAAAGGTGTAAGTCACCGATGCTGTGGATGACTTCACCCACTTCCAGGTCACACTGCTGGGCAACCATGTGGGTCAGGAAGGCGGTGGACGCTGTGTTGTACGGGATGCCCAGGAAGATGTCGCCGGAGCGCTGCGTCATCATGCAGGAGAGGCGTCCACCCGCCACTTGGAATTGGTACATTACATGGCAGGGGGCAAGCGCCATCTTGCCGGCACGGACATTGTCTTGCGGGGAGACCTTTTCATCGGGCAAAAGGGCGACGTTCCAAGCGCTGATGATGTGGCGGCGGCTATTCGGGTTGTTCCTGATCGACTCGATGACGGAGGTGACCTGGTCATAGATTTTGCCATCTGAGCCTTCCCAGTTGCGCCACTGGGCACCATAGATTGGCCCCAAGTCGCCCGTTTCCGTTGCCCATTCATCCCAGATGGTCACTTTGTTTTTGTGCAGGTAGTCGATGTTCGTACCGCCCTTTAAGAACCAGAGCAGTTCATGGACAATCGCACGGATATAGAGCCGTTTGGTCGTCAAAAGCGGAAAGCCTTTTTGCAGGTCATGGCGCATCATCCGGCCGAAGACGGCCCGTGTGCCGGTGCCGGTACGGTCTCCTTTGTCAACGCCGTGTTCCAAGATTTCTGATAAGAGGGCGAGGTACTGCGCTTCCATCATCATGGGGGGTATCCTTTATCCTTATTTTTTCAATCAATCCAGCCCACCAAGGTGGATGGTCTTGACATCGAGGTATTCAGCAATGCCAAGGACTGAGCCTTCACGGCCTAAGCCTGATTCTTTCACACCGCCAAATGGGGCGACAGTGGAAGAGACACCGGTGTCATTGATGCCGACCATGCCCGCTTCCAAGGCTTCTGAGACCCTGAAAACGCGTGCCAAGTCTTTGGTGTAACAGTAGGCTGCCAAACCAAACGGTGTGTAGTTGGCGCGGTTGATGGCTTCTGCCTCATCGGCGAACTTAAAGCAGGCGGCAACCGGTCCAAACGTCTCTTCATGGGCAATGGCCATGTCGTCTGAGCATTTCGCTAAAACGGTCGGTTCATAGAACGTGCCACCCAAGGCACTGCGCTTGCCGCCGGCAACAACTTTGGCGCCTTTGGCGGTGGCATCATTCACATGGCGTTCCACCTTGGCCAATCCCTTTTCATTGATCAAAGGCCCGATGGTGACGCCTTCATCCATCCCGTTGCCTACTTTGAGTTGTGAGACGGCTGCCGCGAGTTTCTCGACAAAGGTGTCATAGATACTTTCTTGGACATAGATCCGGTTGATGGCGACACAGACCTGGCCTGCATTCCTGAATTTGTTGGCCATGACACCTTTGACCGCTGCATCCAGGTCGGCATCCGAAAAAATGAGCATCGGTGCATTGCCGCCCAATTCCATGGAGACATGCTTCATCGTTTCAGCGGATTCGCGTACCAGGATTTTGCCGACGGCAGTCGAACCGGTGAAAGTGACCTTGCGCACGTCAGGAGAAGCCATGAAAGCATCTGCAATCGCTTCCGTGTCCCCAAAGACACCGTTTAGGACGCCGGGGGGGACACCGGCTGCATCCGCCAGGGCTAAGAGGGCATTGGCGCACAGCGGTGTTTCATTCGCGGGTTTGATGATGGCCGTGCAGCCGGCGGCCAAAGCTGGGCCCAATTTCCTGGCCAGCATCGCCATCGGGAAGTTCCATGGGGTGATTGCCACGACAACACCGACCGGCTCGCGTGTTGCAAAGATTTTGCTGTTGGCCTTAAACGGCGGGATGATCTCGCCATTGATGCGCCTGGCTTCTTCAGAGAACCATTTGATGAAGCTTGCCGCATAATCCACCTCACCCAAGGCTTCGGCTAGGGGTTTGCCCTGTTCTGCAGTCATCAGTTGGCCTAAGAAATCGCGGTTTTCCATCATCAGGTCGTACCAGCGCTCCAAGATGGCGGCACGCTCAGCGGCTAAGGTCTTTCTCCAGGTCTTAAAGGCAGCCATCGCGGAGACGACGGCGGCTTCTGCCTCGTTGTAGGTACTGTAGGCTGCGTTGGCTAAAAGCTCGCCCGTTGCCGGGTTGTTGACAGGGAATGTCTTGGCGGTCGTAATCCATTTGCCATGGATGAATGCGCCCGTCTTGAAAAAACGGTTGGCCTGTAGGCTGTCGTGCAATGTACTCATTTGGGTCTCCATTAAACCTTATTGGCTCTGTGTGATGCCGGCAAGCTGCGTCGACAAGAAGGTGGCGTGGCGGTCGGTCAGTCCTGTGATGAAGTCAATCACTCGCATATAGGCGGTGTATAGGTCGTCTTTTTCTGTTGGGGCGTTCATGCCCATCAAGGTCAAGACCTGCCCATCCCGGAAAGACAACGGCTGCCTGCTGATGAATTGGTGGCATGAAGGGATTAATGTGTCCAACATGCGTTTGTATAACGTGTAAGAGCCGATTTCAATGGCAATCTTCGAGTGGTTTTTCAAAATCACATCAAAGAAAAGCCGCCGTGCGTTGTCCATATAGGTGGCGACATCCGGTTCAATATGATCCAACAGGGCATGGACGTCTTCACCTGCCATAATCTTAGGGTAAAGCGTCTGGAAAACGTTGCAGGTGGCATCAATCATCAGGTCAATGATGCGGGCACGGATAAGGCCTGCCCGACGGCGGTTGGTGTTCGATGCTTTCAGGCGTTCTTCATCAATGTTGAGCCGCCCCCAGACGGGGCTGACGACGTCCATCAAATCGCTGAACTGGACGATGTTGAGTTCCAAGGCGTCTTCAATATCAATGATGCAGTAGCAGATGTCATCCGCCGTTTCGGTCAGGTAAGACAGGGGGTGGCGGATGTAGCCGGTATCTCTCTTAAGTCCCAAGTTGGTGAAGACTTCATCGAACGTGTCGCGCTCGGACTGGTAGAAGTTGAATTTTGCCGAATTCACTTTGGTGGCGTCAAACGATGACCTAGGGTACTTGACCATCGATGCTAGGGTCGGGAAGGTGAGCCTTAATCCTCCTTGGTCTTTATGGTTTTCAAGGGAGGTTAAGACACGGAAGCCCTGGGCGTTGCCGTCAAAGGTCATGAAGTCGAGCTTCTGTGCTTCGGTGAGCTCGGAAAGATAGCGCTCACCATTGACGGGATCCTTGAACCAGTCCTGTAAGGCGCTTTCGCCACCATGCCCGAATGGTGGGTTGCCGATGTCGTGGGCTAAGCATGCGGCCTGCACAATCTGCCCTAAGTGTTCAGGAGGGTAAGTGTCAGGCAGGTCACCGCGGGATTTCAGGAAGTATCCCGTCATGATGCCCAGGGAGCGCCCGACGCTTGAGACCTCAAGCGAGTGCATCTGGCGGTGGTGGACATGGTCGTTGCTCGCAAAGGGATGGACCTGGGTTTTCCTGGCCAGCATCCTAAACGCATTGGAAAAAAGGATCCGGTCATAATCCTGGACAAAGGGGCTCCTTGCCGGATTGAAGAGGGCTGTCTCCGTATGGCTGCCAATCCGCCTGATGGGGGCCAAAAGTTTCAGCCATTGGGTCTGACGGTTTTTTTCGGTGTTTTCCATGATGCGGCTGTTTGTGGCTTCGATGGGGGTAATGTTAGCAGAATCGGAGGGTATCAGAGCGTGGTTGTTATTTTCGTTTCCAGAACCAAGAAACCAGGCACGCTATGACAATCAGCAAGATGCCAAGCGAAACAGCAATCATATTCCCAAACTGGATATAAGGGGTGATGCCTTGCGTGCCTGTTACCTTAAGGCGCAGTTCACCTGTTGTATAAGGTGGCAGTTGCTGGACGACTTCACCGTACTCATCGATGAAAGCCGTGGTGCCGGTATTGGTGGCGCGCAGCATCGGACGTCCCGTCTCAAGGGCTCTCATCCTGGAAATCTGCAGGTGCTGTGGCAGGGCGATTGTGTCACCAAACCAAGCGATGTTCGAGATGTTCAGGAGGATGGAGGCGACGGGTTTGCCGGACTGGTCCTCATCGTGGAGCCTTGCGGCAATCTCCTCGCCAAAGATGTCTTCATAACAGATGTTTGGCAATATCCATTGTCCTTTGACAGGGAATGGGGCTTGTATTGCAGCACCGCGCTTGAAGCTGCCTAGCGGGATATGCATCATGTTGACGAACCAGCGGAATCCCATCGGCACGAATTCGCCGAATGGTACCAGGTGGTGCTTGTCGTAACGGTAGAGGCGTTTGTTCTCACCGTCCTTAGGATAGATGACAGCTAGGCTGTTGCTGTAGGATGTCATACTGTCAGCCAAGGGGATGCCCAGTGCCAGGCGGCTGCCGCTCGTATCGACAAAGGTGACGAGCTGGTTCAAGTATCCGGCAGGCAGGTTCTGCGGGTAAATCGGGATGGCGGTCTCAGGCGTCACAATGATGTCCGCCTTTTCCTTCGAGATCATTTCCGCATATTGACCCAGCATGGCGGCGAGCTGTTGCATATTGAACTTGGCTTCCTGGGCGATATTGCCTTGCAAGAGACGGACCTCAATCGGGGCACCATAAGGCGTTGTCCACGTGATGTTCTTTAGTGTCTGTCCAACGGAAACCAAAAGCGTGACGATGACGGCGGCGGCCAATGTCAGGCGCCAAGCCCGCTGGCGGATTGCCAGGATGCAACTGGCAAGCGCACCACCCATGATGGCGGCAACCAGACTGATGCCAAAGACGCCGATGACCGGTGCGTAGCCTGCGAGTGGGCTGTCCGTGAACGCATATCCAGTGGAAAGCCACGGCAGTCCTGTAAAGACCCAGCCGCGGAGCCATTCGAATAGCGTCCAACAGGCGGGAAAGACCATCAGTAAGAAGAGGGTGTTGGTGACTTTCAGGCGGTTTTTGATCCAGTATGCCAGAAGGCACCCAAAGGCGGGCAGAAGCCCCATGAAGGCGGTGAGTCCCAATGTGCCTGTTGCAGCCATCAGCGCATTCATCTTCCCGTAAACATGTACACTGATGAAGAGCCAGTACATACCGGAGACGAAAGCGGCTGTGCCGTATGCCCAGCCGCAGAAAAAGGCTTGGCGTTTAGTGGTCAGGCGAAGGAGTATTAAGGCGAGGGCTGCCAGGCAGATGGGCTGGAGTGGCCAGATGCCTGACGGTGCGAAAGAAAACACCGTCAGGATGCCGGCTATGGAAGCGATGGCAGGGTACAGCAATGCTTTTAAACGCGTCATGGGCATTGCCTATTTGGCTTTCTGTCGTGAGACGGGGCTCAGGCGTTTCCGCCGTCGTTTTCTGCCAAAAGGACGCTCCTGCCGGATGGGTTGATTTCGGTTTCTGGGTCGTCCTCTTCTTCAAGCCGCAAGATGCTACGCCCGGACGGGTTGATTTCCGTTTCCGGGTCGTCAATCGCCATGCTGGCATCCGTGATACTGACACAGACACCGGTAAAATCAGGCGCTTCCTTTTCAAAGGAAGATAGGGGATCCGAATCCTGTGTTTTGGTGTCGACCAAGGGAGGGATACCAGCTGCTACGGGAGCCGTATCGGTATCCGGTTCGTTTTCAATTTTGGTGACGCTACGGCCTGAACTGCTGGTCTCTGTTTCAGGATCGTATTCTTCTTCAAGCCTTAAGATGCTGCGGCCGGAAGGGTTGATTTCTGTTTCAGGGTCATACTCATCCTCAAGTCTTGTGATGCTGCGGCCTGAGCTGACCGTTTCGGTTGTTGGGTCACTGTCGTCAAAAACCGTATCTTTAGGGGAACTCATGATTTACCCTCGATAAAAAATAAACAGACTATGTTAGGCACTGAATTAGGCTGTGAGCATTTGGTGCTGCGCTTCAGGCGGAGTGGCACCGTTCAGCCAAACGATGAGTGTCTTCAGTTTGCGCTTGTCGCCTTTTTGTACCTCAAAATGTACGCCGTCCATGTCGAACTCATCGCCTACATGAGGGACATAGCCGAGCTTGCTGGTGATGTAGCCGCCGATGGTCTCAATCCGGTCGTCTTCCAGGTGAAGCCCAAATGCCTTGTTAAACTCGTCAACCTCAGTCCATGCCGGAACTTTCCAACGGATGGCGCCATCTTCTTGGCTGAACCGGGCGATGCTGCCGGTATCAGTTTCTTCGTATTCATCAACGATTTCGCCGACAATCTCTTCCAAGACGTCTTCAATCGTTACCAGTCCTGAGACATTGCCAAATTCATCGATGACAATCGCCAAGTGGTTGCGTGTATTCTTGAATTCCCGCAAAAGGACATTGAGCTTTTTCGATTCGGGGATGAAAACGGCCGGGCGCAGGACGTCGCGGATGGCAGTGCCTTCCTTGAAGTGCTTCAAGAGGTCTTTGGCGTAGAGGATGCCGATGACTTTTTCAGGATTGCCGTCAATCACCGGGTAGCGCGAATGGCCATAGCGGACGATGTCGTCAATACATGCTTCCACTGGCTTACTGATATCAATCATCAACATGCGCGAGCGTGGGATCATGATGTCGCGGGCGGCAGTCTCGTAGACGTTGAAGACACCTTCAATCATATCCAGACATTCCGCATCAATCAGCTTCCTGTCATGCGCATTATGCATGACGTCCAACAGGTCGGACTGTGAATCCGGTTCGGGAGCCATCATAGCGCCCAGTTTTTCAAAAATGGATCGGGCGGTAGTTCCGCGTCTTTTCTTATATTTACGATGCTTTTCAGGCATGGTTAAGGCGACTTATGGAATCAAAAAAGCCACTGAAAGGCAAAACAATACTTTTCCCATGGCTTGGGACAGACTGCACCTGACAGCTAACTTATAATATTAACACACTAAACCATACGTGATTTATCTGCGAAACCGAATTGTCAGCGATGAGAAACCCCAAGACATTAAATGTTTTTGCCCGGACGAGCCTTGTGCTTGCCTTATTGGCCTGTTTTACAACCCCGACCGTTCTTTTGGCGACGCCAGGTAACGTACCCATCCCAACTGTTGAGTCTGCTGCAACATTGTCCGCCCATGACCGGATGCGCGTCGGTTTACGGTACGCAATGGGCGATGGCGTGGCAGCGGATGACTTGATGGCCCAGCAGTGGTTTGCTTTGTCTGCCAAGGACGGCTACGCTCCCGCACAGGTGGCCCTTGCCTCGATGAAGGCATTTGAAAGTGATGTTCAGGATGTACCAGGTGCCATTGTCCTTTTGCGTGGGGCTGCAGCACGCGATAATGTCCAGGCGCAATCAGAATTAGCCAGGCTCTTATCGTCTTCCAGCAATCCGGCTGAAGTAGAAGAAGCCAAGGTGTGGCAGGATAAAGCAGAAGCCATTACCCGTAACCAGCAGTTGACCTGGGCTTGGAGGCAGGCCGCTAAAGGCGCTGAAAAATGGGCGGTACCAGCAGGTAGTGTGGCTGATGGCAAACGCTTAGCCCAGCATGTCGATTCTCCGGACAGTAAGAACCTGACGTTAGATATTGGCGCGATTGGCAGGGCAGTTGAAGCGGGTGACAATGCCGCGCGGACAGTCGGCGCGATGGTTTTGGCAACCGGTAACGGTATCAAAGCGGATGAAAAGCTGGCCGTTGAATGGTTGCGTGAAGCTGCCAAGGCAGGCTATGCCCCTGCCCAGGCTGTGTTAGGGCAACTCTATAAGGTAGGGTGGGGTGCTTTTGCCAAGGATGACAAGGCGGCGCTCGAATGGATGAAACTTGCCGCAGAAGGCGGGAACTCCGATGCCTTATCCCAATTGATCGGGATGCTGCCTAAGGACGGGCCCTCAGAACTCCGCGAAAAAGCCAAGGCACAGCTGGAAAGCGCAGCAGCGGCCAACGATGGGGAAGCCTTGATGAAACTGGGGTTCGAGCGTCTGGCGGCTGACCAACGCGAGCAAGCCTTAGGATACTTTTCCAAGGCGGCGGATTATGGCGATGAGCATGTCTTATCCGTCTTGGGGATGCTTTGTGGTTGGGGGACGGCACCAGTCGGTCATGAGTCTGCCAAGATGACGGAAGTCAGGCGTTATGCCCAACGCGAAGATGCGGAAGCACAGCTGATGCTGGGGCTTTTCTATGCCGAAGGTTGGGGCACACCGCCCGATGAAACGGCATCACTTGCCTGGTATGACAAAGCCATTGCGAAAGGCAACCGGGCGGCAATCCTTCCCAAAGCCTTGATGCTCGCAGGAACTGGCAAGGCAAAGGAGGCTGATAAGGCGTTGTTGCACTTAATGAAAGAGAAAGCATTCGCCTTTTTACATGAGACAGATCTCGTCAAGCTGATGTTTGAGGAGACAGACGCGGCTTCAGAAATCACTGAGATGAATAAGGGGGATGAGGCTTGCCGAGCCTTTCGGCGTGAAAAGATTACACGGCAGTTGGCTTTCTTAAGCCAGCATGCCAAAGCGGGTAATCCAGTGGCGTCTTACCTGTATGGTTCGGTGGTGGCGATGGGCTTGGTGCCTGATATGACGGTAGAAAATGGGCAGGCCATGCGGGATGCGGCATTGTCTAAACTGTGCACACTGTCAAGTCAAGACCTTGCCGAAGAATGTGCTACGGCTGCGGAAGGACAAGCCAAATAATCCCGCTTGTTTGTGCGGACAAGGGGCATTCGATTGCGCTAGAATACCTGTTTTTTTGTCAGTAGGGCTTTTCCGTTTCCCATGGTCACTTTTACCGTCTGCATGTTGGTGCTGGTTGTCGGCTACCTGGTCTATGGCCGTATCGTCGAGAAGGTCTTTGGCATCAAGCCAGAAAGGAAAACACCGGTTTATCTAAGGCGGGATGGCGTTGACTATATCCCCTTGTCCGGCTGGCGGATTTTTTTGATCCAGTTCTTGAATATTGCCGGTTTAGGCCCGATTTTTGGGGCCATCATGGGTGCCAAGTTTGGGACGTCGGCTTATCTCTGGATTGTGCTGGGGTGCATTTTTGCGGGGAGTGCCCATGACTATTTTTCTGGGATGCTCTCTTTACGGCATCATGGCGACAGCTATCCTGAAATCATTGGACGCTACATGGGCGCGCCCTTTAAACAGTTTGTCCGGGTATTCTCTTCCGTCATGATGGTTTTAGTGGGAGCTGTTTTTGTGGCAGGTCCCGCCGGCCTGCTTGCGCAGTTGACATCCGGTTCGTTGGGACTGCCGTTTACTGTCTGGGCAGGCATCATCTTCGTCTACTTCATTGCGGCGACTGTGCTGCCTGTTGATAAGGTGATTGGCAGGCTCTATCCCGTCTTTGGTGGGGCACTGCTTTTCATGGCCGTAGGCATACTGGTCAGCCTTTACATCCATATGCCGGCTTTGCCTGAAATCACCGACGGTTTGATGAATACCCATCCGAAAGCTGAGACGACACCGCTTTTTCCGATGCTCTTTATTACGATTGCCTGTGGTGCGGTATCGGGCTTCCATGCCACGCAGTCACCGATGATGGCACGTTGTATGACAAGCGAGCGCCAGGGTCGTCCGGTTTTCTTTGGCGCGATGATTGTCGAAGGGATGGTGGCCCTGATTTGGGCAGCGGCGGCCAACTTTGCATTCAACACCCCTCAGGGGCAGGCGTTCTTTACTGGTGGCAATGCCGCTTTGGTCGTGAATTATGTGTCAACCGAATGGCTGGGCGCAGCTGGAGGTGCACTGGCTGTTTTGGGGGTTGTAGCCGCACCGATTACCTCAGGTGATACGGCTTTCCGTTCTGCCCGGTTGATTGTGGCTGATGCCTTAAAAATCGACCAGAAGAACCTGGTCAAGCGCTTGGCCGTATCCCTGCCGCTTTTTGCAGTCGGCCTTTTCCTGATGTTTGTCGACTTCAGCATTGTCTGGCGCTATTTTGCATGGACGAACCAGATCCTTGCGACCATCACACTGTGGGCGGTTACGATTTATCTGACGATGCGGCGTAAGAACTATTGGATTATGCTTTTGCCGGCGACCTTTATGACGGCGGTGGTGTCAGGCTACTTTTTCATGGCACCGGAGACGCTGGGGTTGGCTGAAGCATGGGCTTTGCCGTTGACGTTTGCGTTGACCGCCTTGGTGCTTTTCGCGTTTGTCCGCTGGCGTCGCTCATTTGAAAACCGCTTCCCGGCAAACCGGCATCAGGTGGCACAGATGGGATTGGAACGGAGGTAACAGGAATGGATCCAAGGATTAGGGGGGCAATCTGCGGCATTGCTTCTGCTGCATTTTATGGATGCAATCCGTTAGGGGCACTGGGGCTTTATGAACTGGGCATCAATTCCCACACGGTGCTTTTCTTCCGGTTTGTACTGGCGTCCGCCATCCTGGCAGGGTTGATGATGATTAGGCGTGAGTCGTTTGCATTGAAAGCCAAGGAAGCCTTCCTGGTCGTTATCTTGGGCGTCATTTTCTGTATGACGTCGCTTTTGATGTTCATCAGTTTCCATTACATTGATGCGGGTGTTGCCTCGACGTTGATTTTTGTCTATCCGGTCATGGTGGCCCTGATTATGGCCGTACTCTTCAGGGAACGGATCACGCTTTTGACCTGTGGATCGATTGTCCTGTCGTTGGGCGGTATTGCACTGCTTTACCACGGAGATGGCGAAACATTGAATACAACCGGTGTGCTGCTAGTGATGCTGGCGGCTTTCTTCAATGCGCTCTATATCATTGTGATCAACCGAACCAGACTCAATATCCCTGCGGTCAAGATGACGTTTTATGTGTCGGTCGTCTCGATTTTCATGGTCTATGCACATTCGTTGATGGGGGACAATACGGGCATCCAGATGCTGACAACGCCTGCGATGTGGGGCTATGCACTCTTTATGGCATTTGTGCCAACCGTCCTGGCACTCGTCTTGATGGCCGTTGCCATCCGCGATATCGGTTCAACCCCAACGGCCATCATGGGGGCGTTGGAGCCAGTCAGTGCCGTAATGATTGGTGTCTTGATGTTCGGTGAAAAGTTCACCCTCCAGATCATGTTTGGGATTATCCTGATCATGGCGTCGGTCTTGGTCATCATCTTGGCGAAAAACAGGATTGAAGCGGACAAGAAAAAGGCAACCGGTTCACCCACACCGTCATAGGCTGGATCGGGTAGGGTGGTCATGAACGCCAGACTTAAAGGCTGCATCTGTGGCGTGGCATCCGCCATCTGCTATGGCACGAATCCGTTTGGTGCGCTGGGATTGAAGGGCGAAGGTATCACCGCTGGTTCAATGCTTTTTTACCGGTTTTCTATTGCCATGGTCATCCTGGGCGCATATCTCATCTGCCGGCGAGAATCCTTGGCAGTGACCCGCAAAGAGTTTCTTGTACTCGCTTCATTAGGCGTGCTCATGGGGTTCTCTTCCCTGGGGCTTTTTTTGAGTTTCAACTATATGGAAGCCGGTGTTGCCTCAACCCTCCTCTTTGTCTATCCCGTGATGGTTGCCGTCATTATGGCAGCTGTTTTCCGTGAACGGGTTACCATTACTACGGTCGTTGCCATCCTGCTCTCCTTGGCAGGGATTAGGCTTTTGTATCAGGGCAATGGCGATGTGGCGTTGAGCTTGGTTGGCATCATGCTGGTGCTTTTCTCGTCACTGACCTATGCCATTTACATCATCGTTTCGCAAAAGGCGTCGCTAAATGTGCCGCCGATCAAGGCGACGTTCTTTGTCCTAGTTTTTGGGGCGTTGACGGTCTTCCTCTATACGGTGGCTGTTTCCGGACAACCGGTCCAGTGGCTGGAGACCCCTGCGCAGTGGGGGTATGCCTTGTCGCTAGCTGTCGTCTCCACCATCATTTCACTCGTACTTTTGACTGTTGCCGTCAAAGAAATCGGTTCGACCCCAACGGCCATCATGGGGGCGTTGGAGCCGTTGACTGCCGTCTTGATCGGCGTTTTCTTCTTCCATGAGCACTTTACCTGGCAGCTGGCCGGTGGGATTTTCCTGATCCTAGGGGCGGTGATGTTGATCATTATGGGAAATGCCATGGTGTCGAAGCCAGACACGCAATCCTAATGTTTTCGGCAGAACGGGCAGGTTTTCTGCCACTCATTGGACGGCATTCTCGGTTATAATACGCAAGTTTTTGTGCGCCGCTTGTTGGCTAGCTTCGTATGCAGGCATTATCCTGTGTTTAATAACCAATACTTTATGGAGAACGCGTGTTGTCCCTATGGGTGGGCGCGGAGAAAAGACAGATGAAACATAAAATTGAAATCTATACCGTCAAGGGTGTCAGTAAATGTGATATCGCCTGCCAGATTTTTGAATCCAGGGGCATCCCTTTTGAAAACATTGTCGTTGGCATCGACATGAACCTGATTGTTGAAATGTGGGCTCGTTCTGAATGCCATACCATCCCACAGATTTTCATTGACGACGTCCATATCGGCAGCCTGCCAGAACTGTTGGATATGGTTGAAAGCGGCGAAATCGACAAGCTGGCTGAAGAATACCAGCAATAATGCCTATCTGCCGTGCCCAAGAGTGGCATGGTTTGGGATATGATAAAAGGGTAACAGTTGTTGCCCTTTTTTTATGGGTTTGGGCTTTTTGGGACGGGAAGCGATGCCTCCGCTGAAATTACCATCTCTTTTACGTGTGCTTGTGCTCGCATCCACACTCACTGTGACCGGGTGTTATTTTGCCATCCCGACGATGGTCGAGACGGTCAAGCAGAATAGGAACCTCGAAGAAGCCGAAGGCAAGGCGCTGGAATCGACTACCGGTGCCATCCGGCTTTTGGCCAATACTGGGGAAAACGCTCGGGCTAACTGGTATATCCGTGGGTACAACGCCTTGATGGTCGGGCAGTGGAGTCTGATGCCGTCTTACCAGGTTCTGACTGAAAAAACCATGACTGCCGATGGCAAAGGGGCTGTTCCTTATCCGGTGGTCATGGGGCTTACCGAGGCAATCCGCGATTTCAGGATGGGGCTCCTCCTTCATGATGAGGAAGGTACAGAACTCGATGCCGACATCCAGCAGGCGGTTGATGCGGCTGAAAAGTTGAAACACGATGAAGCCAACAGCCTGCCGTATTTCAGGAACCGCGTCTATCTACAGGATGATATGCAGGGTGCTAGGCGCGTCCTGCCGTACTTAAAAGGTGACTATGATCGGTTGATTGCGGTCATCGAGCGGATTGGCATGCAGCTTTCCGCCCTCCAGAAAGCGGAAGCAACGCGGTTGGTTGCCCAGCATAGGGCAGATAAAGACCTGGTGGGCCTTTACACTGAACAGAGCCTCTTGGATGCGCAGGATCTGATGACGTTCCTGAAAGAAAAGGATGTCTACCGCAATGCCCGTGCCTATCAATATGCGGACCTTCAGGTCGCGGAACTCGAACGTTCGCTGACAGGACTCAAAGATGCATCCACGAAAGCAGGCAGGCCGCTGAATCCCACACAAGGCCTAGGAGCCGTCTACACCCAGTTGCGTGAACTCCTAAGCCTTTATGCGGCGTTAAAACAGGGGCAGCGCGATGTGACCTACAACCGGATGATGCGCCGCTACAGTGATGCCATCATGCTTTACAATGGCCTCTTGGAAAAGAGGCCCGTTCCCGTATCTGAAACGCCTGAAGGAGAGAACGAATGACACCCTATGCCGCATTCATTGATTGGATTGGTGCGTTACCTGCCAAATACCAGCGTGATCTGGTGATGGAAATTGCAGCTGGCCTGCCCGGTATTGATGTCAATCCCTTCCACCGGGCATTCTTTTCGCAGTTCACCGCCCAGTTGGACGCTGTTGCCAAGAAGGGGGCGGCGGCAGAACGGGGGCTTGTCATCTGCCTGAAAGCCTTGGTTGAAGATAGTGTCAACCGCCATCTGAAGGCCTCTAGTTCCGCCGATTGGCAGAAGGAAAAGGCAGACCTGGCCGAAATGGCGGCGTTAACCGGCAGCTGTTCGCTGGCAGAACATGCGGCTGCCCGTACCCAGCACGATGCCCAGTGGCAGATGGTTGCCAGCGAATGGCAGACGTTAGCGTCAGGCGCAATGGGCGATGTAGCAGTTGATGCGGGCTATGCCCTGAACGTTAATTAGGTGCTTTTTCTGCCAAACTGCGTAATAGAGCGATTTCCTGCTGGTAGCCAGGGATGTCATTTGGGGTTTCCAAACAGAACGGCAGGTGCTTAAGCTTCGGATGCGTGATAACCCTTACAATTGCGTCCAGCCCGATTGAGCCTTGACCAATCAATGCATGGCGGTCTTTGTTGCTGGCAAAAGGCGTCATGCTGTCATTGAGATGGATGGCCTTCAACCGGTCCAACCCGATGATGCGGTCAAATTGGGTGATGACGTCATCGATGTTGTTCACAATATCGTAACCTGCCGACCAGACGTGGCAGGTATCGAGGCATACGCCCAACCTCGGGTGGTTCCCGCAGTTTGCAATGATTGTCTGGATTTCTTCAAAAGAGCGTCCGACTTCACTGCCTTTGCCGGACATCGTCTCCAACAAAAGCGGTGTCTTGCCGTCCATGTCTAAGATCTGCGAGACGATGGTGGTAATCAGTTCAATGCCTTTTTCTGATCCCTGCCCGACGTGGCTGCCAGGATGGATGTTGTAGAGTGCCGTTGGGGTGTAAGAGAGCCGCATCATATCGTCGGCGACAGTTTCCATAGCGAATTTGCGCAAGCCCTCATCTTTGGCTGCCATATTGAGGGTGTAGGGGGCATGGGCAATCACCGGGCCAAACTGGTTTTTTGCCATCAACTCGTTTAACGCCTCACAGTCGGCAACGTCCAGCGCCTTGGCCTTACCGCCGCGGGGATTGCGGGTAAAGAACTGGAAAGTGTTTGCGCCGATGGAAAGGGCTTCCCTGCCCATTGCAAGCATCCCTTTGGAGGATGACAGGTGGCAGCCGATATAGTACATGCTGGATCCTTTTGGGTAATGAAATGTTGTTCTGCCTATTCTATCAGAGCAGCTCATCCAGCATATAAACCGTGACCCTATCACCTGCTTTGACCATGCCCTGGTCTTCAGGCAGGTAGATGATGCAGTTGGCGTCCGTCAATGATTGGATGACCCCTGAGCCCTGGCTGCCGGTTAGGCTGACTGTAAACTGCCCATCTGCCAGGTTGACAATGCCGCGCTGGAACTCGGTGCGGCCTGTTTTCTTGCGGATGGGGGCTTTGGCCAGTGCCGCGATGGCCTGTGGGGGCTCAATCTGGGCGCCCATCATTTTCAGCAGGGCGTTTTTGACAAAGAAAAGGAATGAAACTGTCGCAGCGACAGGGTTGCCAGGCAGCCCGAAGAGGAGTGCTTCGCGGTTTTCTGTTTTGACTTTGCCAAACGCCATTGGACGTCCTGGGCGCATCTTGACCGACCAGAAACCAATGCCACCCAATTGGGCCATGACCTGTTTCATATAGTCTGCTGCGCCGACGGATACCCCGCCGGAGGTGATGATGACATCTGCCTGTTTGGCTGCTTCGGTTAAGACGGCTTCGAGCTTTTCCGGGTTGTCGGAAACAATCCCAAGGTCTAAGACGGGGCAGCCTAAGTCTTTGGCAAGGCCCATTAGGATTGCCCGGTTGCTGTCATAAATCTGACCATCAGCCAGTGTCCCATCCATGGGGCAAAGTTCATCGCCTGTAGAAAAGACAGCGACGGTAGGCGGCGTATAAACCGGCACGGTCGCCATACCGGCTGATGCCAACAGGCCTAGGTGCGTGGGCTTCAGGCGGGTGCCTGCTTTTAGGAGTGGAGCGCCTTGCTGGATGTTTTCCCCGATGGTACGGATATTGTCTTGGACGGTCGCACTTCCAGCGGGGATGTTAAGAAGCTTATCCCCAATGAATTGGACGTCTTCCTGCTGGACGACGGTGTCACAATTGCCGGGAACCATCGCACCCGTCATGATTTCAATGCATTCCCCGGCTTTTAACTGTCCCGTGAAAGGATGTCCGGCATATGAGTGGCCAACGACTTTGAGCTGCAGGTCTTGGCTTAAGTCGTAGGTCTTGCCTTCAAACGCAAAACCATCCATCGCGGCACTGTTAAACGTTGGCACATCAATGGGGGATGCCAGGTCTTTGGCGAGGATCCGGTTTTGTGCCTGTAAGAGAGGGATGTTTTCTGTTTGGCGCGGTGTTGGCGGTATGGCAGCCAGTATCCGTTCCTGTGCTTCTGTGACTGAGAGGCGGTCGGGCTTGGGTGTATCCATCATAGGTTCTGAAGGGTTGGTGTTGGCAGGCTCAAGCTGGTAGGCGTTCAACTCTGCCAATGTGTTGATGTTGATGAAGGCTTCCTTTTCAGCAAAAGGGACGGTAACCGTCTTTAAGGTGTCAAACCAGAGTCCCAATTTATGGTTGCCAGCTTTGAGGTAAGCAGCCAGCGATGGTGCCAGATGGCTTTTCATCACCGTGAAAACCGACTGAAGTTTTGTGGTGCCGGCTTCCATTGTGGTTGCCACAGCGATATCGGCATCTGTTTCAATCAGGGCGGTCTTCAACTTTTTGATGAGCGCATCATGCAGGAAGGGGGTGTCACACGGCGCAGTTGCCAGGTATGGTGTCTGGCAATGGGTGAGTCCCGTTAAGAAACCGGCTAATGGTCCTGGAAAACCTGCGACGGTATCGGGATAGACGGGGTAACCGTATGCCTGGTATTGCGTCAGGTGCCGGTTGGCACTGATGAGGATTGTGCCAGCCTGGCAGGCGATTTTCTCCAGCACATGGGCAATGAAGGGCTTGCCTTTAAAGGGCTGCAACCCTTTGTCGACACTGCCCATACGCTTGCCTTGGCCGCCTGCTAGGACAATGGCGGTGACGTCTTTATCAGGTGCGGTGGGCATGTTTTTAGGTGTTGCGTTCATGGGGCAGGATGGCTTTTCTTATTTCCTGGTGACTCTTTTGTGTTCGTCGATCCAATTGGCGTGTTCAGTCGATACGTGTTCTTCGACGCGTTCTGCCAAGAGCATGAGTTTTTCATTTTCACTAAGGTCGCGGTATTGCCCGGCATCTGCGAGGAAAAGGTGTTTTTCGTGTTTTAAGCGCTCCGCTGTCGAATGGTAGGACATCCAAAGGGACGAATATTGGCAGAGCTGCTGGATGGATTCGATGATGGCGACAACGGCACCCAAGGCAGCGACGAGCACCTTGACCCAAAGGGGACAGAGCAAAAAGATACTGATGACTGGGATGGATGCAGCAACGACAATCTGGACGATTTTCCAGAATTTATAACGGACGTGGCAGTAATGGCTTTCGGTGTCATACCATTCCAATTGGTCGATCAGCCTTTTCCAGGCATTGTGGTTTTTATAGTCTTCCATAGCTGAACCTCCATGCGGTCGACTTTAGCCGCATTGCGACAGTTTAATGGGGGTGCCTTCAGCGCTGACAAGGTGCAGTTCATCAGAGGGCGCATCATCCAGTTTGGCAACAGCTAGGCAATGCAGGGTATTCCCATCAACTGCAGACATAATGACTGTCCCTGAGGCAGTTCCCGCGTTGTTGAAAAGTGCTGTACCATCGGGAACCACGGCTTGCGTTTTGTCAGTGTTTGTATGGGTGCCTTTAAAGAGGGCGGAGCGTACAGCGCCTCGGTATTGGGCACGTGAGACGATTTCCTGACCTGGATAGCAGCCTTTGGTAAATGAGAGGGCGCCTATGGCTTCAAGGTTTAGCATCTGGGGAAGGAATTGGTTCTGGATGGCAGCGTTGACCCGTGGGATACCTGCTTCAATATCAGCCAACCACCAGGGGTTTTCATCAGTTAAATACTTTTCAGGGATGGTGAGTGGTTCTTGCGATATAAGCAGCCAACGGACTTGACCCAACGCATCAGGCCAGCGGATCAAGGTGCCGGTTTGGGACTGTGTCTTGGCGTAGGGTTTCACATTGTCATCCAATGGAACTCCTAAGTCGACCAATGGGAGGCTTCCCGTCATCCCATAGACATGGATGCTGTCAGTCAGGCTGGTGATGGTGACCTTGTCGCGCAGGACATAGATGCGCAGCCGTTTTAGGATGGCTATCAGGTTGTCCTTTGGCAGGGCAAGGTAGACTTTGCCATCGGTTTTCCAGACGGTGAAAAGGGCTAAGACCCGTCCCTGTGGGGTGCAGTAGGCTGCAAGGGTGGCTTCTGTTTCCCTTAGGTGTTCAATATCGTTACTTAACTGGCGGTGGATGAAGGAGACTGCATCGGCACCCTCCAAGGAAAGGACGCCCATCGAGGGCAATGGGGAAATGAACCCATCAGGATACTGTGCAAGAATTTCAGCCATAACGGCACCTTTTCGCTCAATTAATTCAGAAAATAGAGTATATTCTCTCGCTTAAAGTCTGTGGAGACCGAAAAAAGCATTGGTAGACAAAACATGGCCACGAATCCAAGGAAACGAACACGAACGCCTGCAAAAAGCAGTAAAAGCCCTGGCAGCTCATCGTCCAATAAGCTGCGTTGGGTGATTGGCATTGCTGTGGGGGTGATGGTTGTCGTCATCGCGTTTTTCCTAGCGTGGACATTCATGCCGGTTTTCTCAAAAGGAAAGCCAGTGCGTTTTGAAGTCCAAAGTGCCGATGCGCTCTCAGACGTTACCGAGAAGATGAACAGTGAGCGTGATACGGTCAATGAAACGCTCTTTACCCTCTTGATGACGTTGACCGGGCGCAGTTCAGCAATCAAGCCAGGTCCTTATGATATCCGTGCAGGGGAGTCGCCTTACAGGGTGATGCAGAAACTTTCCAACGGTATTTTTGCTGTTGAATCGGTAACCATTATTGAAGGGTGGACGTTCCATCAGATGCGCAAAGCCATTGATGCGCACCCCGCGCTGAAACACGAAACGGCGGGGCTCACTGATGCGGAACTGATGAAAAAACTGGGGATTGAGCATACCCATGGTGAAGGCTTGTTCTATCCGGATACCTACCAGTTCAAGCAGGATGGTTCAGACCTTCGGATTTACGAGCAGGCGCACAAAATCCTCTTGAAAAAGCTCGATACCCTGTGGGAGAGCCGTGATCCTTCATTGCCTTACCAGTCTTCTTATGAAGCGCTCATCATGGCCTCCATTATTGAGAAGGAAACCGGGCATTCCAAAGACAGGGCAATGATTGCCGGGGTCTTCATCAACCGCCTGAAAAAGGGCATGCGGCTCCAGACTGATCCGACGGTCATTTACGGGATGGGTGAGCGCTATGATGGTAAGATCCACAAAGCCGATCTCTTGAGGGATACCCCTTACAACACCTACACGCGAAAGGGTTTGCCGCCAACCCCGATTGCGCTGCCAGGTAAGGCTGCATTGGATGCAGCATTTAATCCAGCCCAGACAGATGCCCTTTATTTTGTTGCAAAGGGGGATGGCACCAGTGTGTTTTCCAACAACCTGGATGACCACAACAAGGCGGTGGAACAGTATATCCTCAAGAAATAGTCCACTTTGGTGTTATGGGCTTAAGGGGCCGTTTGGTAAAATTGTACAGGTTAAATGCTTTAAGTTTTCAATCAGTGAAATGAATCCAAAGGGCAGGTTTATCACTTTTGAGGGTATTGATGGCGCAGGTAAATCCACGCATATCAATTGTGTTGCAGGACTACTGAACAAAGCGGGCATTCGTTGTATCGTTACCCGGGAACCTGGAGGAACGCAGCTTGGCGAAATGCTGCGTGAACTGCTTCTGCGTGAAGATATGGATGTGGCGACAGAAGCACTTTTGATGTTTGCCGCCCGACGAGAACACGTCGTCCAGAAAATCCTGCCAGCGCTTGAAAGCGGGACTTGGGTCATCTCAGACCGTTTTGCTGATGCGTCCTATGCTTACCAAGGTTCCGGTAAGGGGCTTGCCTGGGAAAAGCTTGAGGCTTTGGAATCCTGGACGTTGGGAACATTTCAGCCTGACCTTACACTGCTTTTTGATTTGCCTGCTGAAATCGCTGAAAAAAGGCGTGCTGCCGTGCGTGCGCCGGACAAGTTTGAACAGGAAAAGGCGGATTTTTTCTTGCGGGTGCAGGCAGGATACCGTAAGCGGGCAACGGATTATCCGAGGCGCTTCCGTTTGATTGATTCCTCACAGTCCGTTGAAGCAATCCAGGCAGAGCTCGCGCAGATCATCCAGCCGATGCTTGAAAGCGTACTTGGCATAAAGGCTGACCGCTAATGGAAGCTAAGATCTATCCTTGGCATCAGGAAAACTTCCAGCGTCTCGTCAAGATGCGGGAGACGATGCCGCATGCCATGGTTTTCCATGGACCGGAAGGCACGGGAATTGAGCCTTTTGCGTTTGCTTGGGCAAAGACGCTCCTTTGTGAAAACCTCCAAAAGGGGCAGCCTGCATGTGGACAGTGCAGCTCCTGCCGCTGGTTTGACCAAGGCTCACACCCTGACTTTGTGATGCTGATGCCGGATGCCTTAAACGACGATGAGGAAGGTGTACCTGCCGCAGAGGAAGAAGACGCACCTGCTAAAAAGACGAAAGCCGCCTCCAAGATCATCCCAATCAATGCTATCCGGCAGCTCCACGATTTTGTGGGCATTACCACGCACAGAGGTGGTCTGCGTGTCATCTTGATCCATCCTGTGGAAGCAATGACCACGGAAGCGGCCAATGCATTACTCAAGATGCTGGAGGAGCCGCCTGCCGGGACGGTTTTCCTGCTCGTGACCAACCAGGTTGGTGCCTTGCTGCCGACGATTTTGTCCCGCTGTGGGAAGCTGGCTTTCCCGATGCCAAGCCGTGAGATGGCCTTGGAATGGCTAGCATCCCAAGAAGTCGATGATGCAGCTATGCTTCTGGCACAGCAGGGCGGCGCACCACTGGCAGCCTTGGAAGCATCAAAGGGCAACGCCAACGCAAAAGAGCAGGCCGCGTTTTTAGATTGCCTTTCTAAGCCTGGCCTTTCCGCATCACTTAAGGCGGCTGAAGACTTGCAGAAACTCCCGGTGAAACTGCCGATTACCTGGATGCAGCGCTGGCTCTATGACTTGGCAAGCGTCCATTTAGCGGGAACTGTACGCTACCATCCTGACCGTCTGGATATGCTGACCAGCCTAGCTGGGCGGCTCAATTTGATTAAACTGATGGACATGGCGAAAAGTGTTGCCCAGCGTCGGCGGGTCGCTGACCATCCGTTGGTGCCACGCCTTGTCCTGGAAGACATGCTGATTGATTACCTGAAGTTATTTGCTAAACGCCCGTAGAAGGCGCGGTAAAATAACCCTTTTCCCTTTAGATTTAAAAAACAAATGTATATTGATTCCCATTGCCACCTGCACCTGCGTGATTTAGCCAAACGCCAGGATGAAGTCTTGGAACGGATGGCAGACAACCAGGTCGACCATGCCCTTTGCGTGTGTATCAGCCTGGAAGATTTTCCGGACGCGTTAAAGTTGGCCCGCCGCCAGAAAGGCATTCATGCAACAGTGGGTGTGCACCCGAATCCGCAAGGTGTGGAAGAGCCGACCGTTGAACGCATCATTGCCTTGGCGCAGGAACCGAAGGTCGTTGCTATCGGTGAGACGGGGCTCGATTATTACCGCGTCAAGCCGAAGCAGAAATGGCAGATGGATCGTTTCCGCGTGCAGATTAGGGCATCGCGGATCTGCGGCAAACCGTTGGTTATCCATACACGGGACGCGGCAGAAGATACAATCCGCATCCTTCAGGAAGAAGGTGCCGGCATCAATAAGGGCGGCTGTGCCGGTGTGATGCACTGCTTCAATGAAGACCTGGCGACTGCGCGGGCGGCTTTGGATATGGGCTTTTACATTTCCTTTTCCGGCATCCTGACGTATCCCGCTTCCAAGGAATTGAGGAAAGTGGCGGGTTATGTGCCATTGGACCGCCTGCTCATTGAAACCGACTCGCCATGGCTTACCCCGCAGGCTTACCGGGGCAAGACGAATGAACCGGCTTATGTGATTGAAGTGGCCAAGCAGCTGGCGGCTGTGCGTGGGATGTCGGTGGATAAAGCCGCTGAAATCACTGCTCAGAATTATTTCCGCCTCTTTGGTATCGACCCAGCGGCGTAAGGGGGGCTCATGTTACGCAAGATCCAACGCCTAGCGTTAAGCTGTTTTGTGGGGATGGTAGTGCTCTTTGGCGGTGCGGCCAGTGCCTTTGCCGATCAGGTCGATGACTGGTTCATTGCCATCCAGAACGACTACACCGGCAAGGTCGAAGACATGTTGAAAGAAGGTTTTGACCCGAATACGGTTGAGATGAAGCGCGGGGACACGGGCTTGATCCTCGCGATGCGCGAAGATTCCAACCGGGTAGTTGACCTGCTTTTGGCAGACAAGCGGACAAAACTCGACATCCAGGCCTTCAATGGCGATACCGCATTGATGATTGCGTGTTACAAGGGGAATGAAGCGGCCGTCACCAAGCTCCTGAAAAAGGGCGCCAAGGTGGACAAGAACGGATGGACTCCCTTGCACTATGCGGCAGCCAACGGCAACAATAATATTGTAAAGATGCTTCTGGCGCGTGATGCCTTTGTCAATGCGGCTTCTCCCAACGGAACGACGCCGGTGATGATGGCAGCCGAAGCTGGACACATCTATACGGTGAAGCTGTTGTATGAGAACGGGGCGGATTTGACGATTGCCAACCAGCAGAAGATGACGGCAATCGACTTTGCCAAGATGAACAACAATGCCGCCATTGCAGAAGGTATCGCGCACCTGATCAAAAAAGAAGAAGAGATGGACCGGATCCGGAATACATTGCCGAAGTTCCCGTTCTGATCCATCCCTTGATTATCAGCCGCGGCGCCTGCGCGCAGGTGTCAAGACGGTTGGCAGCCCTTTCGGGAAAGTCGCCGGGTAGTCGGCATTGTAGTGTAGCCCACGGCTTTCCTTGCGGGAGAGGGCGCTTTCCACAATCAATGCCGCTACATCGACCAAGTTCCTCAGTTCCAAGAGGTTCTGGCTGATGATGAAGTTCGCATAATATTCATCGATTTCGCCACGCAAGAGGTTGATGCGGTGCTGTGCGCGTTCCAATCGTTTCGTCGTCCGGACAATCCCGACATAGTTCCACATGAAGAGGCGCAGTTCATCCCAGTTGTGCGAGATGATGACGTCTTCATTCGGGTTGGAAACCTGGCTTTCATCCCATGCTGGCAACGCGGGGACGTCTTCTTTGGGCTGCGAGAGGATGTGTTCTGCCGCAGACTTGCCGATGACGAGGCACTCTAAAAGCGAATTGCTGGCCAGACGGTTGGCTCCGTGCAATCCTGTGCAGGCGGTTTCACCCACGGCATAAAGGTTTGCGATATCCGTCCTGCCCTTGGTGTCGGTGACGACACCCCCACAGGAAAAGTGCGTAGCGGGCACGACCGGGATGGGTTCTTTCGTGATATCAATACCCAGTTCCAGGCATTTTGCATAAATCGTCGGGAAGTGCGATTTCAAGAATGCAGGATCTTGGTGCGAGATGTCCAAGTGTACGTAGTCAAGCCCTCGTTTTTTCATTTCGAAGTCGATTGAACGGGCGACAATGTCGCGTGGTGCGAGTTCGGCACGTTCATCGTGTTCTGGCATAAAGCGCTTGCCTGCGTCAGCCCCGGCGTCGGGTGGCAACTTCAAAAGCCCGCCTTCACCACGCACCGACTCAGAAATCAGGAATGACTTCGCGTAAGGGTGGTAGAGGCATGTCGGGTGGAACTGGACAAATTCCATGTTCGAGACGCGGCAGCCTGCGCGCCATGCCATCGCAACACCATCGCCTGTCGCAGTATCGGGGTTTGTCGTATAGAGGTAGACCTTACCAGCGCCACCGGTTGCCAGGACCGTGTGCCGTGCAGAAAACGTCTTGACGGTCCCGTTGGCGGAATCCAAGACATAGATGCCATAACACTTGTTCGGCTGCGTCGTGTCACCGAGTTTTTCCGAGGTAATCAGGTCGACGGCACAGTGGTTTTCAAAGAGGGTGATATTGGGACGCTGACGGATGACTTTTTCCAGCGTTTCCTGGACAACGTGGCCTGTGGCATCGGCAGCGTGGAAAATGCGCCGTTGGCTGTGGCCACCTTCACGTGTCAGATGGTAGTCGCTTTGTTTGTCTGCATCGCGCGAGAATGGCACACCTTGGTCAATCAGCCAGTCAATCGCTTCACCGCCATGTTCGACGATGAATTTTGTGGCACCTTCATCGCAAAGCCCAGCACCTGCTGTCAATGTATCGTCAAAGTGACGGTCGGTGCTGTCCAACACGGGATCCAAGACGGCTGCAATACCGCCTTGGGCGAGGTTGCTTGAGCATTCCCAGAAGGTACGCTTACAGAGGATGGCGATTTTCTGGTCTTGTGGCAGGCGCAGGGCGACGGACAGGCCGGCCAAGCCGCTGCCAACGATGACAACATCATATTCCATGGTTCCCTCCCATTTTCTTGATTGGTATGACTATATGCCAAATTGGCGCATCAGTCATCCTTAATCAGGACTTCTGTGCAGAAAATGGTGGGGAGTAGGGATGGGCGCAGACAAACACAGTCCCAGCGGTCGGCTGGGATCCGTGATGCGCTGTGGGACAATCAGGTCGGGAGGATATTTTGCTTAGAACGGTTCGATTGTGGGTTCAATCGAGTGTGCATAAAAATCGTCAAAGGGTGTGGAGAAGCAGTCACCGAAACCGGCGGTGTAGTTGCGTTTGACCCTAAAGAGCTTGTTGATGAACTGGTGTTTGTAGACGAGCCAGCCTTTGGTGCGCTTGACGATGGTGATTTTGTTGGTTTCAAGGCCACCACAGCCGCCGAAGACGAGTTCACCACTGTAGACCTTGTTTGCTTTGAAGCGGTTTGCCATCTGATTCTCCAAATACCTGATTGACAAAGAAAAACAGCTCGGTAGTATAGCACTGATTATCAGGTTGGGAGAACTTTATGCTAAAGAGTCTGCAAAAAGAAGTTGAAGCCGCTATTGATGGATGCCTTTATCGGCAGGAGACAAGTGGCGTTGCCGTCATCGTGAAAATTAGTGGCCAGACCGTCTACGAAAACTATACCGGGATGGCGGACATTGAGGCAGGCTGTCCGATGGGTGAAGAGACGCTTTTCCGTTATGCGTCGATTTCCAAGGCGGTGACGAGTTTGGCTGTCATTGCACTGGTTGCGCAGGGTAAGGTGGGCTTGGATGATCCGGTAACAAAGTGGCTCCCGGCATTTACCCCGGCATTGCCTGATAGCAGAGTACCCGCAATCACGATTAGGCAGCTCTTAAGCCACAGGGCAGGGCTTGATTACCGCTGGGCGCAAAAGAAAGATGGCCCTTATGCGAAAGCGGGAGTGACAGATGGGTTAGATATCACAGGGATTAGCCTGGCTGAAAATGTCCGGCGTATTGCCTTAGCACCGTTAGCCTTTGAACCGGGGACGGGTTGGCTTTATTCCTTGGCGCCTGATGTCTTGGGGGCTGTGATTGAGACCGTTACGGGCAAAAATCTGCCAGATGCCATGCAGGCGTTGGTTTTTGATCCATTGGGCATCAAGGACATTTCGTTTTATGTGCCGCCAGAAGCAAATAACAGGGTGACTGCCGCATATTATCTCGATGCCGGTAAGAAACTGACGCGGATGGCAGATGACCAGTTCTTGACTTCTCCCGACGGTCGGTATTTCCATTTTTCACCGCAAAAGGTCTTTCAGCGTGATGAATACCCGTCCGGTGGTGTGGGGCTCGTTGGTACAGCAAAAAGCCTGATGAAAATCGTGGAAGTCATCCGCACTGGGGATGCCCCGTTTGCGCCGAAGAGTCTAATCCTCCATATGTCCGAGAACTGCCTAAACGGTATGGAAGCACGTCCTGGCATGGGCTTTGGCTTGGGCTGGGGAATCTTGGTTGACCCTGCTCGTGCGGAAAACACGCCGCAAAGTGTCGGGACGCGGATGTGGGGCGGTGTCTATGGGTCGAAGTGGTTTACCGATCCTGCGAAGGATCTCTCGGTGGTCAGCATGACGACAACAGCGCTGGATGAGCTGGTCAATGTGGCTATCAGGAATGCCATTTATATGGCATTGCAGTGAATGGTTCTCAATAGTCCAAACTGCCGGGATTTAGCAGGAAGTCGAGGATGTTGATGACTTTGATCATGCTATTTTTCCGCCGAGCAATCAGCTGGTTGAGGTTGAGGTAGTTGTCGCGGTTAATCTGCATTCTTTTCTGCATTTGTTTCGTGAGTTCGAGTGACCCGTCAAGAGCGGATTTTATTCAGGTGACTTGCTAATGAAGAAAATTGCCCTTTATGACAATTTTCTTCATTAAATGATGGCGGTCATGGTTTGCTATACCTTGTTGAAGATTTTTGCCTTTTAGGGCAGATTTCTACAGTTGTGTGTGGGCAGTCAAACTCTTTGCGGTGGATGCGCCAGCCACTCTAGTGCGTTCAATTGGCGGATACCGTTGTGTTCAGTCTCTGGGTCATTGTCTAGTGTGAGCAGGTACTTTGGATAGTGGTCACGGATTTTCTGCAGGGGTCTAAGTTCCCTTTCAAGCGTTGTTTGGTCGCGCACTGTCGCTGAGACCTGGAAATAGGTTGTGCCATTTTCGTTTTCAGCCACGAAGTCTATTTCCAGGTCGTCATATTTACCGATAGTGACTTTGTAGCCTCGGCGTTTAAGTTCAAGGAAGACGATATTTTCAAGGATGTGCCCGGCATCCATCGACTTCTTGCCGAGCAGAGCGCGCCGCAATCCAATATCTACCACATAGTATTTTTCTAAGGTCTTTAATAGTTGTTTTCCCTTGATATCGTAGCGTTCAGCTCTGTACAGGATAAAGCTTTCCTCGAGACTCTGTACATAACGTTCCACAGTTTTGAAATCAGCTTTTCTGCCCATGGATGTTAGGGTGTCTGCAATTTTTCGGGTTGAGATACGTGAGCCGATGCTGTCAAGGAGAAAGCGTGTTGTGCTTTCCAGTAACCTACTGTCGTTGATTTGTTTTCGTGCAAGGATATCCTTCACTATTATCGTGTTGTATAGGCCGTTCAGGTATTCTTCAATCTGCCGGGGTATATAGTTGAACTCGATGGCAAACGGGAAAGAAGTGGTTTCGATGTAGTGGCGGTATCGGGTTTCAAGTGAGACATAGCTATCCTTACCAGCACTGAGGTATTCTGCAAATGACAGTGGCATCATCGCTATTTCTATGTACCGTCCTGTTAGTAAAGTTGCTAACTCGCCGGAGAGCAGGTTGGCATTTGATCCCGTCAAGTAGATGTCGATGTTCCTGTTAAGAAAGAGGCTGTTGATGACCTCCTGAAAGTTGTCAACCTGTTGGATTTCATCGAAGAAGACATACGTCATCTTTCCTGTAGCAAGATGTGCTTTGACATATGCGTGTAGGGCTTTAGGTGCTCTCAAATCTGATGCGTCAAAGTCTTCGAAGTTGATGCTGATGATTTGGTCTTTCTTGATGCCTTGGTTCAATAGGCTGTCACGGAACTGTGCAAGTAAGGTGGACTTGCCACATCTTCTTACACCTGTGACAACCTTGATGATGTGCTGGTTTTGCCAAGCGACCAACCTGTCTAGATAGGTCTTTCTTTCGATTAGAGCCATTTTATTAAAAGTTTGTAGAATCAATTCCGAATATTGTACCATTCGATGAAGTTTTTGGAATTAAATCCACAAACTTCTAATTGAGATTAGTGTGCGGACAGTTTGTGCCTTTGATTTCGACATAGCCAAAAAAAGCCGCAAAAGTTGCGGCTATCTGTAATACAATAGCCGCTGAATGAGAGTTATTTACCTCGCCAAGAGTTTCGACGCAAAGGAGGACGTAATGACGCAGCAGGAAGATTTGGAAAAGAGTCTCTGTGAGTGGTTCATCCAGTTTGCCCAGAAATCCAGAGAGACCAGCAAGATGGCTGGCAACGCCCGTTTCTATCCCATCATCGTTAATTACAAGCATTCGCTCAAAAACGAGTTCATCAAGGACATGAACCCTGCTGATACCTCGTTCTCAGAAGATTACTTCTTATCCGTAGCTCAGAAGATGGTCGAATCTGCCCAGGCGCAGTTTGGGGAAGAAGAACCGACCATCAATCAGATTGCATCATTGTCGGCTATTGGGTGATTGGCGCTAATTCTTATCCTTATCCTGCAAGTCACGCTTGCGCACTATGACAGTAGGGCGTTGATGTTAGTTTTTCGGACAAATCATGCATATTTTGTCTGACATTTCATGCAAATTTTGACCGTCATTTGATACATATTTTGCGTGTTCAGTTTGGTTTGCAATCCGGTTTGGGCGACATGTTTTGAAATTGGCGTGGCTGTGTCCTATGCTATACGTCAGGCAGCAAAGCAGCACCCCTAATGTCTTGTAGACGCGTCATTAAGGATGCTGTGAATTGCAAGTAGAAGGGGATTTCTGGTTCTACGGATTTTCCGCATTGCCCTCTAGGACTTCCTCAACAGTATCGACAACTGACGTTTCCTCAGCTTCCTTAGCTACTTTGTCAGGAATCGCGGTCGCATTTTTCGCAATGATGCGTTCTTCCTGTGGTTCGTTCTGTTCCCATCCACCACCTAAAGCCAGGAAGATGGCAATCTGGTCATCCGCGAGTTTGGCGCTCGACGCGGCATAGACGCCTTCATCAATCACGTAGGAGCGTTCCGCATCGAGTTTGGAGAGGAAGTCGATCCGGCCGTGACGGTACAACCGCGTGGTTTGGGAACTTGCCAGGGCGCTCTGGTCACGGGCGGCCTTAAGCGATGCATTCCGTTCAAGTTCCCTGGCGTAGTTCGTGAGGGCACTTTCCGTTTCCCGCAGGGCATTTAAGACCGTGGCGTCAAAGCGTGCGTATGCAGCCTGGGTATCGGCTTCAGCTTCCTTTATTCGTGCCCGGGCAGTGCCTGTATCCGGTATCGTCCAGGAAATCAAAGGACCAATTCCCCAGCGGTAAGCGTTTGTTTCACCAAAGTCGGTCAGGCGGGCGGTAATCCCTCCAGAGAGTCCCAGGCTGATGCTAGGGTAAAGGTCAGCGGTTGCCACACCAATGCGGGCGTTCATTGCGGCTAACATTCTTTCGGCTTGGCGGATGTCCGGACGCCGGCGGATGAGTTCAGCCCCATCTCCAATCGGAATCGGCTGTTTTAAGTGCGGGATGCGTGAGCAGTTCCCGACTGTGCTGACCAAAGCGTTTGGTACTTCACCGGTTAAGACAGAAAGGCGGTAAATTGCGTTTTTCTGCTGGGCCTGTAATGGGGGGATGGTTGCATTCATTGCTTCGTATTGGGAGCCCACACGTGCGACTTCAATGACTGTTGTGCGCCCAGCTTTCGCAAGCTGTGATGTCGTGCGGTAGAAGTCCTTTAACAGGGCAGCGGAGCGTTGGGCAATCTTTACACGGTAACCGGATGAACAGGCATCAACATACGCTTTGGCGGTGTCGGCTGCGACCGTGACCTGTGCAAGGTCGTAAGCTGCTTGGGCTGCATCGGCTGAGGCACTGGCAGACTCAATCCCGCGGGCAATCTTGCCAAAGAGGTCTACCTGGTAAGAGACGTTGATCCCTGTATCCCCCGTCCATTTGTCGGCATAGCGGTGTGGGACACCGTTGGCGGCAGCAGAAGACCGTCCAAACTTAGGCAGTGCTGAGACATCAACCTGCGGTACACGTCCCATTTCGACTTCTTCTAAAATCGCCCGGGACTTGGCAATGTTCGCCGCAGCAATCCGTAAGTCGGTGTTTTCTGACAAGGCTTTTTCAATCAGGCTGTTTAAGAGCTCATCGTCATAAAGCCGCCACCAATGTTCTGGCAGCGGGTTTTGTGAAAAGGCTTTATGGTGGCCGGATGCAAAAGGCGTATTGCTCTCAGCCTTGTTGGCGACAGCGTCTTCTGGGATCTTGTAGTCAGGCCCCACGGTCGTACAGCCCGTTAGGGCAATGGCGCCCAAGGCAGCCATGACCAGGGTTAAGAGTCGTTTTTTCTTCATGGCTTACCCCTTATTTTGCCTCTTCTTTTTTCTGGTCATCGTCACTTGGCAGCACTTCAACGGTCACGGTCTGGCCGGAAATGAGTTTCACATCAGCTGGCAGGTTGTCAAAGTCAACACGGACCGGGATACGCTGGACCAAGCGGACCCAGTTGAATGCTGGGTTGATGTTCTGCATCAAACGGCCACCGGTTGTCCTTTCACGGTCTTCAATACCACGGGAAATACTGTTGACATGGCCTTCCAAGACACGGTCATCAGCCATCAGTTTGATCTTGGCTTTGTTGCCGGCCTTGATTGATGGCAACTTCGTTTCTTCAAAGTAGCCTTCGACATAGTAGGAATTCCTGTCGACTAAAGCCATGACGGCCTTGCTGGCGTTCACATAAGAACCTTCACGCAAATCCAGGTTGGTGACAATCCCGTCGACTGATGCGACAACGCGGGTGCGGTCTAAGTCCAGCTGGGCTTTATCTCTGGCAACCGTCGCCTGCAAAAGCGCAGCGCGGGCGGTGTCGACCTTGGCGCGGCCCTGTTCAGTCACTTCGGTGGCAACCAAGTCAGATAAGGCTTCATTACGTTTGGATTCTCGGATGGCCTGTTCCAGCGTCACTTTAGCGGAGGCTTCAGCCGCCTTGGCCTGGCGCAGGGCGAGGTCAAAGCGGGAACGGTCGATTTCAAAGAGTACGTCGCCCGCATTGACAATCTGGTTGTCTTTGACGTTCACCTTGGTAACGAGTCCTGAGACGTCAGGTGCAATCTGGATGACGTCGGCTTTGATGCGTCCGTCACGGGTCCATGGGTCGTTTTCATAATGGATCCAGAGACGCCAGCCGACAAAGACAGCCAAAAGGACGATGGCGATAGTGATGATGTAGCGCCTTGCGCCGGTAAAAAAGTTCGCATTCATGATAAGAAAGACCTGCAAAGATTAAATACGGTGATACAGATGCCTAAGACGACACAGAACATGGCAATATCAAAAAGCGGCGGATGCCAGACATGGCGGTAAAAGCCAACCCGGGCCAAGAGTTTGGATAAAAGCCTTGTTGCGAAGATGGCAACCAGGGAAGTTATCATCAGCCAGGGAAAGTACATGCCGAAAAAACTGAATTCGCCAATCATATGCTCTCCAGTGCAATAGGGGTTTTCGGGGTATAAGGTTGCGCGTCCGGGAACAGGTCGCTGCGGATGCTCGTCAACGCAGCAATGGCGGCGTTTTTCCGGACGGTGGAAGCCATCATGCAGACTTCCTGCATCAAGGCGTCAAACTCGGCAATCAAGCCATCCTTTTTAGAGGTATCCTGTGACTCGATATAGTCAGACATGTTGGCCAGTAACGGTTTGATGGTGACGCCGTTTTTTTCCAGCCTCGACTGCATCGATCGGATACGGGCCATGTTGATGCCCAAGCGCATCTGACGGACCAATGTGTCCAAGGTCATGTCTTGGCGTGGGTCGCGGCCAGATAAGCGCGGCGCTAAGAGGTTCACACGGTCGACCATCTTGATGATGGTCTCTAAAACGGATGGGGCACGGGTGTTTTTCGTGAGGTTCACAATATCCTGACGGATGTTCTTGATCATTCGTCCCGTGGTCCAGGCATAGTCAAAGGAGCGGAAGACCACCGCACACAACAGGCACAATGTAATCCCGCCACACTGGGCAAAGCCCTGCCCGTTGATAAACGAGGTCATATTCGCCATATCGAGGTCATACATCGTCGTCGTAGACCAGATGCCCATCATGAAAATCGTACAGCCTAAGCTGATTGGACGCCTTGCGATAAAGATGGAGGAAATGAAGATGACCGGCGCAAAGCACATCATCAGCATTTCAAAGCTGTGCGTGGAAAACATCACGACCAGCACATAAAAGTAGGCGGCCGGCAGCCCGATAATCGTGAATTTGAGGATGGTCTTGAGTGCCCCTACACCGTTATCTAAAATCACAAACGAGATAAAGAAGATACTAGCCATGGTCGGAGCCACGAACCCGGTGCTCCAGCCGCTTGCGACCCAGATCAGCATGATTAAGGTGATGGAGACACCGCCTGCGACTGCCAGGTAGGCGCTTAACGTCTTGTCGTTGTGTAAGACGGACAAAGGCAGTGGCATTTTTTTCGGCATCCTGTCAAAGCGTCCGTTGATGGCATCGGTAATCGCCTGGCGTCTTGTCGCACAGCCTTCACAGGCGGAAATGAGTTTTTCGATATCGGTAATGAGCCGGATGACTTGGGTGTCGACCCAGTTTGACGTCGCATCAATCGTCGGGGTAATGCCGCGCATGGCTTTGCGCATCTTATCGGCTGAGGTGACCGTATAGTCGCGCCGTGCAATCCAGCCGGCAAAGGACTGCAAAAATGTTTCAACTGGCTCAGGCATCTGGCAGGATTTCCGTAAGGCGGTTAGGTTTTCTTCAATCGAGCTGACCACGGGGATCATCGTGGTCAAGCGGTCTTGGAGCATCCGGATGCCATTGATTGCCCAACGCTCATTCGTCACATCAAATGGGAGGTTGGCGGTCAGAACACGCAGGTTGCTGAGTAAGGTGACCGCAGAGACACTGTCCTTGATCCCGTCAGTGGCGTTGCCCTTCAAGATTCCACAGGTCCAGCGCTGCATCGTTTCCCAGATACCGTCCAACTGGCCGACGACCCGGGGGCCGATCTTGCTTGGGAAAATCAGGCTGTGGCAGATGAGGCAGGAAGCAAAGCCGATACCCGTTTCAATGCCGCGTGACCAGGCGGTATCCATGATGTATTGGATGTTGATGAACTTCATATCGGCGATGATGCTCGCCATGATGACGGGAACGGTCCAGCCTGCCACGGTAAAGGTATAGGCGCTCGTTGTGCGTTTTAACATCGACAGGTAGAGGCACCCGCCAATCCAGGCGCCTGTTAAGATGCAGAGCAGCCACGTGTAGTTGATGAATGAGATGATGAAAACCGATGCGGCGACAACGCCAAACAGGGTTCCTACAAAGCGTGAGAGGGAGCGTACGGCAATACTGCCGGCAGCAATCGGCAGTGACAGGATGGTTGTTGCCATTGGGGCCCAGAAAGGGCGTGGCTGGCCGGTAGCCAAGGCCACATACATGGCAAGCGCAGCCGCACAGACGCAACGGAATGCAAAAAGCAGTTCGTCTTTAGTGGGCCATTTGAGGAAGTGGTGCAGCATTACGCGTTGTCCCGGATGGCCTTTCCCAGTTCGCACAAAACTTTCAGGGTGGTCTTCAGTTCTGTGGGGTCGATGTTTTTAAAGAGGTTGGCCCTAAAGGGTTTCATCGCAGCCATCAGGGTTTCAATTTTCTCGCGCCCATTCTCTGTCAAGGAGAGGAGTTTGGCGCGACGGTCACTGGCATCTTCCTTGCGGGTCATGATGCCAGCAGCGGTCAACTGGTCAATGACTCGGACAACGGAGGAGGGATCAAGGCCCAAGGCACTAGCAACTTCACCGGGGCGCACGCCGTCACCCATCTGGTAGATCAAGGCAGCTGGCCAGGCGGTTGCCTGGGAAAAGCCGTATTGCGTCGCAAAACGGTCGCCTGCGGTGCGGTAGGCACGGCCAACCCGTGTCAGTTCATGGCACAGGCGCATCAAGAGCTCATCGTATTCAGGGGTGGTTTCTTGCATAGGTAATATTTTGAATCCAAACTATTGCGACGCACATTATTATCATCTCAACATTTGGTGTCAACAGTATTGGCCGGGTTGGTAGTGGCCGTAAGGGGGATGTAGGGTGATGCTGTAGGGAAGAGGTCACACCTTAAACCCGTCAATGCGCAGACAGCGATGTTCTGCTGGTTGTTGGCGGGCAGTGTAGCAGCAGCGTTTAAGGCTTTATCGATTTCCGGTAAGAAAGACTTGAATTCGGTATCGGGTACTTCCTTGGCCACCCCATAGTAATGGGCGAGCTTGTCAACGAGTGATTTAAAAGGGGAATCCCCTGTAAAGTCCATATGGGATTGGGCCCGTAAAAGCCGGGTTAAGTTTGTACTGACGCGTAAGTCCAAGAGGATGTTGACGGCGGACTGCAACGTCCCTGAGCGGATGGCTTCATGGTCTTTCTGGGCAATAGCCAGACGTGGGGCAATGAGTGAAATGCCGTCGACCATCTTAACCGCCATTGTCACAGGGGAAGGGATGGTGGTTGCGGTCGCCAAATCGGAAATGTCTTGCCAGATGCCTTTGACGATACCGCGGATGAATGAGTGGATCGAAATGGAACGGCAGATGCCCATGAAGATGATGGCAAAGAGGATACCAATACACTGGGAAATCTGCACATTGATGAAGGCCGTCATGTTGGCGGATCCTTGGTCAAACATCGTCAATGTCGCCATGGTCGTGAAAAAGAATGGGATGGAAGTCAGGCTCTTAAAGGGTGACTGCAGGTAAGTGCCAAAGTAAATCGCCATTGGGAAAAAGAGCATCATCGCCATTTCAAAGCTGTGTGCCGATGGGAAGAGCCATAGCAGGTAGAGCCCGGCTGGCACGGCAGAAGCAGCGGTCATCCAGAACTGCCATTTCAAAAGGGGCACAGGCGTATCCACAGCAGAGAAGAAAAGGCAGTACATCCCACCCATCATCGGGGCTGCCCACATGGCGTTCCAGCCGGAGACAATCCACATCAAGGTGGTCAAGGTCACACAGGAAAACGCGGCAAAGGCAGATGCCCAGGCTTTGCGCTTGTCGACCATCAGGGAAATGGTGGAGACCTTGCTTTTCCTGGATTCGGCATCGGGTTCCTTCCCTAAGATGCCTGCATTCATCTGTCGCCTTAACCCAAAACAGTCCTCTGAAATATCGACCAGGTAGTAGAGCTCATTCGTGAAGTTGGCAGAGAGCATCTCGTTCCAGTTGGATGCAGCGGTTATCACCGGAATGGCTTCGTCAATCTGACGGCGGATCCTGACGGCTTCGGTGTAATTGGTCTCATCGCCTTTGGCAATCCAAGCAGAGATGGTATCTAGGATGTCCCTGAGTTCTTGGGGGACGCCTTCAGGGGTTTTTGAGAGGTAACGCACCCTGTCGTCAATGGCTGACAAGACAGGGACCAGGGCAGCCAAGCGGTCCTGCATTGACCCTAATATATTATGGACCCAGCGGTGGTTGTCCGCTTCAAAGGGGACATGGGTGGTCAGAAGGCGTAGTTCAGTAATGGTTCCTGAGAGTTTGTTCAAGTTCGGGCGCTGGTCGGTGAATTCGCGCTTGTAGTCGATGATGTTCCGGATGATCTGTGCAGTGTCTTTCAAGGCTTGGTCGAGCCGCATAATGACGACGTTGCCTGCCTGCGATGGGAAAATCAATTCATGTGCCAATGCCCCACAGGTGACGCCTACCCCGATTTCCTGGACACGGTTGACTGCCATATCAAAAAAGATCGGGAGGGTAATCTGCGACGCATCACTCATCGAAGGCATCGCGACAATCCCGATTGTATAGCCCCCCAAGAGGAAGGCGTAGGTTCTGGGTGACCTATCGTGGAGAGCCACAAAGATCCAGAAGCCATACCAGAGGCCCAATGCCAAGGCAGCTAAGAGGGCGTAGTTGAAAAAGAGCGGCAGCAAAAGGACAATGCCCATGCCGCCGATGGCAGAACCAATGATACGGTAAAGTGCCTTGGATTTCGTCGCGCCGGCAAAGGTCTGTACCGTCACATAGGCGGACAGAAGCGCCCAGAATGGGCGTGGTAGGCCAATCCTTTGGGCTAGGTAAAAAGCGACCATCGCACCGATGAATGTCTTCAATGAAAAGATCCATTCATCTTTCGTTGGGATGTTGAAGAAATTAAATTTCAGCATCCCGGTGTTCCTTAATTGAACTGTTGAGTTTCTGGAAAACCTCCTGGCAGACGGCAAACTCCTCATCCGTCATGTCTTTTAATAGCGTATTGCGTAGGTTGGCAAGTTCTGCTTCCAACGGCGTGACGATGGCTTTACCCCGTTCTGTTAAGAAAAGCAGTTTCGCGCGGCGGTCGGTTTTGTCAGACCGGCGTTCGACATAGCCTGATGCGACGAGGTTGTCGATCAAACGGACAACGGAGGAAGGTTCCAGTCCCACATCTTCAGCCACAGCTGAGGGCCTGACCCCATCGCCCTGGCGGCTGATTGAGAGGACCGGCCATGCGGTGGCTTGTGTTAAGCCGTATTTCGAGGAGAGCTTGTCGCAGAGCGACTTGTAGGCACGTGACACACGGATGATCGTGGTCATCAGTTCCATTAAAGACTGTTCGTTGGCAAGCATAAGGGGACTGTTTAAAGTTTGACGGTGCATATTATTCGCATGCGAAGTATTTTGTCAATTTGAATGCACCCTTGGGATGGGGTTTTGTTGCGGGTTGACAGCCTGGTGTGGCAGGCTATGCTTTACAGTGTTTGGGATTGATGGAGGTGGCAATGCGAAGGTTTGCTTTGAAGATGCTCATTTGCGCTGCGGTGGCTGGTGCTGCTTTGCCGGTTATGGCGCAGCAGGGACGGTCGGTGGCATTTGATGCGCTAAAGCGCGGATGGGATCAAAAGACGGTTGCCGTTCCAGGTGGTGGCGTAAAGCCGTCTGTTGAAAAACTGGTCAGTGCTTTTTGTAAGGCATGGCCAACAAGGTCTTGCGCTGATATCCAGCTGTATCTGAATGATCCCATGCGCTTCAAGGCTCTCTACAGCCAGAACAATGAGTCGGCTTATGCGGTGACGGTTGACCGTGGCAATGGATTCCTGATGGCAAGCGATGAAGGTGGGGATAGCCCGTATTTTTTTGCTACCCTATGGCGGAGGTCTAATGGACATACCCTATTGGGTATTCATACTGTGCAGCCTGTTGACCCGAATGTTGATGTCCTACTTTTCTATGACTACAACCCGAAGACTGCGCAGCTTGTTCCTGAAAGGGCGGTCGCCGACTACCTGACAAGCCAGAAGTATGGCCAGGTTGAGATGAATTGGGTCGAACTGCCAAGGAAGGGGAAGGATGTTGTGGTGACGGCCTATGGAAAGGAACCGGCTGTTTACTATACGTTTAGGTTCAATGGGTTAGGTTTTGATAAACCAGTTATTTCCTCTATGGAGTGATGAGGTGTCTGGTTTGTTCTTTCGAGCATGGGGGTGATAATGCGTCGGCGTTTTTTGAAATGGGTTGTGGCTCTGACCGTGACAGGTTCTTGTGCAGCATCATCTGTATTGGCGGAAAATGGGAAGTCGGTTTCATTTGAGTCGGTGAAGCGTAGTTGGAACCACAAAGCGGTTATGGTCACTAGTGGTGGCCTAAAACCTTCAATCGAGAAGCTGACGGGAGCTTTCTGTCAGGTGTGGCCAACAATTCCTTGTCGCGATCTGCTGTTGTACCTGAAAGATCCAGAACGCTTTAATGCACTTCTTGGTAAGGATACTGGTTATGCCGTAACGGTCGATAGATCCAATGGTTTCTTGATGGTTGCGGATAACAAGGGGGGAGACAGTGCTTACCTGTATGCGACGTTGTGGCGCTTGAAAAATGGCCATACGTTATTCAGTGTGAAGACAGGACAGCCGGGAGGCGCACATAATATTGATGCTGTCGTGTTTTACGATTATGATCCCTCGACCAAGCGGTTATCACCAAACAAAAGACTGCATGACAGGCTGACAGCACCAGCCATGGGCAAGATGCAGTGGATCCATCTGCCCAGAGAAGGTAAGGATATCAAAGTTTCTGGATACCATCCTAGTGTGCCCAAAGTCTATACGTTTAAGTTTAACGGGCTGGGATTTGATGAGCCGACTGTATCTGATGTGAAGCAGTGGGATTGAAGGAGGGATAGCCACAATCCTGGATTGGAGCGAGCTAATCAAAGGTTATATTATTTTACATAATACAAATTATGCGAAATTTTGTTGATGTGGTCAGTTAGGTTTATCTAGATGCTTAGCGTCACAATCAATGCTATTTTTTCGACAACGCCAAAGTGCCATAGGATGGGATTTGATTCGTTCGAGGATGTCCTGTTCTTCGAACAAAAGTCCTGGTTGGTAATCTTTTTGGCTAAATCTTTCTAGATATTCCTTCTCTTCAGCTGTTAAGCTCAGAAGCTTTACGAGGTATTCTTTCGTTGGCTCTATCATCTTTCTTATATCATATTTTTTGTTCCGTTCTTCACGTGTAATAACCGGAAAGAGTTCTCTGCGAATTTTCTCGAATGTTAGACGACTAAGCGTAGAAAAATCTGAAATCTTCTTTGGGTTTTCCTGTGTGATTGATGAATAGAAAACGATACTTTTTCTGAAGAGATCCTCTTGCTCTGCAAATAAATTTTGACCAATCATTTTATTGATGTCATAGAAATCTCTTGCAGCTGTTCTAGAGAGAAGTGCGTTGACTTTTGCTGCAAATATTTCCATTGGAGCAACACATATTATTGGAAATGTTCTGCCCAGAGCCTGAGTTTTAAGAAAGCGTAAATCTGGTTCAAAGATATGTGCTCTCAATGAATAGTTAATCTCGATTTTAATGATGTCAGGATTTCCTCCAGTGTTCTGGTATCTGTATTCGAAGGCATCAAGGCTGTGGCTAAAACGGGAATTAGGAGACAATTCATATCGTTCAGATGCCATGTACTCCGAGATGATTTTAGTCACCTTTTTTCTGGCTTCCATCATGTTGTCCAACGGCAAGTTTGGTCTAAAGTCTAAGTCTATATCTACAGAGAGTCTTGGCAAGTCAAATACTGTCAGGTTGATTGCTGTTCCCCCCTTCAACAACATGTGTTCTCTTAGATAGTCATCGATATTGAAGGTAGCAAGGATTTCCTTTAGGCGTAATACCTTTTCAAAGGTATCCCGATTGAACCCATATTGGCGAGCTGAATGTTCAAGTATTCCTGGGTTATATTGAGGCATCTGTCTCCTCCTCTAACCTCGTAGTTATAATTGATTGTGGAACAACAAGTTTCCATTTGTTATTGAACTGCACTTCGCCGCTGTCTTTTGTTAAGTAGCGTTTGCTTTTACCGATTTTTGCTTCGCAGGCAGAAAAGAAATTATCAGATAATCCCATATTGTCCCGACAATCCCAAAGCATAAATCCGGCTTTTTGGAAGAGGAATTGATTATTGTACAAAGTTAGATAATGTATAAGTTTAGTTTCATTGATGGTACGTACACTTGTTATTAGTTCTTTAATTTCTTCAAGGCCAGAAAACCGATCCATATCTTTCAGACAATCTGCTATTGAGCGTTCAATATCTGTAACTTTGACGCCTCCGCTGTATGGGTATGTAACAATCCCTTCTGACAGTCGTGACTGTACATACCTATAAAAATAACCATCAAATTCAAAATCGCGAAACCGCGTCGAAGATGAAACAATTACTTCATAGGATACTTGATTAGAAATACCATGGTAGGTCATGGCTGAATGATGTGATACATATGATGATGGGGTGATGGCGCTGGCAATCTGATAACGGTTTGCTATTGGTCCGCCATGTTCTGGACTGATGCAGGTATATAGATTATTACGAATTTTCTGAGCACGCCCTTGTGTGACCAAACGTTTGACTGCTGAGCGTGCAGATTCCATATTCGTGTAGTAACTTAAAACATTAGCAACTGTAAAAGTTGGTTGTTTTGCTACCTTTTCATATATGTCCATCGGGATAGCTTTGTTTAAATTTTTCAAGAAGTGGTTTAAATATAAACTATATTTGACAAATAGTAAACCAAATTATGTTTAGTATGGGGTGGCTGTCTGTAAATTTTCTGACAGTCGCTGTACTAGAGAAGGAATCTTTTTTAAGTTTTGAATGATGGACGCTTTCTTGTATAGTGTGATTGAGATGTTTTACTGCCCTACTTTTGCTGCTACTTGAAAGGAAAGAATGATGACTGTGTTTAAACAGATAGACCGTACCGTCTCCCATCGCTTGATTAACCATGGTCCAACAGTTTTGGTAACGAGTCGTAGCAAGGACGGCAAACTTACCAATGTGATGACAGCTGCTTGGTCAACGCCCGTTGAAATGGATCCTCCACGGATTGTCGTCCTAATCAACAAGGAATCCTATACACGCGAATTGATTCTTGAGAGTGGTGTCTTTGGTATTTGTGTCCCTACAACGGCTTTTATTAATCAGGTGTATTCGATTGGCCATTCGACCGGTCGTGATGGTGACAAGTTTACCCGTTATGGCATTACCCCTGCCTTAAGCACTGAACTTCAGATTCCAGTCATCGAGCAAGACTGTATCGCCTGGCTGGAATGCAAACTCATCCCTGAAGAGCACGCACAGGAAAAGTACGACACCTTCTTTGGTGAGGTGGTCTCAGCCGCTGCTGACCCGACTGTCTTCATTGACAACCATTGGCATTTCACGGATGAGAACAAGGACAAACATTCTATCCATCACTTGGGTGGGGGTAACTTCTACCGTTGCTGTGACTTGATGACAGCAAAACAACTCTAATCTGTTCTTATTCTATCGGTGGCATGAACGTCAGGCATTCCCCTGCTGTCGGCTATCTGCTTGCGTTGGTTGCCACCATCTTGTGGAGTACTGTCTTTCCTTTGGTACGCGCCCTGCCGCCAGACCTCTCACCCATTGAGCTTTCGTTCTGGCGGTGGCTCTTCACTAGCCTAGGGCTCTTGCCTTTCGTACTGGTTGCCTTGAAGCGCCATTGGCTCTTGGTCTTAAAGAACTGGCGCTGGATGGCGCCTGCCGGTATCTTGGGACTTTCTGCTTATAGCCTCTTGATGTTTGAGGCGGGTCATACGACGAATGCGACCAACATGGCATTGTTTGCCGCAACGGCGCCTATTTCAATGGCCATCCTCTCACGGATTGTTTTCAGGGAGCGTTTCTCCTGGACGCAGTATATCGGTTTGGCCATTGCCATTTCCGGTGTCTTCGTCTTGGTGTTGCGCGGTGAGTTGTCTTTGCTTACCCAACTGGAGTTCACCATAGGTGACATCTGGATGCTTTTGGCGGCGACATTCTTTGCGGTCTACAGCATCCTGATCCGGCGCCGCCCGGCTTATCTGCCGCAGAACCTCTGCATGGCTGGCATGATGTTTTTCGCTATGCTGACATTGAGTCTTCCAATGGCAACGGTCATTGCACGACCAACGTACCATCTGCCTTCTACATCAGTTCTCTTGGTCATCCTTTATATCGCCATCATCCCGACGTTGGTTGGCTACCTACTCTGGAACCGGTCGGTTGCGCATATCGGTGCGGCACGTGCCGGTGTCGTCTACTACAGCATCCCACTCTTTAGTAGCATTGAAGCAGTTATCTTATTGGGTGAAGAGATTGCGATGTCCCAAGTCATTGGAGGCATCCTGATTATTGGTGGGATCCTGCTCTCATCGTTGAGTGTCCTCCGGCAGATGTTCTGCCGTTAAAACTTATTCTTGCCTGAAGCGATTTTCTGCCGTCTTGACACTGTAGGAGGCCAAATCAGACCCGGAGGAATACAGGTCATCCAAGAAAGCCTTTTCATTATCCAGATCGCTTTCAGGGACTTCCCGCCACCAGTGTTTACTGTTGCCCGATGTGCCATCGTCCCAACGGTACCCATTGGCTTTCAATGTGTCCTTTGCATCAAACGGTGCCCCGAATGCATGGACGATAACGCTTTTCTTTTCTGCATTTTCCAAGAGGTTCCTGAAAGCGTCTGGTCGCTTATGCATGAACCATGCCAAGGCTAAACAGTCGGTCGACGCCCGGTGGGCATCATAAAAATACCCGATGGCATGCAACAGCTCTTCCTGGCGGTGGCTTGGGAAGCCTAGGTCCATCCAGTCGATGCCTTTTAGGGAGCAGGCCCAGCGCAGGTCATTGAATGTTGTAAAGCGTTTTTCAAAAAACGGCCGGTCAAACCCGGCATTATGGGCAATGACCAAAGTGGTGCCATCGAGTAAGTCCTTGACTTTTGACCGGTTGATCTTTTGTCCCTTGACATCCTGGTCGGTAATCCCAGTTAGTTTGACCACTTCAGGCGGAATGGGTTTTTGGGGATCTTCATATTCACTGAAAATGGCGTCAATGGATGTAAGCCTGCCTTTTGAAGGTGAAAACGAAGCCTTTACCAGTCCCAGTTCAATGATGGTCTCGTTAGTTTGGTTAAGGCCTGTTGTTTCCGTATCTAAAAAGACAACGGTTTCTTCATCCCCTACTTTCTCAGCCAGCTTGTAAGGGAGAGTGATTCCTTTTTTGGTGATTGGAACCCGTTCGATGATTTTAAAGTCCGGGTTATCCCCAATGACTTCCTTAAGGCGTACCCTGATTTCATCTGTTTTGTCTTCATTGACGGTTGTATCTTCAAAGAAGTCCAGTTGTTGTCCCAACATATAGCCGGCCATATCGTGATCCTCTCCAAACTTTGTTTGCCCACGTCATTCGATGCGCAGTGTTTCCTGGTCAAGGCCGGCTTTGACCGCCCCATAGCCGACTGCGGTACCAAACTTCTTGAGCAACCTGTCGCCAAAATTGTCCTTGATGCTGTAGTTGACGACATCCTTGGCTTTGAATTCATCTTCAGCAATGCTGCGCACCGTGCCGTAGCCATCGGCTAAACCGAGCTTGACGGCATCTTCCCCAACAAAGACGAGCCCTGTAAAGAGCCGGCTGTCGTCTTTCAAGCGTTTGCCGCGCCCTTCCTTGACGGCGTTGATGAACTGGACATGGATTTTGCCTAGCATATCCTTGGCATAAGTGACCTGTTCAGGTGACTGGGGACTGAAGGTATCCAAGAAGCCTTTATATTTACCGGCTGTCAAAAGACGTCGTTCAACTCCTACCTTGTCCATCAGGCGGTTTACACCAAAACCGTTAATCAACACACCAATGGAGCCGACTAAGCTTGCTTTGTCCACATAGATCTTGTCAGCGGCGGCGGCAATATAGTAGCTGCCTGATGCACAGATATCTTCAACGGCGGCATAGACGGGTTTTTCAGGATGTTTCTTCTTGAGCCGCATAATTTCATCATAAACCATGCCCGATTGGACTGGGCTGCCACCTGGGCTGTTGATTTTCAGGACAATTCCTTTTACATCATACTCTTCGAATGCTTTATTCAACGCTTTCATGAGGTTTTTGGCTGACGCATTGCTGTTGGCAGAAATGGTTCCTTTGACCTCAATCATGGCGGTATGTGGTCCACTTGATGCTTCTTTGCCGTTAGAACTTCCGATGCTCTTGATAATTATAAAAAATAGTATAATCAATAAAATAGATGTGACTTTGAAGAAAATACTCCAACGTCTTTTCAAGCGTTGCTCTTTGAGGAATGCCTGGGCAATTTGCTCCAACCCTTGGTTTTCTGTTTTATCCGGTGTTTTATTCTCTTCGCTCATGGCGTCACTCTCTTTTTGTGTTCTTTAAGCGTTTGCCAGCAGCCACTGGCGCAGTGATGGAACCGACTCTGCAATGTAAAGGGGGCTGAATTTTTCCAACTCTTTCATGGGATGTGCGCCATAGCTTACACCAACGCTGGCTACTCCTGCATTTTTAGCCATTAAAAGGTCATGCCCCGTGTCGCCCACCATCAGCATACGGTTGACCGGTACTTGGAGGTCATTGGACAGTTCCAGGAGCATTGACGGGTGGGGTTTTGAGAAGGACTCATCCACCGTGCGTGTCCCATCGAAACATGCGGTAATTCCTGTTTCTTCCATTGCCCTGTTCAACCCCCTGCGGCTTTTACCCGTAGCGACGGCCAGCAGGTACCCACGGGAAACGAGTTCTTCCAGCATGGCTTTGGCACCTTCAAAAAGCGTGATCTTGGTGCTGTTGACGAGGTAATGTTTACGGTAGAGGGCAACGAGCTGTGGGTAAAGCGCTTCATCCAACCCCGGAAAAATTGCTTCCCATGCTTCACGGATTCCCAGCCCGATAATATGGGCTGCCCTTTTACGGTCTGGCACAGGGAGGGAAAGGGCCGTTGCCGCTTCCTGGAGGCTGTCGACGATCGCTGCGGTACTGTCCATCAAGGTGCCATCCCAGTCAAAGACAATCAAATCGAACTTCTTATTGGGCATCATGGTCTCCCGGGTCTTTGTCATCCAGGTTTTCAAGGCACTGCAGGCATTCCTTGGGCAGTGGTGCTTCTATTGTCAGTGGAAGTCCTGTTTCTGGATGGTTGAAGGTAATCCGCCAGGCGTGCAAAAACATGCGCTTTAGTCCCCCTTGGTTTTTTTTCTGCATCTGTTTGTTGAGTTCGAAGTCGCCATACTTGTCGTCGCCCGCAATCACATGTCCTGATGAGGCCAAATGGACGCGGATCTGGTGTGTTCGCCCGGTTTTAAGCTCAGCCTCAAGCAGCGTAAACCCCGGGTAATGATCAATGACGTTAAAGACGGTATGTGATTTGAGCCCGTTGGGATCGACCCGTACGCGGCGTTCACCATCAGCTGTATGGTATTTCAATAGCGGTAATCGTACGTGTTCCCGTTTGTTTTTCCAATTGCCCTTAACGAGGGCTTGGTAGCGCTTGTCGATGCTGCCTGCCCTGACCTGTTCATGAAGTTTGACTAAGGCAGAACGTTTTTTGGCAAGTACCAGGATGCCGGAAGTTTCTTTATCCAACCGGTGGACGAGTTCTAAGAAACGGCTTTCGGGCCTTGCGGCACGCAACTGTTCAATGACACCGAATGAAACACCGGATCCGCCGTGGACGGCAACGCCAGCGGGTTTATTGATGACAAGCAGCCAATCATCTTCATAAAGAATATCAAAAGTTCTAGCGGGGATAGATTTTTCCGTTTTTTCCGAGACGCGCAAAGGAGGGATCCGTACGATGTCGCCTTCCTGAATGCGGTAGGTCTGGTCAACCCTGCCTTTGTTCACGCGGACTTCACCTGAACGGATGATCCGATAGACGTGGCTTTTAGGGACGCCTTTGAACACTTTGAAGAGGTAATTATCAATACGTTGCCCACTTTCGTCAGGCGCAATTTCACACAGCCTGACACTTTGGGGTGCATTTTGGGGCGTTTTCCCGTGTTCAGGGCGTGTTTTAACCGTTTTTTTCTCGATTTTAGGGGGCTCTCCCCTATGAGGGCGCTTCATTTCTCTATATAATCTCAGATTAGCCTAAACATCTGTTTAGGCATTACTGTGTCTGGTAAAACTACCATTCTACACAGTTGTGACATCCATTGGTCCTGTTTGTACGAATTCAATGGAAAAGATGTGTACACCAAAAGCGCCAGAGAAAGCGGGTTTGGGTTGGTCCAAAGCATCAACCGGACTCAAGCGTGGCGTGTGCTGCACGGTAGCGTAAAGGATTTATTGATGGGCAGCTTTTTAGGCTGCCCTGTGATTGGTTTGACCGCGGGGTTGGTGCTGGATGCTCCATCACCCCAGTGTTTTGAAGTACTCTGTTATACACGGATGAGAAAGATTTCTGTCTGGTATAACCTTTGCTTAATCGCTTAAAACGCGCAGAAAGCCCTGAGTGAAGCTTTGAGGGGCTGATGCGGATGGCGGTGGACTTCCGTCATTACCACAGGGGCTGTGTAAGACCAACCTGGTTTTCCAGATGGCAACAGTAGGCGAAGTGGGATGCCTTGCCTGATGAAGGTGGGGAAACAGTTACAAACCGATTGAACAATTGCCGTCCAATGGACGGAGCTGTGTGCGCGTAAGCTTGCGCCGGCCCGTCCACGTGCAGGATGTGTACACTCGCTGGCTGCGGAAAAGTATTCCGCGTAAAAGATGATGGCCCCGTGCCACGGAGAGTGTATAAATTATGAAACGTATGTTGTTCAATGCAACACAGCAGGAAGAGCTGCGTGTTGCCATTGTTGATGGGCAGAGACTCATCGACATTGATATTGAATCGAATGCACGTGAACTGCATAAGTCCAATATCTACAAAGCGGTGATCACCCGCATTGAACCTTCCCTTGAAGCTTGCTTCGTCAATTACAGTGAAGACCGTCACGGTTTCCTCCCATTCAAAGAAGTTGCCCGTTCCCTCTTTAAAGAAGGTATCGACGTCAGGAGTGCGACGATTAAAGACGCCTTGACCGAAGGTCAGGAAGTCATGGTCCAGGTTGAGAAGGAAGAACGTGGTAACAAAGGTGCCGCACTGACGACCTTTATTTCATTGGCTGGTCGCTACTTGGTCCTGATGCCAAACAACCCACGTGGGGGCGGTGTCTCCCGCCGTGTGGAAGGTGAAGAACGCCAGGAACTGCGCGAAACAATGGAAAAACTCGATGTCCCACCGGGCATGTCGATCATTGCGCGTACTGCTGGTATTGGCCGTTCTGTTGAAGAACTTCAGTGGGACTTGAACTACCTGTTGCAGCTTTGGCGTGCGATTGAAAGTGCCGGTTCTTCTGCCCCAGGCGCTTTCTTGATCTATCATGAGTCTTCCCTCGTTATCCGGGCTATCCGTGACTATTTCCAGCCAGATATCGGCGAAATCCTGATTGATACTGACGAAATCTATGAGCAGGCCCGCCAGTTCATGAGTTACGTCATGCCGGATATGGTCAACCGTGTGAAGCGCTACCGTGATGCTGTACCGCTGTTTTCCCGGTTCCAGATTGAACACCAGATTGAAAGTGCGTACTCCCGTATCGTTTCACTGCCTTCCGGTGGCTCGATTGTCATCGACCATACCGAGGCGCTGGTTGCGATTGACGTGAACTCGGCACGTTCAACACGTGGTACCGACATTGAAACCACGGCCTTTACGACGAACTGTGAAGCGGCCGAAGAAGTCGCCCGCCAGCTCCGCTTGCGTGACTTGGGGGGCTTGATTGTCATCGACTTCATCGATATGGAGTCTTCCAAGAACCGCCGCGAGATCGAGTCCCGCCTGAAAGAGGCGTTGCGCTATGACCGTGCCCGCGTGCAGATGGAAAAGATCACCCGTTTTGGCTTGATGGAACTTTCCCGCCAGCGGTTGCGTCCATCGCTCTCTGAAGGCAGCCATATCGCCTGCCCTCGTTGTAATGGTACGGGGCATATCCGAGATACCGAATCGTCTGCATTGCAGGTTCTGCGTATCATTGAAGAAGAATCGATGAAGGAAAGCTCAGCCGTCATCCATGTCCAGGTACCTGTGGATGTTGCCGCTTTCCTTTTGAACGAAAAACGTGGCGAAATCATCAAGGTCGAATCACTCCATAAGGTTGAGATTGTCCTGATCCCGAACAAGTACCTGGAAACGCCGCATTACCGGATTGAGCGCATCAAGCATGATGACCCACGTCTTGAAATGCACCAGGTCAGCTACAAACTGGCTGAAGAGTCCGATACGGATATGGGCTTTTCAAAACGTTTGAAAGAACCGCAGAAGCCTCAACAGGAAGCGGTTGTTAAGAATATCCCGGAAGGATTACCGGCTCCAGTTATCAAACGTGATGATGCCCCTGTTACCAAGGTGGAAGAGACAGGTTTCTTTGGCCGCTTGTTAGGTCTGTTTGGTATTGGTGGTAGTACACCTGCCGAACCACCGAAGCCGGCAGCAGCTCCTGAAGTTGAATCGAATAAAGAAACACGCAAGCCGAAGGCCAATGAACGCCTACGCAGGAACCGCCGTGGTGACAAGGAAGAACAGCGCAATAAAGAAGCTGTTGAAGGTGATACTGCTACCGGTGGTAAGCCACAGCGCCAACGCCGCAACAAGAATGAAAAGCAAGGTCGGTCGCTGGATGAACGCCGCCAGCCTAAGCCAGAGTTGGCCCAACAGCCAAATGCGGACGAGGAAATTCAGCTGAAGTCCCCTGCTCAGCCAGAAGGCGAAGTAACCGCACCTGATGCAGTCCAGGAAACCCGTCATCCACGCCGTGACCGTAGGAACCGCTTACGGAACCGCCGTGAAAACTTTGCTGAAGAAGGACTGGTAACGGAAGGTACCGTGACCCAGGAAGCGACCAGTAGCGATGATAATACCCCAAGTTTTGATGGGGATGGCAAGGGACCGCGCAATCCACGGCGCCAGCGTACCCGCCGTCCGCGGATGAACCAGGAAGAACAGGTTCCATCTGTCGAAGAAGTACCCGTACAGGTTGAAGTGGCTGCTCCTGTGGAAGCAGAACCTAAGGTTGAGATGCCGGCAGTCGTTGAGGCTGCTGCACCCCAGGAAGTTGCCTCTGTCGAAGTTCCTACTGTAGAACCAGTTGCTGTTGAGCCCCCAGCTGTCGAGGCAGTTGTTGCTGAGGCGCCAGCTGTTGAGCCTGTTGTTGATGCCCCTGCTGAGCCCGCTGTTGAGATGCCTGCACCGGTTGAAACGCCTGCTGAGGCTGTCTCCGGTGAACAGGACCAGGTTGAAGTACAGCAGCCGGAAGTGGTTGCTGAAACGCCGGTTGAAGTTGCTCCAGTCGTTGAAGAACCGGTGGTTGCTGAGGCAGCCGATACGCCGGTTGATAAAGCGAGTGCTGAGCCTGAAACCACTGCCGCATCCCCTGCTGTTGATGCCGAAAGCGAACTGGATCGCATCTTGAAGGAAGCGGGACTGACGATGGCATCAACCAATCCAGAGAAAATGCGCCAGGTTCAGGCAACGCAGGTGGAAGAAGCCCCAAGGCCAGTCAGACGGCGCCGTAAACGCGTGGTCGTGGTTGATGAAGGACCACTTATCCAGGTGGATACCAAACAGGGTTAATTCGCTGTAATAAAAAGGAAAAACCGCATCCATCGTGACGCGGTTTTTCTGACTTAAGGGCATGGAAAACGTCAGCCCTCGTTTGTTCTTGAGGTGTTTGCCCTCTTTTCTTTACCGATTGCAATGGAACCTTTTAACGCAAAGCCAATTCCGGGAGACACTTCTGCTGTCCAATGTGGGCAGTTGCAATCCCCTATCCTGGATGCTTTGGGCCGGCCGTTAAGGGATCTGCGGATATCGGTTACAGACCGTTGCAACTTCCGCTGTACTTATTGCATGCCCAAGCAGGTATTCGGTTCGGGCTTTCAGTTCATCCGACACCAGGACATGCTCTCTTTTGAGGAAATCGCGCGATTGGCATCTATCTTTACCAGCCTTGGTATTGCCAAGGTCCGTTTGACGGGGGGCGAGCCGCTGCTACGCCGCCATATTGAACGGCTGGTTGGCTATCTTGCGGATATCAAGTGCCCTGACGGCAGTGGGCTCGACTTGGCGCTGACGACGAACGGCTCTGTTTTAAGGCAAAAGGCCAAGGCACTTTTTGATGCCGGGTTAAAGCGCATTACCGTCTCTTTGGATGCACTGGACAATGACACCTACATGAAGATGAATGATGTCGGCTTTCCGGTGTCCATAGTGTTGGATGCAATCGAGTATGCCTTAGCGGTCGGTTTTTCACCGGTCAAGGTCAATGCCGTAATTCGCAAAGGCTACAATGAAGGCCAGATCCTGCCGCTGGTTGCCCATTTCAAAGGGACGCCTGTCATCTTGCGATTCATTGAGTATATGGATGCGGGGACTCGCTCTGGTTGGCACACGGATCAGATTGTCCCATCTGCTAGGATCATTGAGACCATCCAGTCCAAGTACCCTATCGAGCCATTGGAAGCCAATTATCCAGGTGAGACGGCTGAACGTTGGCGTCATACAGATGGGGGTGGTGAAATCGGTGTCATCTCCAGTATTACCCAGCCCTTCTGTTCAGCATGTTCACGGATCAGGCTTTCGACGGACGGTAAAATCTATCCCTGCCTTTTTTCGACGACGGGTTTTGACCTGCGCCAGCTGATCCGGTCAGGTCAGCCTGACGATACCATCAGGCAGGCGGTTGTGGATTATTGGCATTCGCGTGCTGACCGTTATTCAGAACTGCGGTTGAAAAAGGAATACCAGCAGGATGGCCAGCGCATAGAAATGCATTACATCGGCGGTTGATATTGATGTAATTACCGCTGCATTGAAAACACATTTCAAACTGTCCATCAACAGGAAATCCTTCAATCAGGTTCTGGCCGTGGAAAAGCTTTGTGAAACGATGTCGTCGTTAAGCCGGTTTCTCAGAGTTCGTACTCATACTGTGGCAGCCTGTTTTTTATTGACAGAAAGGGATTCTAAAAGATAGAATTATATCTTTCGGGGCGTAGCGCAGCCTGGTAGCGCAACTGCTTTGGGAGCAGTGGGTCGGATGTTCGAATCATCTCGCCCCGACCATTTAAAAGAGGCTGTCAATCTGACAGTCTTTTTTTACATCAAAACCGCCGCTAAAGATTACTCTGCCCTTAGCTCAGCTGGATAGAGCAACGGCCTTCTAAGCCGTAGGTCACAGGTTCGAATCCTGTAGGGCAGGCCATTTCCTGAGATTTTTGGTACGTACCTGTTAAAATGCATCCTGCTTGTTTTGTCGATATGCTTCATGTGTCTGATTGTTTTTGGATGGCAGGTCAAGGCAGGAAAGCCTTTAATCGCTGCCTCGAATAGGGATGAATTTTATGCCCGCCCTGCTCTGCCTGCGCACCGTTGGCAGGACGCACCGACGGTTTATGCGGGCAGGGATATGGAAGCAGGTGGTACCTGGTTGGGAGTTGCCGATGATCCGAAAAACAACGGATACCGTTTTGCAGCGCTCACCAATGTCCGGGCGCCTGACCAGTTCAATACCTATGCGCCAACCCGCGGCTTGCTGGTGAGTGATTTCCTGTCCTCATCCGTTTCCCCTGAAGACTACCTGAAAAGCCTCCAATCGAAAGCATCGAAATATAACGGGTTCAACCTGCTGGTGGGTACGGTTGGTCAAGAAGCGACGCTCATCTGGTATTCGAACTTAGGTGGCAACCATCCGCAAAACGGCAAACCCTTGCCCCCAGGGATTTATGGTATTTCCAATGCCCTTTTGGATACGCCTTGGCCCAAACTGGTTAAAACGCGCAGCCGGTTTACCACCCTTGTTGGGCAGGATGCACCCAAGGATGCTTATTTTTCGATGTTGTCCGACACCCAGCTGGTGCCTGATGAGAACCTGCCGGATACGGGTGTTTCATACGAATGGGAAAAGCTCCTTTCTGCTGTCTGTATCCATTCCAAGGATTACGGTACCCGCGTATCAACCTTGGTTGAGCTCTATCCCGATGCGCCACCCTTGTTGCAAGAGCGTATCATTCACCCTTAGTGTTATAGATTGAATTGCGCCATGATTTGGACAGAATTGGAATCTGAGCTCGCTGCTTTAGCTGATAAGCATCTTTTGCGTACCCGTAAAACACTGGAATCCGGGTGTAACACCCATATGATGGTGTCTGGCAAATCCTTATTGGCTTTTTGCAGTAATGATTACCTGGGTTTGGCCTCGCATCCCTTAATCGGCCAAGCTATCTGTGATGCGGTTAAGCGCTGGGGAACGGGCTCTGGCGGCTCACATGTCGTCAACGGCCATATGCTACCGCACCAGCAGCTGGAAGAGGCTTTGGCAGACTTTGTCGGTGCTGACCGGGCGCTCTACTACAGTACCGGCTATATGGCCAATATTGGGGTTGTGCCGACTTTGGTGGGGCGTGGGGATGCGGTTTTTGCTGACCGCTTAAACCATGCGTCTTTGATTGATGCCGTGCAGCTTTCCCGGGCTGAACATAGGCGTTATGCCCACAAGGATATGGCGCAGCTTGAGAAGATGCTCGCTGCGTCAGACGCCAAACGCAAACTGATTTTAACCGATGCCGTTTTCAGCATGGATGGCGATATTGCGCCATTAAAAGAACTTTTTGATTTGGCTGAGCGTTATGATGCCTGGCTTGTTTTAGATGATGCCCATGGCTTCGGTGTCTTGGGTTTAGAAGGCCGTGGCTCGTTAAGCCATTTTGGCATGCCTTTTCATCCCCGTATGGTTTATGTCGGCACCTTGGGCAAAGCCGCAGGTGTCTCAGGGGCGTTTGTCGCTGGGGCATCAACGGTCATCGAATACCTGATGCAGCGCTCACGTTCTTATATTTTCACGACGGCATCGAGTCCCATCATTGCATCTGCCCTTTTAACTGCTTTGGAATTGATCAAGACCGGTGAAAGCCGCCGGAAGCAGTTGCGTGCCCTATCCCAATGTTTGCGCGATGGCTTATCAGGCACCGCATGGCAGCTGCTGCCTTCGTCAACAGCCATCCATCCAGTTGTTGTCGGTGGCAATGAAGCGGTACTCAAAGTTTCCAAGGCATTGATGGACAGTGGTATTTGGGTACCGGCAATCCGGCCGCCTACCGTACCACAGGGGGCTGCAAGGCTTCGCATTTCACTTTCTGCTTCGCATACGTTGGACGATGTGAAACGGCTCACTGATGCATTAAGGGAGATTGAATGACGGACTTGGTCTTTTGGCATGGGTGGGCGATGGCGCCGTATGTCTTTACCCCATTGATAGATGCCTTGCACCGCCAAAATGCGGCACTGACCTGCCAGACAGTCGCGTTGCCGGGCTATGTAGATACCCAAAAACCAAATATATCTACTATGACGGACTGGGTCGATGCCTTGATGGCTGAGATTGGACAGCCATCGGTTTTGGTTGCTTGGTCGATGGGCGCGATGCTGGCATTGGACGCGGCGGTGCGTTATCCCGACAAAATCCAGAAGCTGGTCCTTTTCGGGGCGACGCCGCGCTTTGTCAATGGCAACGGCTGGGCATATGGCTTATCCCCCGATACGGCTTCCCGTTTTAAGGAAGGCGTCAAGGCAGACCGAATGAAGACCCTGAAACGCTTTACGGTACTTTTTAACCAGAAAGATATCCAAGCACGGGAAATCACGCGTTTTTTGGGGGACATCCCTTGTCCTGCTGCTGATGGTGTCTTGCTGCAGGGGCTCGACTTTTTGCATACTGCTGATTTCCGGGATGTTGTCCCAAAAATCAGGCAGGAGACACTTTTGATCCATGGTGCACATGATCCCCTGATGCCTGTTGAAGCAGCCAAATGGCTCTCACAAATGATACCTCATGCGAACCTTGAGATTGTGCCTGATGCAGCCCATGCGCCCTTCCTGTCCAATCCTGCGGTCTGCGCCCAAGCCATCGGGAGGTTCCTGTCATGGATATAGACCGTAAGTCTGCGATTGGCCGTTCTTTTGGCAAAGCGGCTGCGCAATATGATGACTTGGCCCTTTTCCAGCGGCAGATCAATGACCGGATGGCTTCGCTTCTGCCTACCTTCGTGCCAGCGGGATTTACGCCCGGGCGTATTTTAGATGCGGGTTGTGGCACTGGCTTGGGCATCCCTGCCTTAAAGGCCATTTGGCCTGAAGCACGGATTACTGGCTGTGACCTGTCTGAAGGGATGGTTTTGGAAGCTAGGCGTAAGGGTTTTGAAGCCCTTGTCTGCGATATCGAAAACCTGCCTTTTCCTTTTGGGCATTTTGACCTAGTATGGAGTTCGCTTTCATTGCAATGGTGCCATCCATACCGCGCACTGTCAGAATTTTCCCGCGTCCTGTCTTACGGGGGCTGCCTCTTTTTTTCGACTTTGGCACCGGGAACCTTAAAAGAAGTCGAATATGCCTTTTCTGGCTTGGACACGTCTGAACATGTGATCCAGTTTGTGGATGTTGATCGGTTGCGAGGGGTGCTCTCGCTGGCCTCTTTTACGGAACTGGAACTGATTCAGGAAACGCACCAGGTCTTTTATCCCACCATACGGGATGTGATGGCTTCCATCAAAGGCATTGGTGCCGGCCATGTGAGCCAACGCCGCAACGGCCTTTTAGGCCGCAAGGCATGGGAGAGGATCCAGGCACGCTATGAGTCACTTAAGACTGACAAAGGTTTGCCGGTTACTTATGAAGTCATCATTGCCTCAGCGCGCGTTAACATGGCCAAATAGTGGCGGAGGCAGTTTTTCCGTTATGGCATAAGGTGAACTGAAATAGTCATTCAGGCTGATGCTCATCTCATGGTCGATGATGCGTTTGATTTCATCGGCCAAGATGTCTTCGTGGTTGCCAGTGAAGACGCATTCTTCGAAGATGGTGGCCAGTGTGATCCTGTCGCCGTCCCCACACCATTGCCAGCGGGTTTTCGCACGCCTTGCCCAAAAGTAAGATGAGAATGTTTTTTCCTGAGGGGATTGCACCCACCCTAACTTTTCCAGTTCACCGATGGCATATTCCACTTCGTGGCCGGATAAGTGGGTCATTGCAACGATGTCTGACATTGGGGAAAACATGGTTTTGCGTTCCGGTTTGTTCAGGACACCGATGACTTTCAAGACATCAAAGAAATGTTTGCCGGGATGGATCTTTTCGTTCCAGCTGCCGTTTCGGATTTCAGGGAGGATGGCGGCGGTAAATGCGCCTAAGAGTACGATGATTGTGCAGATATAGATCCACATGATGAAGATCGGGAAAGCGGCGAGCGTCCCATAGACCTTCTCATAGAAGTTGAAATTCAGCATGTAAAAGGCGAAGCCGCGGATGGCAATCTCAAAGGCAACCGCTGCAAAGACACCCCCTGCCAAGGCATCACGCCACTGTACCAATCTGTTGGGCAGGATCCGGTAGAACAGTGAAAACGCAAAGGCAGTCCAAAGGATGCCGCAGACCGATGTGGCAATGCCGCCAATGAAAGGCAGGTAGGTTGTAAAACCATGTTTGGCCAATATGACGTGGGATGTGATGTAAAGCGATGAACCGACGGATATCGGCACCAGCATACCGAGGAAAAGGTATAACGAGAGGCGCTTATGCCAGGGTCTGGCGCTTGTTGTCCCCCAGATGCTGTTGAATGCGTTTTCCAAGGCTGAGAGGCTCGTATACAGGGAAAACAGTAACGCAATACCACCGATGAGGGATACCTTACCGGCATTGGCTACAAAGCGGTTTAAGTATTTCAGGATGATGTTGGTAACGTTCTCAGGCATCATGCCTTGGGCGAAATAACTCTCAAGTGAACCCTTTAAAGTGCCAAACACGGGGAATTGGGTAAAAATCGCCAGGAAAAGCGCCAACATCGGCACGATGTTTAGGAGGACTGTGAAGCTGATACCACCAGCGGACTCCATCAGCCGGCTTTCTGAGAGCCTTTTGAGGCACCAGCCTACGGCGACCTTCCCTTTTTCCTTACCCGTCATAGGGGGGGCTTCTGTTGCAGCTTGGGGTTTGGTTTCTGGTTGTTTCATGGCAGCTTTGGGGATAATATTTGCACGGAACCAACTCTTTTCAGGATAGCAAAGTTTTCGTTCCATTAGAACATCCATATCGGGAATACCATGCCAAAAACGCCTTTTCTCGCTGCCTGTGAAAAAACCATTGGGACTGATGCCGTTTTAAAGGATCCTCAGTTGATGATGCCGTATCTGACGGATGTCAGGAAACGCTTCACTGGGCGGGCTATGGCAGTCCTCTTTCCTAAGAGCACACAGGAGGTCTCGCAGTTGATGCGCTTGTGCACCCAATACCGTGTGAATGTGGTTCCCCAGGGCGGTAATACAGGGACGGTTTTAGGCAGTGTGCCGGATAAGACTGGTCATGCCGTGGTCATCTCATTAAAACGTATGAACCATATCTTAGGTGTTGATCCTGAAAACCTGACGATGACGGTTGAGGCCGGTTGTATCTTAGACCATGTCCGCGCGACCGCACGCGATGCCGGCAGGCTTTTCCCTTTATCATTGGCTTCATCAGGTTCCTGCATGATTGGCGGTAATCTGGCGGCCAATGCTGGGGGCACAGCTGTCCTGCGTTATGGGACAGCTCGTGACCTGTGCTTGGGGCTCCAGGCTGTCCTGCCTGACGGAGCGGTTTATGATGGGCTCTACCGCTTAAGGAAAAACAATACCGGTTATGATCTAAAAGACCTTTTTATTGGCTCTGAAGGAACCCTTGGTATCATTACTGCTGCAGTGTTGAAGCTTTTCCCACTCCCTAAAGGGCGGCAGACCGCTTTTGTGGCACTCCAAAGTCCAGATGATGCGTTACGGTTATTGAACCTTGCGCAAGGTATGGCGCAGGATCTGCTCACAACCTATGAATTGATCTCTTCAGTCAGTCTGGGAGTAGTCCTCGCGCATTTCCCAGACCTGAAGTCCCCTTTGCCTGAAAAGGCGCCCTATTATGTGTTGATGGAACTCTCTGGCACCCAGCAGGTTCAGGACATGCAGGAAGCGCTTGAAGCTATTTTAGGGGCGGCTTTTGATGAAGGCATTGTCATCGATGCCGCTATTGCCCAGTCGGAAGCGCAGGCCCAGCACTTTTGGGCTTTGCGTGAAAACATCGCCGAAGGCCAGGCCCGTTCCGGTAAGAACATCAAGCATGATATCTCGGTTCCTGTCTCCCAGATTCCCCGGTTTATGGCGGTGACGGATCAGTTGCTCCAAGACGCTTTCCCTGGATGCAGGATGACTGTGTTTGGCCATTTGGGCGATGGGAGCCTGCATTACAATGTCGGCGCCCCTCCAGGTATAACCGATGATGCTTTTTTACAGCGCCAGGATGCAGTGAACCAGGTGGTCTACGACAGTGTTGCCCGCTTTCATGGTGCGATATCCGCAGAACACGGACTGGGTGCCTTAAAGCATGACAAGAATGCCCATTACAAAGGCAATGTTGAAATGGATCTGATGCGACGGATTAAAGGAGCCATCGACCCCTTGGGCATCATGAACCCAGGCAAGGTCTTGCCATAGCCGTCCTATTTCCTGAGCATCCGTAAGCCGTTGAAGAGCACCAGTAAGGTCGTTCCTACGTCGGCGAAAACGGCCATCCACATTGTGGCCATTCCCAAAACCGCTAGGATAATAAAGAGCGCCTTGATCCCTAAGGCTAAGGCGATGTTTTGCACTAAGATGGCAAACGTGTCTTTGGAAAGTTTAATGACGCGAGGGATGCTGCTCAGGTCATCGTTCATGATGACGATATCTGCCGCTTCAACAGCCGCGTGCGTGCCTGCAGTGCCCATTGCAATGCCCATGTCAGCTGTGGCTAATGCCGGCGCGTCATTGATCCCATCCCCTGCCATCGCAACGAGTCCGCCTCTTTCTGATGCTTTAAGCGAGGCAATGGCGTTTGCTTTGTCTTCTGGCAAGAGCTTTGCTTTGACCTTATCAATCCCTACTTCTTTGGCGACCGCTTCAGCGGTATGGGAATTGTCCCCTGTCAACAAAACGGTTTGAATCCCTTGGTTTTTCAATGTGTTGATGGCTTCTTTTGAAGTTGTTTTTATGGTATCTGACAGGGTAAATAAGGCAAGCGGTCCCGTTTCATCTGCCAATAATGTGGCGCTGTGCGGTTGTGCCGGATCCCCTTTTGAAAAGCCAGGCAGGCGGTTTAGTTCATCTGCTGACGGGGCAGCCCAATCCGGGCGGCCAAGCTTTAATGTGTGGCCGTTTATGTGGCCTGAAATACCTTTGCCGGGGTGTTCCGTAAAGCCTGTAACCGGCAGGTTGGCTTCAGGCAGTCCCTTGGCAATGGCTTGTGAGAGTGGGTGCGTTGAGTGACGCGGCAAAGTGGCCACCAAGGCAAGGATGTCTTCTTTTGGGATGTCTTCCCGCAGGATCTGTATATTGGTCAATGTGGGATTTCCCGTCGTGATGGTGCCTGTCTTATCTAGCGCCAACAGTTTGATTTGACGGCACTTTTCCAGGAAGACACTGCCCCTGATCAAGATGCCCTTTCTGGCCGCGGCCGTTAAGCCACTGACCAATGTCGCAGGGGTTGAGATTACCAACGCACAGGGACAGGCGATGACCAAGATGGCTAAAGCACGGTAGCAGGATTCCCCCCATGCTAACCCAACCCAATATTTGCAGATGATGAGGATGCCTAGTGCTAAGACAAAGATTGCCGGTGTATAGATGGTTGCGAACCGGTCAATCGTCCGTTCAAACGGGGCTTTGTTTGCTTTGGCGGCTTCGACCGTGCGGATAATACGGGCGGCTAGGGTTTCCGAGGCATGGGTGGTTGTCTTGATGACCAAAAGGCTGCTGAGATTGATTGTTCCTGCATAGACCGTGTCGCTGGGGCGTTTTAAGACTGGGGTGGATTCCCCTGTCACAGGCGATTGGTCAATGTCACCTTCTCCCGTTTCAATGATGCCATCAACGGGGATACGCTGCCCTGGGCGTACCCGGATAAGCGTTCCTGTTCCGAGGGTGGCAACAGGCATTGCCTGCCAACTGCCATTGATTTGGGCTTCGGCTGTCTCAGGTGTGAGTGTCAAGAGTGTCTCGACGGCTTTACCGACCCTGTGGCTGGAACGGCGCTCCAACCATTCAGATACCGCAAAAAGCGCCATGACCATCGCTGCTTCAGCCCATTTGCCAATCAAAAAGGCACCGGTGACGGCAACAGCCATCAAAGCGTTGATGTTGAGCTGCAGCCGGCACAATGCCGCGATGCCCTTACGGTAGGTGGATAACCCAGAGAGGTAGATTGCGACAATCGCAAGGCCGATGGTCAGCACGGTACCGAGTGGCTCCGGCAACGTGTCAATGGGAAGGAAGTCAATGGCCTCGACAATGGCAGCTAAAACCAGCGCAGTCCACATTGCCCATGCAGGTGCATCATCTGATGTGTCAGCGTTTGGTTGCCCATGCTGGACGATGCTTGCCTCGTACCCTGCTTTGCGGATCTGTATGAGGCACTGTTCTACCGTGTGGGAATCGGCGTCAATTGCCAGCTCCTGTTTGTCAAGATTGAAATGTAACCCGTTGATATGATTTGTTTTTGAAAGGATTGAGCGGATGTCGTTTTCTTCAACGGGGCAGTCCATGTCCGGGATTTTTAGAACCGTGGCATGCGGTGGGATTACAGTTGTTGCCCTGTCATGTCTATGGGGTTTTGGATGATGGCAACATGAAGTGGTATGTGCATGGTGGCTGTGATGGGTATGATGGTGGTGGTTTTCATCGGGGGCATCATGATGGTGGTGATGGGTGTCATGTCCGTGCGCACTTTCACCATGGCCATGATGATGGCAATGACCGCAGCAAGGCGTATCGCTGTGTTCTTTGTGATGTACATGGTGTCCGTGGCAGTCCATCCCTAAAATGCCCTTTTATCCTTGTTTTTGGCTATTGGAAACCTTATAGTTAGTCTAATGTCAATGGATAACACAGCTTTCCTATTCTCATGAAAATCGGAGAACTCGCCAAACAATGTGGCCTCTTGCCAGGCACCGTCCGTTACTACGAAAAAGCGGGTCTGATGCCTTCACCGAAACGTAATGATGCCAATTACCGCCATTATGGAGAGGCGCATGTTGAGCGGTTGCGTTTCATCCAGCACTGCCGCTCACTTGACATGTCCTTAGATGAGATCCGGCTGCTGTTGGACTACCGGGACAGGCCGGATGCCAGCTGTGGCGGCGTGGGTGCCATCATTGATGAGCATATCAGCCATGTTGCCAGGCGCATTGAAGAACTTAGGCAGCTTGAGATGCAGTTGCGTGCACTTAAAAGCCACTGTGCTGGCACAGGTGATGTGCAGGACTGTGGTATCTTGAATGCCTTGGCAGGTTCTGCCTTTGGAGATAAGGCAGACAGTACGCATGCTGGCTGCACCCATATGGGGTCAGTCCATACGACCCAAAAGCACCGATAATCCAAGCAGTAAGGATCCCTTGTGGAAACTGATATTATCGAAAAAGCCAAACAGAAAGCGATCGAGGCGAACTTGCCCTATGCTGGCGATGTGACGCCGCAGCAGGCGTGGCAGTTGCACAGTACGGGGCAAGCTAAGATTGTGGACGTCAGGACACCTGAAGAATATGACCTCATCGGTCATGTGCCGGGTATCGTGTTGGTGCCTTGGCAGATTGGTAATCCGCGTCAGCAAAATCCAGAATTTCTGTCAGAAATCAAACAGTTGTTCAGACCTGATGATAAACTGCTCTTACTGTGCCGCGGTGCATTCCGCTCGGTCAAGGCGGCAACGGCCCTGAAGCAGGCAGGCTTTACCTGCGCGATGAATGTACTAGAAGGCTTTGAAGGAAAGACGAACCCGGATGGACTCCGTGGTCGGATCAACGGGTGGCTCTTCTACCAGCTGCCTTGGGAATGTTAGGCACTACGCAGTAAGACAACCAATCGGAACAACCAGTATGCCGTCGTCGCGTTTGTAGGCAAATTCCCCTGCTGTTAGCACCATCATGAATGCGGGAGCCCCCATTTTCTGAATATCCACATATTTACAGAGTTTCTTAAGGTGATGGGCAGCCTCGTCGATTTGACGGCTTCCCATCTTAACTTCCACAGGTGCCCACTGACCATTGTTCAGTTGGATAATCATGTCAGACTCAAGGTTGTTCTTATCGCGGTAATGGTACACATTTCCGTCATTGACCTGGGCATATACACGCATATCACGGGTGCAAAGCGACTCGAACAAGAAACCGAATGTCTCAAAATCCGCCAACAGGCCATCTGGTCCTGTCCGCAATGCGGCAACTGCCAGGGATGGATCGACGAAGTGCCTCTTGGATGAAGTTCTGATGGCTGTTTTAGAACGTAGTGAAGGCTGCCAGGCAAGCTGGTCTTCAACAACAAAAATACGTTTCAGTGCATTCATGTACGACATGAAAGTCTTTTCCGACATGCCGACATCTTGTGATTCGACATCACGGATAATGGTCTGGGCACTGACCATGGTTGCAGTATTCCTTGCCAATGAGCGTAAAAGCCTGCTGGCACGTTCTGGGTTCTTCTCAATACCGTCAACCCTGCTGATGTCTTGATTAATCACGGCAGTGAGGTAGTTGGTCGCAACAGACAATGACGTATCTTCGGTCATATTGACCGCGGCAGGCCATCCGCCACGGGCTATTAAGAATGCAATTTGTTCAATCGAAAGATTGCTGACAGCCGCAATATCTGTTTCGCCCCGAAACAATGCGGCAAGCGATACACTTTTATTCGATTCGCCAGACTCGGATAGGCTCATGGGGCGCATTGTCAGGCGGGCAATACGTCCAGTACCTGTATGGGCAGTCACGTTATCTGATGGCACAGCGGAACCTGTCAGTAAAAAAAGCCCAGTCTCGCCCCGTCGGTCAACGGCAAATCGGACGGCATCCCATAGGACAGGAGCCATCTGCCATTCGTCAATCAGGCGGGGATTTTCTCCAATCAGTAAAAGTGACGGCTTGACGTCCGCTGTCTGCAGATATCTTTGGGATACATCGGGATCCTGCAGATATAGCACGCTTTTTGCTATCTGCTCGGCGGAACGGGTCTTGCCACACCATTTTGCGCCTTCAATGAGAACAGCCCCAGATGAAGCCAAGGCTCTCTGAAGTAATGGATCAGTCAAACGGGGACGGTATCTCGGTGGCATTTTTTCACTCTAAACCAATTGAATATACTGAATTATATATTTTTCCAAAGTTTGGCGCAAAATTTTTCCAGAGTTTGGCGTAAAATTTTTCCAGAGTTTGGCGTAAATGAACAAGTGCCTGCAAAGTCTCTGTGCTATCTCTATCAGTGCATTTGGTGAATGCGCAAAAAACCTGAAGCAAGCAAGCTTCAGGTCGGTCAGGAACATCACTGTGAGCTTTGATGACAGAGCAAACTCAACGTGTGGCTTTCTCACCAGCTGCACTGTGAGCGCTAATCAGAGTTCGCGAATCTTGGCGAAGGCCTCTTCAATACGCTCTACGCCCATGATTTCCAAGCCTTTAATGCCCTGCTTCGTCATGTTTGAGCGAGGGATCAGGGCCATTGTAAAGCCGAGTTTGACGGCTTCACGCAGACGCTCCTGGCCGCGTGGCGCGGGTCGGATTTCACCGGCCAAGCCCACTTCCCCAAAAACCACGAGCCCCTTGGGCAAGGGTTTGTTGCGTAAAGATGAGTAAATGGCAAGGGTCACCGCCAGGTCGGCAGCCGGTTCCGCAATCTTCACGCCACCGACCGCATTGATGAAGACATCCTGGTCATAAGCGGCAATGTTTGCATGCCGGTGCATGACGGCGAGAAGCATTGCGAGTCGGTTTTGGTCGAGTCCAACGGACAGACGCCTTGCATTGGGCGTCGGGGAGGAATCAACCAAAGCCTGGATTTCTACCAAAAGTGGCCGCATGCCTTCTAACGTTGCCATCACACAAGAGCCAGGGATCTGCTGGTCATGCCGCGTCAAGAACAACGCGGACGGATTGGAGACGCCTTTGAGTCCCTTTTCAGTCATTGCAAAGACGCCCAGTTCGTTGATGGCGCCGAAGCGGTTTTTAAACGCGCGGATCAGCCTGAAGCTCGAATGTGTATCGCCTTCAAAGTAAAGGACGGTGTCGACAATATGTTCCAAGACCCTGGGGCCTGCCAGTGCGCCCTCTTTGGTCACGTGCCCGACCATGATGATGGTGGTGCCTGATGTTTTGGCGTAACGCGTCAGTTTAGCGGCACATTCCCTGACCTGCGAGACAGAGCCTGGGGCGGATGAGAGTTCGTCCGAATAAATCGTCTGGATGGAGTCGATGACGGCAACCTGGGGTTTGACCGTGTCCAATGTGTCTAAGATCTTTTCCAGCTGGATTTCAGACTGCATCTTGAGGTCATTGGCCATCAGTCCCAAGCGTTTAGCCCGCAAAGCGACCTGGGGGCCGGACTCTTCCCCGCTCACATAAAGGACGGTATGCGTGCCCGAAAGGTTCACCAGGGCCTGCAACAGCAAGGTAGATTTACCGATACCTGGGTCACCCCCGATCAATACGACACCGCCGGGGACTAAGCCGCCACCTAAGACACGGTCGAATTCATTGATTCCTGAGGTAATGCGTGGGACGTCAACCGCATCGATGGCAGATAAGGAAAGGACGGGTGATGTCTGCGTAATGCCGGCTCGTTTGGTGCTGAAACGGTTGCCCGATGTGGATGAGGCCGCTTCTGACTCAACCAACGTATTCCATTCGCCGCAGGAAAGGCATTTCCCCGACCATTTTGCGCTGATGCTGCCACAGGCGCTGCAGGTGTATTGGGTCTTTGCTTTGGCCATCGGCTGTCCTTTCTGCTTTTTGGCGCCTTACTGCAGACCTAAGCCTTATTCTTTCACGAGGTGGGTCGGCCGTGAGTTGACCGCGCACATCAGTTCATACCCGACTGTGCCTGCTGCATTGGCCACCTCTTCAATCGGGATGTCGTTACCCCAGAGGTTGACCTTTGAGCCGATATGCGCGCCGGGAATTCCTGTTAAATCAACGGTTAACATGTCCATGGATACGCGACCGACAAGACGTGTCTTGATGCCGTTGACGGCAATTGGCGTACCTTCTGGGGCCACGCGGGGGTACCCGTCAGCATAACCACATGCCACAACACCAATCGTCATATTCTCACTGGCTGTGAAAAGTGAACCGTAACCGACGCTTTCGCCCTTTTTGATGTGCTGGATTTGGATGATTTCGCTGTCAAAGGACATCGCAGGTTTCAGGCCAAATGCTTCAGCCGATTTGCCGCCCGGTGTGCCACCGTAAAGCATGATGCCTGGGCGTACCCAGTCTGTCTTGATATCAGGATGCAGGAGGATGGCGGCCGAGTTCGACAGGTTCCTGATGCCTGTCAGCCCTTCGGTTGCCCCATTAAAGCGCCTTAACTGTTCGGTGACAGGTACTTTTGGATGGTTGGGGGTTTCGGAATTCGCAAAATGCGTCATGAAGGCAACCGACTTCACCCAAGGTATTGCTTTTAAGCGTGCATAAGCCTTTTTGTATTCATGTGGTTGGTATCCCAGGCGGTTCATGCCGGAATTCATCTTTAAGTGGACATTGACCGGGGTTTTGAGGTTGGCGTTTTCAAGGGCAGCCATCTGGTGGTCGTTGGCAACGGCAAATGAGATGTCATGTGCTGCCAGATCTGGCAATTCTTCCGCCTTGAAAAAACCTTCCAACAGCAGGATCGGCTTGTTGTAGCCGTTTTCTCGCAGGGCAATCGCCTTATCAATCTCAATTAAAGCCAAGCCGTCGGCATCGGAGAAAGCCTTGACCGCATTGGCTAATCCATGTCCGTAGGCATCTGCCTTGACGACGGCCCATGCCTTGGCGTTTGGGACACATTGCCTGACAACAGAAAAATTGTGGCGCATGGCTCCGATATCAATCGTGGCACTCAAAGGTCTAGTCATGGGGCTTCCTATACTGTTTCAGCCGTATGTTGGCTTGCCTGGGATTTAACAACAATTTGGCATCTTACCGCCAAGACAACTGCAAAGCAATAAAGTACATCGGGCAAGTACCCCAGTCAGACATTGGTTGGTCTGTTTTATCCTTTAAAAATCATGTATTTTCGGATATAATTGTACTCTTTAGACGGTATTTAATGGAGATGGGTGCGTGAATAAGGGCTTTTACTCAGTGATGGCGGCAGAATTCTTTTCATCACTCGCTGACAATGCCCTTTTGATTGTCGCTATTGCCATCCTAGCGCAGATCAAGGCACCGGATTGGATGACGCCGCTTCTGCGGCTTTTCTTTGTGATGGCTTATGTCGCCTTGGCTGCGTTCGTCGGTGCGTTTGCCGACACCCTCCCAAAAGGCAAGGTGATGTTCATCACCAATTCCGTCAAGTTTGTCGGATGCACCCTGATTTTTACCGGTGTCCATCCGCTGGCGGCTTATGCGATTGTCGGTATCGGCGCAGCGGCCTATTCCCCTGCCAAATATGGCATCTTGACGGAACTTCTCCCTGCTGAAAAACTTGTTGTGGCCAACGGCTGGATTGAGGGCTTGACCGTGACCTCCATCATCATGGGTACGGTCTTGGGGGGCACATTAATCAACAAGCATGTTGCCGTCTTCCTCAAGGCGCATATCCCCTTTGCCTATACGGCAGCGGCGGCAGCCTTGATAGTCATCATGGGGATTTATATCCTGGCGGCGCTTTTTAACCTCAGGATTCCCGATACGGGTGCGAGGTATGAAAAGCAGCCTTTGAATCCAATCAAACTGATCAAGAACTTTTCGGTGAGCTTCACGACCCTTTGGAAAGACAAACTCGGCCAGATTTCCCTGTCTGTGACGACGCTTTTCTGGGGGGCTGGGGCAACATTGCAGTTTATCGTGCTCAAATGGGCGCAGACGGCGCTTAAGATGACGCTTGATAAAGCGGCCTTCCTGCAGGGCATTGTCGCCCTTGGTGTGGCTGTCGGGGCAGTGTCTGCGGCTAAGTTCGTCAAGTTGCGGGACTCATTGAAAGTCATGCCGCTGGGAGTTGCGATGGGGCTTGTCGTGATGACGATGACGCTGATCCATTCCGTGTGGTTGGCTTATCCGTTATTGATTGTAATCGGCGCCTTGGGCGGCTTCTTTGTGGTACCGATGAATGCCCTGCTCCAGCACCGTGGGCATGTGCTGCTCTCCGCAGGCCATTCGATTGCCGTACAGAACTTCAATGAAAACCTCTCGATCCTCACGATGCTTGGGGTCTATTCGGCCCTCGTCTCTTTAGACCTGTCGGTCAATACCGTGACCATCATTTTCGGGGCGTTGGTTGCTTCCGTCATGTTGCTGGTGATCCTTTGGCACCGCCGCAACCAGAGTATCAAGGATTCACTGCACTTGATCGGTGAAGAAAAGCGCCATTGATCCCGGCCGGGCTTAGTTCGCGTTCTGAATGCCTTCCAAAGTGTCCATTGCCAGGCACAGGTCTTCCCAGGCCTGTGCTTTGCCTTGTGGAGTACGCAACAGGTAGGATGGATGGTAGGTGATGACCAATGGGATCGTCATACCGCCCTGCTCATAAGTGTGGACTTTCTTGCGCAGGGATGAAAGGGACGGTTCCCGGCTGATCCTAAGCAGTGCGCAGGCTGCCGTTTTGCCCAGTGCGACGATGATTTTCGGTGCAATCAATGCAATCTGTTTTTCCAGAAATGGCATACAGATGGCACTTTCTTCTTCGGTGGGTTGCCGGTCTTTCCCTGCTTCGCTTGCGCGGCATTTGACGATGTTTGCGATATAGACGTTCCTTCCGCGGACCAGGTCCAGGCTTAAGAGCATGTTGTCGAGCAGCTGGCCTGATTTCCCAACAAACGGTTCGCCCTGCTGGTCTTCATAAAAACCTGGGCCTTCACCGATAAAGAGCCAATCGGCGTTCGTGTCGCCCACGCCGGGGACGATTTTGTTGCGCGTCTTGGCAAGATGACACTTTTGGCAGTGCATAATCTCATCGAGCAGTTGGATCCAGGTTTGCTTTTTATCCCCCTGGCTTTCCACGGCTTTAGGCGTCATTGGTGATGTACTGGTATTTCCTGCCGGTACCGTATCAACGGTATTGGCTGCAGCCGTCCTGGATTGCCAGACGGTAATGCCCATCTCCTTGAGGTAGGCTAAGCGGGTTGCATCATCCAACGTATTCATAACTTCAGTTTCATCAACAGCGCATCTTCCTTGGGTTGGACATAATATCCTGGCCTGATCCCAACCGTTTTGAATCCGGTGGATTCATAAAGGCCGATTGCGGGGGTATTCGACTCCCGTACTTCCAGGAAAACCGATTCCATCTCGAGGTATCTGGCCAGTTCTAGAACCTTATCCATCAGGATGCGTCCATAGCCTTTACCCTGGAAGGCTTTGCCCACGGCAATCTTTAGAAGTTCCATCTCATCGACGATATCCAAGGCGACGAAGTAGCCGATCAAGGTGCCTTGGCCATCACGCATGACAATACCTTGGTTTTCTGTGGCAATCGAACTTTCGAAATTACGGTATGTCCAATGGTATGGGAAGACTTCCTGCTCGATATAGTAGACGTCATGCAGGTCTTTCAGGCGCATCGGTGCGAAGGTCAGTTCCCCTTCACTTGCGGCCTTTTCCTGTGCCGCGGCCCCTTCTGATTGCATTGTCTTATCCTGCATGGAAGGTTCCTCTCGCTAGTCTTTGCCAGGGCCGTGGTCGAATTTTGTGCCCTTGCCGATGCGGTAGAACTGACCGCCTGCGACATAGTGGACAGTACGCAGTCCTTCAGGCGCCTCATCGAAATGCCAATGGCCATCCCTAAAGACGCGCGTGTCACTCCAGGCTGCTACGGTCTCGCCTAAGAAAAGGTCCAGTTCCTTTTCATTTTCTGGATGAGGGATGACTTTGCAGATGAGGTATCCTGCGCAGCCCTTGACCATTGGCAGGTCAAAGCCTTCTTGGTAAAAGAAAGGGATATGTTTGTTTTTATCGGGCATTGTCGCCAGGCTGTGTTCACCAACATAAAGGACGGTTTCCATCTGGTCAGCTACTGGGATATGGACGACAAAATACCCACTTTTTTCAATCAGTTGCCGGGTATAGGCCTGTTTGCCGATATAGGCAATCACTTTGCCAGGGCCGCCGATGCCAACCCAGGCAGCTGCCATCACATCTTCAATACCATTGTATTTCGACGAAATCATGGTTGTGGGACCCACCTGTAACAGGCGGTAGGCTTTGCTGAGTTCAACAGGTTGGATGCTCATGGTGTTTTTTCTAGGTATGTGGCAATTTTGTGCATGGTAAAAACTATTGTGCGTTTGCTCCCCGTAATGCCATGCGCTCTGCTGTCTTTAATGCGACTTTGTTGCGCAGGTAAAGCGGCTGTACGGCTTCAACAGGCACCGTGTTGCCGGCCTTAAACCGGGTTTCAGCAAGGATGGCAATCGAAGCTGCTTCCGGGAAAATCCCCGGCTCCTGTTTGAAACCTGTTACAACGGGTGCAAAGTCCTCCGCATACGCAGTTAATGCGTTGCCGCAAAAAGTCACATCCCCTTTGGGATGGATGTCGGAAACGGCAGACAGCTGGGGTTCCGTGACCGCCTGCCAGGTACCGTTTTCATAGTGGTATTGCCCCCAATAGACTTCATGCATCCTTGCGTCCAATACCGGTAACACTTCTGTGGCGCCCGTTTGGCATCGGCAGGACTCTGCCATGGCTTCGAGCGTCGTAACCGGTATTACGGGGAGGCCCGAGCTGAAGGCGATGCCCTGGACAATGCCACAGGCAGTCCTTAATCCCGTAAAGGAACCCGGACCGCAGCCAAAGGCAATGGCATCACAGTCTTTCAATGTGAGGCCTTCAGCGGCCAATAAGGATTGCAACATTGGCAGGACAGTCATCGAATGGGTGGAGAACCCATCCCGGGAATCGGTATGGACTTTTCCGCCATGAAGCAGCGCGACAGACGCAATGTCTGATGAGGTCTCAATGGATATGATATTAGGCATGGCGCTATTGTAGGGGTGAGTCCTAGGCAAAATCAATGGTCAGCGCAAGACTTTCCAACCGGCAATGGCAGCTGCCAATACCATGCAGGCTACGGTGCCGAAGACGGCATAAAGCCCGTGTTGGTGGGCAATATGCCCCATTGCAGGGGGCCCTGCCATCAAACCCAAGTAACCCAAGGTGGTGACCGTTGAGAGGGCCTGGCTGACTGGCACCTCTTTTTGCCTGGAGATGTATGAAAAAAGGATTGGGATCAGGTTGGAAACGCCTAGTCCTATGATCGTAAAGCCCGCTAGTGAAAACCAGGTACCCGATGTCATCAAGATAACCGCGAAGCCGATGATGGCAACAACGCCGCTTGCGGCAATCACCTTGGGCACGCCGAATGCTTCCAGGAGCCTGTCGCCCTTTAACCTGCCAATGGCTGTTGCTACGGAAAATACGGAAAACGCCAAGCCTGACATTTCGGTTTCACAGCCTTTACCCATCATAAAGAGTGCGCCCCAATCCAAGATGGTGCCATCTGCCATATAGAAAATACCGCATAAGAGTCCGAGGAAGACAACAATGCCCTTTAATCGGATGGCAGAATGGGATGCCGCCTCGCGCATCCCTGTGGGATCCAGGTAACGCTGGAAGATGAGCATCAGTCCCAAGAGCATCACCAGGCAAAGGATCGTCATTGACCAGGTGATGGCAAGGCCTACCTTTAGGAGCATCGAGACAATCAGCGCCCCGAAAAAGCCACCGGCGCTGTACATCCCATGGAAACCCGACATCAAGCGCCGGTTTGTCCGTCTTTCTATGAGTGACGCCTGGATATTCATTGCAATATCGATGACACCGGATGAAAGCCCAAAAATGAGCAGCAAAACGCCAAAAAGGACGGTGTTTGTGGTAAAGGCCAAAGCCACGAGCGAAACCAGGAAAACCGTGGTGGAGACATTTAGGGTCTTGCGGCAACCAAAATGGTTGGTGAGTTTCCCGGCGATGAATATGGCAAGCAGTGCCCCGATGCCAATCAAGAGGAGCAGCATCCCCAACTGCGCTTCGTTGACGGTAAGGGAGGCCTTGGCGTACGGTACCAAGACTGCCCACGCGGAAATGGCCATACCCAATACCAAGAAGACATAGCGGGTCGCATATTGTTTCCATCGGAAAAACGTCTGGAAGTGCCCTGTTGCCGTGTTTGGCGCACTCATGGCGCATTTTCCTTAAAAAGCCCGACTGAAAGAGCCATCATGTACCTTTTGAAAAACTTCAACATTGGACGATGACTTTTTGTTTTTTAGGGATTTTATGTATGTCCCATTGTGCGACAGCGTCAGCCCAGAAGGCATCCAGTGTGATGTCGCCAGGCAATGGGGCAAGGCCTAAAAAATGCAGGACGCGGTTCAATAAGGGTATGGGATCCCCATTGGCAATTGATGGTGCGTATGTCTGCTTGGAGAGTTTTTCCAACTGGGCGTTCACAGCCAACGGCAGGTGCGCATAGGCTGGTGGTTCGGCATTTAAGCACTGGTAAAGCCAGATCTGGCGTGGTGTGGAATCCAGGAGGTCGACACCGCGGACGATGTCGGTAATGCCTTGGTCGATATCGTCGACCACCACAGCCAACTGGTATGCAAAAAGCCCGTCTGCCCTTTTGATTACAAAGTCCCCGACATCCTTTTCGAGGTTCTGTGTGACTGTGCCTTGGATCCTGTCGGTAAAGGAAATGTCAGCATCAGGTACCCTGAGCCGGTACGAGCGGATTTGTGTCCCTTCAGGAATTCCTTGCCGGCACCGTCCCAAGTAAAGCGGTGCCCCATCAATGCTTTTAGGGTTGCTGGCCAGGTCCTTGCGGCTACAGGCGCACCCATAGGCCATCCCCTTTTGGATCAGTAACTCAAGGATTTCCTGATACCTGGTGGTGCGCCTTGACTGGTAAAGGATTGGACCGTCCCACCTGAAGCCGAATTTCTCGAGGGTTTTTAAGATGGACGTGGCCGATTCCATTGTGCAGCGCGTAGTATCGACGTCTTCAATCCGCACGATCCACTCGCCCCCTTGGGCTTTGGCATCGAGATAACTGCCCACGGCTGCCACCAGTGAGCCAAAATGCAGCTCCCCTGTCGGCGACGGTGCAAAGCGTCCCCGGTACCGGGCTTTTGTTTCTAATGGGTGTTGGGCTGTTTGGATACGGTTCACCGTCTTGGCCTAAAATCTTCGATGTTGGCGTCACTGCCTTGATATAAAATGGCAACTTGGGTTAGAAATCTTGCTGCACCATTATGCCATTCATACGGTTACAGGAACAGGATTACGGGAAATTGTTGTCGTCGATGACGGATACGTCGTGGACGGTGGCCTGTTTTTGTGCGCAATGGTGTGGCGCGTGCCGCAATTGGCTTGAACCGTTTACTGGACTCTCAGAAAAATATCCTGATGCTACCTTTGTTTGGATTGATATTGAAGACCATGCCGACCTGCTGGGAGACCTCGATATCGACAACTTCCCGTGCCTTCTGATCCAGTATGGCGACATCGTCAATTTCTTTGGTGCAATCCACCCAGAACAGAAAGTGCTCGAGCGGCTTTTCCTGAACCACTATGCTTCAAGGCCTGGAGAAATGAAGGGATGGGTCAATGCCTCTCCTGAGCGTATCGCCTGGCAGGAGGATGCCAACTTAAGGCAGATGCTCTCCCAGGCTGTAAAAGCCGCCTGAAGGGCTTTCTGCCTTATTCTTCCTTGGTTTCTGGGATATCCTCAATCCGCCAGATACAGGCTTTGCCTTTGTTTTCTTTTTCAATGGCATCAAGCACTGCTTCGTGTTCCTTCATTTCATCTTCTGATGCCGCAAGGACAATGACCGGCGTCTTATCTATAGGTGTGCTGCCATCGTCTGATGTAGTTGCAGCGTCCAGATAATTGTCGATCATCAACGAGTTCTGGCCGCGTGTCAGGCGCAGGTAAACGTCAGCCAAAAGTTCTGCGTCCAACAGTGCCCCATGCAGTGTTCGCTCAGAATTGTCGATTTCAAGCCGCTCACACAAGGCGTCCAGGTTGTTCCTCTTCCCAGGGAACATGTTTTTTGCCATGGCCAACGAGTCGATGACATTGGTAGCGAGTTCATCAACCGTCGGGAATCCCGCCTGCTTGAGTTCGGCATTTAAGAACCCCACGTCGAACGAGGCATTATGGATGATGAGTTCTGCCCCTTTGATGAAGTTGCAGAAGTCTTGGGCAACTGCTGCGAAAACAGGCTTGTCCCCTAAGAATTCGTTGGTCAGGCCATGGATGGCAACCGCATCTTCCGGGACATCGCGTTCTGGGTTGATGTAGACATGGAAATGGTTTTCCGTGATGCGCCTGTCGATCACTTCCACACAGCCGATTTCAACAATCCGGTCGCCATTTAATGGGTCAAGGCCGGTGGTTTCCGTATCTAAGGTAATCTGGCGGCTCATGCGTTTTCCTTTCCTGCTTCGGGATGGCGCCTCCTGGCGATGAAAGCCCCTTTCTTGAAGCCTGTTGAGGGAATCTGGACGATGTGGCCACTGCCTGGGGCAACGGTAATCGGGTTGCCGGATTTATCGCGCATTTCAGTCAACGCCATGATGGTGTTCCCTTCCGGTGAGAAAACCTCCAGGGTATCGCCCACACTGAACCGGTTTTTGACCAAAACGGTTGCCCAGCCATCTGCTGCATCGGTCACATCACCCACATAGTGGCTGCTGTAGAGTTCAGATGCCCCGGTGATATAGTTCTGGTAGTCTTTCGTATGGTGCCTGACATAAAAGCCGTCGGTATAGCCCCTGTTGGCCAAGCCATCCAAGGCACCCAAGAGCTTTTCGTCAAAAGGCCTGCCGGCAACGGCGTCATCAATCGCTTTGCGGTAGGCTTGGGCTGTACGCACTACATAGTAGATTGACTTTGTCCTGCCTTCGACCTTTAGGGAGTCAACACCAATCTTTACGAGTTTCTCGACATGTTCAATGGCACGTAGGTCTTTTGAATTCATGATGTACGTGCCATGCTCATCTTCCATGACGGGCAGCAGTTGCCCCGGGCGTTTGCCTTCTTCTAAGAAATAGACGCGTTCAGCTGCTGGGTGGCGTGGGTCAGAACCTAATGCCGATGGCAAAACACCCAAATCCTTGCGCATTTGGTCCATATCCATCTGGACAAAGTCACCCTGCGCATCTTCGGTGGCATTGGAGACGCGGTAGTTCCAACGGCAGGAATTCGTGCAGGTACCCTGGTTGGAATCACGGTGGCTGAAGTAGCCGGATAAGAGGCAGCGGCCAGAGTATGCAACGCAAAGCGCACCGTGGATGAAGACTTCCAGTTCCATATCCGGGCATTGCTGGCGGATTTCTGCAATCTCATCCAATGACAGTTCGCGCGACAGGATGACGCGGGAGATGCCAAAACGCTGCCAGAAACGCACGTCAGCCCAGTTGATTGAGTTGGCCTGTACTGACAGGTGGACTATCGTATCTGGCCATTTATCCTTGACCATCATGATCATGCCGGGATCGGCCATGATCAGTGCATCTGGCGCCATTGCAATGACAGGCGCCATGTCATCCAGGTAAGTCTTAAGCTTCGCATTGTGGGCATAGATGTTGCTTGCCACATAGAATTTCTTGCCGAGACGGTGGGCTTCCTGGATCCCTTCACCCAAGGATTCCAGGGATGAGAATTCATTGTTCCGTGCGCGGAGGCTGTAGCGTGGTTGCCCGGCATAGACGGCGTCTGCCCCAAAGGCGTATGCGGCGCGCATTTTGTCTAGGGAACCGGCTGGCAGTAAAAGTTCAGGTGCTTTTTGCATGGTAGAGAGGAATTTTTATTTTCTGTTGCTTGTGACTGGGCAAGACGGATGGTTTGCAGGCCTAACAGGGATGGTATTGCTTCTGACGATGCTGTTTTTGATAGGTACTGGGCATTTGGCAGTCCCCAAAACTTAGCTGTTTGAAATAAGCGCTGTTCGCTTAATATATTGATATTTCAGAAGAAAATTGAGCTTTGAATGGTGCCCGGGACCGGAATCGAACCGGTACACCATTTCTGGCGAGAGATTTTAAGTCTCTTGTGTCTACCAATTTCACCACCCGGGCAACCGTAAGCCGCTATTCTAACAGAACGTAAGCAATAACTGACATAAATTTTTGCTTAGAATTGCAAGGATAGCGCCAGTTCAGCTGCGCGCTTTTCCCCATCGGTCTGTTTGATATCGCCTGGTGCTGTGACGTCAGGGATCAAGATTTCATCCACAATTTGGCACTTAAGGTATTCCATCGTTTTCTTGAAAGCAAAACGGATGCCATCAAAGGTCTCCAGTGACGTTTCGGCACAGCAGGCAATCAATGCGCACTGCTTCCCTTTGAAATCCTTCCCGCCAACGCAAAATGCATAGAAGTGGTCAATAACGGCCTTGATCTGTGCGGGGAATGTGTACCAGTAGACGGGAGATGCGATGAGGATGAAATCGGCTTCAAGGATGGTATCAACAACTTTGTTGAACTCGTGTTTATAAATGCAGGCAGTGCCTTTTGCGTAGCATTTGTCACATCCCCTGCAACCGGCCACTTTCATGAAGGCTGTATCAAATTGGGTGATGGTGTGCCCTTGTTGCGCGGCGGCTTCCTTGAAGGCATTGACCATTGCGAAAGTGTTGCCCTTGCGTCTGGGGCTGCCAGTGAGTATTACAATCTTGCCCATCGTGATGCCTTTCTAGCCTATGTCTTCAGCAATATGGCAGAAGTTCTGGAGGATTTTGCATGGCCATGGTGTCTGCAAAGCCATGGCAGGTTGCGGCTTTCCTTCATTCTGGTCGTTTTCCCAAGCGGCTTTAAGGATTTCCTGGGTGAACTCAGGATGGAACTGCACCGAAAAGGTACTCGTGCCGTAGCGCAACATCTGGTAGCGGTCTTTGTCAGAATACGCCATGACTTCTGCTGTCTCAGGGGGTACCAGGACACTTTGCTCATGGAAGAGGTTTGCGTCGAATGAATGCGGGAAGCCGTCTAATAATGGGTTGTTGCGGGCATTTTCAGTTAATGTTACCTGGAAAGTCCCCTTCTCACCGCCATGGGGATTTGTGCCAACGGTGCCACCTAAGGCGTGTGCCATCAATTGATGCCCATAACAGACGCCAAACAAGGGAATATCCATGGCAACTGCCTGACGGATCCATTCAGCGGTGCGTTCACTCCAGTCGGCCTTATCGGTGACCATGGCCCAGGAACCCGTGATGATGGCGCCTTTCACTGAATGGGGCTCAGGCAGTGCTTCACCCTGATACGGACGCACAATATCGGCTTTTTTGTTAAAGGCAGACAACCGGTTGATAAACCATTGGGCCGTTCCACCGCATTTTTCGGGGATTTTGCCCGGTGGTGTTCCCATCTCAATAATCAGGATTGCCATCGTTGTTCCTTCCTCCCATTACGCCACAGAACGATACCATGTTATCGGGTCTACAGGAAAGTCAGCCAAACGGCTAAAGTGACGATGCCAAAGAGCGTCGATAAAAAGATTGTACGTGAGGCAATCCCCCTGCCCTTGCCGTAGAGTTCGGCCAGCATAAAGGGACCGGTTCCTGTTGGCAAGGCGGACAAGACGACCGCTGACTTGGCCCATAGCGGTGGCATGTCAAAGACATAAAAGGCAAAGTACCAGACAATTAATGGTTGGGCGACAAGCTTTAAGAGTGTCAGTTCAATCGAGGTGCCGATAGAGGTCTTTTCTTGCCGTTCTGCCAGGAAAATGCCTGTGGCAACCAGTGCACAGGGGCTTGCTGCCCCGCCTAAGATCTTGACCGACTGCCTGATGCCGTAAGGGAGTTCCCAGCCAGTCATCATAAAGATGGCGGCAATGGCTGGCGCCACAATCAGCGGGTTCTTGCAAAGGGAAATGCCGACATGCCGGCAGGTTGCCCCTAAGCTTTTGCCAGACTGTGTGCCCATTTCGATGAAGATGATGGATGCCGCAAAATTAACCGACACCGTGAGGATCACACTGACCATCGTAGGCGCCAGGTTTTCAGCGCCGAACGTCAAAGCACAAAGCGGAATGCCGATATAGCCGGTATTGGCGTAGGAAGCTGACGTCGCGTCAATGGCGGCGCTAGCTAAGTCTTTCCTTCTCAGCCAATGGCAAAGTAGCACACCAAAAAAGAGGATGAAAACCCCAAGCTCAAATGCATAGAGAAAGCCTGGTTGATAAAGTGTTTCCCACGAACTGTTGACCAGGATGTCGATCATCAAGGCTGGGAGCGCTAAGAAGACGACAAAACGGTTCAATTCCCGGCAGGCCACATCGCTTAGGATTTTCCGCCAACGGACAAAGTAACCCGCAAAAATCAGGGCAAAGACCGGTAAGACGATGTTGGCGATAGCGAGCATGGCAGTTTATGAAATGCACAATGGAGCGAAGAATACCGAAAAACAGCCGTTGCGTACACTCTGATGGGCTATATAATAAAATTTCCTATAACCCAACAGCCATTGCCATGAAAAAATTCAGAACCCTCCTTTTGGTTGTCTTTGCCCTTTTTACCTTTTCGGTCGCACAGGCAGGTCCCGTTGAAAGCGCATTTTCCCCAGATGGGGGTGCCGAAGCCTTGGTGCTTAAGACAATTGGTGCAGCACGCCACAATATCCGTATGGCCGCTTTCTCCTTTACTTCTTCGAAGATTGTCAAAAGCTTGGTCGCCGCAAAACGACATGGCGTTGATGTCCAGGTCATTGTTGATGACAGCAAGGGCTGTTCTGACAATGCCACCCGTTCTGCGATGAACCTGTTGACCAATGCCGGTATCCCTTTGCGTACGGTAGGTACCTATAAACTGCACCACGACAAATACATGATTATTGACGGCAAGCATGTGCAGACGGGCAGTTTCAATTACACCCGTGCTGCAGCTGAAGGCAACAGTGAAAACGTCGTCGTCATCTGGAACGATGAGGCCAACGCCAACCGCTACCTGCGCCACTGGCAGTCCCGCTGGAACCAGGGACGCACCTGGTACTGCCCATACTGATATCCAGATGGTTTAAGCCTGTCTTGCGCTAACACAGGACAGGCGTCAGTTTTCCCGTTGTCTAAACAGGCTGACTTATGCCCTGCCTTGGGATTTCCAAGAAAGTGCTTGGTAATCGATATCCCCCGTTTGATGGGGGGCGTTCAGGCGTCCTGCAGGGATTATGATTCGTTGGTACAATGCATTGAAGTGCAACGTTAGCAATCCATTCAATAAGGAGGAAGTGCCATGTCTGATACACCAATCCATTCCAAAGTCATCATCTTGGGTTCGGGACCTGCGGGTTATACAGCTGCTATTTATGCTGCCCGCGCCAACTTAAGTCCCCTCTTGATTACCGGTATGCAGCAAGGTGGGCAGTTGATGACGACGACTGAAGTCGAAAACTGGCCGGGTGAAGCCATGGGTATCCAAGGTCCTGACCTCATGCAGAAGCTTTTGGAACATGCGGAAAAGTTTGATACCCGCATTGAGTTCGATCACATTAATTCGGCTGACCTCAAATCCAAACCGTTCCGCTTGGTTGGCGATATGGCCGAATATACCTGTGATGCGTTGATTATTGCGACCGGTGCATCTGCCCAGTATTTAGGACTCGAATCCGAAGAAAAATTCATGGGGCGTGGTGTTTCAGGCTGTGCGACCTGTGATGGGTTCTTCTACCGTGGCAAGGAAGTGGCTGTCGTCGGTGGGGGTAATACGGCTTTTGAGGAAGCGCTTTACCTCTCAGGCATTGCATCGAAAGTTACCCTGATCCACCGCAGGGAAGGCTTCAGAGCGGAGCCAATCCTCGTTAAGCGCCTGATGGATAAGGTGGCAAACGGCAATATCGAACTGTGTCTAAACAGCCGGGTTGTAGAAGTGCTTGGTGATGATTCGGGTGTCACAGGTCTCAGGATCCAGTCAACCAAGGATGGCAGCGAAAAGGAAATGCCTGTCCATGGCTTTTTTGTGGCGATTGGCCACAAGCCCAATACCGCTATCTTTGATGGCCAGCTGGAAATGGAAAACGGTTATATCAAGACCCAGAAAGGCCAAGGACAGAATGCTACGGCAACGAGTATCCCGGGTGTGTTCGCAGCAGGCGACGTCCAGGACTACACCTACCGTCAGGCAATTACCAGTGCGGGTACCGGCTGTATGGCGGCTTTAGACGTCCAGCATTACCTCGAAGGCTAAAGGCCCCTGTTTGATGGGGGTGGTTCTTTTCTGCTCCCATTGATAACCTATCCACATTGATTCATGCAGTACCAGAAAAACAACTAGGAGAGCATCATGAGTGAATCCCGTACCGACGCTGTGACCTTGACCCAGATTGAACGTTTCCAGTTCAAAGCGAATTTCGATGGTAGCAACACATCCATGATCCTGGATGAACCAGCACCACATGGCAAAAACACGGGGCCAAGTCCTGACCAGCTTTTGTGTGCTGCCGTTGCCAACTGCATGTCTGATGCCCTTTTCGGCGCCATCAGCCGCAAGAACCCGGATCCTTCCCCATTGACGACAACCGCTACAGCATTGCTCGGGCGCAATGAGGAAAACCGTCTGCGTATCCAGACGATTGAAGTGTCGATCAAACTGGGTAAGACTGTTGCTGAATTAGGCGACCTGTCCCAACCGATTGAACGGTTTGAAAACTTTTGCACGGTGGCAAGCAGTGTTTCCCGCGGCATTCCAGTCAAAGTCCGCATCAGTGACAGTGAGGGCACCATCCTGAAAGATGAAATCGGTGGGGATCTGACACCTGCTGAAGGTGCGACCTGCTCCCTAGGTGGTGGTCCGGGTTGCATGTGTGGTGCCGTAACTGATTGATTTTTAACCACGAAAGAAGAATTTTAGAGCCATCCTTCGGGATGGCTCTTTGCTAAGCGCACGTCTTCTGAAAAGGAAACCGTATGTTTGAGAAACTCTTAAGCCCTGTTGAAATCGGCGGACTTAAACTGCCCAACCGCATTTTTATGGCACCATTAACCCGCAACCGTGCTGGGGACAATGATGAAGCAACGGAGATGAATGCAGCGCATTATGCGCAGCGCGCGACAGCTGGGCTGATTGTGACTGAATCCATGCAGATTTCCAATCGGGCGCAAGGCTATGCCTATACCCCAGGGATTTACACGGATGTCCAGGAAGCCGGCTGGAAAAAAGTCGTTGATGCTGTTCATGCCGCAGGTGGTCATATTGCTGGCCAAATCTACCATGCCGGCCGCATTTCCCATTCGGCACTTCATGGTGGCTTACCCCCTCAAGCCCCTTCTGCCCTGATTGCTGAAAACACCAAGTGCTTTATCCGCGGGGAAAATGGCGATTTGAAGTTTGTCCCGGTTGAAATGCCAGAAGCCGTAACGTTGGATGACATCAAGGTCATCTTGGACGACTTTAAAAAGGCGGCGCAGCGTGCGGTCCGTGCTGGCTTTGACCTCTTGGAAGTCCATGCGGCAAACGGTTACCTGCTCCACCAGTTCTTATCTAGCAATACGAATATCCGCACTGACCAGTATGGCGGCTCGATTGAAAACCGTGCCCGTTTGGCACTGGAAGTCTATGATACGTTTGTGGGTGTTATTGGCGATGGTAAGGTGGGTATGCGTATTTCGCCTAACTTCAACATTAATGGGATTGCTGATCAGGAATGGGAAGCGATGACCTTTTACCTGATTGGTGAATTGAACAGGCGTAACCCTGCTTACCTGCATATAGCAGAACCCAGCTGGGTTGGGGGTGACGCGTTTACCGATGCATTTAGAAGCAAAATCCGTGAAGCTTTCAAAGGCAAGATTATTTTAGCAGGCAGCTATACGCCAGAACTGGCTGAACATGTGCTGGAAGCAGGTTTTGCGGACGCGGTTGCCTTTGGACGGCGTTTTATCGCCAACCCTGACTTCGTCGCCCGCGTAAAGCACAACGGCCCTTACAATGAGCTGGATAAGAAGACGATTTACCGCCGTGGGATGGCACATGGCTACTTGGATTACCCGACGTTGGCCGATGTACAGAAGGAAGGCGCCTGACTAACTGAACGTGAGTTCGCCCTTATGGTTGATGCAATGGATTTTAATCGGTTTTTCGCGGGAAGATTCCTGCCGGAATTCGTCCAGGATGTCAGCGAGCGAAATCCCATCGAGTTCATGCTGGATGCGGTTGGAAATCGTCTTCCAGACCGATTGGGTTTCACAGACCGACTGCCGTGGGCAGTTGTTGGACTTGTTCCCAAAGCAGACTACGAAGCGTACCCCATTGTCAAAGAGCGCAATCATCTGTCCCAGGCTGATGTCATCAATGCTTTTGAGCAGACGGATACCGCCATTCGCACCGATGATGGCGTCCGTAATGCCATGGCGTTTGAGTTCAGCGTGGATGTTTTCAATCACTTTGTTGCTGACATTGATCCGTTCTGCCAGCGCTGTGATGGAAAGCGGTGCTTTCACCTGGTGCAGTTCGTAAATCAGCCGGATGGCGTAGCGGGTATTGGTGGAAAGGATCATCGTGCAATGTAATCAACGGGCGACTTCGGCTATTGTACACGTTATCGCCTTATCGGACTTTTAAAGGATATTGAGATGGATATTCGGCAGTATTTCGCCCGTATGAAAGGCGGTCCCCGTACCTTAAAGCGGCCTCCTGTCTCTGAACTGGGCTTTGCCTGGATTGGCGGGTTTCTCGGTATCTTTGGTGTCTGGTGGATCAACCACTTTATGGGAATCCAAGGCAATGAGAACCTGTATTTGATTGGTTCTTTTGGTGCGTCGGCTGTCCTGATTTATGGTGTACCGGGTGGCCCATTATCCCAGCCGCGTAACATCATCGGCGGTCATTTTATTTCTGCGATTGTCGGCGTCGGTGCCTATATGCTCTTCCCGGACAATATCCCACTAGCCAGTGCCGTTGCGGTGGCCACTGCCATTGCTGCGATGATGGCAACGATGACAACACACCCACCAGGTGGTGCTACAGCGTTGATTGCGGTAATCAGTGGCGATTCTGTGCATGACTTAGGCTTTATGTATGCCTTATCCCCTGTGTTGGTGGGCGCCATCATTATGACGGTGGTTGCCGTCATCGTGAACAATTTTTCGTCCAACCCGGCAAGGCATTATCCGAAATATTGGATTTAATCACCCTGCCCAACACCCGCTAAATGCAGTAGAATAATACGCTCGCTTTAGTGCAGAGGTGGCGAAATTGGTAGACGCACCAGATTTAGGTTCTGGCGCCGAAAGGTGTAGGGGTTCGAGTCCCCTCCTCTGCACCACAGATATCATGAAAAAATGCTGTCATAATGACAGCATTTTTTTGTGCGTTCGTAATTCTTCTCTTCTGTGTGCATTAACCGATTTTCCGACTGTCTGGCATGTAGGGACATCTGATTACTTTACCGGCATCCTTCTCTACCACCACAGTCGCCCTGCTGCATTGCCTTATCCGACCAGTATTGGGCTTTCTTCAAATCTTTTGGGACACCTTTTCCGTTGTAGTAAATCGAAGCCAGGTTGTCTTGGGCCTTTTGGTTGCCTTGCATTGCAGACTTTTCGTACCAGTATCTGGCTTTGGCATAGTCCTGTTCCACCCCGTAGCCCTTTTCATAGAGCCATCCCAAGAGAACTTGTCCTTGGCTGTTACCCTGGTTGGCCGATTGTTCAGCCCAGTACCTTGCCTGGTCGTAGTCCTGCCCAATGCCATTGCCTTTGTAGTACATCGTGCTCAGTTTGTTCTGTGCTTTGGCGTTTCCTTGTTTGGCTGCTGCTTCAAACCAGTGTTTGGCTTTGGCTAAGTCCTGTTCAATCCGCACGTCTTCACTATAGATTTCACCCAACATATATTGGGCTTGGACTTGGCCTTGTTTGGCTGAGCGTTCATACCACTCAATGGCTTTAGGATAGTCGAATTTTAAGCCATAGCCATGATGGTACATCCAGGCAAGATCATATTGGGCATTGGCATCCCCTTTTTGGGCTGATTCTTCCAAAGCGGATAGGATGGCTTCGCGGCGCACCTTGGCATCTGCGTAATCTTTTTTGGCGGCATTGCCATACCAGTAGGTGGCACTGATTCTGCTTGGGGCAACGCATATGCCTTCCTCGAACAGCTTGGCCAACTCGTATTGGGATTTCGCATCGCCTTTGATTGCCTGTGTTTCTATCGTTTTAAAATCCTGGCAGGCTTCTACAGGTTTTGATGCTGATGCATTGGTTGCATCAGCGTTTTTTTTGTTAGTCTGCACAGCATTCTCCCCACAGGCAGATAGGCATATGGACATCAGTGCAAATGCCAATAGCCCTTTTAATTTGGTGTGTATCATCGCGTCTTTCCCATCTTTGGCCAAAGTCACTATAACAGATGCCATTTTGCCTGAATGGACAAAGGAATTTCAACTTGGTCTATCCAGACGGCATCCTGCCAAGGCTCTCTCCTGCCTATGACATCGTTTGAACGTTGCCTTTCGTGCCGACTGAGCGCGGACCTGCCTTGAACATGGCTCGGACAAAGGACTGGCGGCAACTTTCTTTGGCGCATTTTGAGCGGTGGGCACAAAGGATTTGTGCACCTTGGCTCGTCATTAGGACGCACCTTATAGAGACCCAGGAAAAAGCTAGGAGCCTTTGGCCGTGATGCTTAAGGACTTACCGATGGATGGGTACCATCAAACAGTCCTCAAAGCGCATGTCCAAAAGCTCCATGCTGACTTCCGGTTTTAACAGGAAGCCACCAGCCTATTCCACGTCAAAGTTGAAATACGTATCTTTGTACGGCTCATCCTTGTAAGTGAAATGCCACCATTCCGAGTCAATCGGATTAAAACCGGCTTTGACCATTGCGTTGCGCAGGATTTCGCGGTTTTTCTTCTGTGCATCGGTAATGTTGGTGTAGTCTGGGTGCGACCGTTCAGAAAACAGGTCAAATGTCCCACCCATATCAACGGTCGTGCCGTCCATTTGGATGATTGTCAGGTCAACGGTACTGCCCCGTGTATGGGAGGACTTGGTGGCGACATAGTTGCCGGTGACCAAGTCCTTCTTTTCCAGGTCCGGATAGAACGATTTGTTCCCCGGATCTTTGAGGTCATCCATCCATGTGACAAAGTTGTCGACTGCTTTCTGGGGACGGTAAGAGTCCCATATCAGGAGTCGGTAGCCTTGGCTTCTCAGGTCTTCTGCTGCTTTGGAAAGCGCTGCCAATGCTTCTTTGGTCATGTATGCCCTCGGTGCTTTGTAGCCATCAACACGTTTACCCGTGAAGTTGTTGGCCGAATAGTACCGGATGTCATAGGCCGCATCATCGATGACAGTGCTTATTTCTGCAAAGTCAGATTTATCGGTCGAGACCGTATCCGCAAAAGTAGGAAGCCCCAAAGTTGTAGCTAGTAGGCATGCAAGCAAGGCCTTTTTCATGGCGACCCCTATGATGGGTTATTTCTTACACATTGTTGGATTGACCTTAATGGTAAACAGTTGAGCGCCTGTCGAATCGACATAATTGTGGGTGACTTCAATCTGCATTTCACGAACCTGCTTGTTCTGGTCATTGTTGCAGTAGGTATCTACGATGTTAGCACGCATCCCTTCTTCAGCTTCAGCCGCACGTTCTTTAGCATCAGGATTAGACAGTGTGTAGTAGAGGTTCAAGTTTCCGTTGTTGGCTTCTGCTTTAGTCAGCGTGGTGATGGAATCCAGCTGCGTTGGGAGGTTCTTACTTAGCTCTTTAGCCGCTGCTTGGGCAGCCTGTTCTTTGGTAGGTTTACCGCCACAACCAACGATGAGACCTGCGCACAATGCTGCAATACCCAAACCGACCCATTTTGAATGTTTCATCTTTATTCCCCTTTTATGAAGTTGATAACAATCCGTTATTATGATACGCCGCTTTTAGTTTTTTTTTGCCAGAAGAATTACCGTAACTGGTTGTACATTTCACGTAGCATCTCAGGTGTAATATCAACCGGATTCAACTTGAGTATGGGGTTTTGGCTGTTCTGTACCAAGCTTTCTATCTGCTCATCAGTCAAGTTGAAGGCTTTGAGGTTAGGCATGATGCCGATATCGCGTTTTAATCGGCAGATGGCGTCTGCCAGTGCCAAGGGGGATGCAAATCCTAACATCCTGGAAAGCATCGCAATGCGGCCATCGTCTTCATGGGCATTAATCCGCAGAAAGTAATCAATAGTCAAGGCACACGCTTCACCATGCGGGATGCCCAAGTCATTGGTCAGTGGGTACGAACAGGCGTGTGAAGAGTTTGTCCTTGGGACGGTAAACGAGAGTCCAGCCAAGAGTGATGCTTCGGCCATTTTTTCACGGGCGGCAAGGTTGCTTGGGGCATCGCAGGCGGTTTTCAGGTTTTCAAAGACAAGGCGCAAGGCGTTGATGGCTAACGAATCACAGACCGGTTGATGCTGGCGGCTCCAGAACGCTTCCATCGCATGGCACAAGACGTCCATTCCCGTACACGCTGTCAGGTGCCGGGGCATCGTCAAGGTCAATTCAGGGTCAATGAGAGCGATTTTGGGGAAGAAGGCAGGCGATGCCAACGGTTTCTTGATTTTTAGTGCATGATCGGACAGGACGGAAACACTGCTGATTTCGCTACCAGTGCCGGCTGTTGTGGGTATCGCAATCAAAGGCAGGCTTTGTGGGGGTAACGGCATCTCGCCTGCCATATAAGCCGTGACAGGCGTATCAGCGGTAGCCATCAAGGCGGCCGCTTTGGCACAATCCAAGACACTGCCGCCGCCTAGAGCCACCACGAAGTCACATTGGTGTTCTTTAATGAGCGCAATACACGCTTCGCATTCAGTGACATCGGGATTGGGCTGGACATGGCTGTAAACTGCACAGATTAACCCGTGGCTGTCGTTGGTAATCTGCTGGGCTAAGCCGTTTTTTGCAAAGGCGTCTGACGTAATCAGGATGCCCCGTTTGCCGTTCAATTGCGTGATAGCGTCTTCCAGTTCTTTGACGCGGCCATTGCCAAAACGGATGGTGACGGGTTGTGCATAGTTCCAAGACATGGTGCCTCCTTGAAAGGTCAGGTAAAAGGAATTCTGGATACGATATCACAGCTAGGAGAATTCTTTTTCAATATGGGCAGGAAATATGCCAGCCTGGCGTGACTGAACTTGGATGCCTTGTTTTCCTCATACAGATTTTTCTGGTGTGCCAATGTTTTATTGAAGAAGAAACAGGCACAGCCGCAGAACTTTCTCATCCTGTGGATATGGCTGCCCTTAGGCATCAACTTATAACGGAAGGCTTTATTGCCCCGTATTGTTTGTCGAACCAGATTTCCCTGACTGATTTTATTGGCATCCTACCTTGGGATCAAAAGGGAAGCCGTCATTTTACAATCAGGTCACCCGTTTCGATGTTAAGGTTCTTTTCCTGTATTTCAATCAGTGCTGGGTATCCAGCCTCTGCATGGTCTTCGGCATGGGTTGGACTGTCAGTATAAGGAACCATCAGTTGGACTGACTGCAGGCGGCAGGCATGAAGGTTGCCGCGATGTTTTACCATAGCATCATCATGGGTGGAGAAACTGCCATAGAGCACCCTGCCATACAGGCAGTGGACAGGTGCCTTGAATAGCCCTCCGCCTTCTTTATTGACACGGTTCACGACAAAGACAGCATTCTTGTAATCAAAGTGTTCACGGAAATTCTCAATGAATCCAGTGACTTTCCCCATCGCTTCCATTGCCTGGCTGGCTGTCAAGTTTTTCAACGGGTCGTTCTTGTTGTCTTTCGGGTCTTGTGGATAAGGATGCATTACCCGGAGTTTACGGACACATTCCCCGCAGATGACGGCTCCGTCCTGAAGCTTCACGGCGTTTTCAAGCCACATCGCTGCCCTGCCGCAAAGCGGACAGAATCCGATATCCAACCGTTTGGTCTGCTTTCTCCGCATATCTGCCCTTTCAGTTGATGATCAGGATGTCACCTGGATATATGTATGGGATATCATGGTCAAAGATAAGGTTCCCAGAATATCCTTCATAGATGGCATCTGACAGCCTGCCGCTGAGCCTGTAGTAATACGGTATCTCAATCTTTGTGATGGTGTCTTGATAGGCCCTTTCCCGGCGGTGGACTGTGAACCGGTCTTGCGCTTGGACTTTGCCATAGACGGTTCTACCCGTGATGACATAGTTCGCGATGTGTTGTCTGTTTTTTTCAATCCGCCTGTTTTCGTCCACCAGAAAAATTGCCTTGCAGTTCCCATAATGTTGCTGATACCGGTTCCTGGCTTGATCTGCCTCGACCAACGCTTTCTGGAATTCGGGGTAAGTGATTTTATTCAAGGGATCCAGTACAGCATCTTCTTCTATATCTTCTTCCGGTTCCTCGATAAGAATCCGAATCAGGGGAAGAATGATGCGGACGCTTGATGCACAGTCATCGCAGATGGGAGACCTGTCTCTCAGGACAGTTGCTTCGTCGCCAACAGATGCGCCACAGTTCTGGCAGCTGTCAGTTAGCCGTAGTGGCTGGGACTTGTAGATTTTCGGTTGGGGTTCTGCTGTTTTCGTCTTTTTCCGATTGGCGATAAATTGTTTTGCGCCTTCAACAGTGTATTCTTCCTCCAGGATATCGTCGTTCTCGAAATGGTCTTCCACCAGAGACCAGCAGTTGTCGCAGAGGATACCATCAGGCAATGTTTTCCCGCCGCCGGAAAAGGATCTGTTGCAGATTGAACAGGTTTTCGGTGTTTTATCGCTAAACCATCCCATCATTATTCCTTTTCTGAGATCCAGCCTAGCATAGCAAAATCAGCAGGGTTGGAAAAGGATGGTCTGTCTGCAAATAGAAATGCCGCCAGAAGGCGGCATTGCATGGGATTGTGGAGCGGGCGAAGGGAATCGAACCCTCGTCGTAAGCTTGGGAAGCTTCTGCTCTACCATTGAGCTACGCCCGCATAAGAGCTGCCATTATAAGCCAATGGCCATCAATATGCTATAAACTTTAATATCCCGATTTATCGAGGTAAGCATCCATAAAGTCACCGGCGTTATAAAAGTCAGTCCAGGCTTTGACGGCCATCGCTTCTTCTTTTTGAACACCGGTACGTGTTCTCAGTTCTTTTTCAAGACGGTCTGGGTTGGTTTTTGTGGATTGTTCAACTGGTATCTGGTTGGCAGGATCGTCTCCCGCTTCATACCATTCCAGCCACGATTTGACTGATAAAGCTTCTTCTTCGCGAACACCCGTACGAGTTTTGATTTCCCGGGCTTGGACGTCAGCTCTGGTCGATGCCATTTCCGTGGATGGCAGGCTGTTTCCAGGGCTGTCTGAATCCCCTGCTTCATACCAATCGAGCCACGCTTTAAGCGCCATGGCTTCTTCTTCACGGACCCCTAGGCGAGTCTTGATTTCGCGTTCCTGTGTCTTTTCTTTCTTGAGTTCTTCTTCGGACTTGAAACGGACAGGTTCCTGGGTATGGCTGTTGTCGTCAGACTTGAACCATTGCTGCCAGCTCTGTGAAGACTGGGAATCGGCTTCGGGTGCTTTCTGGTTGTCTTTGTCGTAACCAGACTTATTGAGGTACAGGTCAACAATGTTGCCTTTGCGATAGGAATCAGACCATTCTTTGAATGTGTCCGCTTCGTTTTCCGAGAGGGAGTTTCTCGATGGATTGACTTGTCTGTCCGGTGTGTCGCCTGTCCCCATTTTTTGCTCCTTCAGCTTTCCTTGCATTGTCAAGTGAATATTGGCCGTTTTCTAGGTTACACGGCACATCCCCTTTTATGCATAAGGATAATATTAGCGTATTTTTAGGGTAAATGGCTAACCGGTTACCTGCACTTAAAGACATTTAGCCGCCTGTTATTGACCTAAATCAATCGGTAAAGAGAGAGCAAAGATGAAATGCCCTGCCCGAAGCCATCCAATTGGGTACAATATCGCTCGAAACCAAAATGCATCGATCCAGGATATAGGGGGGATTATGGGTAAAGCACCCGAAAAGAGCGTCTCGATAGACTTTATGGAAAAGCTGGGCTTTGAACTGCCTGATGAAGTATGTGGCTTTTACCTTGAGAACGGTGAGATTGTTTTCAACCTACAGGTTTTTGAGGAAGTGAGCGATTGCCAATTCAAGGTGTCTTACGAAGAAGAACGCTTCCCGCTGACCGAAGAGCAACTGGCGATGTTAAAGGAAGCCGGACTGACCGATCCTGATGGCTATCAGATTCAGTTCTGATGGCAGAACCATAATGTAACCCAATAAGTGACCCAAAATGACGATTGAAGAGATTGCAGAAAAATTCAAGGCATTCGAAGACAAGTACAACCTGCCCCCTATTTTTCAGATGTCTGATGGCAAGACGTTGAGTGCTTTCATTATCACCCGTAAGGGAGAATCATGCTTTGTCAGTTACGACAGCAGTGATGCTGACATTCTCGAGGCTGCCAAACTTATCAGCGAAGAGAACACGGCTGATATTGAAAAAGAAATCCGCGAGTTGAAGTCTTTCTGTGTCGCTCCCGCATTGCGTTCCGCTGCGCCCGAAACCTTGCAATAAGTTTTCTTATACTGCTGGCGTCTTGTTTTAAACGGCGCCTGCTAATGATGTTGCTTTTCGATTATCCGGATAATTGTGTCACATATCTAAAAAATGTTTAACATTATTATTGGATAATTTGATGTTTTTATTGCATTTTTCTTGCTTTTTTTGATTCATCCCATTAGAATTGCGCTTTCTCAATTCATTTGGAGGTATTTTCAATGGCTAAAGTTTGTCAGGTCACTGGTAAAAAACCAGTCACCGGCCACAAGATCTCTCACGCACACAATGTGTCGAACCGTCGTTTCATGCCAAACCTGCACCGTCGCCGTTTCTTCGTTGAATCCGAAAACCGTTGGGTTTCCCTGCGTATTTCCAATGCTGGCCTGCGTACCATCGACAAGCTGGGCATCGACGCCGTCTTGGCTGATATGCGCGCACGCGGCGAAAAGATCTGATTCATCATCTGAACTGTTAAGGAGTTACTGACATGGCTAAGGCAGGTAGAGAAAAAATCAAGCTGGAATC